>FTCS01000762.1_pt1 | contig 16135 bp, 13 predicted proteins | sample 1639391 | NCBI WGS metagenome assembly FTCS01 (sample SAMEA3914864, study PRJEB12502) | metagenome | biome: forest; material: soil | place: USA | collected 2012-03-12 | depth 0.3 m | reverse complement strand
GTCGCCATTCGCGAAACTCGTCGCGCCTTCGGCGCGACAAGTTTCGCTCATCATTGAGTCTTGCCCCCAACCGGAGAGGTCCCGCGCGGCTGCGACCGTCGTCTCTCGAGACGCTTGATGGGGCGGAGTAACCTGACAGGTCGGATCGGAGACTCATTGGTGAGCGAAAGTTGAATCGCCGAAGGCGATTCGACTTTCGCGAACGGCCACACGGCTACAAATCGGAACAGAGGCCAGACGTCTTCCTCCGATCTTCCTCCCTTACCGCCTTCCTGTTCAAAGGGGGGCGGGGGGTGATCACTCCGCGAGGACGCGGAGGAAGCCTTCGCCGTATTGTTCGGCTCGCGCAGGGCCCATGCCGTGGAGCATCAGGAGCTGGTCGGCGGTCTTCGGGCGGACCTGCGCCATCTCGACGAGCGTGCGATCCAGCGCGACGACATACGCCGGCACGCCGCGCGATTTCGCGATCTCCGCCCGATGCGCGCGGAGACGCTCGAAGATCGGCTGGAGCGACGCATCGAGCACCGGCGCCTCGCGAGACCCCGCCGCCGACGACGACCGCGAACGCGAACGACCTCCACGCGACGCGGCTCGCGGCTCCGACGGGAGAAGGATCTTCGCCGGCGCGTCGCCCTTCATCACCTCGGCGCCTGCTCGCGTCAGATACGGCACCGGATGATCGCTCGTCGTCAGATCGATCCAGCCCGCGGCAAGCAGCGAGCGCAGCAGCGCCACGATCCACTCGGCGGATCGATCACGGAGGAGACCGAACGTCGACAGCCCCGTGAAGCCGAACTTGCGCGTCTTCTCCGTGTCGACGCCCTTGAGCATCTCGCTGATCGCCACGAGGCCGGCGCGCTTCTGCGCTCGGGCGACCGCCGAGAGCGCCTTGCGCACGATGAGCGTCGTCTCTTCACTCGCGGCACTCGCGTCGTCGCCGCCCGCGCCGTCCAGCGCGAGACACACGTCGCAGTGACCGCAGCCGCCGAGGGTCTCCTGCTCGTCGCCGAAGTACCGCAGCACGAAGTCGTGGCGACACGTCCGCGCATCGAGATAGCGAAGGAGCTCGCGAAAGAGACCCCACGCGCGCGCTGCCAGCACCGGATCGGCGGCCGTGCCCTCGCTGCCCATCGTGACGAGGCGACGGCGCAGTGAGATGTCGGCGCCGGAGCACAAGAGGAGCCCGAACGCCTGATCGCCGTCGCGACCGGCGCGGCCCACCTCCTGGTAATACGCCTCGATCGACGACGGCGGCTGCACGTGGATGACGGTGCGAATGTCCGCGCGATCGATCCCCATCCCGAACGCGTTCGTCGCGACGACGACATCGAGCTTCCGCGACGCGAACCGATCCGCGACCTTCGAGCGCGCGTCGCCGCTCATGCCCGCGTGATAGGCGGAGGCATTCCAGCCGTGCTTCGACAGGACCTCGGCGTACTGCTCGGTGGTCTTGCGCGTCGCCGCGTAGATGATCGCGCCGCCCTTCGGCATGCGTGGCGTCCCCAGCGCCGACGCGAGCGCGTCGAGCAGCGCTTCCCTCGCCTGCTTCGGTCCGTCGACGTTGCTGGCCGCCAGATGCAGATTCGGCCGCGCAAATCCGCGCAGCACCTCCTTGCACGGCGCGTCCTCTCCGCCGAACCCGAGGCGCTCCTTGATCTCCCGACGTACCTCGGGCGTCGCCGTCGCGGTGCACGCGAGGATGCGCGGCGGCTTCAGCCGCTCGAGCAGCGCGCCGATGCGCAGGTAATCCGGACGAAAATCGTGTCCCCACTGCGCGATGCAGTGCGCCTCGTCGATCGCCACGAGCGCGATGTCGCAACGCCCGAGCAGCCGGACGAACACGTCGGACGCGAGCCGCTCCGGCGCGCAATAGACGAGCTTGTACTCGCCGCGCAGCATCTTGCCCTCGCGCTCGTCGCGCTCCTGCCGATCGAGCGTCGAAGCCAGGAAGGTCGCCTCGATGCCGCGCGTTCTCAAGGAGCGGACCTGATCCTCCATGAGCGCGACGAGCGGCGAGATCACGAGCGTCATCCCGTCCAGCACGGCGGCCGGCAGCTGGTATGTCAGCGACTTCCCGCCGCCGGTGGGCGCCACGACCAGCGCGCGGCCCGGGACGCCCAGGACCGCGTCGATGGCCTCACGCTGCCAGGGCCGAAACGCTTCGAGCCCGAACCGGCTCCGGAGCGCCTGCTCGATGGGATCGGCGGAGTCCGTCATCGTACTGCGAGGTTCCTCATACCATGACAGCGCCATCGTCCCGGTCCGTTCGACCGCGCCGCCCGCAGGTTGCGTGAAATGTGCGCGTCGTGGAAGATGTCGCGCATGAAGCAGAGAGGCCGCGTCGGGGCGTTCGCCTTCGTGGCGCTGCTCGCGACGTCACTCGCAAATGCCGCGCCGCCCGAGAGCGTGGGCCCCGAGTCGCGCGCGCAGGTGCAGAACGCGCTCCGCGCGCTCGAGCCGGCGTTCGCGGGCAAGACGCGCCGCGTGCCGGCCTCGAACCCGGGCTCGATCGAGCAAGCCATCGCGAGCTACGCGCCGCCGCGTGCCCATCCCGTCAACGAGGGCACGCTGCCCGCTCCGCACCCCGGCGGCCACTGCCCGACCGACATGGCGATGGTCGGCACGCGGTTCTGCGTCGACAAATACGAGGGCACGCTCGTCGAGAAGCTCGCCGACGGAACGACGCGCCCGCACTCGCCGTACCAGACGCCCGTACCGGTCGAGGGAACCGTGTATGTTGCACGTAGTGTCGCGGGCGTCGTTCCGCAGGGCTACATCAGCGCGCAGCAAGCGCAGAGCGCGTGCAAGGCGGCGGGAAAGCGACTGTGCGAGCCCGTCGAGTGGCGCGCCGCCTGTGGAGGCACCGAGGGCTTCGCGTTCCCCTACGGCCCCACGCGCGCGCCCGGCAAGTGCCACGACAGCGGGGCCACGCCGATGCTCACGTATCACGCCGACACGATGAAGCGCGGCTGGGGACGCGAAGAGCTCAACGACCCGCGCAACAACCAGCTCGAAGGCGGCATCGCGAAGACCGGCGCGTCCCCGGAGTGCGTCAACGACGTCGGCGCGTTCGACATGGTCGGCAACCTCCACGAGTGGACCGCCGACACGAACGGCACGTTCCAGGGCGGCTACTGGCTCGACACGTCCCAGCACGGTGACGGCTGCGCCTACCGGACCATCGCGCACGCGTACGACTACCACGACTATTCGACCGGCTTTCGCTGTTGCGCCGACGTCACGCAGTGAGCGCCGACCTGAGCGCCGGCGCGTCGCCATAGCCGAGCCGCGCGCCCAGGCACTTGTGAGCCGCGGCCGGTCGCGGTACTGGTGCGGCCATGAAGCGTGTCCTTCTCCTCCCTGCTCTCTCGCTCTGTCTCGTCGCTGCCGCGTGTGGCGGTGACCCGCCCGTCGTCAACACGCCGCCGCCGCCGCCCGCGCCCACCGCCGAGGCGAAGCCCGAGCCCACGCCGGAAGAGAAGAAGAAGGCCGAGCAGCTCGAGGCACTCCAGAAGGACAAGGCCAAGGCCGAAGCCGATCACAAGGCAGAGATGGCGCGCTGGACGCCGGAGCTGCATGCCGAGGCGAAGGCGCTCGCCGACAAGACGTTCCCGAGCGGCAAGGCTGCCATCCAGGCCGCGATGGCCGCGAAGTTCCGGAAGCCCGAGGACGCGGCGCGCGACAAGTATCGCCATCCCGCCGAGACGCTCGACTTCTTCGGCTTCAAGCCGACGCAGACCGTCCTCGAGTTCGGACCCGGCGAGGGCTGGTACACCGAGCTGCTCGCGCCCGCGCTCGCCAAGAAGGGCAAGCTGCTCGTCACGAACACCGATCCCAACGGCCCGCCCGAGGAGCGCAGCACCTTCTACGGGCAGCGCTTCAAGATGTTCCTCGACACGTCGCCCGAGGCGTTCGGCAAGGTCGAGACCGTGAACATCGACAACAAGTCGCCGAGCCTTCCGCAGGACGGCACCGTCGATCTGATCATCGTCGCGCGTGAGCTGCACGGCATGGTGGGCCAGAACAAGCTGAACGACTGGCTCGCGCAGTTTTACAAGGCGCTCAAGCCCAACGGCGTGCTCGGCGTCGAGGAGCACCGCGCGAAGGCGGACGCGGAGCCGCAGGAGAGCGCGAAGAAGGGCTACCTGCCGGAGAAGTGGACCATCCAGCAGATCGAGGCCGCCGGCTTCAAGCTCGCCGGCAAGTCCGAGGTCAACGCGAACCCGAAGGACACGAAGGACTACGCGGACGGCGTGTGGACGCTGCCGCCGTCGTATCGCCTCGGTGACAAGGACCACGACAAGTACGCCGCCATCGGCGAGAGCGATCGCATGACGCTCAAGTTCGTGAAGGTCGCGAAGCCTGCCGCGAAGACCGACAAGCCGGCGACGCCCGCGGCGCCTGCGAAGCCTGCGGCTCCGGCGGCACCCGCGAAGAAGCCCTAGCTCGGTCGCGTCGTCACGTTGGAGGCGAGCGCGACGAGCTCGCTGGGATCGATCGGCTTCGCTACGTGCGCGGTGTACCCCGCACGTAGCGCACGCGCCCGGTCGTCATCGCGCGTGAACGCGGTGACGGCCAGCGCCGGGACGCGTCCACCCGAATCGGCGGGCAGCGCGCGTACGCGAGCGATGAGCGCGTAGCCATCCTCGCCTGGCATGCCGATGTCGGAGACGAGCAGCGACGGCGCGCGCTCGTGGATGGCGTGCATCGCCTCCTCCGCGCTGCCGACCGACGTGACGACGGCGCCCGCTTGTTCGAGGACGGCCGTGACGAGATCGCGCGCGTCCTGCTCGTCGTCGACGACGACGACGTGGATACCCGCGAGCGTCGAGAGCGGCCCGGTCGCTGGACGATCGGAGCCGCGCAGCGCGCCGATGGTCGCGTCGGCAACGAGCGGGATGGTCACGGTCAGCTCGGTCCCTCTGCCGACGCCGTCGCTCGCCGCCTTCACCGAGCCGCCGTGGAGGTCGACGAGATGGTGGACGATCGCAAGACCGAGACCGAGCCCGCCGTGCGTCCGCGTCCGGCTGCCGTCGGCCTGCCGAAAGCGATCGAAGACGAACGCGATGAACTCGGGGCGAATGCCGATGCCGTCGTCGCGCACGCTGAGCGTCGCCGTGCCGCCGTCGCCCGCCGTGAGCGTCACGACGATGCGACCGCCGGTCGGGGTGAACTTGATGGCATTACCGATCAGGTTCGACACGATCTGCGCGAGGCGATCGGAGTCGCCCATGATGGGGAGCGGCTCGGGATCGACCACGAGGGTGAGCGTGAGGCCCTTGGCCTCGGCGACGGGCCGCATCGAGAGCGCCGTGGTCTCGACGACCGAACGCCAGTCGAGCGCGCGCAGCGACAGGCGCAGCTTGCGCGAGATGATCCGCGAGACGTCGAGGAGCTCGTCGATGAGCTTTGCCTGCGCGACCGCGTTGCGCTCGATGGTGGTGATGGCACGCTCGCGCTGCGCCTCGCCGAGACGGCCCGCGGTCATCATGCGGCTCCAGCCGAGGATCGCGTTCAGCGGCGTGCGCAGCTCGTGCGAGACCATCGCGAGGAATTCGTCCTTCGTGCGGTTCGCGTCCTCGGCTTCGGCGCGCGACCGCTCCAGCTCGACGACGACGTCGCGGAGCGCGAGCTGTCGGCGACGCGCGCGGAGCCCGGCTTGCACCGCCGCGAGCAGCGTGCGGGTCTGCATCGGCCGCTCGATGACCATCACGTTGCCGAGCCCGTCGAGCGCACGCGCGCGCAGCGCATTGACGCGCAGTACGTCACCGCCCGTCGAGCAGAGGACCACCGGGACGTCGGACCACTTCGGCTGCGCCGCGAGGACGGCGGCAACGCGATCGAGGGCCTGCGCGGAGAGCGCCTCCTCGGTGACGACCGCGCTTGCTGCTCCGGCCTCGAGCGCGGCGCACAGCTCCTCGATGGTCGCGCAGGTCTTCGTCCAGATCCCGGCGCGCGCCAGGATCTGCGAGGACAGCTCGCCGTCTCGGCCTATGGGTGCATAGACGAGGACGAGCTCGACGAGCGGGTCACGCCCCTCGTCGGTCATCGCTGTCTTCTAGGGGTGCTCGCCGTCCTTGATGCGAGGCTCCGTCGCCGTTGCCGTTGCCGTTCGATGTCGGGACCGGCACGCCGGTGAACACGCCCCGCAAGTGAGAGAGCGGCTCGCCGACGCGGAATCCGTCGCGACACACGTCGAAGAGCCGGATCGCGCGATCGTGTGGTCCCGTGCGTTTCTTCATGATCGAGATCGCGTTCCGTAGCTCGCCGTCGCTCTCGAAGTAGCGAAGGAGGACGACGCTGTCGGCGAGATAGCTGACGTCGACGGGCGACACCATGGCATTGCCGATCAACCCGTGCTGCGCCGTGACGAGGAGCGTCGTGACTCCGCGCTGCGCCAGGAACGTGAGCAGCTCGTGCAGCTGGACGACGAGGAAGTGCTCGGCCGGCATCGCGTTCAGGTAGCCGTTGAGGCTGTCGATGACGACGACGCGTGCGCCGTCGTCGACGGCGGCGCGCACGTGGTGGACGAACTCACCCGGTGACATCTCGGCGGGATCGATCTGCTGGAGCTGGATGAGGCCGTCCTTCGTCAGCTGTTGCAGCGGCAAGCAGAGACCCTGCGCGCGCGCGAGGATCGTCGTGGTCGCCTCGTCGAAGGCGAAGAACGCCGCCTTCTCCCCGCGTTTGGCCGCGGCGACGACGAACTGCATCGCGATGACGGACTTGCCGGTTCCGGGCGGCCCCATGATGAGCGCGCTACCGCCCCGTGGCAGACCGCCGCCGAGCATCTCGTCGAACCCAGCAATGCCGCTGCTCGCATTCTCGACCGCGGGCTCCGCACGGTGCTCGGAGGCGATGAGGCGCGGGTAGACGACGAGCGCGCCCGTCGCGATCTTGTAGTCGTGAAAGCCGCCGCGATACCGCACGCCACGAAGCTTGATGATGCGAAGCCGGCGACGTTCGGCGCCGTAGATTGGCGCGAGCTGCTCGAGCTCGATGACGCCGTGCGCGAGGCTCTGCAGGTGCGTGTCACCGACCTCGGCGGTGCGGTCGTCGAGGAGGAGGACGGTGCAGCCGCTGCCCGCGAAGTGCTGCTTGAGGGCGAGGATCTGACGGCGATACCGCAGTGAGCTCTGGGCGAGCAGGCGGATCTCCGACAGCGAGTCGAAGACGACGCGCATCGGCTTCACGCGCTCGACCTCCTGGAGGAGCGTGTCCATGGCCTCGCTCAGCTCCACCTCGGCGGGGTGAAAGAGCGTGTACTCGTCCGAGGCCTTCGTCTCCTCGGCGAGCTTCATCTCGAACACGGTGATGCCTTCGAGCGACCATCCGTGCGAATCGGCGACCGCGCGCAGCTCCTCTTCGGTCTCGGACAGCGTGATGTAGAGGCAACGCTCCTTCGCGCGAGCTGACTCGCGAAGGAACGAGAGAGCGACGGTCGTCTTGCCGACGCCGGGATCGCCCTGGAGAAGATAGAGACGACCCGCCGGTAGCCCACCACACAGAACGTCGTCGAGCCCTGGGATGCCTGTCAGGGCGCGCGTCTGTTTCAAATCCGTCACCCGCGGAGTCTAACGCGCGCCGCAGCGACCCAGCCAGCGCGAGCGTGGACATCAGCCGCTCCATGCGAGCGTAGCCGACGCGATCGGCGGCAACACGCCGCTCGAATGCGTCACGTGATCGCGTTCGCGTACGAGCCGGACCGCGCGCGTCCGTTCGACTCAGCGATACGGACGTTGCGCTCGCGTGCCTGCGAGCGCGATGAGGTGGGCGAGCAGATCGATCGCCTCCGACGACGATGCCGACACGCTCCCCGCCGTTCCCGCACGGACCCGCTCGAGACCGGGACGCGGCGCAAGCAGCCGCTCGTCGTAGACGGCGTGCGGCGCGCGCCCACGGAGCGTCTTCACGAGCGTGTTGAAGTTCTCGATCTGCGACGGACGCAGCGTGGAAGCGAGCCCTTCGTAGCGGGTCCGCGAGAGCGTCGCGAGCATGGGGGCGCCGCCCTGGCGAAAGACGTAGAGCACTTGCTCGCGCTCCTCGGTGGCGACCTTCGCGGTCTTGGTCACCGTCTTCGTCATGAGGAAGCCGCCCGACATCGCCGCGCGACCGAGCGAGAGCTTTCGCTCGTCGCTCTTCTCGACGTGCTCGCTGCTCGATCGGTGAATGGCGCGCACCAGGGCGACGACGTCGCTCCAGGGCACGCTCGTCGGCGCGGCGGTGGGCGTGCTCCAGACCACGAATGCGTCCTCGTCGATCCGGAAGGAGCGCACCGGCATCATCGCGTCGCTCGAGACGACGGCGCTTGCCTCGCACGCGACGACGTCGTGCCGTCGGGCGCGGAGCCGGTTCACCAGCTCGAGGGCGCGCGTTCGATCGTCGGTGCGCAAGAGCGGGACCGGCGGCGGCGATCGAAGGAGAAGCCCGGCCTCGTAGGCGGTGGTGCCGAGGTCGGCGGCGAGACGCGGAGCCTCCTCGTCGACCGAGCCCGCGAGCGCCATGAGAGCGACCACGTCCATGGCGGGAGATTAGCACGGGCGACAAACCTGACATGATGCTGACACCTGCTCGTCGTAGGGTGGAATCATGAGCACCACCGTCCCGATCGCGCCCGTTGGTCCGTATTCTCTCGAGTGCTCGTCGAGGTTCCTGTGCGGCTTCACGCCGGCATCGGGCACGTCGGCGACGCTCGACGACGGCCGTCTGATCCTCGGGTTCCTCGACGAGGCTCGGCATGTGCCGGTGACGGTGTCATTGCGCCAGGACGCCGGCGCCGGCGCGGTTCGGATCGAGATCGCCGGCGGCGCCGAGCGCGGCGAAGCGGACGCGATCGCGAAGCAGGTGAAGCGAATGCTCTCGCTGGATCACGACGCGCGCGGCCTCGCGGACGTGGCGACACGCGATCCGATCGTGGCGCGGATGATCGAAGCGATGCCGGGCTTCCGTCCGGTGTGCTTTCCGTCGCCGTACGCGGCGGCGGTGTGGGGAGTGCTCGCGCAGCGCATCCCCATGACGGTAGCGGCGGCGCTGCAGCAACGAATCGCGATCGCGACGGGAAGCGTGACGAGCGGTTGGGGGCGGACGTTTCATCCGTCGCCCGCGCCGGAGCGATTGCTGGGGCTCGCGACCTTTGCAGGCGTCTCGGCGGAGAAGATGGCACGCCTCCACGCCGTGGCGGTGGCCGCGCTCGAGGGAAAGCTCGACGCGGACCGGCTGCGCGCGCTTCCCGCTGCGCGCGCGATCGACGAGCTGCGCGGCATTCGTGGTGTCGGGCCGTGGACCGCGGAGCACGTCCTCATGCGCGGCTCCGGCGTGGTCGACGAGCTGCAGACCGCGGAGCCGCGCGTCCTGCGTGCGCTGCAGGAGGCGTATGGGCTCGAGGCGATGCCGAGCGCGGAAGAGGCGCGCGCGATCGCCGAGCGCTGGCGTCCCTACCGGATGTGGATCGCGGTGCGGATGGTGATGGGGCTCAGTCGATCCGGATGGAACGCGCCGCGCAGCGAGCGCCGCCGACGCTCACGCTCGTCGTCCACGTTGCACTCACGAAGTCGCTCCACACAAATCGACACGCGTTCGTGATCCGATCGCAACGAGGACTCCCACTATGGGGCGAGCCTGGGGTTGGCCGAGAGCTCGTCACCGAAGCTAGGAGCAGTCCATGTCGCGTACATTCTCGCAGCGCCTCGAGGCGCGTTCGTTCTGGTCGATCGCCGCTGGGTTCCTCGCGCTCGCCGCCGTGACGGCGTGCAGCTCGGGCGCCGGCACCACCACCACGGATTCCGCGACGTCGCAGGCGCTCAGCGAAGCGACCGCGAGCGCCGCGGATACGCACGCCGCCGCCGAAGCGTGCTTCACCGCGTTCGATGCATGCAGGGCAGCGGCCGGCGCGGATGTCGCGGCCTGCAAGGCGACGCTCGACTCCTGTTTGCCGGCCGAAGCGCGGCCCGGACCGCACTGCGGGCCGCCTCCCGGCCACAAGCGCCCGGGCGATGGTGACGGTGATCGCGCTGGCGGCCGTGGTGGTGGCGGCCATGGTGGTGGTGGAGACTGCGACGGTGGCGGGCCGCCGAAGGGCGCGCCCGACGACGGCACGGGCAGCGCTCCGCCTCCGCCACCTCCCGGTTCGGCTGCGCCGCCCGCGGATGGCGCTCCGCCTCCGCCTCCGCCGGACGGCATGGGCGACGGCGATCACGACGGCCCCGGCGGCGGCGGCATGAAGGGTCCGCCGCCCGACAGCGGGCTGCCCGCCTTCTGCAAGGACGTTCCTCTTCCCGCGCCCGCCGCGATCGCCGCGTGCAAGGCGCCGCTCGATGCCTGCCTCAGCGCCGGTACCGACAAGAAGACGTGCTTCGACGCCGCGCACGCATGCATCAAGGCGGCGTTCGACGCCGCGCTTCCGCCGAAGAGCAGCTGACTCTGACGCCCAGCGCCGCCGTCACGGGCAGCTCCTCGCTCGCGCGTACGGCGCGCCGCTGCGGATCGCGTCGCAGGTCGTGGTGCACACCGCCGGCGTCGCGCCGCAGGCGATCCAGCGATCCGGACCTGCGCGATCGGGGCAGACGACCGGGAGCGCCCAGCAGGTGCCCGGCGCGGCGGGCGCGCAGAAATCGGGAGGCGGCGCAACGTCACCGGGCAACGACAGGAGCCGCGCGCAGAAGGTGCCCGCGGGACAGTCGACCGGCTCGCCGGGCAGGCCACCCTTTCCGCCGCCGTGGCGGCATGTGCGTGCATTATACCCGCATTCGCCGGGCGTCGCGGACGTGATGCCGGTGCTCCGCCGGAGGCAGTCGTTCCAGTACGTCACTCCGTCACAGCCGCAGACGGGGTGACCCTCTTCCTCGCACACGACGGGCGCGTCCTGGCACGTACCGGCGACATCGCCGCAGGCGACGCGCTCGCAGAACTCCTTGGTCGTGCACTCCTTGTCCTCGACGCAGCGGCGGCCGTTGTTCGGCATGCCGCCGTCGAAGCCGGGAGGCAGCGTGGCGAGGACGATCTGCTCGTCGGCACACGACGCCGAGACCGCGGCCGCGCTCGCCGCGAAGACCAGCGTCCCGACGAGCGCGAGCGCGCGGCTCATCGTGCCGGCTCCCGTGACGAGAACCGCGGATCGCCGGCGGCCGTGAACGTGAAACCGATCATCGCGAGCGGACGGACGCGCGAAGGAGCGAATGCGTCGACGGGCGCGCTGCCGCCGGCGACCACCCAGTGCCGTGACGCGAGATCCACGTCGCTGGCGAGCATCAACGACAGCGCCGTGCCGGCTCCGATCGCGAGATGCCCGGTGATCGACGCGGTCGCGATCGGATCGACGCGGCCCGTGGGGGCGCCCAGTCGATCCGCGGGCAACGCGTTCGAGCGCGGCTCGACCTGGAGAAGATCGACGCCGCCGCCCGCGCCGGCGTCGATCGCGAACGTCGAGCTGCCGTAGAGCTCGAGGCCGAAGGCTCCGCGAAACGACGCGACCCCGACGTGTGCGAGCGCGACGTCCGAGCCGGTCTCGAACGGAAACACGTAGTGCGCGGCGATGCCGACCGAAGGACGCACGCCGTGTCGCCAGACGAGGGCCGCGCCGCCGCCGGCACGAGCTACGGCTCCGGCACCCGACGCGAACGAGCCTGCACCGGCCATGGTCGAGAGATCGAGCGCGAGCGGCGCGCGACCTTCCGGCGATCCGGCCACGCGATCGCGGCCGGGCGAACCATCCGAAGCGGGCGCGGCGGGCGAAGGAGCGGGCGCGGGCTCGGCGATCGGCTGCGCGGGCGGCGGAGGCGATGCGGGCGCTGGCGACGGCGCCGGTGGTGGCGGAGGAGGAGGCGGAGCGGCCGCGCGATCGCGCTCGGCGAGGAGCATCGGATCGACGGCGGCTTGCACGACGTGCGCGACCTCTTCGCGGACCACGGCGGGCGAGCCGTCGCGACGGACGGAGCGTCGCATCGTGACGTCGCCCGTGCGGCCGTCGACGATCGTGATGACGGCGACGTCGCGCGCGCGGAGATCGATGCCGACGCGCGCGAGGAGCGAAGGCCGCGCCGTGGACCGGAAGCCCGGGTCGTCGGCGTCGATGTGTCCGACGGACTGACTCTCCATCACGAGCGTGAGGCGACCGAGCAGCTCACGAACGGTGTCGTCGAGGCTCGCGGCGTCGCTGCCGCCGCCGGCGACGAGCACCTCGACGACGCGGCGTGAGGGCGCCGCCGCGGTGGATTCTTGCGCGCGGGCATCGCTCTCGCCGGCGACGACCTCCGCGAACGAAAGCGCGAGCGCGGTGACGATCGCGCACAGCGATCCGTCGACCGCGCATGCACGACGAAGAGCTCCGCGCCCATCGGGCGCACGCAGCCGCATCACCGACCCAAGGACCTCGCGACGCGCGTCTTCGCATGCACGGCGTACGGGGTTGCCGGATAGTCGGCGAGGAGCGCCATCCAGGCGCGGACCTCGTCGTCGCCGCGGCCGAGGCGTTCGAGCGCGGTGGCGCGACCGGCCATGGCCTCTTCGCGCAGCTCGTGCGCGCCGGATGCGAGATACGCGTCGAAGCGCGCGAGCGCGCCCGCTGCGTCGCCGCGATCGAGCAGCAGCTTGCCCGTGGTGGCCTTCGCGATGCGCGCCTCGGTCGTCTGCGGGAACTGCTTGTCGAGCGCGTCGTAGCGAGCGAGCGCGGCGGCGGTGTCGCCGTCACGACGCGCGGCGTTCGCGGAGTCGAAGAGCGCGGACGCGGTCGTCGGCGCAGGCGCCGGAGTCACCGCCGCAGCGGGCGCAACAGCCGCAACGGGAGCCGCGGGTGCAACGAGCGCAGACGGACGGGCCGTCGTGACCGGCGCGCTGACGAGCGCGACGGAACGAGCCGGGCTCGTCGCGACGACGACGGCCGGCGCCGGAGCGATCGGCTCCGCGACCGGCGTCGTGTCGACCGTGTCGCTCTCTTCGGCGGGCGTCGCGGAATTCGCGACCGTGCTCGCTACCGCGCCGGGCGCGCCGAGCGCGCCGGTGCCGATCGCGGCAACGGGCGGAGCCTTCGACATCGCTCCGCCGGTCGGGTGCGTGACCTCTTGCGAGTTGCCGCGCAGGCCGAGCCAGATGCGACCGGTCAGGCCCGTGGCGCCGGCGGCGCTCGCGGCCATGAGCGCCGCCGCGACGAGCAGGACGACCGACGTGCCGCGTGGTCGACGACGCAGTCCGGGGATCATGTCGGGCGTGACCGGCGCGACGAGGGGCGCTGCGTTCGGCGTGCTGTTCGGCGGCGCGACCGGCGAATCGATCGGCGGCGCGACCGCGGCGTCCATGGACGCAGTTACAGGCGCAGGCGCAGGTGCCGCGACCGGCGGCGGCGCCGCGACGAGCGCGCCCTGCACGAGATCGAGCAGCGCAGACGGACGCTCGGCAACGCCGTCGTCGTCGAAGCCATTCAGCTCGGCCGCGAAGTCCGCCCGAAGGACGACCTCCGCGCGGCACGCCGCGCACCGATCGAGATGCGCGTCGAGACGCGCGCGCTCGTCGTCCGTGAGCTCGCCGCGCTGATCCTTGTCGAGCAGCTCTTCGGGATGGAGATCGACGACGCTCATCGGTCGACCTCCAGCAGCTCGAGGAGCCCGGGCTCGCTCTCGATGGTCTTGCGCAGCGACTCCTTGGCGAGACGCAGACGGCTTCGCACGGTGTTGAGCGGCGCGCCGCTCTGTCCGGCGATCTCCTCGAGCGACCAGCCGAGCACGACGCGCATCGCGAGCGCCTCGGCCTGCTCGGCGGGGAGCTGCGCGAGGAGCTCGCGAAGGACCTCCTTGCGACGGCGCGCGGCCATGGCCTCGCCGAGCTCGAGCGACGGAGACGCGACCGCGTCGGTGTCGGCACCGGCGTCGCGACGCGAGCCCTCGATCCGCGAACGCCGACGCGCACCGATGGCGGTGCGCACCGCGATGGTCGTGGCGTAGCGCGCGGGATCGCAGTCGCCGCGAAACGCGGGCAGCGCCTGGATGAAGCCGATGAGCGCCTGCTGCGCGACGTCGTCGACGTCGGGATGGCCGCCGCCGAGCACCGCGCGAACGACGCGAACGACGCGAGACGCGAGGCTCTTGAGCAGACGGCTCGTCGCGGCGGCATCACCGGTCGCCGCCTGGCGGGCGAGCGCGATGGCGTCGAGTGTCGCGGCGTCCGCAATCACCCGCCCCGCGCTGTCCGTCTCCGTCGCCAATCGAGCTTCCGCCATGCCTCGGTAAGAAGAGTGCCTGCCGTGAGGGAAAAGGATCACCGGGTCTGGTCGTTTTTCCCGGAAACGACCTCGTTTCGTGCGGAAAGGTGTGCGCCGGTCACTTCCACAATCACTTCGATAATCAGGATTCAACCATTGGGAATCACGTCGAATTCATAACTGCGAGCGCCGTGCAAAAGCGGCCAACCGGCGAGGACCGGTCAGCGACTCTTTTTCGGGCCGCGGGAGCGCTTTGACGGCCAGCTCGAGCCTCAGGGCGTCGCCCTTCGAGCGGCAACGCCGGACGGCGCAGACGACGAGCGGGCCACGACCGCGCGTGTACTTGGCGCCCTTGCCGGCGTCGTGCTTCGCGATCCGCTCCGCCACGTCGCGTGCGATGCCGGTGTAGAGCGAGCCGTCCGCGCAGCGCGCGAGGTAGACGAACCACCGCTCGTCCACGGATCGCTTCGGTGCCGAGCTGCGTGCCGAGCTGCGCGCCGTCACCGGAGAAGCATACGCGATCAGCGGCGCCGCAAGCGACGTCGCGCGAGGACGCCGAAGCCGAGGAGGCCGAGCGCGGTTGCGACGACCGCCCACGACGTGGCGGCCGTGCGCGAAGGCGTGCGCTTCGAGGTCGAGCAGCCCGCGCCCTCCGCCGAGAAGTACGGCACCGGGTCGGCGGGGACGACCGTCACGTCGACGCGCGACGCGGCGCTGAGCAGCCTGCCGTCGTCGGCGCGAACCTGGAACGAGAGCACCACCGTGCCGCGTCCCACGTCGGGCGCGGTGAAGGTCGCGACCTCGGTGAAATCCTGCGCGAGGTCGACGGGCGTCCCCGCGATCTGGCTCCAGACGAACTCGATCGGCTTGCCCATCGGGTGCATGCCGCTCCCGGTCAACGTGACCGGGGCCTTCGACTTCACGACGATCGGCTCGCCTGCCGATGCGGTAGGCCCCTTGGGATCGCAGTTGTCGGCGTGCGCGACGAACGACCAGAACGGCTTGCTCGAGATGCCGTCGAGCTCGATGTCGTCGACGTCCCAGCCCGGCGCGCCCGCGAAGCGATTGCCGCTCGCGGTGCGGAACCGGATCATGACGCTCTCGGGATGCGCGCCGAGATCGACCTTGATGCGCGAGCTGACCCATTGATCGGGGTAGCCGGGGCTCACTTTGCCGTAGGCCTTGCGGCCCTCGAGCGTGCTGTCGCCGCGGCCGGTGGCGAGCGTCGTCGTGTAATCGACCGCGCCTACCTCGGACATGTCGCGCCACGTCTTGCCGGCGTCGACGCTCACCTCGACGACGCCGCCGTCGAGGTCGGACATGCCGTCGCGCGAGATGCGGAACGACCAGCGATGACGGAACGCGAGCTCGAAGGTGGAGCCGTCGATCGTGAACTTCGGTGACGTGAGCAGCTGCTCCGCGGACACGGTGTTGTTCGGCACCGACCAGTAGCCGTCGGACACCGCGCCGGCGCGCGCCCACGGCAGCGCCATGCCCATCACCTCGTCGCCGGTGACGACCCAGGTCGTCTCCTTGATGTCGACGTGATCGACGGTGCCGGAGTTCGGCGCTTCGTCGGCCTCGTAGCGCACCGGAATGGTGGTCTTGGCGCCGCGACCGGCCGGGAAGCTCGGATCGGTGACCCCGACGTCGATGGAGATCGGATCGATGGGCTTTGCGCCGTGGATCTGGACGCGCGTCTTGCCGGACGCGGAGCCGAAGGGCTTCAGCGGGGCAAACGTGATGACGTTGCCGTCCGGGAAGATCACGCCTTCGGTCTTGGACGAGAGCTTCGCGGTCGTGCCGGAGAGCAGGCCCGTTCCCGAGTTGCGCACCGTGAGCGAGATGGTGCCGATCTCGCCGTCGTCGAGGATGCCGTCGTGATCGCAGGAGAGCGCGTCGTCCACGAGGGGCTTGGCGACGACCTGCGCGTCGTTGCCGACGTAG
>FTCS01001320.1_pt1 | contig 16365 bp, 15 predicted proteins | sample 1639391 | NCBI WGS metagenome assembly FTCS01 (sample SAMEA3914864, study PRJEB12502) | metagenome | biome: forest; material: soil | place: USA | collected 2012-03-12 | depth 0.3 m | reverse complement strand
GACGACACCGTGAGCGCCTTCCTCGCCGTCGCCGCACGCTGGGAAAATGGGCGTTTCACGCTCGATGCACCGCGCACTCCGCTGCACGCGCTCTACTACACGCTGCGCTCGTTCTTCGTGGACCGCGCACTGCGCTACGAGCCGGAGGCGCGCGTGTACACGTCGTCGCCGACCACGCTGAAGGCGCTCTGGAAGCAGCGCGTTCGCTGGAACACGGCGCGCATCGAGGTGGCAGGCCGCTTCTCGCGCGCGTTCTGGTTCCACTGGGACCTCGGCATCTGCGCGCTGGGTACCGTGGCGCTCATCATGAAGTACGTGTTCTTCGGGATGTTCTATTACGTCCAGGTCCCGTTCGCGCTCGGCTCGGGGAGCTTCGTGCAGCGCGTGGGCACGGCGTTCGCGCTGCAGCTCGCGGTCTACAGCCTGTGGACGACGATGGCGCTGGTGATGAACAGCGAAGTGAAGAAGAACTGGCGCCTGCTGCTCGCGGTGCCGTGCGCGCCGCTCTACATCATGGCGTTCAGCTTCTGGACGACGTTCACGGGCGTCATGTACGACGTGTTCCTCACCGGCAACATCACGAAGTTCGCCCCTGAATCGACGCTGATCAAGGGCGATTCCCGTCGCATCGCGCTCCTGGCGCGCGCCCGTCGTGCCTTCGTTCTCGCCATCCGCGCCGTCGTGTTCGGCGACGTCCCGTTCGGCGCGTTCTGGTTCGGCTGGAGCGAAACGCCGTGGACCCCGAGCGGGTATCAGGGCTGGACGACGGGCAAGAAGCCGACGTTCGCCCAACGCCTCCGCTTCGGCGCATCCCCCGCGCTCGCTCCCGCGCCGGCTCCCGCGCTCGCCCCCGCGCTCGCCCCCGCGCCCGCGCTCGCTCCCGCGCTCGCTCCCGCGCCCGCGCTCGCCCCCGCGCTCGCTCTCGCTCCCGCGCCCGCGCTCGCCCCCGCGCTCGCCCCCGCACCGCGGCGCCTCAGCCTCGTCCCGTCGAGCGCGTCCCCCTCTCGCATCGCGCGCCGCAGCATCGCCCCGGCGTCGTCGCACGCCCCCGACTCGACGACGCAACGCGCCGCGTGATCGCTCGCTCCCTCTGAATCTCGCCCGGGCGCGGCCGTTGAAGCACCCATGACCAATCTCGCCGCTCGCGCCCGTGCAGTCACCTCGCTCGCCCCGTTCGCCGTCGCGCTCGCCGCCCTCGGCGCGACCGCCTGCAGCTCGGACCCTTCGACCTCCACGACGACCGGCCCGTCTCCCGTTCCGACGACCGCTCCTTCGCCGAGCAGTACGCCGAACGACGCCCCTGGTTCGGCCCCGACGGCGAATCCGACGGGCGACGGCGCCACGATCTCGACGCACATCGACAACACGACGGGCGGCACGGTCGCTCTCCCGAACGGCACGACCATCGACGTCCCGCCCGGCGCGCTCCCGCCCGGGGTCGACACGATCTCGGTGACGTCGTCGCCCGCCGCGGCACCGCCCGAGTACGCCGCGCTCTCGCCGGTCTACGTCTTCGGTCCGGACGGCACGGTCTTCCTGAAGCCGCTCACGATCACGATGCCGGTCACGCTTCCGTCGGGCATGGACATGTCGACGCTCACGATCCTCTGGTCGCGCGCCAACGGCGTCGGCTTCGACATGGTGCCGAGCGACTTCACCCCGGCCGCCGGCTCGAGCACCGACTTCGTCGCGTCCGGCCAGGTGACGCACTTCAGCCAGGGCTTCTGCGGCCTCAAGTACACGACCGACCCGCATCCCGCGATGGACGCCTACGGCAAGTGAAGCGGCTCGCGGCGTGGTCGATCGCGAGCACGGTCGCGCTGCTCGCCGCTTGCGCGCCGGGTCCGGCAACGACCACGTCGTTCGCGAATCCGCTGCCCACGCGCACCGACGCGGACGGCACATGGATCGCCACGTTCGCTGACGAGCTCGACGCGGAGTCGCTCGACACGAGCAAGTGGTTCGTGTGGTCCGGTGACCTGAAGCACGCGAGCACGCTGAACGACGCGTCGCCTTCGCTCGCTCGCGTGCACGATGGCTCACTCTTCCTCGGAGCCGTTCCCACCCCGGAAAACAAGGCATTTCCGTACGCCACCGGGTACATCGACACGCACGGTCTCTTCGCGCAGACCTACGGCAAGATCGAGGTTCGCGCGCGCGCGCAGTATGCGCCCGGCGTGTGGTACGCGATGTGGGGTCGCTCGTGGTCGACGTTGGTCCCCGAGCTCGACATCGAGCTGCTCGCCGAGGACATCACGCAGGCGTGGTTCGTCAATCACTGGGCGGTCGCGCCGCTCCCGCCCGACGAGCGCCGCGGGTTCACGACCGTCGACGGCATGGACATCACGAAGCTCCACACCTACGCGATCGTGTGGAAGCCCGATCTCGTCGAGTGGCAGATCGACGGCCAGGCGTACCGGCGCGTCACGGACGTCACGAAGATCCCGCACGATCCGATGTTCTGGGTAATGAACGCGTGGGTCGGCGGATGGGGCGGAACGCCGAGCGCGGCGACGCAGTTTCCGGCGCAGCTCGAGATCGACTACGTGCGCATCTGGCGGCTCGCCGAGTGGATCGTTCCGCCAAGCGTCCGCGTCGTCGATCCGCGTCCGAAGGTGAGCGCCGCGGGCAGCGTCGCCATCGAGCTCGCCGACTTCGACATCGATGCGCATGTCGACGTGCGCGAGGGAGATGCGGTCCTGGCGCGGCTCGACAAGCCGCCGTTCGTGCTCGCGGCGAGCGCGCTCACCTCGGGCCGGCACGCGCTGTCGTTCGTGGCCGTCGACGGCGGTGCGCGGACCGCATCGACGACGCTCGACGTCACGATCGAGTGAGCGCGCCGCAAGAGCGCGCTAGTTGCCGTGGCGATCTTCACAAGCGGCGCTCGCCGAGCCCGCAGCGCCGCCGTTCGGAACGCGGAGCTCGACGTCGAACGTGCCGTTGTCGGTGCGGAGGCCGGCGGGGCCGTCGAACTCGAACGCTGCGGGAGGAAGCTCGCCGCGCCACACGACGATGCCGTCGGCCGTGACGCGCAGCGTGTGACCGTCGAGATCGGCGCGAAGCACGTGCGGGAGGCGAGGCGTGCCCGCGTTCGTATCGTCGGGCGCGTCCGGCGTGACGAGCGGCGCGCGCGCGAGGCCGGGCTCCGACGTGAGATTGACGTAGCCGCCGTCGCCACACGCTGCGTGCGTCGAGCGACCGGCGTTGCGCTTCACGGAGACCGCCACGCCGGGCTTCGGTGCGACGTGCCACATCACGTACACCACGTTGCACGTGTCCTGCGCGCGGAGCTTGAGGCCGATCTGGCGTCGGAGCTCGCCGTTCGCGAGCGGCGCATCGAATGCGCTCGGTCCGCGGTAGCGGAAGGCGATCTCGGCGGAGCGGTCGTTGCCGCCGCCGCGGTCGCCGGCGATGACGGCGCGCACGCCGCCCGCTTCGAGACGAATTCCGCGCTCGTCCGCGCGCGCTGGCGCGCCTTCCGTGAAGCAGAGCGCCGATCGCGGCACGGCCCCGAGCGTCCCGGACGTCGCGGCGCTCTTGCACCCCGCGAGCGCAGATCCGGCCGCGAAGATCATCGCGCCGGCAGTGAGGAAGCGAAGGTCGATCAGCAAGCTCCTCGAGCCTACCGCTTACGGGTAGGTAACGAGCACGTCACCGCCGCACGGGACGACGATCTGGCGATCTCGACCGCGCGATCCGATCTTGATGCGCTGCCGGCCGCACGCGACCGAGACCTCGGCTGCTGCGGAGGCCACCACGACGCCGTCGACGTAGACGCGATGACCGTACGCTGCGGGCGGCAGCACGAGGACGCCTTTCGTCGCGTCGCGCGGCGTGACGTGCGGCGGATCGAGCTCCACGATCTTCTCGTCGAGGAGTGCCGATACGTCGACATCTGCGCCTACGTCGCTCGCCGGCGGCGGGGACGGCGCCGCGTGGTCGATCGTCAGGGCGGCGGCGGTCGGACGGAGCCGACCGAGCGGCGCGCGAAACGCGGAGATCGCCGCCGTGGCGCCGAGCCCGACGACGACGAACGTGAGCGTCGCGATGGCGAGAGCGCGCGTGCAAGTCGGGAGCGCTTCGACGCGCAAGGCGTCTGCCACGTAGCCGGGATTCGTATCGTCGCCTTCGGCTCCCATCCGTCCGTTCATTGCCTCTCCTTCACGGCCAACGGAGGGACCTCTGAAGGCCGTGAGGAAAAAAAGTTTCCCCTGAATTGGATCGCGTTGCGGCCGTTGGTCCACCGGCGACGCGAAAACGAGCCAGCGCACGGCGCCCCGCGCCGCTGCGTTTCGTCGCCCTACCGCTCGTCTTCAACCACCGCAAAAGGTCAAAAACAGCATGATTCTCAAGAACGTTCGCGCATTCGTCGGTGTCTCTTCCGTCCTCGCCCTTGCGGCGTCCTCCTTCGCCTGCTCCGCGCACGGTGGCGACGAGCTCGTGCAAGCACGCGTCGAGACGGTCGACCGCACCCATCAGGCGCTCTCCACCGGCGCGCTCAAGTGGGCAAACGGCACGTACGGCGCCGCCTGCCAGAGCCATCGCGGTGAGAGCTGGAGCGCGCGCATCTCGGGAACCGACCCGATGGACAACCAGGCGCTCAGCGTCGTCAAGAACGACACCGCCTGCGTGCTGACGCTCACGAGCCTGGTCGCGGACGCCGCCTACCTCGCCGCGCCGTCGATCGACATGACCGACACGTATGCGGACGCAGGCTCGTCGTTCGCCGTGCAGGACGGAAACATCGCCTTCTATGCCAACGCCGAGCTGAGCTCGACGTCGTTCGCGAGCGACTTCACGATGACGATCCTCTTCTCGGACGACCTCCGCAGCGTGTCCCCGTCGGTCACGGCCACGTACGCGTCGGTCTCCGGCAGCGCGAGCGAGTCGCAGGTCCCGTCGCCGCAGTACAGCCTGGACTTCAGCGGGATCACGCTCCAGACCGACATCGCAGGCAACGTGGAGGCCGCCACCGGGAGCGTCGCGGTCACCGCGCTCGGCCAGACCGGCGAGAGCTACGTCATCAACAACAACCAGTCTCTCGGCTCGACGTTCGCGGACGTCGACGCCGCCTACTCCGCCAGCTCGCCGGCGACGCTCGGAGCGACGATCGGTATGGGAGCGTTCGGGCTCACGCAACTCTCGAGCGTCCGCAACCTGATCATCAGCCACACCGAGAGCGGCGTCACCTCGTACGAGGTGATCCGCATCACGTTCAACCGCCCCGCGCTCGATACTCCCTGATCGGCAGCGAGCCTAGCAGCGCGCTCGAACCCTCGAGCACCGCGACGCCCCGCCCTCGGCAACGAGGTGCGGGGCGCTTCGCATTTCGGCGTTCCATCGGTGGGCAGGCGTCGGATCGATGACGCTTCTCGGCGCGCAGTGCCATTGCCTTGACGCTTCCGTCACGGCACCAGCGCGGTTGTCCTCGAACGTGGCTTCGACTCGTGAAAATGGCGTTATTTGCGATCGAACGGAGCTGGTACGCGCCGTGCTGAAGTGGTCGACATGATGAGCAGCATGCCGAGCGCGCTTCCTCCCGCCCCCGTCTACGTGTCGAACATCGACACCGTCCTCACGTTGCCCGAGCAGACCGGCTCGATGGCGATCGCCAACGCGTGCCGTGCGACGGCGTTCGCGTTCCTCAACGAGGCGCTCCACTGGGGCAAGGCCGAGCTCGCGATGTGGCTCATGGGCCCCTACGGCCAGCTCACGCAGTATGTCTCGCCGATGTCGCGCCGCCGCAACGGTGCGCCGCCGCGCCCGGCGCCGATGATGCGCGAGATCGACGCGCGCATGGTCGACCGCGTCATCCGCACGGCGCACGAGGAGGTCATGTCTGCGCTGGAACGGCTCGGCGATCCCGAAGGCGGCGCGAGCTTCGCGTTCACGATGCTCTCCGCCGGCTTCGTCGCGCGCTGCGAGGATCAGGGCCAGGTCTCCGGCTGGGTGCCTACCTTGGATGCACGTCGCCTCGCCGACCGCGTGCTCTCGCTGCTCGCCGCCGACTACCTGACGCGACCGAACGACTACGAGAACGAGCTTTCGGTGTGCCACGTCTGCAAGACCGTCGAGGTCGACGCGGTCGCCCGGGATCGCGGCATCTGTCATCGCCACGGCAGCGGTATGTTCGTCCCGTCGCGCCGTCACACGCTCCCGTACTTTCCGGAGGGCGCATGAACCGCGCGCTTCGCCTCGTCGACGTCTCGATCTCGACTGCGCCCGAGTCGCCGGCGCCGCTCTCGACGATGGTGCCGACGCTCGCCTACACGACGCTCGCGTCGCTCCGCCCCACGCTCTCTCCGAGCACACGCGCCACGGTGCGCCCTGCTCTCACCGGGTCGTCGGCGACCGAGCCGCCGCCGACGCAGCGATGCGTGACCTCGCACCCGCGCTTCGAGACCGCCGCGCGACACGAAGCGACGAACCTGGTCGCGGTCATGCGCCTGAACCTCGATTTCGTGCAGACGCTGCTCCACGGGAGCTCCGCGGGTCTCGCGGTGGGCGCCATCTCCGACCTCCACCAGACGATCGATCGCCTGGAGCGCCTGCTCGGCTCGCCGCCGTTCGCGCGCTGAGCGGCGCGGTCAGGGTTGACCCCGGGGTCGCCCGTGACCCGGGCCGTGTCGAACGAAAACGGCCATAAATGCCGGAAAAACGTGGTCTCGACGACGGCCTCACGTTTGCAAGAAACAGTTCCCATGAACCTCGGCACCCTCCGGCCCCTCGAAGCTGCACTCGTGAGCCTCCGTCCGCTCGCCTCCACGACGATCGTGGACGACGGGGAGATCATCGGGAAGCGCGCCGCCGTGCTCACGCTGCGTCCGACGAGCCGCGGCAAGATCATCGGCCAGCATCCGAGCATCAAGCGTTGCCTCGAGACGATCGATCGCGTCGCGTCTTCGATGGCGACGGTTCTGGTCAGCGGCGAGAGCGGCACCGGCAAGGAGCTCGTCGTCGCGGCGCTTCACGACGCGAGCGCGCGCCGTCACGGTCCGCTCGTCACCATCAACTGCGGCGCCATCCCCGCCGAGCTCGTCGAGAGCGAGCTGTTCGGTCACGTGAAGGGCGCCTTCACCGGCGCACAGTCGACGCGCCGCGGTCACGTCGCGAACGCCGAAGGCGGCACGCTCTTCCTCGACGAGGTCGGCGATCTCCCGCTCGCCGCGCAGGTGAAGCTCCTCCGCGTCCTCCAGCAGCGCGAGTACACGCCCGTCGGCGACTCGCGCGCGGTGAAGTGCGACGTGCGGATCGTCGCCGCCACGCATCGCGATCTCAAGTCGGAGGTGGCCGCGGGTCGCTTCCGCGAGGACCTCTACTATCGCCTCAACGTCATCCAGCTCACGCTGCCTCCGCTCCGCGATCGCGGGAGCGACGTTCGCTTGCTGGCGAATCATTTCTACCGCGGCTTCGTGGCGGTCTCCGGCCGTAGCGACCTCCGTGGGTTCTCCGCGGGTGCGATCGCCGCGATCGAGGCCCATGCGTGGCCGGGCAACGTCCGCGCGCTCGAGAACGCCATCGAGCGCGGCGTGCTCCTCGCACGTGGTCCGTTCATCGAGGCCGAAGATCTGCTCGAAGGCACGTCGAAGAGCGCGGTCGAGACGAGCGTTCCGCGCGTGAGCCGCGATCCGCGGCGCGAGCCCGAGTTCACCCATCGCGTCGAGATCCGCGAGTCGTCCCACGCGAGCAGCGGTGCAGACGCGACCGCGCTGCCGCCGCCGCCGAAGGCCGCGCGGTTCGATTCCGCGCTCTCGCGGCCCGCTTCGTCGATGTCGATGCCCGCGGTCGTCCCCTTCGGCAGCCCGGAACGACGTGGCTCGAACCCTGCGTTCCCCCGTGTTCTGCCGGAGCAGGGCTTCGACCTCTTCACTGCCGCCGAGCAGTACCAGAACAATTTGATCCGGCAGGCGCTCGCGCGCACCGCAGGCAACAAGAACAAGGCCGCGCAGCTGCTCGGCTTGAACCGCACGACGCTCGTGGAGATCATCCGCCGTCGTAAGTTGTGATCGAGATCGAGATTCGGTGCCGCGATTCATCCCTTCCACACTGCTCGCACTGACGATGTTGCTCCTCGGGCCGCCGCGCCGCGCGGAGGCGCACGAGCTCAAGCACACAGCCGGCGGCACCGCCGTGAGCTGGCGTGCTGCGGACGTGGAGTGGACGGTCGATGCTTCGGTGCGGAAGGTCCCCGGCGCAGAGGACGCGGTGATCGCTGCGGCTGCCGCGTGGTCGGGACGCGGCGGAGCGCCTTCGCTCGCGGTCTCGCAGGTCGATGCGGATCTGAAGCCGGGCCTCGACGGGAAGAACGGGGTCTTCTTCGTCGAGAGCGGCTTTCCGCCGGTCGGTGATGCGCTCGCGGTCACGGTGTTGTCTTTCGACGCCGACACCGGAGAGGTGCTCGACGCGGACATCCTCCTGAACGGCAACTACCGGCTGGGCATCGTGACGGCGCCGGTCGCGACCGGAAACGCGGACCTCACTGTCGCTCCTGCCGCCACGTCCGCTCCCGTCGCCGCGGACGCGCCGTACGACGTGCGCCGCGTGCTCGCGCACGAGATGGGACACGCGCTCGCGTTGAGCGACGAGCTCCACGACACGTCCGCGCTCATGTATCCGTACATTCCGCGCGGCGTCAGCCTCTCGCTCTCGCCCGCGAGCGACGACGTGGCCGGACTCGCCACGCTCTACGAGGCGGGCAACGGAGCAGCCGCCGGCGCCGCCGCAGCGAGCGCGTCGACCGACAGGAGCACGGCCGGATCGGCGACGGGCTGCTCGGTCGCGACTGGGCCGAGCGCGCCGCGTGGCTCTCCTGCGATGACCCTTGCGTCATTGCTCGCGATCGCGGTCGCCGCCGTCGTGCGCGGACGCCGCCGCAGCGAGCTGCTCGTGCGCACCGTGCACGACGTGAAGAATCCGCTCGCCGTCGTGCGATCCGCGCTCGAGTGGCTCGAGGTCGAGCTCGCCGATCGCGAGGAGGCGGTCGACGCCGTCCGTGACGCGTCGACGGCAGCGTCGCGGCTCATGTCGATCGTCGACGACCTCGCGCTGCTCGCTCGACTGGAGACCGACGACGCGCTTCGTGACGAAGCGCTCGACCTGACCACGATCATCGGCAATGTAACGGCAACGGCGTCGGCACGCCTCGCCGCGCGCGACATCACCGTCTCGTCCACGGCTCCCGTCGCGCTCCAGATGAACGGAGACGCCGAGCTCCTCACGCGTTCTCTCGACGCGCTCATCGACGCTTCTGCGCGCGGCGTCCCTCCCGGAACGTGCATCGAGCTCGCCGCGCGCGTCACGAACGCCGAGCAGGCCACGGGCGCAACCATCGAGGTCATCGAGATCGAGATCGGCCAGCGGGGCACCGTCGCCGCCGGCCCGGAGACCGACGCCCTCGATGCGTTCGGAACGGGCGGGCTCGGTCCGTATCTCGCCCAGGAAGCCGCGCTTCTCCACGGCGGCTCGCTCGTCGTGATCCCGACGTCGACGATGCCGCGCGCGCTCCTTCGTCTCCCGCGATGACGTCGTCTCGTTCAGCTGGCGAGCGCGGCGGCGAGGCCTTCTTCGCCGAGTGAATCGAGCGCCGCGACGGCGTCACGGGCATGCTGCACACCCGCAGTGGCGGCGAGCGCGGCGACGGCCTCGTGATGCGTCCGCGCCCGCACGTATCTCCTGCCATGTGTCATCGCGTCGTAGGCGTCGGCGACCTGGAAGACGCGCACCGCCGCCGGAATGGCGGCAGCGTCGGCGTGCTTCGGATACCCACGTCCGTCCTGACGCTCGTGATGACCGCAGATCACGGGCAGCGCGCTGCGGAGCGCAGGCATGTCGCCGACGATCCGCGCGCCGGCTTCGGGATGGGTCGCCACGTGCTCACGTTCCTCGGAGGTGAGCGGCATTCCGCTCGCCAGCACGCGATCGCGAACGGTGACCTGACCCACGTCGTGAAGGATGGCTCCGAGCGTGGCGCCTTCGATCTCGGCGTCCGGCAGATCCATCATCTTCGCGAGCGACTCCGTCCATCGCGCGACGCGTTCGCGATGTCCGTCATCCTCGTGCGCGGGACGCGCCAGCGCGCGCGCGACTTGGCGCGCCAGCGCCTGGCGGTCGGCCGAGGGATCGGCCGGGGCGGTGTCCCGACCTCGGAGCTGCTCGACGAGGACGCTGGCCAGCGTGCGCAGGTCGATCTTGCTCATCAGCGCGTGCACGCGTGCTTCGGCGAGTGAGCCTTCACGCGGCTCGAAATCAGGGTCGGCGCTCATGAGCACGCGCATCGCCGACGGCGCGATGGTCGCGATCTGCGCGAGCACCTTCGCTCCGCATGCCTGCGGCATGTGGAGATCGCTGATCACCGCGTGGGGTGGGTCCCGACCCGCGATGGCGAGCGCCTCCGCGGGGTCCGTCGTTCCCTCGATGGTCAACCCGGCGGAGCGCAGCATCCGAGCGACGGCGCGCACGATGAGCGGATCGTCGTCGAGCACCAGCACACGGCGAGGAGGGCCCGTCCAGATCGCGCCCTTCGACGTGGCGGTTTGGCCCTTGCGGTCGTCGCTCACGATGGCGGCTCCTCAGGTGCTCGCGTCGTCGTCGGGGTCATCGTCCGCCGAGCGCTCGGCGAGAGACGCAGGGTTGCGGGTCGACGCGGCGCCGACGTCGACGGAGGTGGTGCGCACGAGCCGCCGGAAATTGGAGCGATCGAGGCCGGAGCGACGCGCCGCCTCCGACATGTTGCCGTTGGTCGATCGCAAGAGAGCGCCGACGTACGCGTCGTTGAACTCGGCGAGCACACGCTTCTTCGCGTCGGGATAGCCCATGGCCGCGAGGCCGTGCATCTGGACGAGCCCGTCCATCGTCGTGGGAGGGCCGGCGGCCGGCATGACCCTCGTGGACGGAGGATCGAAGCCGTCGCTCTCCGAGGCACGCGTGCTCGCCGCGCTCGCCATGCTCGTCGGCGCGGCGGAAGCGAACGGCGAAGGGGCACGATGCGCGATCGCGGCGCTCTCGACTTGCTGAACTTCGACGGGGAGCGCGCGCGGGAGGATCTCCTGTCCCTCCGACAGCACCACGGCATGCTCGATCGCGTGCTCGAGCTCGCGCACGTTGCCCGGCCAGTCGTATCGCTGGAGCAGGAGCGCCGCCTCGTTGCTGAGATGCGTCGCGGGGCGGCCGGCGAGCTTCGCGTGTTTCTGGAGGAAGTGGTGCGCGAGAAGGAGGATGTCGTCACCGCGCTCGCGCAAGGAGGGGAGGCGAATCGCGATGACGTTGAGCCGATAGAAGAGGTCCTGGCGGAACGACCCGGCCGCGATGGCCGCCTTGAGATCGACGTTGGTCGCCGCGACGACACGCACGTCGACGATCTTCACGTTGTCGCTGCCGACGGGCTTCACCTCGCCCGACTGCAGCGTGCGCAGCAGCTTGACCTGCGCGCTGAGCGGCAGGTCGCCGATCTCGTCGAGGAAGAGCGTGCCGCCGTTCGCGGCTTCGAATAGACCGGCGCGCGCGGCGACGGCGGTGGTGAAGGCGCCGCGCGTGTGTCCGAACAGCTCGCTCTCGACGAGCTCTTTCGGAATGGCCGCGCAGTTCACGGTCACCATCGGCTTGCCGGCCCGACGCGAGCGATCGTGGACGGCGCGCGCGACGAGCTCCTTGCCGGTGCCGCTCTCGCCGAGCACGAGGATCGTCGAGTTGGTCGAAGCGACGCCGTCGATTCGCCTGTAGACCTCACGCATCGAAGCGCAGCCGCCGACCATCTCGCCGGCGGGCGGCCTGGCGTCGAGCTCGCGCTGCAGATGCTCGGTGCGCTCGCGCAAGCGACGGAACTGCGCGGCGTTGAGCACCTCGATGACGACCGACTCGTTCGAGACGAACGGCTTGGTCAAGAAGCCATGGGCGCCGGCCTTGACCGCGCTCACGGTGGTCGCGATGTCGGCGAACGCCGTCATCATGAGCACCTCGACAGGATACCCGGCCGCCTTCACGCGCTCGAGGAACTGCGGGCCGGTCATTCCGGGCATTCGCACGTCGACCAGCACGACGTCGAACGCCGTGCGCTCGAGCATGTCGAGCGCCGTGAGGCCGTTCTCCGCCGTCTCGGCGACGATGCCACGCTGGCGCAGCACGCGCGCGAGGGTGGTGCGAAGTACGTCCTCGTCGTCGACGATCAACGCGCGCACTGCGTCATTCTCGCCGCGTGCGTCGTGCGCTCCGTCACGTCCGTCCCGGCCGGCGCGCGTCGCACCCGCCGTACGAGCTTGCCCGGGCTCGCGCTCTTCGTTGGGGTCTGAAACCTCCGTCACGTCACGGTCACCCGGGTTGGTCTCCCCTCAAGCCGCGAGCTTCACCGAGTCGCTGCCGCCCTGCGCGAGCTCCAGGAGCTCCTTCAGGCGATTCGTTGCGCGGGCGTGAAGCTGGGAGATTCGAGCTTCGCTCAAACCCATGGCCTGCGCAATGGCCTTGCTCGGCATGCCCTGGAAGTAGCGCATCTGCACGATCTCACGCTCGCGCTCGGGGAGCTGCAGGACGGCGGCGTGGAGCGCGTCGTGCTCGCGGCGCTCGAGCACGTCGTCGAGCGGGGAGGCGCCTTCCTGCGCGAGACCGGCGGTCGAGCCAGCCGGGAGGTCGTCGAAGCCGACCACGGCGACGCGCGGGCGGACCGGCGGAATGCTCGCGCCTGCGATCGACGAGACCGGAGCCGGAGCGTTGCCATTGGACGGCGCCGTCTCCTTGCGGCGGCGCGGCGACCAGTCGTGGCGGCGGAGCTCGTCGACGATCGAGCCGCGGATGCGGATGCGCGCGTAGGCGGCGAACATCTCGGGGCAGGTGTGCTCGCTCGAGCGGAGCGCGTGAAAGAGCCCGAGCGTGCCGGCGGCGATGAGATCCTCCCGCTGCACGCTGCGGGGCAGACGGCGCATGAAGTGGGCAACGATGCGTTGCACGAGCGGCAGGTGCTCGGTGATGTCGGCGTTGCTCGGGACGGTCTGGGCGGCGGCTGCGGTGGTCATCTCGGATAGACCCTTGAGCACCGCGCGTGCCATCGCGTTCAGCGGGCTTTTTCGACGTTTCCCGCTCGGAGGCGCCACCCCGTCGTCGCTAGCGTCATCGCGATGGCGTTGCCGTCATCGGCGTGGCGTCATTCGCGCGCCGTCATTCGCGCGCCATCCAGGGACAGCGCGTGACGAGCTGGCGGAACGGCTTTCGGCTGCACGTGAACCCGGTGGTGAACCCCTGGTTCTTCACGTCGCGGCACTCCTGTCCCTTCTCGTACGAGCCGGGCGAGTCGGGCTCGATCGGGCGCCAGCAGTCGCCCATGCGCTCGATGTCCCACCGATAGAAGCCGCGCTCGTCCCAGAAGTGCGTGACGTACACGGGGACCATGTCACCGACGGCGAGCTTCGCGGTGCACTCGGCGAACGCCTTGCCGCCTCGGATCACCTGGAACTGATCGCCGGGGCAGGCGTCCCACTCGACCTCGTAGTCGACCTGGAGCGGCGCGCCGTTGTCGTCCTTCTCGACGATGTCCTTGCGGACGATCTGGACGGCCGACTCGTAGCGATGCGTCTTCGAGCAGGCGCTCGTCGCGACCGCGCAGACCACGAGCGCGAGCACGAGCCCGCGCCGCGTCGTTCGCGTCTGCGAGACGACCCGCGTGGAGGGCCGCTCGCTCATTGCCGCGCCCACCTCGTCCCGTCCGTGCAGGTGGTTCGATCGACGTGCGCGACGGCGAGCGTCGTGTCGGCGACGCCCTTGTCCTTCAATGCGAGCGCGACGATCGCCTTCTTCCCGGGCTCGAGGGGCGTCTTGGAGTCGAACGCCATGAAGGTCTCGCCGCCCTTGTTGAGCGGCGCGGGGTGGCCGAGCGCGTCGAAGCCGTAGGCGACGCCGCGCAAGGACGTCACCGTGCAAGCGCCGCGGTTCTCGACGACGACGTGCAGCTCGTTGCCGTCGTCACTCGCCCCCACCGACGCCACGTTCGAGACGACCGGGTCTTTCGCGGTCATCTCTCGCAGCGCAAGGCGGCTCCGCCCGATGGGCATCGGCTTCAAGATCTTCGTGCCGACCTCCGGGGTCGGATTCGCGTCCTCGGACTTGTTGTTCTGCGCGCCGGGCTCGACCTGCGTGTACGGCTGCGACCACTGGCGCTCGAGCATCCTGCGCCCGACCACGAAGCCGGTGATGAGCCCGAACGCGAGCGCGAGCGCCGCGATGAGGAACGTCTTCAACATGGGTCTCATCGGGTACCTCCTTGTCTCGTACGGCGCGGTCTCATACGGCGACCGCGAGGAGCATCACGAAGCCGGTGAGGATCGGAACGATCGTCCGCGATTTGTGGAACACCATCTCCGCCCACTTCTCGTCGCCGAGCAGGCACATCCACGTCGACGTCATGTTGAGGAGCAGCGAGATGTAGACGCCGAGCATCAGCTTGTCGGCGTGGGTCAGGTACCCCGTGGCCGGCAAGGACTGGATGAGCGAGTAGTGGAAGAGCACGGCGGCAGCGAGCATGGGCGCGCCGGCATTGCTGCGGACCTCGAGCTCGTCGGGCGGCACCCACATGCCGGTCAGCGAGATCAGCACGATGATGAACGCCGGCACGAACACGCTGAACGCGGCGGACGTCGCGAAGCGATCGACGGTGAGGACGAACTTGTAGCGTGACACGTAGAGGTCATCGCGATCGAAGCGGGGAGGGTACCGGTGCTTGCCGACCTCGGCGCCGATCGCCGCGACGCCGAAGCTCGCGAGCAAGAACGACTCGTCGAGCGACGTGCGCTGCTTGTCGGCTTCGAAGATCAGCTGATCGACGCCCGCCTTCTGATCCTCCATCTCGATAGTGAGCTTCTGCACGTCGAACGGGTAGAGGCGCAGGTCGACGTCCGACGAGAACTTCCCCGTGACCGAGTACACCTTGAAGGTCGGTGTGTCGGCGAGCTGGTTCAGCGTGACCTCGTGTCCGTTCGTGAACACCGGGCTCACGTTCGGCATGTCCTTGTCAGCGGTGAGCGAGACGAAGAAGTCGGCCTCGAAGCCGCCGGTCTGGATGTTGAACTCGCGGACCTCGCGCACGACGAGCCCGACCTTCACGTGCGCCGGCCCGCCGAAGCGAGGATGCGCGAACGGACTTCGATAAGCGCCCTCGCGATGGATGGGCACCTTGCCGGTGCCGATGGCGGACTTCTCCTCGGCCGACATGTCCTTCGGGAAGTCTTCGTCGGTCTGCACGACCGCGTAGTCGAGGCCGCCTGCGTCGGGGTCGAAGCCCGCATCCGCGCCGGCGTCTCTTGACGGATCGACGGGCGCGGGCGCAGGCGTGGCCGCAGCGACGGAGGCGTCGACGCCGGCGTCCTTCTCCTTCTTGCCTGGCTTCTTCGCCGCTGGCGCCGCCGCGTTCGCGTCGCCGGGCGCCGACAATCCGTGGGCGGGCGCGGCGCCGACCTTCTTGCCGAAGATGACGAGGCCGACGCCGAGCGCGACGAGCAGGCACACCGCCTGGAACAGACGGTTCTTCACGCTCCGCGTCGGCCGCTTCTTGCGGTTCCCGCGTCCGTTCACGCGTTGCACGCTACCACGGTGATCCTGCTCGCCTGCTGTGGTGTCTTGCAACGCCGCAGGCACGGAGGTCGGCAAAACGACGAGAATCTGGAATCATCGTGATGTGCTCGCGCGAGGCCGAACGGCGCTGAAGACGATGCTCACGGCCGCGCTCGTCGCGTGCGCCGCCGCGGGCGCGAGCGCGCCGGTCACGGCGTGCAAGACGAAGGCGCCCGAGCCGCAGAAGGAGCCCAAGGAAGAGGGCGTCGACGTGAAGCTCGCGCCGAAGGCGCTCGAGGCCGCGCATCTCACGACAGCGACTCCTCGATCGATCGCTCGTCGTGCGAGCGTCGTCGCCGCCGGCAAGGTCGATTTCGTTCCGAGCCGCGTCGCGCGCGTCGGTCCGCCGATCGCCGGGCGCGTCGGCACCATTCCCATCGTCGTCGGGCAGAAGGTCGGCCGTGGCGCCGTGCTCGTGACGCTCGAGAGCAGCGAGGTCGGACGCGCGCGCGCCGACTACCTCACGGCGAAGACGCGCCTCGAGCAGACCAAGTCCGAGCTCGACCGCGAGAATCAGCTCCGCGCCGCGGGTGCCACGTCGGATCGCGCCGTCGTCCTCGCGCAGAGCGAACAAGCACAAGCGCAGACGCAGCTCCGCGCCGCCGAAGATCATCTCTCCACGCTCGGCCTCGGCGCGTCGGCGATCGGACAGAGCGTTGCGCTCGTCGCGCCCATCGCGGGCACCGTCCTCCAGGTGAACGCGCGCATGGGGCAGCCCGTCGGTCCCACCGACACGCTGGTCGTGGTCGGCGAGACCGAGCAAGTGTGGCTCGCCGT
>FTCS01000103.1_pt1 | contig 16497 bp, 15 predicted proteins | sample 1639391 | NCBI WGS metagenome assembly FTCS01 (sample SAMEA3914864, study PRJEB12502) | metagenome | biome: forest; material: soil | place: USA | collected 2012-03-12 | depth 0.3 m | reverse complement strand
TTCGCGACGCTTCGGTTCCGAAGCATCGCGTTTTACGGTTTCGCGAACCAGCCCGAGCTTCTTCCCTGAGGCTCGAGCTGTCGCGCGCCGCGCTCGGAGCACGCGACGAGCTCAGCCGCCGTCGCCGCCGTCGCCGCCGTCGTCACCGCTCGCGTCAGCCCCCGCCGCATCCGGGAGCATCCCAGGCGGGTTGCAGCTAACCGCCAGCCCGGAGATCTCCCAGATCCCAGCCCTGCACTGCGCGGTCGTCGAGCTCGGGAACGTGCCACACGCGTTCATGACCACGCCCGCGTCGTACGAGCACGTCAGCGTGACCGAGCACGGCTCCTGGAACGCCGGCGCCGTCGCCGGGCAGCCCGCGGGGTTCTGCCCTCCGGAATCGCCACCGTCGCCGGTACCGATTCCGTTCGTGGACGCCGACCCCGAGCTGCACGCCACCGCCGCCGCCGCCACGGAGGCCGCCGACACGACCATGAACGAGGACCGCAGCAGCCGAGATCGCTTCATGATCGAAGGCTACGCGACGCCGTGCGGGACCGCTACTTCGCGAGCTTCGACTTGAAACGCGCGATCGTCTCGGGCTCGGCGCGATAGCTCACGACGATGCCGTTCTCCTCGTAGCGCTGGTCGCCCACGCGCCCGAAATCGTGCATCTCCGAGAGCACCGCCTGGCGGTCGTACGGGATGACGAGCTCGCCTTCGATGTAGGTAGCCTCGAAGATCGCGACGATGCGCTCGCGGATGAGCGCGACGTCCTTCGGATCGTGCGCGGACACGAACCACGCGTCCGGGAGGCGCACACGCAGTCGCGCGAGATCGCTCTCGTCGAGGCGATCGATCTTGTTCATCACGAGCGTCGATGGGACGTCGCCGGCACCGATTTCCTGGAGGACGTCGTGCGTGACCTCGAGCTGCGCTTCCCATGACGGATCGGAGGCATCGACGATGTGGAGCAGGTGCGACGCCTCGAGCGCCTCGTCGAGCGTCGACTTGAAGCTCGCGACCAGATCGTGCGGCAGCTTCTTGATGAAGCCGACCGTGTCGCTCACCAGGATGCGCGGCTTGGCCTCGGGATGGAGCGCGCGCACCGTCGTGTCGAGCGTCGCGAACAGCTTGTTCTCGATGTAGACGTCGCTGCCGGTGAGGACGCGCATGAGCGACGATTTCCCGGCGTTCGTGTACCCGACGAGCGCGATGCGCCGCGCTTGCCGACGATGCGAGCGGCGCACGTCCTGATCGCGCTGGACCGCCTCGAGCTCCTTCTTCAGCTCGGCGACGCGATCGCGCACCTTCCGGCGATCGAGCTCGAGAGCCGCTTCGCCCGCGCCGCGTCCCTGCTGCCGCTCCTTGCCCCCGGGTGACTCGCGCATGCGCGGCGCCGTGTAATTCAGGCGCGCGATCTCTACCTGCAGCCGCGCCTCGCGGCTCTTCGCGTGACGATGAAAAATCTCGATGATGACGCCGGTGCGATCCAGCACCTGACACCCGGTCGCGCGCTCCAGATTGCGAGCCTGACTCGGCGACAGATCGTGATCGACGGCCACGAGAGCCACCTTCGGCACGGGCTTCCCGTCGCGATCGAGCTCCGGCTCCTCCGCGTCCTCGTCCTCGTCCGCATCCGCGCCCGCGTCCGCGTCCGCGTCCGCGTCCGCATCTTCCGCGGCCTGCCGCTTCATCCGCGCCTTGTCCTTCTTCTTCGGCACGGTCGGCCCAATCCGCCCATCCCCGCCGGTGATCTCCCCGAGCTCCAGCAGCTTGCCCTCGCCGAGGACGGCGCCCGCCTCGAGATGCGAGCGCACCTGCGTCACCTTCGCGACGGTCTTGTACCCGAGCGTCGAGACGAGTCGCTCGAGCTCTTCGACACTGGACTGGAACTCGAGGTCGTCGACGTGAGGAAAATGCACCGCGACGAGCACGGCCTTGGCGGTCTGCGACATGAACGCGAGCGGCGTAGCACGGGGCTACCCCGCGTTGTAGGCCCCCGCCTCGCCGATCTGTGCCAGACTCAGCCCGTGAGCACCGGCAAACATCGAGACGACCAGAAGAGCCCGTTCGCGCCCGTGGCGCATCTCGCCTTCGTGCTCGCCGCTGCGGTCGGCGTGTACGCGTTCGTCTCGGTCGCGAAGGAAGGCGAATCACGGCGCCGCTGCAGCGCCACGTGCCTCCTCCATCCGAACTACGCCGGCTACGAGAAGAAGGCGCCCGACTTCAAGCTGAAGGACGTGAAGGGTCACGACGTCACGCTCTCCAGCTACCGCGGCAAGGTCGTGGTCCTGAACTTCTGGACCCGCACGTGCGGCCCTTGCATGGAGGAGATGCCGGAGATCGCCGACCTCGCGCGCATCCTCGGCTCGCGAGACGACGTGGCCGTCGTCACCGTCTCCACCGACGACACCGCGCAAGAGGCGACCGACGTTTTGAAGGCGGTCCTCAAGGGAGAGCCGCCGTTCCCGGTGCTCATCGATCCCGACGCGAAGAACGTCGGCGGAAAATTCGGCACGTCGCTCTATCCGGAGACGTGGATCATCGACAAGAACGGCGTCATCCGCGCGCGCTTCGACGGCGCTCGCGAGTGGTCGAACGCCGCCGTCGTGCAGTACGTCGATCAGGTGCGCTCGGGCGGCTACTGCGAGGTCCAGGCGCGCGACGGCAAGTTCGTCGGCAAGGACACCGCGATCTGCGATTCGATCAACGGCGGCTGACGTCACGTCATCGCGTCATCGACCACAACGCTGCGAACCACCACGCCGCGAGGCCGGCCGTGAGCATCGCCAGGAAGAAGAGAAACGAGACGAGCGCGCGCAGCGCCGAGCTCTCTCGCTCCAGCTCGCGCACGCGCTCCGCGAGCTCGTCGCGCGTGTCGCGGTAGGGGCTCGACCAACGGACGGTCGCTTGCGGTCGACCATGGCCTTCGGGACGATCCATCGCCTTCTCCTCCCTTGCCGTCATGTCGTCGCTCCCTTCAGCCCACGTGTGGCGCCGCGTTGGGATCGACGCTCGCAGGCTCGCCGTCGTCGTCGACGACGAACGGGTTGGTGCTCATCCCGCGACGCGTCCGCCACGCCTCCCACCACTCGTGCGCGACGAGGAGCAGCGGCGGACGGATGATGCGCGTCATCAGCGCGAGGATGAGCGAGCCGCCGATCACCGCGATCGCGAGCGGCTTCTGCGTCTGCGAGCCGATACCGTGCGAGAGCGCCGCCGGCATCAGCCCGAGCATCGCCACGAGCGTGGTCATGAGCACGGGCCGGAACCGCTTCTCGGCTGCGCCGCGCGCCGCCTCTCGTACGGAGAGGCCCTCCTTGTAACGCATCTGCTGGAAGTACGTGACCACCAGGATCGCGTCCTGAATCGCGATGCCGAAGATGGAGAGAAAGCCCATCGCAGCGGACACCGAGAAGTTCGTTCGCGTCACGAGCAGCGCGACGAGCGCGCCGGTGCACGCGAGCGGGATGTCGATGAGCACGATGAGCAGATCGATCCAGGTCTTCACCGCGGCGAACACCAGCATCGCGATCAGCAGCAACGTGAGCGGCACGATGAAGAGGAGGCGACGCTGCGCGCTGCGCAGCTCGTTGATCTCGCCCGACCACTCGAGGCGCTTGCCGTAGCCGTCCGGGATCTTGGCGTGGACCTTCGCTTGCGCCTCTTTCACCGCGCCCTCGAGATCACGGCCGCGAACCGAGAACTTCACGGGCGTGTAGCGCTGGCCGTCCTCGCGGAAGATGTTCGACGGGCCCTCGATGAGCTCGATCTTCGCGATCTGGCCCAGAGGCACCATCTGGTTGCTCGGCGTCGCGATCTGGATCTCGCGGATGGCCTCGAGCGACGTGCGATAAGGCGGTAACCAGCGGATGGTGACGTCGAACGCCTTCTCTCGCTCGTAGAGCTGCGTCACTGCCTGACCGCCGATCGCCGTCTGCACGACGCCGACGACGTCACCGCTGTTCAGGCCATAGCGCGCGCATGCCTTGCGGTCGGGCGAGATCTTGATGTCTGGCTGTCCGAGGGTGGTCAGCTTGCCAAGGTCCTTGATGCCGTCGACCTCGCCGAGCGTCTCGACGATGGCGTCGGCGTTCTTCTCGTTCTCGATCAGATCCGGACCGAACACCTTGATCGAGTTTTCTCCCTTCACGCCGGCCACGGCCTCTTCGACGTTGTCGCCGATCATCTGCGAGAAGTTGAAGACGACGCCCGGGAACGCATCGCGGAGCTCCTGGCTCAGCTCGTCGGTGAGCTTGTCCTTCGTCATGCCGTTCTTCCACTGATCGAAGGGCTTCAGCGGCGCGAACAGCTCGATGTTGAAGAACCCGGTCACGTCCGTTCCGTCGTCGGGGCGACCGAGCTGCGAGGTGACCGCGACCACCTCCGAATGTCGCTGCGTATCGGGCGTACACGCGACGTTCGGATCGTCGGGACACCCGCGGATGATGCGGCGCATCTCGCCGACGTACTTTGCGCTCTGCGTGAGCGAGATGCTCATGGGGAGCGTTGCGCGTATCCAGAGGTTGCCCTCCTCGAGCTTCGGCATGAACTCGCCGCCGAGGAGCGGAAAGAGCGCGGCGCAGGTGGCGAGGACGACGAGCCGCAGCGGGAGCGCAAACTTGGGATGCCGCAAGAACGCGTCGGCGATCGGCGTGTAGACGCGATGAAGCGCGCGCATCGCGAACGGATCCTTCTCCTCGGTGCCGGCCGGGATCAGCTTCCAGGCGAGGACGGGGAGCAGGGTCAGCGACAGCAGGATCGCCGTGCCGATCGCGAACGCGTAGGTGCGCGCCATCGGCGAGAAGATGACTCCCGACACGCCGCTCATCGTGAAGAGCGGGATGAACGAGCTGCCGATGATGAGCGTGGAGAAGGCCATGGGCGTCCCCACTTCGTGCGCCGCCGCGAGCACCCGCTGCCTCATCGTGCCTTTGCCGTGCGTGCCGAGGTGCCGGAAGATGTTCTCCATCACGATGACGGAGGAGTCGACGACGATGCCGAAGTCGACGGCTCCGATGGAGATGAGGTTCGCGGACGTCTTGGTGAAGACGATGCCCGTGAACGCCCCGAGGAGCGCGAGCGGGATGGTGACCGCCGTGATCAGCGCGGCGCGCAAGTGGCCGAGGAAGACGAGCAGGACGATGCTGACGAGCGCGATGCCCACGAGCACGTTCTCCATGACGGTCGACGTGGTCAGACCGACGAGCTCGCCGCGGTCGTAATACGGCTTGATGTCCATGCCCGGAGGCAGGACGTGGTTCTTCCGGATGTAGTCGATTCGCGCGTGGATGCCGTCGAGCGTCGGCTTCGTCTCGGAGCCGTAGCGCATCAGCACCGTGCCCTGGACGACGTCGGGCCGGTCGTCGATGCCCACCATGCCGAGCCGCGGCGCTGCGCCGATGGACACGTCGGCGACGTCTCGCACGCGCACCGGCGTTCCTTTCACGTCGACGATGACGATGTCTTCGATGTCGTGGACGTTCCGCAAGAGACCTATGCCGCGGATGTCGTAGGACTGCTCGCCCATCTCGAGCCGCTGTCCGCCCGAGTTGACGTTGGCGTTCTGAACGGCCTGGGTGACTTGCTGCATCGTCACGCCGTGGCCCTTCAGCCGATACGGATCGACGCCGATGTGGAACTCCTTCTTCTCACCTCCGTAGCTGACGACGTCGACGACGCCAGGCACCTGCTTGAACTGGCGCTCCAGGATCCAGTCCTGCGCGGTCTTCAGCTCCTGGACGGTGTAGCCCTTGCCCTCGACCGTGTACCGGAACACCTCGCCGATCGCGTTCCACGGCGAGATCGTGGGCTGGATGCCCTGCGGCAGCGACACGAACTGGAGGCGGTTGATCACCTCCTGGCGCGCGTCCTCGTACTTGGTGCCCCACTTGAAGTAGCACTTCACGTCCGTGAGGCCGAAGAGCGACTGCGAGCGCGTGTGATCGAGGCCGGGCATTCCGGCGAGGCCCACCTCGAGCGGAACCGTGACGTAGCGCTCCGTCTCCTCGGCGCTCCATCCCGGCGGCTGCGCGATGACCTCGACGAGCGGCGGCACCGGGTTCGGGTACGCCTCGATGTTCAGCTCGCTGTACGAGTAGCTGCCGATGGCGATGAGCCCGAGCGCGAGGAGGATCGCGAATGCGGGGACCTTGAGGGCGAAACGAACGATCTTCTCGATCATCGGAGCGTCTCCGCTACAGCATCGAAGAGAGGAGGATTGCGCCGGCGGTCACGAGGACATCGCCCTTCTCGAGGCCGTGATCGACGGTGAGCCAGTCGCTCCCCTCGCCTTCGTCGACTGCGATCGGGACGCGTTCGAAGCGCTGCCTGCCGTCCTTGCCGAGGCCGCGCGCGAGGAACACGACGGTCTGATCGCTGAACCGCAGGACCGCCGAACGAGGGATGGCGATCGCCTTCTTCACGTCGACGGAGATCTTCACGGTGGCGAACATCTCCGGCTTGAGCGCGCCGTCCGGGTTCGCGAAGGTGCAGCGCACCTTCGTCGCATGCGTGCTCGGGTCGAGCGCGGTGCTGATCCAGTCGAGCTTTCCTTCGAAAGGTCGATCCGGCCAGGACACCACGTTGACGATCACCTTCGAGCCCACCTTCACGCGGCGCACGTCGAGCTCGAACACGTCGGCGAGCACCCAGACCGGATCCGCCTGGCCGATCGTGAAGAGCTCGGGGGGCGTGCCGCCGCCGTACTGTCCGGCGATCTCCATGCCGGGCGACACCGCCTTCATGAAGACCTCGCCGTCGAGATCCGAGCGCAGCGTGTACGTCTGTCCGGTCACGTCGCCCTGGCGGAAGAGCCGCGCCTTCTGCTCGGCGCGCTCCATCTCGGCCTTCGCCTTGCGGTAGTTGTCGGCGGCTGCCTCGAAGTCCTTCTGCGATGCGGCGTGCGCCTCGAGGAGCTCTTTCTGTCGGCGAAAATCGTGCTCCGCGGCGATCAGGTCGGCCTTGGCCTTGCCGACGTCGGACGTCGCGACTCCGATCTCGGGCGACTCGATCACCACGAGCGGGTCGCCCTTCTTCACGAAGGTGCCGAGCTGCGCGACCACCTTCACGGCCTTGCCCGCGACCGGCGAGAAGACGTGAATGACCTTCTGATCGTCGTACGCGACCTTGCCGCTCGTCAGCACGGTGTCGTCGACGTCGTGGAGATCGACGGGCGCGGTCGCGATCTTCATGCGCGCGATCTGATCGCTCGTGAGGAGCACCTCGTTCGGTGCGGCGGCCGGCGGGACGACCGCTCCCGCCTTGTGCTCGCAGCCGGCGACGCCGCCGAGCAGCGCGACAGCGAGGGCAAGGGACAGCGTGCGGCAAGTGGTGAAGGCGTTCATCATGGTAGGGGCTCGGAGAGGATCTGGGCGGGGTCGTCGTAACGCCACACGTGCGCGATCTTCCCGGCGCGCATCTCCGCGACGTCGACGACGTACATCTTGAGAAGGTTGTCTTTCTGCGCCGGCACCCAGGCGAGCGCTCCGCGTTGCTCGCCGACGATGTGGTACTCGACGACGACGTACGGACCGATTCCCCACACGTTGTCGACGGACGTATCGAGCTGACCGATCGCCTTGTGCATCGCCTTCGAATAGGCGCGCAGCTCGGGTTTGCCGTGGAGCGGCTGGCTGCTCTCGAGCGTCGTCACCTCGACGTCGTCGGTCATCGCGCCGAGGTATGCGGCCTCGTCGCCGCTCTCGAAGGCCTCGAGCGCGCCGCGGACGGTCGCGACGTTGGCGCTCTCGTCGGCGGTGCGTGTCTGCTCGATCTCTTGCCGCTCGCCGGATGGCATCGTCGGCGGCGGCACGCTGGAGAGCGCCTTCGGACCGGCGCCGCTCTGGACCTTCGCGAGCGCCTCGTCGAAATAGAGGTGCACGTCCGTGATCGATCCGTCGTCCTTGGTCCAGAGCAGCACGATGCCCCTCAGGGCGACTCGCTTCTGCGAGGCCTTGCTCGCGCCGGTCATCGTCCATTCGACGATCTGCGAGCGGTCCGTGAGCAGCACGCGGCTCGCCACGAACGAGCGATCGTCGACGGCCCCGAGGAGGGCCTCGTGGACCAGGATGACGTTGTCGCGGCCGTGCACGTCGCGGAAGCCCGCGAACGTGAAGTGCGCATCCTCGTCGAGACAGCGGCCGAGCGCCGCGAAGCTCGGGGAGGCGAGCGCCTTCAAGTACGCCGTGCCTGCTGCGCGCTCGCGATTGGTCGCGAGGACCATGCCGGCGTCGACCTGCGCAGGCGGCGCATCGAACGAACGCCAGTTCACGGGCGGCGGCGAGGGTCGACCGATCGTCTCCGACGAGCAGCTGCAGGCCGCGAAGGCCGCGAAGAGCGCGATGGCGAGGACGCGGCGCATCTAGAAGGCCCATCCCATCGAGAAGAGGAGCCGCGGTCGGAGGCCGCTGTTCGCGTAGAGGCGCGCGGGGAGCTGCTGCTCCGGCAGTGACTTGCTGGTCGCGACGTACTGGGCGCCAGCGCCGATCGCGAGCGCGACGCGATCCGCGACGAGCGCCTGGTAGCCGACGTCCGCGGCGACTCCGAGGTCGAGGAACGACGACTTCTCGCCGTTGCCCGCCGTCGCGTCGAACGTGCCGACGATGAGCGACGGTCCGACGAAGAGCCCTCGTAGCCCGCCGTCGCCGGCGTAGTAGCGATAGCCGAGCTCTCCGCCATAGCCGCGGAAGCGCTGCGCGGGCAGCTGCGTGCCGTTGCCCGCGTCGTCGAAGACGGCGATCGGCGCGGTGGTCGTCGACGCGTAGAACGGGCTCAGCACGAGCGCGTGGTGCGCGACCGGCGCGACGACGACGTCGGCGCTCAGCTTTCCGATCGTGAGGAGCGCGAGAGGATTCCACGCGATCGCGAGGTGACGGCGCGGCGGCGGCGCTTCGTGAACGGCGACGTCGACGACCGGCTCGGGCGCGACGTCGCGGGTCGGCTGCGCGAGCTCGCGGCGAGGCTCGCCGAGCGCCGGGCGCGCGACGGTCGCGACGACGGCGACGAGCGCGACGGCCGCGTATGCGACGATCGAAGCGTGACGCGTCGTCCTCGTCATCGCGGCCTCTCTGCGCGGCCGCGCTGGCGGCGAGCCATCGCCGCGACGAGCGCGCCCAGGACGACGGCCACCGTCGCCGGCTCGATCGGAGCTGCGCGCCCTCGCGATCTTCCCGCGACGCAGCTCGCGCCGTTGGTGGTGTCGCACAGCGATCCGTCGCATGCGATGGGCACCTGCGCTGCCGCGGCGTCCGCGGGCGCGGTAGCGGTCGCATCGCTGGCATCGCTCGCATCGCTCGCATCGCTCGACGCATCGCTCGACGCATCGACGCCGGAGCCGCCCGCGAGCGCCGTGCGCGACCCAAGCTGAACGAGCGCGCCCAGCACCAGCGGCGCCAGCACGTGGAGCGCGCGGCTCATCGCAGGTCCCTCCCGACCGCGGCTTCGAGCTGGTAGACCGCGGTCCAGTAGTTTGCGAGGTCGCCGAAGTACTCGTTCTTCGCGGCGATGTACGTCCGGAGCGCGTCGAGATAATCGGTCAGGCTTGCAGCGCCGCGCTCGTATTGCGTCGCGACGATCTCGAATGCGCCGCGCGCGCTCTGGAGCATGCCGCCGCCGTCGCGGCGCGGGCCTTCCATGCGCTCGACGAGCCGCTTCGCGGCGACGAACGCCGCGACGCCCGTCGCGACGTCGTTCACCACTTGCGCGGTCGTCTTCGCGCGCTGAAGCGCGTTCGCGTCGTACTGAGCCTCCGCCTGTCGTTGCTCGCCACGAAGAGCGTTGAACACCGGAATCGGTGCCGACAGACTGAACGTGATGGTGGGCGTCTGGAGCGGACCGTTGGTGCCATACCCTCCGTATCCTCCACCCGCGTAGCTCGCGCCGAGCGTGACATCGGGGAATCTCTGGCGCTTGACGAGCTGGAGCTGCGCCTCGGCTTGCTGCTCGAGATACCCGCGCGCGACGAGATCGGGGCGATGCTCGAGCGCGGAGCGCAGCAGCGTGACGGAGGTGGCGTCGCGGAGCGCGGCCGGCACCTCGTAGTCGAGCGTCTTGGTGTCGACTTCGAACTCGGGCACCACCCCGCGGACGCCGAGGAGGAACGCGAGATCGAGACGTGCGGCGCGGAGCGTGTACTCGGCGACGTCGGCGGCCTGATCGGCGGAGAGCTTCTGTGCCTCGATGCGTTGCAGATCGCCTTCGTTGATCGCGCCGCCCTTGTAGCGCTCCTGGGCTTTCTTCAGCGTCGTCGTCTGCGTGGCCGCGACGTCTCTCGCGAACTTCGATGCGAGCGCGGCCTGTGCAACCTGCACGTAGGCCGACTTCACCTGGAACGCGACGGTGCGTTCGGCGTCGACGCGCGACATCTTCGCCGCGGCGAGCGCGTTGCGGGCCACGCGGACGCGAAGCTCTCGCTTACCCGTCAACGCATCCTCGATGGCCGCGGAGTCGGTGATGCCGACGGTGTAGATCCAGGGGCTGCACTCGGCGCCGTTGGCGTGGCAGTTCGCCTTGCTCGACTCGCTCGTCGAGTACGTGAACGCATTGCCGACGCTCGCGGAAGCGACAGGGTTGGCGATGGTGGTGGCGATGGTCACGCCTCCCTCCGCGCTGCGGGTCGCGGCATCCGCGATGAGCACGTCGAGGCCGTGCGTACGTGACATCTCGATCGCCGCGGCCAGTGTCAGCGTGGAAGGAATCTCCGGCGACGCGGGCACTGCGGCGCGTGCGCCCGGAGGCTCGGCACGAGCTCGAGAATTCCGCCCGAGCACGCTGATCGCCAGCAGCATGCACATGACCGACCAGCGCAGCGTCGAGCGCACGGTCTTCCTGATAGCGGAGCGCGTTTGATATTTCGTTTACGCTTTCGTGAAGCGTCTTACGTTTTCGTAAGCTTCTCCATGACGCCAGCGCCCGGCGCTACGTTGCGTGCGTGCGCATCAAGGTGCTCATCGTCGAGGACGATCCCCGACTCGGCGCTTCGCTCTCGCGCGTCATGAAGGAAGAGAACTTCGTCGTCGACCTCGCGTCGACGGGCGCCGAGGGCGGCAAGCGCGCGCTTGCCGAGAGCTACGACGTGATCGTGCTCGACTGGATGCTTCCCGACATGGACGGCCTCGCGCTGTGCAAGGAGCTGCGCGCCGTGGGCTGTCTCACCCCGATTCTCATGCTCACGGTGCGCTCGGAGCTCGGCGACCGCGTGCTCGGACTCCGTTCGGGTGCCGACGACTATCTCTGCAAGCCGTTCGAGGTCGAGGAGCTTCTCGCCCGCATCGACGTGCTCGTTCGGCGTGAGCTCCGCAGCAGCTTCCGCATTGCCGAGCTCGACGTGGATCGCATCGCTCGCCGCGTGATGCTGCGCGGCGAGAAGGTCGATCTGACGACGCGCGAGTTCGACCTGCTCATGTGTCTCGCGAACCGTCTCGGACATCCAGTCAGCCGCGCCGAGCTGCTCGCCGAGGTGTGGAGCACGGTCCGCGAGCCGGGAACGACCGTCGTGGAGGTTCACATGAACCGGCTTCGAAACAAGCTCGGGTTCTACGCAGAGGCCATCGAGACGGTGCGAGGCGCGGGCTACCGCTTGAACATGGACTTCAAGCCGTGAGGTTCCGGACGCGACTCATCGTCGCGATCACCGCCACCACGGTGGTCACGCTCGGCGGCGCATTCAGCGCCGTCTCCGCGGTCGTCAATCACACCCAGGAGCGCCAGCTCGACAAGGCCTTGCTCGCCGAGGCCACCGAAGAGGCGTTCGAGGCCAGTCAGCTCGGCGGCAATCAACTCGCGATCAGCGATCGTCCGGGCCCGTTCGCGAACGACGTCGGACCGCTCACGAAGTACGGGGCCATCTACTCCGACCGCGACGAGACCCTGGCATCGACGCCGACGTTCGGTCCGGCGTCTTGTGCCGTGCCGCCCCTCGCCCAGATCCGCCGTGAGCTGCACAGTCCTTTCGATCTCTGGTGCGGGGCCGAGCACCTACGCGCCGTGCTCGTACCGATCCCGCGTCACGCCGGCGACGTGCTGATGCTCGCCGCGCCGCGGACGGACCTCGACGGAGACGCTGCCTTCCTCGCGCGCGCGATCTTGATCGCGCTCGTGGTCTCCGTCGGGTGGTCGCTGCACGTGTCGGTCTGGCTCGTTCGCAAGCTGACCCGGGACCACCGGCAGATCGCCTCGGTCGCGAGGCGCGTCGCTGCCGGCGATCTGTCGGCGCGCGTTCGCAGCCAGACCGTCGACAGCGAGATGGCGCAGCTCGCGAGCGACATCGACACGATGATCGAGCATTTGGCAGCGCTGATGGCGGCGCAGGAGCGCTTCGTCGCGAACGCCGCGCACGAGCTGCAGACGCCGATCACTGCACTCTACACCGATCTGCAGCAGGCCCTTCGCAAGCCACGCGACAACGAGGGCTACCGCGCCTCCGTCCAGGTGGCCCTCGAGGACACGCAGCGCCTCAAGAGACTCGTCCAGGAGCTCCTCTCCTTCTTCAAGGCCAACCGCCAGTGCCGCCCGAACGCGCCGGTCCGCACCCGCGAGCTGGTGGACGGCGTGGCGCGATCACTCAAGCGCCTCCACATCGAGCGCCACGTGGAGCTGACCATCAACGACGATGGGTCGACCGTCGTCGGACAGCGAGACGATCTCGAGCGAATGCTCCGCAATCTCGTCGAAAATGCCATTCGGTATTCGCCAGAGAACGGCAAAGTGACAATCGACGTGATTGGCAATCAAGACTTCATTCGAATGTCGGTCTCCGACGAAGGACACGGCATCTCCGAAGAGGAGCGAGACCGTATCTTCGAGCCTTTCTACCGGAGCCCGCGCTCGAGGGGCATGGCGCCCGACGGCGCCGGGCTCGGTCTGGCGATCGCTCGCGAGATTGCGCGCGCCCATCGCGGCGAGATCCACCGCAGCGACGCGCCGCGCGAGCGGGGGACGGAGTTCGTCGTCGTCCTTCCGGCGAGAGAGATCAATCGCGCGGATCCGAGCCGGTTGACGGAGGTCGCTTCCGCCGGCTGACTGTCGCCGGACGCGACGTTCCGCGCGCGCTCGCCGCCGCTTCGCGATCGCGCTCGAGCGCATCGCGCGTCGCATAGGGGAGCGGCGCGGCCGCGACCTCCCGGAGGTACGTCGGCAGGTCGACGATCTCGTAGCCGATCCGTGACGGCTTCTTCGGATCCCACCGATGAATGCGCAGCCAGCCGAGGAGCTCGCGCAGCACCGCGACGGACGTCCACCGGATGTCGTGGAGGAGCACGATGCCGCCCTCCTTGTATTCGATCTGTCCGACGAGCTCGCGGAACACCTCGTGCGAGTCGTCGCGCTCCATGTCCTGCTTCTCGACGCTCCACAAGAGGAGGTCGAGCCCGCGCTCGCGCACGGCGGCCTGCCCGAAGTCGTCGAGCTTGCCGTACGGCGGCCGGAACAGGATGGGGCGCTTGCCGATGGCGCGCTCGATCGACGCGGCGCCCTGATCGATCTGCTCGAGCACCTCGGTGTGCGTGACGGCGCTCAGGTTCTCGTGATCGTGCGTGTGATTCCCGATGAGATGACCGGCGGCCGCGACCTTCTTGAGCACCTCGCGCGACTGCCGCGCGCGCCCGTCCTCGCCGTCGAGATATCTCCCGACCACGAAGAACGACGCGTGCACCTTCGCCTTGGCGAGGATGCCGAGCACCGTCGGCGTGGTCTCGGGAAACGGCCCGTCATCGAAGGTCAACGTGACCAACCTCCGCCCGTTTCCAGCCCGATACGCGGGCCCCTCGGCCACCATCCAGGCCTTGGAGATACTCGCCTCGGCGTTGAGCTCGGGCCAGGGCCGCATGGAGGGAATGCCATCGAGCCCAGCATCCCCGAGCCCGCGCCCATCCTCCACCGCGCTCCCGTTCGCGTTCGCGTTCGCGTTCGCGTCCGCGTCCGCGTCCGCACTCGCCTTCGCGCTCGCCTTCGCGTCCGCGTCCGCCTTCACCTTCCCAACCCAAGCGCGCGCATCCTCGATCGCCGGCTTCCCGAGCCCGACCCAGGACCCGATCGCGAGTGTCCCCGCGAACAGGGCAGCACGAAGCACACTGGGCATGCCCGCGGATCGTACGAAACCTGCCGACCCTGCGGCCAACATCGCCGCGCGACTTATGTAACCGTCGCGCCGCTCTTCGCGCCGCTCGTCGCGCCGACCGGCGCGCCGCTCAAGGATAGAGCCCAGGCACGCGCGCAGCCGGCGCCCAGCCGTATCGCCTCCGTGCATCCCCAGCCCACGACGCAGCAAACGCGTCGCGCATGACGAGCTCGGCGAGCTTCCCGCGCGGAGAAAATCCCCACTCCGCCTCCTGCGACACGTCATCGGGATCGGCATAGACGCGCCAAACGAAGAAACCCATGAACCGCGGCTCGTCGAGCAGCGGCGCAATCAGCGCGCGATACGCGTTCGCCTGCGCGCTCTCGTCGATGCGCACGTCCTTCATCGCGTCCGGCCACTCCCAGGGTCGAATCGCCGGATCGCGTCGTGTGGTGTAGCCGATCTCCGTGAAGAGCACGGGCTTCCGCCACGTCTCGGCAAGCGAACGAACGCGCGCCTGCACGCGCTTTCCGCCCTCGAGGAGCGTCTCGAACGGCGCGCCGTCCTTGTCGGCGAGCGGATAGAAGGCGTTGATCCCGATGACGTCGAGCTCGCCGAGGATCACGGACTGATCGACGTCGTCCCAGTTCGCGGAGTACGTGATCGGCCCCTTGTAGATTGCACGCACTTCGCGAACGAGCGCCGCGAAGCTCGGCGCGTGCGTGGTGGTCACCCAGGAGCGCAGCTCGACGCCCGCCGAGAAGAGCTCGACGTGCGCCGCCTGCGCGACCTCCGCCCAGCCCTTCACGAACGATCCGTAGCTGCGCGTCCAAGTCTCCCAGGCCGCGGCGGTGGGCGGATCGATCTTGGCGCGCCACTCGCCCGACTCCACCCAGAGATGCGGAACGAGCATCACGGAGAGCCCGCGCGCGTGGGCCATCGCGATGCCGCGACGCACGTCCTCGCGATTCTTCGCGAAGGGCTGCTCGAACGACGGATCGACGCCACGCCCCGTGAGATCGGCGACGCGTCCGAACGGCGTGATGGCCACCCACGTCGCGCCGGCGCGCACGCATTCGTCGAGCGTACGGCCATACGCTTCGCTGCCGTAGCCGACACCGGGGTGGTAGCCGTTCTCGATCGGTCCGATGGTGATCCCGCGCACCGCGTCGTGACCGGATGCGCGCCATCCGTCGGCGCCGGGGAGCGGAAAGAGCGACGCTCGTGCGATCGCGTCCGCCGATCTCGCGGCCTCGCCTGCCGAGGACGCGCCACGCGCGACGAGGGCGCCCGCGAGCGCGAGCGCAGCGAGCACGAGGCGACTCGCTCGTCCGATCATCGCTGGCTCGGACCGCCGCTCGCGGGGCCGTGCGTCTGCGGCACGTAGTCGAGGAGATCGTCGGTGAGATCCGCGAGGCGCTCCACGACGATGTCGGCGCCGGCTGCGCGCAACGTCGGCGCCGGATACGAGTGCGCGACTGCTGCGCAACGCAGGCCGGCTGCCTTCGCGGACTCGATCCCGGCGAGCGAGTCCTCGATCACGATCACGCTCGAACGCGGGCGAGCGTTCCCCGCCGCCGCCTTCTCGAGCACCTCCACCGCGCGCAGATAGCCCTCGGGATCGGGCTTGCACTTCGTCGTGTCGTCGGCCGCAACGATGAACGACACCGCTCCGCGAACGCCCATCACGCCGAGCGCGTGCTCGATCTCGTCGCGCAGCGCGCCTGACACGATTCCCACCGGCCCGAGCGCAGCGCGACGACGTACGAGCTCGGCTGCGCCTTCGAAGACCACGAGCGCGCCGGCGATCAGCTTCATGTAGAGCGGCTTCTTCGCCGCGACGAGCCGCGCCACCTCCGCGTCGGACGCGTCCTGGCCGGCATCTTCGAGCATCGCGCGAAAGGCGCCCGCGTCGTCGAAGCCGAGATAGCGCGCCGCGTACGTCGCGTCGTCGATGACGATGCCGAGCGGCGCGACCACCTCGCGAAAAGCTGCAAGATGCACGGACTCGTCGTCGACGAGCACCCCGTTGAAGTCGAAGATCGTCGAGACCGTCATGGCGTCATCATCATCATCATCATCATCAGAGGTCCACGCCCGCGCCGACCGCGATCGTGGCACGGATCCACACGCCACTCGTGTCGATCGGGGTACTGCGGGTGCCCTCGAACGCGGGCTGGAACTGGAGCACGAGCGGAAGCGCGGAAAGCCGCACGATGGGCGTGAGCGCATAGTCGAGCTGCGCGCCGAGCATCAACGCGGGGCGCGGCGCGGGTGAAGGGCTGCACGCCGAGACGAAGACGTCGCCGCCGACGTCGTCGGTGAAGATCGCGGCGATGCCCACGCCGGCCACGGCATGCGCGCGCAACCGCGGCACGATCTCCCAGCCCGCCGTGCCCATCACGAACATCGAGAGCGCCGTGTCGCTCCGAGAATTCTTCAGCAGCCCACATGGCGCG
>FTCS01001087.1_pt1 | contig 16523 bp, 10 predicted proteins | sample 1639391 | NCBI WGS metagenome assembly FTCS01 (sample SAMEA3914864, study PRJEB12502) | metagenome | biome: forest; material: soil | place: USA | collected 2012-03-12 | depth 0.3 m | reverse complement strand
GTGAACCGCTGCCAGAACGAGCTGATCGATTCACGCATCGCAGCGTCGGCTGCGTCCGGTGATTGCGGCCTGCTCAAGCTGATCGGGCAGCCGCTCCTCGCCACGATCGTCGGCGCAGGCGCCGGCGCGCTCGCGACGATCTGGGGCGGGCCGACCGCTCTCGTCGGTGGCGCGGTGGGCGGCGGCGCGGCGCTCGTCGGATCCGGCGCAGCCGCCGCGACGCAGTGCATCGCGAGCCGCCGCGACGCGACGACGGCCGCCGCGGACCTGAAGAAGTGCCAGGACATGGCCGCCTCCTGCCCCAAGTAGGGCCCCGAAGTCGGTCGGTCACGACCGTTGCATAATGCATCGGTCTCGGCGAGCTAGCGCGGTGCCCACTGACACGCGCGGCTCGCCGACGTGAGGACGGCTCGCAGACCGGCGCTCGGCTGCGAGCGGTCGAGCGTGCAGAGCGCGTCGCTGTACGGGACCGTTCGGCCCTCTTCGCCGTCGCATCGGCAGAGGCCCGGGCCCGGCTTCGAGCAGTCGATCTCGAAGTGGAGATCGCCACAATCTGCCCAGAAAAAGCAGGTCGGAGCGTTCCCGGTGAGCGAGATCTTGGTGCATGCCGCGGGGTCCTTCAGGAGCCCGACCGCGCGCGCTCCCAGAGGCTTGCCGCACCACGTCGGATCGACGCTCGCCGAAGCAGCGGCGACCTGTGCGCTCGCCCGTGCGCGCGTGCGTGCGACCCATGCCCCATCGGCCACGAGGAGCGCGACGCCGGCGACGGCGAGCACGCCGGGGGTGATCTCCTTCCCGCGAGACATGATCGTCTCCTCTATCTAAACGGAGCGCCCACGCGCCGCTACTCACGATAGGCTCGGCAACGCATGAACAAGCATCGCTTGGTGGTGGGGGCGTTCGGTGCAGTTGGGTTCATGGCGGCGGTCATCGCTGCCTCGTACGGATGCTCGTCATCCGACAAGGGGTCGAGCGGCGCGACCGACGACACCGACTCGGGACCGATCGTGCGCCCCGACTCGAGCATGCCCGACAACACCGTCGACAGCGGCGGCATGGACGCCGCGACGCAGGTCTTCAAGGCGTACGCCACCATCACGAGCACCTCGCTCGCCGGCGCCGTCGCGAACGGACAGGCCACGTTCACCGAGCAGAACGGCGAGGTCACCGTCGTCGTCGACATGACGTCCGCCGAGCCGACCAGCGTGATGCACGGCATGCACATCCACAACGGCAATTCGTGCGCCGACAACGACAGCGGCGTCGACGGCGGCATCGTCAACGCCGGCGCGGCAGGACCGCACTGGAATCCGACCGACGCCGGTCACGGCTATCCCACGTCGGCGGTCCATCACGCGGGCGACATGGGCAACATCTCGATCGGCCCCGACGGCAAGGGCACCCTCACGCTCATGTCGAAGGAGTGGACCGTCCAGCCGGGACCGAAGTCGGTCGTCGGTCACGCGCTCATCTTCCACATCCGCCAGGACGACGGCATGTCCCAGCCGGTCGGCGATGCCGGCACGCGTCCGGGCTGCGGTCTCATCAGCACCACGCCTCCGCCTCCGCCGAGCGCGTGCCTCGACGACACGCTCGCGGGCGCCGCGCCGATGTGCGCAGCTCAGTGCACCACGCAGTGCGCGACGATCAACGCGAACTTCAAGAAGGGCGTCGCCGCCGACGCCGTGAAGAACCTCACCGGCGCCGTGTGCACGGCGAACACGGCCGGCACGACCACCAGCGCGTCCGTGGCCAAGGCCTGCGCCGATCCCACGGCAAAAGCGTTCTGCGATGCGCTCGTCGCGGGCGGCTGTGACGCCGTGAACTTCCCGTCGTTCGCAGCGCAGTGCCTCACGCTCACGAACGGCCTGTCCGGCACCGGAACGGGCGCTGCGGCAACGCTCGGTCGCAAGGCGCTCTACGACTGCATCAACAACGATGCGGTTCGCGATTGCACGACGTGCCAGGACTTCGTGAAGGGCACGAACTGATCTAGCGCTACGTTTCACACGCATTTCATCCGGGGCTCACGCCGCAGCACAGCCGTGCTGTGAGCATCGAGCGGATGAAGATCGACCGTCGCCGCTTTCTCGGAATGGGGCTCGCTTCGATGGGGCTCGCCTCGGCGGGCTGCGCGAATGGCGCGCGCGCGAAGGAGCCGCGCTCGGTGGCGCGCCTCGGCGGCGAGATCCAGCACCTCGTCGTCCTCATGATGGAGAACCGCTCGTACGATCAGATGCTCGGCGCGCTCCCGGGCGACGAGTATGCCGGACCGCCGCCCGGAACGACCGTGACCTATCGCACCGAGCACGGCGCCGTGAACGTCCCGCTACGGCACGGCACGCCGCGTGACTCGTTCTACCCGGATCCGCCGCATCGGTTTCGCAAGGTGCAGTCGCAGATCTTCGGCCGCGGTCCGAGCGCGCCGCCGGACATGAGCGGCTTCGCGCAGGCCTTCGTCGACGAGCACCCGTTCCTGCCGATGCTCGCCGCCGACGTGCAGGACTACATGACCCATTACGAACGGGGGCAGCTCCCGATCTTGCAGACCCTCGCCGAGGAGTATGCAGTCTGCACGCATTGGTTCAGCTCGCTGCCCGGCCCGACCACGCCGAACCGCATGTTCGTCCACGCGGGCTCTTCGGGCGGCACGGTGTGGCAAGGGCTCTATTACTCGCGCCTGCGCGACAAGATGATCTTCGACAAGCTGGGCAACGACGACCGCGCGTGGCGCGTCTACTACCACGACATCCCGCACCTCTGGATCACGGGCGACATCTGGACGAAGGCGTTCGCGAGCGAGCACCGGCGCATCCATCGCTTCCGGCAAGACGTGATGAACGACAGCCTGCCCGCGTACAGCTTCATCGAGCCACGCCACGTGATCCCGCCCTGGAACAGTCAGCATCCGTTCTGGGGCGTGAGTCACGGCGAGGAGCTCATTGCGCGCGTCTACAACGACCTCATCGAGAACCCGCGCGTCTTCGAGAAGACGTTGCTGCTCGTCGTCTACGACGAGCACGGCGGCTTCTACGATCACGTGCTGCCGCCCGGGCACGCGGGCTGGAACGCAACGAACCCCGCCATCCGTCACGAGGTCATCGCGCCGACGCCCGACCACGTCCCCGAGTTCGATTTCACCCGGCTCGGCGTGCGCGTCCCCGCCGTCGCGATCTCACCGTGGATCGAGCGAGGCAGCGTGTTCGGCTGGAACGCCGAGAATCCCGACGATCGGCACACGTTCGATCATACGTCGGTGCTCGCGACGGTCGGCGAGATGACGGATGTGTGGGTCGATTCCGCGCGCGCGCGACAGGCGACGTCGCTCTCCGTCACGCTCAATCGGATGATGCCGCGGAAGGACGCATCGAAGCTCTCGTTCCGACGCGGCGTGTATCGCGGCACGAACGAACGGGCTCCCGCGAGCGCGTCGAGCGACATGATCGGCGGCGTCGGAAAGGAGCTCTGCGATCGCTTTCGCGCGGAGCACCGTCGCGACGCGACGCCGGAGGCGATCACGGAGTACTTCGCCGAGCTCGTAGGCGGGTGACCGCGGACCTACCGCTCGGCGGGCCATTCACGCATCGAGCGCGGCGCGGACCGCTTCGAGCAGCTCGGGAACGGGACACGGCTTCGGCAAGAAGCGCTCGTTCTCGTTCATCTCGCGACCGCTCAGCTCGCGGTTGTAGCCGCTCGTGAGGATCGACTTCAGGCCGGGCCGACGTCTCTTGAGCTCGGTGACGAGCTGCCGTCCGTCGACGCCCTCCGGCATCGTCATGTCCGTGAACAAGAGCGCGATCTTATGCGAGTGCTCGTCGAAGATGCGCAGTGCTTCGACGCCGTTCGCGGCCTCGAGCACGATGTAGCCGCTCATCTCGAGGAGCATGCGCGTCGTCTTGCGCAGGTTGCGGTCGTCCTCGACGAGCAGGATCGTCTCGCGTTCGCCGGCGGGCTCGCTCTTCGCCGGCGCGGGCGAGGGCGCGGCGATCGGCTCGTCGCTCGGCGGAAGAAGGACCTCGAAGGTCGTTCCCTTGCCGACCTCGCTCGAGACGCGGACGAAGCCGCGATGGAGCTTCACGATGCCGAACACCGTCGAGAGACCGAGCCCGGTGCCCTTGCCCGGCGCCTTCGTCGTGAAGAACGGCTCGAACAGGCGACCGAGGTGCTCCGCCGCGATCCCGCAGCCCGTATCGCTGACGCGGATCATCGCGTACACGCCCGGCGGCGCGCCGAGACCGTTCTCGTTGTCGATGACGACCTCGGCGGTGGAAATCCTGAGCTCGCCGCCTTCGGTCATGGCATCGCGCGCGTTGAGCGCGAGGTTGACGACGACCTGCCCCAGCATCCCGGCGTCGGCGCGCGTGACGAGCGGCTTCGGCGAGAGCTCCACCTCCATGCGAACGCTTTCGCCGAGCAGCCGCCGAAGCATCGCAGCGACGTCCTCGATGGTGACGTTAAGATCGAGCGGCTTCGGCAGGAGCACTTGCTTCCGCGCGAACGCGAGGAGCTGCTGCGTCAGCGCGCTCCCGCGAGCCGTCGCGGCCACGATCTCTCCGAGCAGCGCTCGATCTTCGGCGTTCGCCCTTCGCTGTGCGATCTGCGCCTGCGTGAGAATCGTCGCGAGGATGTTGTTGAAGTCGTGCGCAACGCCGCCCGCCAGCTGGCCGATGGCCTCCATCTTCTGCGTTTGACGGAGTCGTTCGGCGACGTGCTGCTGATCGGTGATGTCGACGACCGTGCCTGCCATGCCCATCGGCTTACCGGTCGAATCGCGCTCGACGCGGCCGCGACAGGCCAGCCAACGCACGGTCCCGTCCGGCCAGACGATGCGATGCTCGATGCCGTAGTCGCTCGACCCGATCTGCAGCGCACGCTCGATCTCGGCCGCGACCAGCGGGCGGTCGTCGGGATGGATGAGCGCAAGATAGCCCTCGAGACCGCCAGAAAACCCGCCTTCCGTGACGCCGAACATCCGCACCACGCGCTCCGACCAGTGGACGGCGCCGCTCGCGACGTCCCATGCCCACGTGCCCATCTGCGCGGCGTCGAGCGCGAGGACGAGGTGCGCCGCGCTCTTCGCCTCGGCGAGGTGCGCGAGCCGTGCCTCGCTCGTTCGCGCGCCGAGGAGGAGCCCGAGCACCGTCGCGACGCCGACGTAAAGCTGCGCCTCGATCATGGCATCGGCGAGGTCGCTCGAGTCGAAGCGGAAATCGAACGTTCCCCAGACGACGGCCGTGCTCACGCAGACGCCGAGCGCGATCATCGCCGCGGTGACGGTGCGCATGCCGAGACGGAACGCGGCCCACGGCACGAGGCAGAGCAGCATGTACGGTCGCGGCGTGTACGGGCCCGCCGCGGTGCTCGTGCTCGTCGTGATGAGCACGCCGGTCACCCAAGCGACGGCGAAGAGGAGCGTCTCCAGACGCCGCGAGGGCTCCTCCGCCGAGGGACGTCGAGTCCAGACGATCGCGAGCGGCGCAACGAGGATCGCGCCGAGCACGTTGGTCGTTCCCCATGTCTCGTAGGTGCCCCAGAACGGTGCGCCCGCGAAGAACCAGGTCGAGGCGGCACCCACGAGCCCCATGACGGCGTTCGCGGTGATGGTCGCTGCGGTGAGCGCGAGCACTTCGTCGACGTGGGTGAACGTGATTTCACGACGACAAACCCGCAAGACGATCGACGCACCGATCAAGAACTCGCCGATGTTGGCGACGACGAACCCCGCGTTGAGCGCGGCGAACCCGTGCAGGACCGTGTTGATGACGAAGCCGATGCTGCCCACCAGAGCGAGCAGGAGCGGCCAGCGCCGCCGCGGCAACGAGAGCAGCGCTGCGAGGCCGATCCCGCTCGCCGGCCAGATCGCTGCGATGTGCCGCACGCGATCCGCGAACGCGACACCGACGAGGTGCGCGACGAGATAGGCCAATGCCCATCCCGCCACGAGCCAGAGCTCGTGGTTCCGCTTCTCGCCCCCTTCAGACCCGCTCACGTGTCGCAGTCTCGCAGTCGCCCGAGGACAAGTCGACAGGTCCTACGAATTTCACCGAAAAACTTGATGTGAAACGCAACAGAGCCTCTGCCGTGACGCTGCGGCTCGGCTCGCGTCCGGCGGCGGCGATCGCGGGGCGGAGAGGCTCATCGACGCGTCCGTTCGCGCGCTTCATTCTCCTGTCTTTCCGCGAGGCGCAAGCCATGTACGTGTCCCTTGGAGGCTTCATCGAGCGTCGGCCGTGGCTGACGTTGATCGCGTCGCTCGTGTTCCTCATGGCCTCGCTGTTGGTCGTGCTGCGTGGCGGGCGTCTCGCCGGGGCCGGCATTTCAGGGCTCGAATCGGATCGCGCGCAGAGCGTCGTCGACGCGATCGCCGGACGGACCGAGGAGACGACCATCGCCGTCGTCTTCCAGTCGAGCGATCTCGCACCGACCGATCTCGAGTTCACCGCCGCCATGCGACGTGCGCTCGCCCCCCTCCGTGACGATCCACGCGTCGCCTCGGTGACGACACCCGACGAGGCGCCGCCGCCGATGACGCCGCGGCTCCAGAGCCGAGAAACGCGCACGGCGCTCGCGTTCGTCGCGATGCGCGGCCAGCTCGAGGACGGCCTATCGGCGTGGCCCGAGCTGCGCAGGAAGATCGTGAGCGATCGGCTGAGCATCACGTGCACCGGAAAAATCCCGTTCCTCGCCGATCTCGCTGCGGTCCTCGAGCACGACCTCGTTCGCGCGGAGCTCATCTCGATGCCGCTCGCGCTCCTGGTGCTGCTCCTGGTGTTCCGGACGGTCACCGCGGCGACGTTGCCGGTGGGCGTCGGCGGACTGGCAGTGCTGGGCGGCATCGCCATCGTGCTCGGGCTCTCGCACGTCGTCGAGGTCTCGCAGTACACCGTCAACATCTGCTCGCTCATCGGATTCGGTGTCGCGATCGACTATTCGCTCTTCATCGTGAGCCGCTACCGTGAGGAGCTCGCTCAGGGCGCGAGCCTCCATCACGCGCTCATGCGTGCGCTCGACACCGCCGGTCGCGCCGTCACGTTCTCCGGGCTCGCCGTGGCGACGGGGCTCATGGGCCTTCTGTTCTTTCGCGGCTCCTATCTCGCGGTCATGGGCGTCGGCGGTGCGATCGTCGTGGCTCTCGCCGTCGTCTTCGCGCTCACCGTGCTGCCGGCGCTCCTCGTCGTGCTCGGTCCGCGCATCGATCGCGGCAAGCTGCCGGGGGTGTCGACGGCGCGAAAACAAGGGAAATTCTGGCACGGCGTCGCTGTCGCGGTGATGCGTCGGCCACTGACCTTCCTCGTGCCGACGCTCCTCGCGCTCCTCGCGCTTGCCGTCCCCGCGCTGCACATGCGCCTTGCCGCTTCGGACGCGCGCATGCTTCCGCCCGGAACCGAGGCGCGGCGTGGGTACGAGACGCTCGTGCGATCGTTCCCGGACCTCGCGGCGACGCGCGTGATCGTCGCGGTGCGTTTTCCCGGAGGACCGGTGCTCACGCCAGCGCGCGTGGACGCGCTCTGGGATCTCTCGCACCGCCTGGCGAAGCTGCCGCACGTGCTCCGGGTGGAGAGCATCGTCGACACCGAGTCGAAGCTGGCGCCTCCCGGTGGCGCCCGCAGCGAAATCGACGCTGACCCCGACGCGGAGCGAGCCGCACGAGAAGAGCTACGCGACACCCTGACCAACCCGAGCGAGATCGCTCGGCCGATCGTGGAACAAGGCGCGAAGCTCGTCGTGAAGGATGACACGACCGTGCTCTACGTGCTCTCCGATGCGGCACCGGCGACCGAGGCCGCCGATCGACTGGTCGAGGCGATCCGCGCGCAGCGCACGGCCGCCGACGGTGTGATCGAGGTCGGAGGTCAGGCGGCTTACGACGTGGACGCGACGCGTTTCCTGCTGGCGCGGGCTCCGTATGCGTTCGCGTTCGTGGTCGGCGCGACGTTCATCGTCGTGCTGGTTCTGCTGCGATCGGTGCTCTTGCCGTTCAAGGCGGTCTTCATGAACGCGCTTTCGATCAGCGCGTCGTTCGGTGCGCTCGTGTGGATCTTCCAGGACGCACACCTGTTCGTCGCGGAGGGACGACCGCTCGATCCCAGCTTGCCGGTGCTCCTGTTCTGCGTCTCGTTCGGGCTGTCCATGGACTACGAGGTCCTGATGCTCGTCCGGATGAAGGAGCTGTACGACCAGACCGGCGACAACGAAGAGGCCGTCGCGCTCGGCCTGGAGCGCACCGCAGGGCTCATCACGAGCGCCGCCGCCGTGATGGTCAGCGTCTTCATCGCGTTCGCGCTCGCACGCGTCGCGGTGCTGCAGGCAACCGGCGTGGGAATGGCCCTCGCCATCACGCTGGACGCGACGCTCGTCCGGGCGCTGCTCGTCCCTGCGACGATGCGGCTCCTCGGTCACCTCAACTGGTGGGCACCGGCGTGGATGCGTGGGACGCACGGACCGCGCGACCGCGAGCAGCACGCCGAGTGACGGCGCCGAGTGAGTGGGGGACTCAGTCCCCCTCGGCGTCGGCCGCGATCTTGGCGCTCGCTCGCGTGGCGCTGGAGGTGGCGGGCAGCACGTAGAGACGACGTGCGTCCGGCTTCGCTCCGTTGCTCGAAGCGGCGCGCTCGGGCAGCTTCATCTCGTAGCGCACCGGCTGCGCGTGATCGGCGAGCTGGCGCTTCGGGTCGTAGACCGAGTTGAATTTCCAGAGCATGCGGACGAAGTTCGTCTGTCCGTGGAGCAGGAGCTTTGCCGAGATCTTCGCCGTCGCCTTCAGCGCAGCGAGCCCAAGGTGCTTGCGATTGAGGACCTGCTGCGTCTTCACGAGCTCCTCGTAGAAGCGAGCGAGAGGCAGCTTGGTAGGCAATACCGCGTGCTGGATGTCGAACAGTCGATAATCACGAGTCGTGAGATTGCTGGAATTGGTCAAGAAGGTCTCGGTCCCGGGGTAGGGGGTATTGACGGTGAGATTGACTATCTCCGGAATCGATAGTGCCCATTCCCGGATGACTCGGAAGCGCGTCTCGTCCCAGTCGGGATCCGCGATGATGTTGACCGCCACCATGATGCCGAGCGACCGCGCGTACTCGAGCGCCTCGAAGTTCTTCCCCAGCGAGATGCGCTTGCGGAACGACTTCAAGCCGGCGGCGTCGATCGCCTCCAACCCGAGGAACATGTACTCGAGGCCGAGCTTCTTCCAGCGCTTGAAGAGCTCCTTGTTGCGGAGCAGCACGTCACCGCGTGTCTCGAGGTAGTAGCGCTTCTTGATGTTTCGTCGCTCGATGGCGTCGGCTACCGCGTGTCCGTGCTCGGCCTGGATGAATGCGACGTCGTCGACGATGAACACACCGGGCTCCCGGATGGTCGCGAGGTCGGAGGCGCAGACCTCGGGCGCGATCTTCCGGTAGCTGCGGCCGTAGAACGTCCAGGCGCTGCAGAACGAGCAGTCCCACGGGCAGCCGCGTGAGAATTCGATCGACGCGGCAGGGTCGAGAACGCCTATGAAATATCGCTTTCGGTTGGGCAGCAGGTCGCGGGCAGGGCGGAGATCGTCGAGCGAGTGAATGGGTTTGGGCGGCGGTCCATCGCCTCGTTCGGTGCTCACTCCGTCGAGGCGATGCAGCGACTTCGGGTCGTCGCTCCATGCCGCGAGCACCTTCGGCGCCGTCTCCTCGCCCTCGCCGCGGATCACGCAGTCGAGCGCGCCGGCGGCGTGCTCGAGGAGCTCTCGCGCGGTGAACGATGCGCTGTGTCCGCCGACGCACGTGAGCGTGCGAGGCAGCCGCTGCTTCGTGAGCTTGCACAGCTCGATGACCTCGGGGACGTTCGCTAGGTAGTTCATCCCGATGAGAAGGGCGTCGGGTCGGTAATCGTCGAGGAGGCGCAAGAAGTCGCTGCGGCTGGCCGCCTGGAGATCGAGCAGGCGGACGTCATGCCCCGCACGTCTCACCGATGCCGCAACCAGCTCCACTCCCAGCGGCTCGAGGCGCAGGAAGATTTCGTTGTACATGAGTCCGCTGGGATGGAGACAGAGCGTCTTCATCGACGCGTAATAAGCACGGGCGACCCTTCGTGCTCGAACATAAGTTCGTAATCACGTTGTCCGCGTTGCACTCGTCGATATCGAAGAACGCTGGCGCAATGGGCCGCGTTGCGCTCTACGCCGGTCTGACGATGCTCTTCGTGGTGATGTTGCCGTCTAGCGCACTTGCCACCGGCGACGACACGGACAAGCTTCCACCGAATCGCGACGAATTCATTCCAGTCCCGGACGTCGGAGGAAATAGCGATATCGGTCTCGAGCTCGGCGTTGCCGGCTCGTACGTGCGCTTTCGAGACGAGCACTACCCGTATCTGTTTCGCCTCGACGCGGTCGTGTCGACGAGCCTGAAGGTGGACGCTCATGGCTTTCGATCGGTGCAGCAGTACGACACGATCCGTCTCGACGCGCCGCAGTTCTTCTCGAAGAAGCTGCGACTCGATTCACGCATCGACTTCCTGCGCATGGTCGATGCGCCCTGGTACGGCGTCGGCAATGCGACGCTCGTGGCGCCCCGGCTCCCGCCGCCCGATGCCGCATCGGCCTACGACTACACGGCGGAGCACGTGCGGTGGAGCGCGCTCCTCCGCATCAAGACGCAGAGCCCGTTCGAGATCGCGCTCTATACGCACCTTCGCTACGAGTTTCCCGAGCCGTACCTGCCATCCAAGCTCAACGACGATCTCGCCTCCGGCGCGGTCGTCGGGCGCGAGGCCGCGTTCCTCGAGACGGTCGCAGCCGGCTTCATGGTCGACACGCGCGACAACGAGATCTTCCCGCGGCGCGGCATCTTCTACCAGTTCGGCGCCGCCGGGACGGCGGGCACCGCCGAGGACGTTCGCTTCGGCGAGGCGTCGGGGGTGATGATGCACTTCGCTTCGCTCGCGCGCTGGCTCGTCTTCGCGAGCCGCATGCTCGGCAGCTTCAAGTTCGGGACGGTACCGTTCTACGAGCTCCAGCAAGGCGACGTATTCAACCCGCAGATCCTGGTCGGCGGTGACGCCGGTGTCCGTGGCGTGCGGCTCGGACGCTACGCAGGGCTCGTGAAGGTGCTCCAGAACACCGAGCTCCGCTTCGTACCCATTCCGCGCTTTCACGTGTTCAAGTGGCGCCTCCTCGTCGGCGCAGAGCTGTTCTTCGACGCCGGCCGCGTGTGGACCGATTACGGCTATCACCCCGAGACGGATGGTCGCGCGCTCGGTTTGAAATACGGCGCGGGTACCGGTCTCTTCTTCCAGTGGGACGAGGCAAATCTCTTCCTCGTCGAAGGCGCCTATTCGAACGACGACAGCGGGCGTGACCTGCCGGTGTCGTTCTACTTCGAGAGCCTGCTGCACTTCTGAGTCGCCGATGAATGCTCTCCTCCGTTCACTCCGCCTCCTGCGACTCGGCGCGATCGCCGGCGCGATCGTGCTCGGTGGACGAATGGCACGTGCAGACGCGGTGCTGCCCTCGTCCATGGAGTCGCGGCAGCGCACCTGCTGCGCGTTCGCGGAAAATCTGCCGCTCCATCTCGGCTCCGCGCACATGCCGGTCTCCTTCGGGATCGTGACGGGCCCCCGCGCGTTGGGACCACACTCCTATGGAGGTTTCGCTGCGAGCCGAGAATCGAACGGCATCCTCTTCACGCGACGCGGTGGATTCATCGACACCGGCCACATGCGCGAATGGGCGGACCTCACAGCGCGGCTGATCGTCGAGTTGCGACCGTTGCTCGCGCGCGGACAAGGGACGTTTCGGCTGCGGCCGCGGGACGGCGACATCCAGATCGAGGTGATCTCGAAGGTCGCGCCCGAAGCGCTGGCCAGCACGGCCTCGCTCCTCGCGCAGCGCGTTGCATTCCAGATCTCGATATGGGTCGAAGTCACTCAGCATTACGGACACACCGTGATGCGCGGCGCGGAAGAATACTTCTCCTCGTTCACTCCCGAGGATCTGTATTCCAATCTCTTCGGCACCGAGCTCGGGGCCGCCGCGCTGGCGAGCCCGCTCCCGTACGATCGCGCGCTCGATGTCGAGCTCGCCAGACGTCTGAGCGAGATGGAGGCCACTCCGTCCACGGAGGCCAAGCGCATCCTCCGTGCGCTCGACGGTCGCTGGTGGCGAAAGGGCACTCCGTGGCCGACTCCGGACATTCCCATCGCCCATTCGTTCGATATCGGTCCACACGTCAGACCGCTGCTGCCGCCGCCGGACGTCTCACCGCCTGTCGCTCCGATGATCCTCGACGTTCCCGAGGTTGACGGCTCCGGCGCGCCACTCAGCGATCTCTACCGCCTGCACATCGTCCCCGATCTCCACGCGCTTCCGAGCTTCGCCGATACCGGAATCACCGAGATCACCGGCGACAACCTGCCCGTCGTCGTCGACGGCGTCGCTCGCGCGATTCAGGCGGGCAACGATTCGCCGGGTGCTTCGGTCACGGTCGACGACGAGCACGGCGGAGCGCTCGCACACTACCTCGTCGGGCTCCGCCTCCTCGACATCAGCGCTCGCGGCGGCATCGCAGCTCCTTTCTCCGGTGCGCCGCTCGGCGTCTTCGGAGGCTCGCTGCTGCCCCTGCGTGGCGATACGCGCGGCGGAGACTTCGCGCTCATGCGGCTCGACGTGAACCACACGAGTGAGCGCGGGGTCAGCGCCGGCGTCGCGTTCTTCCGGAGCGAGGTGCTCTTCTTCTGTCACGATCGCGAGCGAGGCACCCTTCGCGCGCCGCTGCTCTCGCTGCTCGGGCCATGCGCCGGCGGAGAGTGGCTCGGGCTCGGCGGCTCGATCGCGGAGGGCTTCCACGACGGTCGTACCGGGCGAACGGCGCTGCGACCAATATCGCTCTACGGTGTCGTGAACCCGCTCGGTAACGGTCAGTCGCCGAGCTACGACGGCCTTCGACTCCTGCTGCGCGCCGGTGGCGCCGTCGAGCACGTGTGGACGGAGGCCGAAGGCGGCCACACCATTCCTCGCCTGTCCGGGAATGCGATCTTCCTGGCGCGCACCGCTCGGCGCAGCCTGGAGCTCCGCGCCGCGACCGGATATCGGTTCGATCCGACGACGCCGAACGATGCCGGCTTCGAATCGAACGTCGGTGTTCGCTGGTATTTCCTGCTCGGCGCCGACTATTCGGCGCCGCTCGTCGACGCCGTCGATCCGTGGGGTGTCGCCTCGATTGGTCTCGAAGGAAGCCACTCGTTCTGGACGCGACCGCTCCACTCGTACGCCGACGTCAGTGCGCCGTTCGTGTCGGCGGAGCAGTCCGGGACATGGCAGGTGCTGCTCAGCGTGACGCTCGGATTCGAAGGGCTCACGTTCTGAGCGCGGAGCGCCAGGCGCCGGCGATCGCGAGCCTCATCCATCCGTCTTCGAGCGCACGCAGCCATGTCGAGCTCTCGCGCAGGAAGCGAGCGACGGCGCGAGGAGCAGTGACCGCGGCGCAGACCCCGCGACCTGCGGCGACCAGACGCGATGCGGCAGCCTCTCCCGCAAGAGCCGCAGCGAACGGCGCCATGAACGCGGGCATCGGGTGAGCCGGCGTGTCACTGACGAGCCGTGCGACCGCGAACGGCACGCCACGCCGGCGCGCCTCGCGCGCGAGCGCCGCCGACTCCATGTCGACGACGAGCGGAGCGCGCGGCGCGGCCCCCGCGCGAGTGTGGTCGCGAGCGGACGGGAACGAGGCGCCGGGAACGACCAGCGTGCTCGACGAGATGACGTCGCATCGCTCGAGCCCGAGCGCGCAGACGAGCACGAGCCCGGCGACCTCGACGGCGGCCGACTCGGACGCGTTCCACTCGCTGACGCGCGCGCCGGTCACCCACGACGAGAGCGCGAGCGTCGGGGTCAGCGCACCGGCGAATCCGGACGACACCACGAGGTCGGGTAGCGGCCCGTTCGCGAGCCGCCGGTCGAGCGCACGTGCCGCTCGAGCTGGCCCCACTCCGGTGAGCAGCATCTCGAAGCGATCCGACCCGCTGCCGGTCGCGGCACGAATGCCTCGTCGACATGCGTCGAGCTCGGACCGGGTAGCCGCGCAGACGAGCCCGCGCACTCTGGCCCTATGCCTTCGACGTGAGATAGCGGCCGAGCGCCATCAACGGAAAGTAATGCCGATACATGTTGTATCGGAGATAGAAGTGATTCGGGAATCCCGTTCCGGTGTATTCCGCCTCGTCCCACGAGCCTGCCACGTTCTGATGCGCTACGAGCCAGGCCACACCGCGCCTGATCGCCGCGTCCTCGCGCGGTAGATAGGCAAGTAGGCCCATCAATGCCCACGCCGTCTGGGACGCCGTCGAGCGGCCTTTGCCCATGAGCGCGCGATTCTTGTAGGACTCGAGGCATTCACCCCATCCGCCGTCGGCATTCTGAACCGAGCGCAGCCACGTCGTGGCGCGCTCGACCATCGGGTCCGTCGCCGCGATTCGCTGCCGCGAGAGCGCACAGAGGACATTCGACGTTCCGTAGATGTAATTGACGCCCCAGCGGCCGAACCAGCAGCCCTCCGGCTCTTGCGTCGTTCGCAGATAGGCAATCCCGCGCTCGCAGACAGTGCGGTATCGCGGATCGTCGAGCAGCCCGAGCGCTTCCAGGACGCGGCCTGCGATATCAGGCGTACTGGGATCCGAGAGCGAGGACATGTCGGAGAAGGGAATGTCGTTCAGGAAGATCTTGTCGTTGTTCTTGTCGAACGCAGCCCATCCGCCGTCGTCGTTCTGCATGCTCACCATCCAGGACACGGCACGCTGGACCGCGTCGCTGCTGGCAGAGGCGGGGTCGTGCTTGAGGAATCCGGTGACGATCGCCGCCGTGTCGTCCACGTCCGGGTACCACGTGTTGCAGTACTCGAATGACCATCCGCCGGGTTGTCCGTCCGGGTTCGACACCTTCCAGTCGCCGCGATCGGAGAGCACCTGGAGCTTCGTGATCCATTCGCGCGAGACGGCGAGGCTCTCGTCGGCGAGCCCAGCGTCGACGAGAGCGACGATCATGAGGATGGTGTCCCAGACCGGCGACTGGCATGGCTCCACGCGGAACCCGGCCTCGTCGCGGATCGTGAAGCGCTCGATCGCCTCGAGCGCGAGGCGTACCGGCTCGTCGTCCACGGTGCGCCCGGTCGCGTGCAGCATGAGGACGCCGTTCACCATCGGCGGGAAGATGCCCGCCCAGTCGCCGCACTTCTCCTGACGCTCGAGCACCCACTCCTCGCAGCGCTGAATCGCGCGGCGCCGCAGCCCGGCGAGCGTGGCGCCGCCTCGCCCGCGCAGCATCTCGTAGCCGCGAAGGAGCGGATCGGTCGCGCGGAAGAACGACTTCCAGCTCGCGCCAGTCGCGCGCAGCACCGTGAGCAGCGGCTCCGAGTAAGGAATGTGCTTGTTCTTGGGGTTGATCCAGAGATGATCCAGCCAGTCGTTGTGGGCGTGGCGTCCGTTCGGAAGCGCGAACACCGGCTTGACGTGGAAGAGGACGAGCAGCGGCACCATCGTTCCGCGCGCCCAGCTCGAGAGCGCGTAGATGTTCGCCGGGCTCGAAGGCGGGCAGAGAATGAGCTCGGGGAGCATGGTCGGCACCGCGTCCCACGGGAACAGGCCGAACATCGCGAGGTTGATCCGTGTGAACACGCGGATCTTCTCGAGGCCGCCCTGCGTGAGCACGAAGCGCTCGGCCTCCTTCATGCGCGGATCGTCGACGCTCACGCCGAGGATGCGCAGCGCGAGATACGTCTCCGCGGTCGTCGACACGTCGCCGGCGTGGTTCGTCGCGAGCCCCCAGCTACCATCCCGCTTCTGCTGGCCGAAGAAGTACCGAACGATACCCTCGCGCCGATCGCTCATGTCGAGCCCCAGCGCATGACGCATGAACACGTATTCGGCGGTGATCGTGGTGTTCGATTCGAGCTCGGCGCACCAGTGGCCGTCCGGCTTGCGAACCGCGTAGGCGTGGTCGCGCGCACGGAGCGTCGCCATCCGTGCGCGCTTCAGGAGATCGTCCTGAGGCGATTGCGGCAGAGGCCCATGACCCTCGCGATGGAGGTTCGTCAGAGTCCCGGTGTCGAGAAGCATGATCGCCATTCTTTCGCTCAACGAATTGCGGCCACGAGAGACCGAACGACGTTCTTCGGGCTCGACATGCTGTCGCTCACCGCGCTCGGCTCGTAACCGCAGTGCACCATGCAGTCGCGGCATTTGCGGTTCCCGCTGGCCAATCCGTATTTGGACCAGTCGGTCGTATCCATGAGCTCTTTGAAGGTCTTTGCGTAACCCCCTTCACTGAGTAGGTAACAAGGGCGCTGCCAGCCGAAGATCGTGTAGTTGGGATTTCCCCACGGAGTGCACTCGTACTCCCGCTCACCCTTGAGGAAATCGAGATAGAACGGCGAGTGGTTGAATACCCATTTGCGCTTCCTGGCCGGCTCCAGGACTTGCTTGAACAGCTGCTTGGTCTGTTTGCGCTTGAGGAACTTGTCCTGCACGGGCGCCTTCTCGTAGCTGTACCCGGGCGACACCAT
>FTCS01003870.1_pt1 | contig 16689 bp, 14 predicted proteins | sample 1639391 | NCBI WGS metagenome assembly FTCS01 (sample SAMEA3914864, study PRJEB12502) | metagenome | biome: forest; material: soil | place: USA | collected 2012-03-12 | depth 0.3 m | reverse complement strand
GGTGCCACGTGATGGAGCGCGAGTCGTTCGAGGACCGGCTGACGGCACGCGTCATGAACGAGCATTTCGTCAGCGTGAAGGTCGACCGCGAGGAACGGCCGGACCTCGACTCGGTCTACATGGACGCAGTCGTGGCGCTCACGGGGAGCGGCGGCTGGCCGATGACGGTCTTCCTGACGCCGGACGGCGAGCCCTTCTTCGGCGGCACCTACTTCCCGCCCGAGCCGCGCCACGGGCTGCCCGCGTTCAAGCAGGTGCTGCTGGCGGTGTCCGAGGCGTGGCAGGAGCGGCGCGAGGAGGTCGTGCGCTCCGGCGCAGACCTGGTCGGCCACATCCGCTCGAGCTCCCGCCTCCGGCCGTCGGCGGGCCCCTTGTCGGAGGATCTCCTTCGGCACGCGGAGGAGAACCTGCGTGCCGTCTTCGACCCGACGTGGGGAGGGTTCGGACGCGCGCCGAAGTTCCCGCCCGGCCCCGTGCTCGAGTTCCTGCTGCGGCGCGGCGAGGAGGAGATGACGCGCCGCACCCTGGACGGGATGGCGGCCGGTGGCATGTACGACCTCGTGGGCGGCGGGTTCCACCGCTACTCGGTGGACGCGCGCTGGCTCGTGCCGCACTTCGAGAAGATGCTCTACGACAACGCGCTGCTCGCCTCCGTGTACCTCCACGCGGCGCGGCGCTTCGGCGACGGTCGCTACCGCACGATCGCCGACCGAACGCTCGACTACGCGTTACGCGAGCTGCTGCTCGACGGCGGTGGGTTCGCGTCCGCGCAGGATGCGGACACGGACGGCGTCGAGGGGCTCACCTTCACGTGGGCGCCCGGCGAGGGCGCACCGGAGGAGCTGTTCGCGGACTTCGAAGACGGGCGCTCCATCCTCCGCGGCGAGCTGGACGACGAGACGCGCACGCGGCTGCTCGAGCTGCGTTCGGCGCGGCCCCAGCCGCTCCGCGACGACAAGGCGATCGCCTCGTGGAACGGGCTGATGCTGGCCGCGCTCGCGCAGGGCGGGCGGCTCGACGCGGCCGTCCGGCTCGCGGAGTTCCTGCTCGGGCCGCTCTCCGTCGGGGACGGCCGCCTGCACCGCACGTGGCGGGACGGCACCGCGAAGGGCACGGGCTACCTGGAGGACTACGCGGACGTCGCGTACGGGCTGATGGAGCTCCACGTCGCCTCCGCCGATCCCCGCTGGCTGCTCGAGGCGCACCGCCTCGCGACGCTCGCCGTACAGCTCTTCGGGGACGACGAGGCCGGCGGCTTCTTCCAGACGCCGGTCGACGGCGAGCAGCTCGTCGCGCGAAAGAAGGAGGTCGACGACCACCCGACGCCGAGCGGGAACGCGATGCTGGCGTACGTCCTGCTCCGGCTCGCGCGCATCTGGGGCGACGACGAGCTCGAACGCCGTGCCGTCTCGGCCCTGCGGCTCGTGCGCGACCAGGTCGCCCGCGCCCCGACGTCGTTCGGCTGGATGCTCGTCGCGCTGGACCAGCACCTGGCGCCGCACCGCGAGCTCGCGATCGCGGGCGACCCGCAGGCGCCGGTCGCGCGGCGTGCGGTCAGGGAGGCGGCGCCCACGGACGTGATCGCGTTCGGGCCCGCCGGCGGCATCCCGCTGCTCGAAGGGCGCACCGAGGTGGACGGCAAGACCGCCGTCTACGTCTGTGAGCGGTTCGCCTGCGCGCTGCCGCTCACGTGATCACGGTCTCGCGCTCCGCGGCCAGGGGCTCGTCCGCCGCCGCCTGATCGAGCTGCGCCTCCTTCGCCACCGTCCGGCGCCGCGCGCCGTACGGCTCGGCGACTGCCGCAAGCGTCAGACCGATCCCGAACGCGAGCACCCCGACCCACGTGCCGACCGTGAGCACGACGCCGTGGATGCCGATGTCGCTCGACCAGCTCCGGACGTGCGTCGAGAACCAGTTCGCGTGCGGCTGCATCGCGACGAGCACCCAGCCCGCGGCGACCAGGACGGGAATGAACGCGCCGAGCAGCGCCGGCGGATGCCCGCCCGCCCCGCGCAGCTGCGAGAGCCCGAGGACGAGCCCCGCCAGGGCGACGACGCCGCACGCAGCCCAGTACCCGCCGGTCGTGTGGCGGTCGAACTGCGAGGCGGCCAGCCAGAGCAGCGCTCCGGCTCCCGCTGCCGTGAGCAGCGTGATCGGAGCGCGATATGCGCCAGTGAGGAACATTGCTTCGCCTCCTTTTCCTGAGAACGGAGAAGCGGCGGCTGAGGGTTCGGCCGCACGCTCTAAAGTGCGTCCGTGGCCCTGCTCTCGATCCGGAACGTCACGCGCCGCTTCGGCGGGATCGTCGCCATCGACGACGTCTCGCTCGAGGTCGAGCGGGGGCGGATCGTCGGCCTGATCGGGCCGAACGGCGCCGGCAAGACGACGCTCTTCAACGTCGTCACGCGGCTCTACAAGCCGGACTCCGGCCAGCTCGACTTCGACGGCAAGAGCCTTCTCCACACGCCGCCGTACCGGGTCGTCCGCCGTGGCATCGCGCGCACCTTCCAGAACGTCGAGCTGTTCCGGACGATGACGGTGCTCGACAACGTGCTCGTCGGCGCGCACACGCGCACGCGCCCGTTCCGGCGGTCGTCGATCGAGGCGCGCGCGCGTGAGGTGCTCGACTACGTCGGCATCGGCGACGTGGCACAGCGTCCGGCCGCGGGCCTCCCGTTCGGGACGCTGAAGCGCGTCGAGCTCGCGCGCGCGCTCGTCGCCGAGCCGCGCCTGCTGCTGCTCGACGAGCCGGCGGGCGGGCTCAACCACGAGGAGGTCTCCGAGCTCGGCGCGTTCATCACGCGGCTGCGCGACGACTTCGACCTCACCGTGCTGCTCGTCGAGCACCACATGGGGCTCGTGATGGGCATCGCGGAGCGGATCCACGTCCTCGACTTCGGCCGCAAGATCGCGGAGGGAACGCCGGACGAGGTCCGGCGGAACCCGGCAGTGATCGAGGCGTACCTCGGCGCGGACACCGCGGCCGCTTGACGGACCGCGAGCTCGACTGGGACGGGTGCCTGAACGTCAGGGACCTGGGGGGCGTCCCGCTCGAGGGGGGCGGCGAGACGCGGTTCGGCTCGTTCGTTCGTGCGGACAACATCCACCGGCTGACCGACGAGGGCTGGCACGCACTCGCGACGCACGGCGTGCAGCGCATCGTCGACCTGCGCTGGCAGGAGGAGCTCGACGACGACCCGCCGCGCGACCTCGACGTCGAGGTCGTGCACGTCTCGCTGCTCGGCGAGCTCGACCCGGACTTCACGGACGACGTCGCGGACTACATGGCGACCGACGACCCGGCTGGGTACTGGTCGGTCGCGTACACGCGGATCCTCGGGGCCTACGACGAGAACTTCGCGGCGGCCCTCGCGGCGATCGCGGATGCCGACGGGACGGTAGTGTTCCACTGTGCCGGCGGCAAGGATCGCACCGGCCTGATCGCCGCGCTGCTCCTCCGGCTGGCGGGCGTCGGGATCGACGAGATCGCGCGCGACTACTCGCTGACGTTCGCGATGCGCTCGCGGGGGCCCGACGCGTGGGTGGAGGAGGCGACCGACGAGTGGGAGCGCGAGCGGCGGACGTTCATGCAGAACACGCCGCCCGAAGCGATGCGGCGGGCGCTCGAGCGCCTCGAACGTAAGCACGGGAGCGTCGAGCAGTACCTCCGCCGGGCGGGCCTCGACGACGAGCGGCTCGAGCGGCTCAGGGAACGCCTTGCCCCTGCTTGAGCTGCGCGACGTCGGCGCCCGGTACGGCGAGGTCCAGGCGCTGCACGGCGTGACGCTGACCGTCGAGGAGGGCGACTTCGTCGCGATCCTGGGCGCGAACGGCGCCGGGAAGACGACGACACTGCGCGCGATCTCGGGCACGGTGAAGACGACGGGGGACGTGCTCCTGGACGGCGCCCGCCTCGTTCGGCGGAGACCCGAGGCGATGGCGCGGCGTGGGGTCGCGCACGTCCCGGAGGGCCGCGGGACCTTCGCCACCCTCTCCGTGCTCGACAACCTGCGGCTCGGCGCGTGGACGCAGCGCGGTGCGTCGGGCCGCGAGCTGGCGCGCGTGTTCGAGTTCTTCCCGCAGCTCTACGACCGGAGGGACCAGCAGGCGGGCACGCTCTCCGGGGGCGAGCAGCAGATGCTGGCGCTCGGGCGGGCGCTGATGGCCAAGCCGCGCCTGCTGCTCCTCGACGAGCCGTCGCTCGGCCTCGCTCCGCTGGTCGTGCGCGAGATCTTCGAGACGTTGAAGACGATGAACGAGCGTGGCACCACGGTCGTCGTCGTCGAGCAGAACGCAACGCTCGCCCTCGGCGCGGCGACGCACGCGTATGTGCTCGAGACCGGCCGGGTCGTCCTCACCGGGCCGGCCGACGATCTCCGGCGGAACGAATCGGTGCGGCGGTCGTACCTCGGGTACTGATGGCGAACTTCCTGCAGCAGATCGTCAGCGGGCTCGCCTCGGGTGGCATCTACGCGCTGCTCGCGCTCGGCATCGTCGTCATCCATCGCGCGACGGGGGTCCTGAACTTCGCACAGGGCGAGATGGCGACGCTCTCCGCGTTCGTCTGCTGGTCCCTGCTCGACCACGGCTGGGCGTTCTGGCCTGCGTTCGCCGCGACCGTCGCGCTCTCGTTCGGCGGCGGCCTGCTGATCCAGACGGTGGTGATCAGGCCCATTCAGAGCGGCCCGCTCCTCGGGATCGTCATCCTCACGATCGGCCTGCTCATTGCGATCAACGGGCTCGACACGTGGATCTGGGGCGGTGCGGCGAAGCAGTTCCACGGCCCCTTCTCGACCGCGCCGATCCGCATCGGCGGGGTCGCGTTCTCGAAGCAGGACCTCGGCGTGATCGCGGTCGCGCTCGTCTGCGTGCTGCTCGTCGGGCTGCTGTTCACGCGCACCAAGCTCGGGCTCGGGCTGCGTGCCGCGGCGGTGAACCCGCTCGAGGCACGGCTGACCGGTGTGCCCGTCGGCGCGATGCTCGCGGTCGGTTGGGGGCTCGCGGCCGCGCTCGGCGCGATCGCCGGCGTGATGGCGGCCCCGTCGCTCTTCCTCGACCCGAACATGATGCAGACGGTCCTGCTCTACTCGTTCGCGGCGGCCGTCCTCGGCGGGATGGACTCGCCGGTCGGCGCCGTCGTCGGCGGGCTGCTGCTCGGCGTCGGGCTGAACCTGGTCGGCACCTACGTCGACTGGATCGGCGGCGAGCTCAGGCTCGCGACCGCGCTCGCGCTGATCCTGCTCGTCCTCTTCGCCCGGCCCGCCGGTCTGTTCGGACGGAGAGCGGTGCTCCGCGCGTGAGGTGGCGGCTCGCGTACGTCGCGGTGGGCGCGCTCCTGCTCGTCGTACTGCCGTTCGTCGTCTCCGACTTCCGCACGGGCCAGCTCGCGACGGTGGGGGCGTACTTCATCGCGATTCTCGGCCTCGACGTTCTGACCGGCAACAGCGGCCAGATCTCGCTCGGACACGGCGCGTTCATGGCGATCGGCGCGTACACGACGGCGATCCTGGTCGGCCACCACGGCGTGCGCGACCTTGCGACGATCCCGGCGGCGGCGGCCGTCGCCGGCGGCATCGGTCTCCTCGCGGGCATCCCTGCGCTTCGCCTGTCGGGGTTCTACCTCGCCCTCGCGACGTTCGGCCTCGCTGTCGTGTTCCCGACGCTCCTGAAGAGGTTCGACCACTTCACGGGCGGCTCGACCGGCATCTCGTTCTTCGGCAGCGCGCACCAGACGGGGCACGGTCTGGGCGTGCTCGGCCTCACCAACTCGCAGTGGCTCTACGTGCTCACGTGGGTGATCGGAGGCGCGCTGTTCCTGCTCGCGTGGTTCCTGCTCGACTCCCGCTTCGGGCGCTCGCTGCGGGCGGTGCGCGACAGCGAGCTCGCCGCGGCCGCCTGCGGTGTGAACCGCTCGGCATACAAGGTCGCGGCGTTCGGCCTCGCGGCCGCGTACGCCGGCGTGGCCGGCGCCCTCTTCGCGATCAACATCGCCTACGTCAGCCCGGACTCCATCTCCATCCAACTGTCGCTCTACTTGCTCGTCGGCGCCACGATCGGATTCTTCGGGTCGATCTGGGGTGCGATCCTCGGTGCGATCCTGATCCAGTTCCTCGGCGACGTCGTCGGCGTCCTCCCGCACGTCGACACGACCCAGGCGGGGCCGACGACGTTCGCGTTCGGCGCGATCCTCGTCGTGCTGATGCTGCTGCTCCCGTTCGCGCTTCGCGCTGCGGCGGCTGTCGCGCGCCGGTCCATCCCCTGAAGGAGGGACGCGGCCCGGGGCGAATGGTCCCGGTCCGTGACTCGTCTTGCCGTGATCGCGGCGATCGCGGCGCTTGCCGCGCCCGCCACCGCCTTCGCCGGCGGCACCGTCAACCCGCAGATCGCGGGGTTGCAGGTCGCCCTGCGCGCGCACGGGCTCTACCTCGCCCAGATCGACGGCATCGCCGGCCCGCGCACGGCGGCCGCGCTGCACACGTTCCAGCGAACGCACGGCCTCAAGGTCGGCGTCGCAGACGCGAAGACGCGGGTCGCTCTCGGCCCGCTCGGGCGGCCACTGTTCGGCTCACGGCAGCTGCACCGGGGCGACTTCGGGCTCGACGTGGCCGTGCTCCAGTTCCTGCTCACCCGTCACGGCACGTACTCGGGCGCGCTGGACGGCTACTTCGGCGCCGAGACGGCCGCCGGGCTGCGCAAGTACCAGCGCGCCGCACACCTGACGCCGGACTCGGTGGTCGGGCCGCGGACGTTGACCGCCTTCGTGCGCCGCGACGACGTCCCCATCCGTGCCCGCCCGGTCGTCGCACGGACCTATTCGACCCACGTCGTGCGCTCCGGAGACACGCTGACCGCGATCGCGGCCAAGGCGGGAACGACGATCGCTGCGGTCGCGTCGCTGAACCACCTCGACCCGGCGAAGCCGATCGTGATCGGCCAGAAGCTGAAGCTCCCGTCGCCGACGGCCGCGCTCGCGCCGGCACGCAGCGACGTCGAGGCGAAGCTCGACTCCTGGTCGACGCGGCTGGGCGTGGACCCGCACCTGATCCGTGCGCTCGCCTGGATGGAGTCCGGGTTCCAGACTCGGATCGTGTCGTCAGCGGGCGCGCGCGGCGTCCTGCAGACGCTGCCGACGACCCGCGCCTACGTCGAGACCGTCCTCGCACACCGGAAGATCCCGCTGACGGTCGACGGCGACATCGAGGTCGGCGTGCTCTACATCAAGCACCTGCTCCAGGTGTTCCACGGGAACGAGCGGCTCGCCCTCGCCGGCTGGTACCAGGGTGAACGGGCCGTCCGACAGCACGGCGTGTACAACGTCTCGAAGCCCTTCGTCGCGAACGTCCTCGCGCTGAAGCTCCGCATGTAGATGAAACGCCTGCTGCCCGCCGCACTGCTCTTCGCCGTCTGCGTGCCGGCGGCGGTGGCGGCGGTGCAGGGGCCGACCCTGCTGTGGCGCCCTGTCGTCTCGCTCCTCGAGGAGCGGCGCGCGGTCGCTCAGGTGTACGACCGCGCGGCGATCGTGTCGTGCGGTGGCGGCTACGGCGACGCGGTCGCGCTGACGTTCGACGACGGCCCCGGCCCGTACACGGAGCGGGTGCTCGCGGTCCTGCGGCGCTTCGGGGCGCACGCCACGTTCTTCCTCGTCGGGAATCGCCTCGAGTACTGGCCCGAGGCGGCGCGAGACGAGCTCCTGGCGGGCGGCGTCGGGAACCACACCTGGTCGCATCCCGATCTGACGAGGCTGCCGCACTGGCTCGTGTGGCTCGAGCTGATGCGGACGCAGTACGCGGTCGCCGCCGCCACCCGCTCGAAGCCCGTCCTCTTCCGCACGCCCTACGCAGCCCACTCGCCCGCGACCGACGCGATCGTGCACAAGCTCGGGTTGGTCGAGGTCTTCTGGGACGTGGACTCGCGCGACGACATTCCGGGCGCGGGCGTCGCCGACATCGTCCGGAACGTCGAGCGCGGGCTCCGACCCGGAGCGATCGTCCTGATGCACGACATCCACCCGCGGACGCTCGCGGCGCTGCCGGGTGTGCTCCGCGCGATCCGGGCCCGCGGCCTGCGTGCGGTGTCCGTTCCCGAGCTGCTCGCGCTGGATCCACCGGCTCCCGGGCAGCGCTGCCCGTACGGGCCGGTCGCCTCCGGCGACTGACCCCGTCCGGCCGCGGCCCTACGTTCTCGGCCATGGACGAGAAGGCCGTCGCGCACATGCAGCACGAGCATCTTCGCGGAGCCTTCGGGAATGACGCGTTCGGACGAGGCGCGGAGAAGGCGGCGCGGTTCTTCGGGACGCCGCAGTACATCATCGGCCAGTCGATCATCGTCGTCCTGTGGTTGGTGCTGAACTCGCTCGCGTGGTCCCTCCGGTGGGACCCGTATCCGTTCATCCTGCTGAACCTCGCCTTCTCGACCCAGGCCGCGTATGCGGCGCCGCTGATCCTGCTCGCGCAGACGAGGCAGGCGGCTCGGGACCAGCTCCACTCCGAGGTGGCGCTGAAGCACTCCGAGGCGCTGGCGGCGCAGCAGAAGAAGCTGCTCGAGGAGAACACGCGCCTGACCGAGGAGATCGCGAAGCTGTCGCGCGAGATTCATGCGCGTGTGACGGCGGCGTAAATGTTTGTCGCAGCCCCTGGACGCGCTTCGTCGCGCGGCGCAGAATCCGCGCCGTGAAGCTCCTCGTCACCGCATCCCTGCTCCTCGCCGTGAGCGTCGGCGTCGCTGCGGGTGCGAGTCTCCCGGGCGTCAGGACCCCGACCCGGAACATCAGCTGCTTCTGGGTGCCGGTGAAGAAGACGGCCGGCGCGCCGATCACGGCGACCACGCGCGGCAACCTCCTCTGCGACATCAAGCAGGCGGCGTATCTCGGGGCGGAGCAGAGCGGGTGCCAGTCACGGGCGGGGCTGGACTGGCACGGGTTCGAGCTGGGGTCGGCCGACCGCCGCGCCGCTCCCGTCTGTTCGGGCGGGATCCTCTACGACATCGGCCGCGACACGCCGTCGTTCACCGTCCTCGGCTACGGCAAGACGTGGCGCTTCCGCGCTTTCACCTGTACGTCCCGCATCACCGGCCTCACCTGCACGAACCGGTACGGCCACGGGCTCTTCCTCTCCCGTGAGTCGCGGCGGCTGTGGTGACGACCCCTACGCCTCGAGTGCGAGCAGGTCGTCCACCGACTCGCGACGCCTGATCAGGCGCGCGTCGCCGCCGCCGACGAGCACAGCGGCAGGTCGCGGCACGGCGTTGTAGGTCGAGGACATCGCGAGCGTGTAGGCGCCGGTGACCGGCACGGCCAGGATGTCGCCTCGCTGCGGCTGCGGCAGCTCGACGCGCTCGATCAGCACGTCGCCCGATTCGCAGTGCTTGCCGGCGACCGCGAACGCACCGTCGGGGTCCGCGTCGGCGCGGGTTGCCACGAGCGCGGTGTAGCGCGCGTTGTACATGGCGGGGCGGGGGTTGTCGGACATGCCGCCGTCCACCGTCACGTAGGTCGTCGCCGCGCTCGCCCGCTTCACGCCGCCGACCGTGTAGAGCGTCACGCCCGCACGGGAGACGAGGGACCGGCCGGGCTCGAGGATCAGCCGCGGCTCGGGGAGCTGCTGCAGGTGCCAGGCACGGCGGAGCTCGCCGACCAGCCCGCCGACGAACTCGCCGATGCTGAACGACGGCTCCTCGGCGACGTGCCGGACACCGAGGCCCCCGCCGAGATCGACCACGTTGGGTGTCCAGTCGAGCTCGGCGCGCAGCCGCGCCGCGAACTGCGCCACCCAGTCGACCGTCATCAGCGACGCGCCGAAGTGCATGAGCTGCGAGCCGACGTGGACGTGGAGGCCCTCGCAGTCCGGCACGCGCCGCAACAGCTCGACGGCATCCTCGGGCGGAAGCCCGAACTTCGACCCGTGGTGCGCGGTCTTCACCGCCTCGTGCGTGTCCGCCTCGATCCCCGGCGTGACCCGGGCGAGAAACCGCGTCGCGCCCGCTGCGCGCGCCCGGTCGAGCTCCTCGACGGAGTCGAGCACGACGAGCGCCTCGACGTCGGCGGCGGCGCGCAGGAGCTCGTCCTCCTTGTTGTTCCCGTGGATCACGAGCCGCGCACCGTCGATGCCGGCGCGGAGCGCATACGCCAGCTCTCCCGACGTGGAGACGTCGGCCCCGAGGCCCTCCTCGGCCAGGAGGCGCAGCACCGCGACCGACGGAAACGCCTTCGTCCCGTAGGCAACGAGCGCGCCGGGTGCCGCGGCCGCGTAGGCGCGCGCCTGGTTCCGCAGCGTCTCCTCGTCGTAGACGACCACGGGCGTGCCGAAATCGCGCGCGAGCTGCGACGCCGGCACGCCGCCGAGCACGAGCTCACCCTGCTCGATGCGTGCCCCGTCGGGGAGGAGGTCGGTTATCGATGCCATGTCAGGCATTGTGGCCGATGTCCATGTTTCGTCGACTCGCCGACCACGCGTACCGTCACCCACGCCGCGTGCTCGTCGCCGCGCTCGCCGTCGGCATGGTCGCCGCGGCGTTCGGAGCGACGACTCCCGCCCATCTGACCGCGAGCGACAACGACTACCAGGACAAGGGCTCGCAGAGCTTCCGCACCTTCAGGCTCCTGTCGCGCGCCACGGGCGTCGTCCCGGGACCGTCGATCGTCGTCCTCGCCTCGCCGTCGGGCGCGCGCATCGCGGTGACGAGGCTGCGCGCCGACCCGGCGATCGCGGTCGTCCGTGCCGCCCCGCCGGAGAACGGAAAGGTCGTGGTCGCGGCGTTCCTCCGCGACGGCAGCGACGCCGGCGCCGCGGCGCGCCGCCTCGAGCACAGGCTGCCCGGACTGGTGGGCGGAGCGGCCGTCGCGAGCGAGCAGGTGCGCGCCCAGTCGGAGCACGATCTCTTCCGGGCGGAGCTGATCGCGTTCCCGTTGCTGCTCGTGCTCGGCATCTGGATCTTCCGGGGCGTCGTCGCGGCGCTGCTTCCGGTAGCGGCGGGGCTGCTCTCGATCGCGACGACGCTCGCGATGCTCCGGCTCGTCAACACGGTCTCGCCGATCTCGGTCTTCGCCCTCAACCTCGTCACGGGCGCCGGGCTGGGGCTCGCGATCGACTACAGCCTCTTGCTCGTGACGCGCTACCGGGAGGAGCTCGCCCGCCTCGGCCCCGGGCTCGAGGCCCTGCGCGTGACGGTCGCGACGGCCGGCCGCACGGTCGCGTTCAGCGCGGTCACCGTCGCGGCGGCGTTCGCTTCGCTCCTCGTCTTCCCGCTCGCGTTCCTGCGCTCGATGGCGATCGGCGGCCTGATCGTCGCGCCGTTCGCGGGCCTCGTCGCGCTCGTCGTCCTGCCGGCGCTCTTTGCGCTCCTCGGGACGAGGATCGATGCGCTCGCGATCCGGCGAGTGCGCGAGCCGCGTGAGGGCGGGTGGTACCGGTTCGCGCACGGCGTGATGCGCCATCCGCTGCCGATCGCGATCGCGACGTCGGTCGTGCTGGTCGCGCTCGGGCTCCCCTTTCTCGGCGTGCGCTTCACCGGCGTCGATGCCTCGGTGCTGCCGGCGAGCGCGAGTGCGCGCCAGGTGCAGGACGCGATCCATGCGCGTTCGCCCGAGCACGTCGTGGTCGACTCGCGTGCGGCGCTCGAACGGGTTCGCGCGCTCCCCGGGATCGCGGAGATCGGCGCGCCGCGCTCTCTCGGCGGCGGCCGCGTCACGGTGGACGTCACTCCGACCGCGCGGCCCATGAGCGCGGGGGCGAAGGCGCTCGTTCGGCGCCTGCGGCGGATCCCCGGGACGTCCGTCGCCGGCGTGACGGCCTGGTACCTCGACACGTCCTCCTCGCTGCGGCGACACCTTCCGTTCGCACTCGCGATCCTCGCGGCGACGACCGTGGCGCTCCTCTACTTCGTCACGCGCTCGTTCGTCCTGCCGTTGAAAGCGGTGGTCATGAACGCGCTCAGCCTCTGCGCGGCCTTCGGCGTGCTGGTCTGGGTGTTCCAGGACGGCCGTCTCGAGGGGGTCCTGCACTACCGGAGCCAGGGGGCGCTCGAGCTGACGCAACCCGTGCTCCTGTTCGCGATCGCGTTCGGTCTCGCGACCGACTACGGCGTGTTCCTGCTCTCGCGGATCCGCGAGGCGCACGACAGCGGCCTGCCGAACCGGGAGGCGGTCGCCCAGGGGCTCGAGCGCACGGGGCGGGTGATCACCGCCGCCGCGCTCCTCTTCTGCGTCGCCGTCGGCTCCTTCGCGACCTCGGAGATCGTGCTCGTCAAGGAGGTCGGCGTCGGGATCGCGCTCGCGGTCGCGATCGACGCGACGCTCGTCCGCGCCCTCCTCGTGCCCAGCCTGATGGCACTGCTCGGGGACTGGAACTGGTGGCGCCCCCGCCGCCTGCGTGGGTAAACTGTCGGGCATGCAGCAGCTTCTCGGCTGACGCAGGGAACCTCGCGGCGACGCGCCGCGTCGGTTTCCCACGGCCTCTCATCCGAGAGGCTTTTTCATTTCAGGGACGGATTCGATGGACAGGTACGACCCACACGAGATCGAGCCGAAGTGGCAGGCAGTCTGGGAGGCCGAGCAGTCCTTCCACGTCGACGACCCCGCGCCCGGGGACGACCGGCCGCGCTTCTACCAGCTCGAGATGCTGCCCTACCCCTCGGGCCAGCTGCACATGGGGCACGTCCTGAACTACACGATGGGCGACGTCATCACGCACTTCCGTCGCCGCACCGGCCACGAGGTGCTGCGTCCGATGGGCTTCGACTCGTTCGGGCTGCCGGCGGAGAACGCTGCGATCCGCGAGGGGGGCAACCCGCTCGAGATCACCGAGCGGAACATCGCCACCATTTCCCATCAGATGCGCCGCATGGGCTGGGCGATCGACTGGCAGCGCGTCGTCTCCGCCCACGAGCCGACCTACTACCACTGGACGCAGTGGCTCTTCCTGCGCTTCTTCGAGCGGGGGCTGATCTACCGCAAGGAGGCCCCCGTCAACTGGTGCCCGTTCGACCAGACGGTGCTCGCGAACGAACACGTGGTCGACGGGCGCTGCTGGCGCTGCGGCAACGTCGTCGAGATCCGGAACATGGCGCAGTGGTTCTTCAAGATCACCGCGTACGCCGATCAGCTGCTCGACGACCTGTCGACGATCGACTGGCCCGAGCGCACCAAGAAAATCCAGACGAACTGGATCGGACGCTCGGAAGGCGCCGAGGTCCTCTTCCGCGTCGAGGCGCTCGACCTCGACATCCCGGTCTTCACGACGCGCCCCGACACGCTGTTCGGCGCGACGTTCTTCGTCGTCGCGCCCGAGTCGCCGCTCGTCGACCGGCTGGTCGAAGGAACACCGGAGGCGGAGGAGGTCCGCGCCTACGCGCGGATCGCGGGTGCGCGCCCGACCGAGGAGCGCGAGTCTCGCGCGAAGACCGGCGTCTTTACGGGACGCCATGCGACGAACCCGGTGAACGGCGAGCAGATCCCGATCTGGGTCGCCGACTACGTGCTGATGGAGTACGGCACCGGCGCGATCATGGCCGTCCCGGCGCATGACGAGCGCGACCACGAGTTCGCCGAGGCGTATGCGCTGCCGATCGTCCACGTGATCTCGGAGGACGGGACACTCGTGAACTCCGGTGAGTTCGACGGGCAGGAGGCGGACGAAGCGAAGAAGGCGATCGTCGCGTGGCTCTCCGAGCGCGGCCGTGCCAAGCCCTCGATCAACTACCGCCTGCGCGACTGGAGCTTCTCGCGCCAGCGCTACTGGGGCGCGCCGATCCCGATCATCTACTGCGACCGCGACTGCGGGATCGTCCCCGTCCCCGACGACGAGCTGCCGGTCCTGCTGCCGGAGGTCGACGACTACCGGCCGAAGGGGAAGCCTCCGCTCGCGTCCAACGACGAGTTCATCAACGTGACCTGTCCGTCGTGCGGCGGCCCCGGCCGCCGTGAGGCCGACACCATGGACACGTTCGTCGACTCCGCCTGGTACTTCCTGCGGTACTGCGACCCGCACGACACGACGGCGCCGTTCGCGCGCGAGAAGGTCGACGCCTGGATGCCGATCGACCAGTACATCGGCGGCATCGACCACGCGAAGGGGCACCTCCTGTACTCGCGCTTCTTCGTCAAGGCCATGAACGACTGGGGGATGGTCGGCTTCCGCGAGCCGTTCCACCGGCTGTTCCACCAGGGCTGGGTGCTGCTCGACGGCAAGAAGATGTCGAAGTCGAAGGCAGGCGTCTCGCCCGACGAGCTGGTCGACCAGTTCGGCGCGGACGCGGTGCGCATCTTCATTCTCTTCCAGGGGCCGGCGGATCAGGACATCAACTGGAGCCCCGACGGGATCGAGCCGATGCTGCGCTTCGTCCGCCGCCTGTGGCGGATCGTCGACGACGCATCGTCCCGGCCGGAGTCGCCCGAAGGGGTCGACACGCCGCTCGCCCGCAAGGCCCACGAGACGATCGCCCGTGTCAGCGACGACATCGGCCGGCGCTTCGTCTTCAACACGCCGATCGCGGCCGTGATGGAGCTGGTCAACGAGCTCTCGAAGTCGCCCGACGACCCGGCGGCGCGCTTCGCGGCGGAGACGATCGTGTCACTGCTGCAGCCGTATGCGCCACACGTGTGCGAGGAGCTGTGGGAGCACCTGGGCAAGTCGCGCCTGTGGGAGACCCCGTGGCCCGTCGCCGACGAGTCGAAGCTGGTGCGCGACGAGATCGAGCTCGTCCTGCAGGTGAACGGCAAGGTCCGCGACCGCGTCCGCGTCCCCGCAGGCCTGTCGGACGAGGAGCTGATCGAGCGGGCGAGAGCATCCGAGAAGGTGCAGGCCCACCTGAACGGCGGCGACGAGCAGCGCGTGATCGTCGTCCCGGACAAGCTCGTCAACATCGTCGTCTGAATTCACACCTTCGGCACGGTCCCGTGTCCCACGCGTGACACGCCTCCCGGCACCCTCGGGACGTGGACCTTCTTCCCTTTCCGGTCTCCGCCCGGCGGCTCGTTGCGTTCGGGCTGCTGGTGGTCGTCGTCGTCGCGGTCGCCGTACGCCATTTCTCGACGCACGCGGCGCCCGTCTCGCTGCGTGTCGCACCGCTCGCCGGCGACTCCGGGGCGAGCGCCGCTCCGCGGGCGCGGGCCGCTTCGGCCGTCGTCGTCGACGTCGAAGGCGCGGTGCGCCGCCCGGGACTCGTCCACCTGCCTTCGGGCTCACGCGTGGCCGACGCGGTTCTGCGAGCCGGTGGAGCGACGCGCCGTGCCGATCGCACCGGGGTGAACCTCGCCGCACCCGTGTCCGACGGGCAGCAAGTGCTCGTCCCGGTCCGCGCCGGAGGTGCGGCGACGGCGGCTCCGCGCCTGGGCGGCGCGCCGTCGGCCGGCCCGGTGTCGCTGAGCACCGCCACCGCGGAGCAGCTCGACGCGCTTCCCGGTGTCGGGCCGGTCACGGCTCAGAAGATCGTCGACTATCGGGCCGAGCACGGCTCGTTCCACTCGGTCGACGAGCTCGACGCGATCCCCGGCATCGGGCCCGCGCGCCTCGCCGACCTCCGCGACCTGGTCGTGCCGTGAGGGCAGTGCTCCCCGCGCAAGTGCTCGTGGCTACCTGCGCGGCCGGCTGTGCTGCGAGCGACGCCCTGCGGCTGACCCCTGCCGCCGCGGGTGCGCTGGCAGTCGCGGCTGCGGCGGCCGGGGCGGTCGCCGCTCCTACGGGTTGGGCGCGTGTCGGCGCCGGGGCCGCCCTCGTCCTCGTCGGCGGCTGGTACTGGGGGACGACCCGCCTGGACGCTCTCGACCGGAGCGCGCTCATCCCGCGGATCGGCACCGCGAGCCGCTTCACCGCGGTGACGACCGCCGAAGCGCGGCGCGGCCCCTACGACCAGCGCCAGTTCGCCCGCGTCGGGGCAGAACGGGTGGAGCTCGAGCTCCGACTCGGCCGTGCGCCGCCGCAGGGCGCCCGCCTCTCGATTCTCGCGGTCGTCAAGGCCCCGCGCGGGCCCGAGAACGGCTTCGACGAGCGGACGTGGCTTCGCCGCCAGGGCGTGCACGTCGTGCTGCGGGTCGACGAGTGGCAGATCGTCGGGCGGCGCGGCGGGCTCGGCGGAGTCGCGGATCGGCTTCGGCGCTGGCTGCGCCGCGCCTCGGCACCCGGTCTCGCGGGAGAACGGCGCGCGCTCGTCGAAGGAGTGCTGCTCGGCGACGACGCAGGCCTGTCGGACGGGCTGAAGCAGGCGTTCCGACGCTCGGGGCTGTACCACCTGCTGGCCGTCTCCGGGCAGAACGTCGTCCTGCTCGCGACCGGGGTCCTCGCGCTGGCGGTCCTGCTCGGCGCGGGTCGCGCCTGGGGGCACGTCGGTGCGCTCGCAGCGATCGCCGCCTATGTCCTGGCAGTCGGCCCTCAGCCGTCCGTCGTCCGTGCCGCCGTGGCGGGTGCCGCGGTCTCGGTCGCGTGGCTCGCGGGTCGGCTGCGGGACGCCTGGCACGTGCTGCTCCTCGCTGCCTGCGCCCTGCTCGCCTGGAATCCGTACACGCTCTTCGACGCCGGCTTCCAGCTCTCGTTCGGCGCGGTCGCCGCGATCTTCGTGCTCGGGGCACCGCTCATGGCCCGCCTCGAGGGCTACCCGCTGCCCGGGTGGCTCCGATCGGCGCTGGCCATCTCGGCCGCATGCACGATCGTGACGGCGCCGCTTCTCTGGCTTCAGTTCGGGCGGGTGCCGGTGTACGGC
>FTCS01003862.1_pt1 | contig 16865 bp, 15 predicted proteins | sample 1639391 | NCBI WGS metagenome assembly FTCS01 (sample SAMEA3914864, study PRJEB12502) | metagenome | biome: forest; material: soil | place: USA | collected 2012-03-12 | depth 0.3 m | reverse complement strand
GATCTACATGGCGTACGTGCAGGCCGCCGAGTACAACGCCGTGACGGCGATCAGCGGTCGCTACACGCCGTACGACTCGACGCTGACTGCGGCCGCCGGCGCCTCGCCCCGCGCGGCGGTTGCAGCTGCCGCGTACACCACGCTCGCCTACTACTTCCCGACCCTCGCTCCGTCGCTGGTGTCCACGTATACGGACTACCTGAACGTGACGCTCGCGCAGGTGCCCGAGAAGGCCAGACTGGCCGGCATCGCCGTCGGTGCGGCGGCGGCGAGCCAGCTGATCGCGAGCCGCTTCGGCGACGGCCGCAACGCACCCGCCACCACTGTGTTCGGTGTGGCCCCACAGCCGCCGGGGACGTGGGTGTTCGCTCCGCCGCCGTCAGCGCAGTCGGCACAGACGCCGTGGGCCGCGTCGATGAAGCCGTTCATGCTGACGAGCGCCGACCAGTTCCGCTCGCCGCCTCCGCCTGCGATCGGCAGCCCGGAGTATGCGGCCGGCCTCAACGAGGTCGAGGCGATGGGCGGCGCGACGAGCAGCGCGCGAACCCCGGCGCAGACAGCGACCGCGCAGTTCTGGAACGCGAACACCGTCAACCAGTACAACCAGGTCTTCCGCGACGTCGCAACCAGTCACAGCCTCGACCTCGTCGACAGCGTCCGGCTGTTCGCGATGGGCGACATGGTCGGCGCGGACGCCGGGATCGCCTGCACGGACTCCAAGTACCACTACCTGCTCTGGCGTCCCGTGACCGCGATCCGAAACGCCGACCTCGACTCCAACTCGGCAACCACCCCGAACGCGACCTGGACACCGCTTCTGACCACTCCGAACCACCCGGAGTATCCGAGCGCGCACGGTTGCGTCAGCTCGGCCGTCATGAGCGTTCTCGCCTCGGTGCTCAAGTCGCAGACGATCAACATCGACGTGCCCGGCGCAACCGGCGGCGCCACCACGCTGACGACGACGCAGCACTTCAACACCGTCCAGGACCTGCTCCAGAACGTCGCCGACGCCCGCGTCTGGGCCGGACTCCACTACCGCTTCTCCACCACAGCCGGAGTCGAGCTCGGCGCCAAGGTCGGCCAGTACGACCTACAGCACAACTTCCAGCCCTTGACGAAGTGACTCAGGGCTTGACGATCGGACGGATCGTGACCGCAGCAGTGGGTGCGGCCGGCACACAGCCAACAGTTCCTCGAGGAGGAGTAGTGCAGTCAGTACGTTCGCGCGTCGTAGCGCTCGTCGCTGCTCTCGCGCTAGTCGCGGCGGTAGCCGGCGTCGCCGCTGCCGCTCCGGTGGCGAAGACGATCGTGACAGTGCAATGCGACGGGACCTCTGCCACCCTGATCATGCACCCCGGCGAGGGCGGAACCGCCATGTGGGATATCTCGACCTCCGACGTTCAGAACGCCCCCAGCTTTCTCATCAAGCGCCTTCAGGCACAGGTCTTCTCGGGCGGAGAACTCGTGGGAACGATCGACGTCTCGATCGGGAACAAGACCGGATTCGGAACCCCGCTCTCTTGCACGTTCGAGGTGCACAAGCCGGGTATCGACGTCTACGGCACCTCGGAACTGGTGCAGACGAAGGCACCCGGCTAGACCAGTGGCGGGCAGCCTTCTCGGCGCGGTGTCGCTGAAGCCGCGCGGACGCCTGGTTTCTCCTGCCGCGAATCGGCGAAAGAGAAGAGGGTGGCCACCCTCATCGCCCGGCACCGGACGGCGGCCCTCGTTGCGGCGGGACAGGCGTGCTTTCTCGCGATGATGGCCGCGTGCTTCGCGATCGAGCCGTCGTGGCTTGCACTCAAGCGCGGCCTCAGCTTTTACGGCAACCAGCTGCAGACGGTCGTGCCCTACTCGCTCGGGTTCGCGCTCTCCGTGGGCCTGAGCGCCGGCGGGATCGCGCTGCTCGCGCCGATCGACGTGTCGGCGAAGCGGCTGCGGATCGGCCTCGCCGCGCTGCTCGGGCTGATGGCGCTGATCCCGCTGACCCCGTACAGCGTCGACCTCGTCTTCGACTACGTGCACATCGGGATCAGCGCGGCGCTGTTCGGAGCAGGGCTGCTCTTCGGGCTCTGGCTCGCGCTCCGCGTCCTGCGTCGGCGGATCGCCTACGGCGCCGTCTCCGCACAGTTCGCGGCCGGCCTGCTCGCCCTCACCGCGCAGCTCGGCTGGCACGACTACATGATCCCGAGTGAGCTCGCCTTCCAGCTCGCCCTCGGCGTCCTCGTCGTGCTTGGAACCGCCACGCGCTCTACCCTCGCACGGTGAGACTGAACGGTGCCCGGTGCCTCGTCACGGGCGCGACGAGCGGGATCGGGCTCGCCGTGGCGGGTGAGCTCGCCGCACGAGGCGCGGCGCTGACGCTCAGCGGCCGGGACGCCGAGCGACTCGCCGAGCTCGAGAGGTCGCTGTCTGCACGCGTCGTCCGCTGCGACCTCACTTCCCCCGGCGCCGTCGCGGAACTCGTTTCGACGGCCGGCGCGGTCGACGTCGTCGTCCACTCGGCCGGCGCCGGCCTCTACGGCCCTGTTGCCGGCGTCGACGCCGACCAGGTCGCCGAGCTCGTCGCGCTGAACGTGACGGTGCCACTCGCGCTCACCGCCGCGCTGCTCCCGGGGATGATCGAGCGGAAACGGGGCCAGGTCGTGCTCCTAGGCTCGATCGCCGGACGCGTCGGCCGCGGCCGCGAGGCGGTCTACGCCGCGACGAAAGGCGCCGTCGCGCTCTTCGCGGACAGCCTGCGCAGCGAGCTCCGAGGCAGCGGCGTGCAGGTGCTGCTCGTCACGCCGGGCCCGGTGGGGACACGCTTCTTCGAGCGACGCGGCGCGGCGTACGACCGGACGTGGCCGCGTCCGCTCCGCGTCCAGCGGGTCGCCGCGGCGATCGTGTCCGCGATGGAGACGGACCGGGCCGAGCTCACGCTTCCACGCTGGCTCGCTCTGCCCGTGCGGTTGCGCGGCGCCGCTCCCTCGCTCTACCGCGCGCTCGCCGAGCGGTTCGACTGACCGGGCTCGAGGCGGCGAGCGCACGGAGCGACTGGCGGAGCGAGGCCGCCGTCTGCAGCACGGCGGTCGGCTCGTATCCGCAGTGGGCCATGCAGTTCGCGCAGCGCTCGTCACGGCCGCGGCCGTACGCACTCCAGTCGGTCGTCTCGACCAGCTCCCTGAACGTCGCCGTGTAGCCGTCGCTCATCAGGTAGCAGGGTCGCTGCCAGCCGAAGATCGAGTAGCTCGGGATGCCCCAGGGAGTGCACTGGAAGTCGACCTTGCCCTCGAGGAAGTCGAGGAAGAGCGGCGTGTGGTTCAGGCGCCAGCGACTCCTGCCGCCGCCGGCGAACGCCTCGCGGAAGAGCGACCGCGTCTGGGCGACGCCGGGGAAATGCTTCTGGTCGGGCGCCTTCTCGTACGCATAGGCCGGCGAGATCTGGATCGCGTCCACCTCGAGGTCGTCGTTCAGGAAGTCGAGCACCGCGCGCACTGTCTTTGGAGTGTCGGTCGAAAGGAACGTGGTGTTGGTGTTGACGCGAAAACCGCGCGCCTTGGCGGCGCGGATGGCCGACACCGCCGTGTCGAAGATGCCGTCGCGCTCGACGAACGCGTCGTGGCGCTCCCGTAGCCCGTCGAGGTGGACGACCCAGGCGAAGTAGGGCGACGGCTCGAATCGCTCGAGGCGCTTCTCCATCAGGATCGCGTTCGTGCACAGGAAGACGAACCGCCTCTTCGCCACCAGGCGGCGCACGATCTCGTGCACCTCCGGATGGACGAGCGGCTCGCCGCCGGCGATCGAGACCATCGGCGCCCCCGACTCCTCGATCGCGGCGACGGCCTGGTCGACCGGCATCCGCTGCTTGAGGCCGTGGTCCGGGTGCTGGATCTTCCCGCAGAACGAACAGGCGAGGTTGCACTGGAAGAGCGGCTCGAGCTCGACGAGGAGCGGGAAGTGGGTGCGTCGGCGCAGCTTCTGCCCGAGGAGGTAACGGGCCACCGTCAGGTTCTGGCGGAGCGCGCTCATCCGCGAACTTCCACGGGGAGCCGAAACCGGACCGACTCCTCGGCCGTCGTCTGCTCCTCGACGGTCGCGCCGCCGAGGGCGGCGATCGACGTGGTCATGCGCTGCACGAGCGACTCGGGTGCAGAGGCGCCGGCCGAGATACCGACCGAGCCCGCGTCCTCGAGCCACTCGAGCTCGACGTCGGATTCGTCGTCGACGAGGTAGGCAGGTGTGCCTTCCCGCTCGGCGACCTCGACGAGCCGCCGCGAGTTCGACGAGGTCTGCGAGCCGACGACGAGGAGCACGTCGACCCTGCGTGCGACTTCGCGGACCGCCTGCTGCCGGTTCGTCGTCGCGTAACAGATGTCGTCGGTACTCGGGCCGCGCAGCTTCGGGAACCGCGCGCGCAGCGTTGCGACGATGTCCTCGGTCTCGTCGACCGCGAGCGTCGTCTGCGTCAGGTAACTGACATGCTCCGGGTCGCGGAGCCGCACCCGCTCTGCGTCGCGCACGTTCTCGATCAGCATGGTCGCGTCCGGCGCCTCGCCGCTCGTGCCCTCGATCTCCTCGTGCCCGCCGTGGCCGATCAGCAGCACCGTGTTCCCCGCAGCGGCGTAGCGGCGGGCCTCCGCGTGCACCTTGCCGACGAGCGGGCAGGTCGCGTCGATCACGTCGAGTCCCCGCTGCCGTGCCTCCGCCCATACCGCCGGCGAGACGCCGTGGGCGGAGAAGACCGTGGTGGCACCGCTCGGCACCTCGTCGAGCTCGTCGACGAAGACGGCGCCACGCCGCTCGAGGTCAGAGACGACGTGCTCGTTGTGGACGATCTGCTTGCGGACGTACACCGGCGCCCCGCGCTGAGCGAGTGCCTGCTCGACGATCTCGATCGCCCGGTCGACGCCGGCGCAGAACGAGCGGGGCGAGGCGAGCACGACGTGTCTGCGCCGCAGGGTGCGCCGCCACTGCTCGAGCACCGGAGCGGCGCGGCGGAGCTGCCGCAGCGCGCGAACCCCCGCGAGTGCGGTGCGCGGATGGATGGTTTCGCTGTGCGCTCCCTCGACGACGACGCGCATCGCGACCAGCGGGCGCCCGTCCGCGGCGTCGGCGAGCCAGCGGGACTCCATGTCGACGGCGTCCGCGCCCTGCTGGGCAAGGAAGCGGCGCTCTGCGGGCCCGGCGATCCGTCCGACCGAGGCGAGCACCCCCGCGTGCGCGTGCACGTGCCGACGGCGAAGCGTCCCCGCGAGCAGCCGGCTGCCCGGCGCGTCCACGGGCCCCGCCTCGTCGCCGCGCAGCTCCGCCCCGAGCACGACGTCCCCCGGCGCCAGGGTCGGCACCGCCGCGGCGCAGAGGCCGACGATCGCGACGCCGCACGCGTCCTCGACGGCAAGCCCGCGCGCGGCCGCGATGCGCGCACGCTCGGGTCCCATTCCCGACTGGATCACACGCGCGCAGTCCAACTCGCCGGACACGCACGCCGCCTCGAGTCGAAGCGGCGCGAACACGAGCAGCCGGCTGCTGCTCACCGGCGCTCCCCCGCCCGCAGCAGGCGGCCGAGCGCTGAGACCGGGAACACCTGCCGGTAGAGGTGGTAGTTGAGGTAGAAGTCGCCGGGGAAACCGGTACCGGTGAAGAACGGCTCGTCCCAGGCGCCCGTCTCGAGCTGCGTCTCGGCGAGCCACGAGACCGCTCGATCGACGACCTTGCCGCGTTCGCCGGCGGCGTCGAACGCGAGGAGCGCCCAGGCGGTCTGGGAGGCCGTCGAGGCGCCGCGGCCGCGCCAGGCGTCGTCCCGGTAGGAGCGCAGATCTTCGCCGAAGCCGCCGTCCGCGTTCTGGACGGAGCGAAGCCAGCGGGTCGCGCGCCGGACGCTCTCATGGCTGCGCAGCCCACACGCGGCGAGCGCCGGCACCGCAGCTCCGGTGCCGTAGACGTGGTTTGCGCCCCACCGGCCGAACCACGACCCGTCCGGCTCCTGCTCGGCGAGCAAGTAGGCGAGCCCGCGCCGCGCCGCCCGGCTCCCTCCGAGTCCCGCGAGCGCGAGCGCCTCGAGGACATGTGCGGTGACGTCGGCGCTCGGCGGGTCGGTGACCTCGCCGAAGTCGCAGAACGGCAGCACTGCCGGCAGCCGACTCGTGTTCTCGACGTCGAAGGCGGCCCAGCCGCCGTTCCCACACTGCATGCCGAGGATCCAGCGGATGCTGCGGGCGACGGCCGCCGCGCCGGCGCCGACACGCCCGAGCGCCAGCACGACCTCGGCAGTGTCGTCGACGTCCGGGTGCCAGTCGTTCGCGAACTCGAACGCAAACCCGCTCGGCTCGAGCCGCGGCCGCCGTGTCGACCAGTCGCCACGCCGCCGGATCTCGCGCGCAGCGAGCCACGTCGCCGCGCGTTCCACCGCAGGATGCGTGGCGTCGAGGCCTGCGTCGAGCAGTGCGATCAGGGCGAGGGCGGTGTCCCAGACCGGTGACTGGCAGGCCTCGATCCGGCGGCCGCGGGCGTCCTCGATCGTGAAGCCGTCGAGGCCGCGGAGGCCGCGCTCGATCACGGGGTGGTCGAGCGAGAGCCCGTACGCGTGAAGGGCGATCAGCGACCAGACCCAGGGCGGCTGGATGCCGCCCCACGAGCCGTCCGCCTCCTGCCGCTCGAGGATCCAAGCGACCGAGCGCGCCAGCGCGGCGTCGCGGACCCTGCGGAGCGGCCGTCGTCCGTAGGCGTGCAGCGCGCGGTCGAGGAGGGGCGTCGGGCCGTTGCTCACCGGTCCGAGCTCCGCAAGGTCGAAGTCGACCGGCCTCACCGGCCGGAGCGTGGTGGCGACCTGCAGGGCGACGATCGTCTGGCGTGCCCAGCAGGCGAAGGAGTAGATCGAGAGCGGTGCGCGCGCCGGCAGCAGGATCTGCTCGGGCGGGAGCGGCGGGACCGCGTTCCAGCTCCAGCGCCCGAGCAGCGCGAGCCACATGCGCGTGAACACCCGAGTCGCGCCGATGCCGCCGGAGGACCGGACGAGCGCCGCCGCAGCCTCCATGTGGGTCGCCGCCGGGTCATCGCCCGCGAGGCGGAGCGCGACGTAGGCCTCGACCGTCGTCGAGAGGTCGGACGGGCCGCCGTGAAAGGTCGGCCAGCCACCGTCGGAGAGCTGCTTCCCCCGGATCCAGCGTGCGGTCGGCGGCGCGACCGTCGGACCGAGGATGCCGAGGTAGTGGCGCAGGAACAGGTCTTCGGCGTCGATCGTCACGTTGGTCTCGAGCTCGCCCTGCCAGTAGCCGTCGGCGTGCTGCACGTCGAGCAGGTGCTCGACCCCGCGTTCGAGGGCGCGCGCGCCGAAGGCGAGCGCCGAGCCGAGATCCGGTATCGACGTCACGTGGGGGCCCCCACGAGCCGACGCGGGCGCGGCGCAGCCCCTCGCCGCGGCACCGAGAGGACGGTCGCCGCCGCCGCGAGGCCGCTCAGGACGGCCCCTTCCATCGTCGCCGGCCAACCGGTGTCCGTCCACGCGCCGGCGAGCGCGAGCCCCGGGAGCGCCGTCCGCGCCGCCGGGCGCAGCACCGCCACCCCGGGCGCGGCGCGGAACGTCGCGCGCGGCTCGCGACTGACGAACCCGTCGTGGAGGGCGGCTGAGCGTGCCTGCGGGAACAGGGCGGCCATCGCGGCCCTCGCCGTCCGGACGAGCTCGTCGCGCGATCGGTCGATCTCGCCGGTCGCGGCGGACAGCGAGATCGAGACGAGCTGGCCCTTGGCGACGCCTGCCGACGACGTCCGGTCGAACAGCCATTGCAGCGGCGAGTCGACGACTGCGGCGACGAGCACCGGCAGGACGCGACGGTCGTAATGCAGGTGCACATTGACGATCGGGCTCGTGTCGAGCCGTTCCGCGACGCCGGCTGCCACGATCCCCGGGGGGAGAATCGCGGGAGCCGCGTGATGCGGCACGGCGACGACCACGCGCTCGACGGCCTCCGCGCCGTCGGGCAGCCGGACGTGGAAGCCTTCGTCGGCCGGCTCCACCCTGCGCACACGTGTGCGCAGCCGGAGCTCGACCTGTCGGTCGCGGAGGGCGCGCGCGGCGGGCGTGCCGTGCAGCTCCCCGAGCGGGATCCTCGGGATGGCGAGATCGCAGGCGTCGGACTCGTCGAGCAGCCCTGTCCGGAAGACGAAGACGGCGGCCTGAAGCGACGCCTCGTCAGCGCCGAGGTTAAGCGTCGGACGTGTGATCAGGTTCCAGAGCGCGTCGATCGCGTGGGTCGTCTGTCCCTGTGCGCGCAGCCACTCGCCGAACGTGTACCCGTCGAGCCGCCGGTCTTCCGGGTCGAGTGACCGCAACCGCGCGACGGCCCGGACCGCCGCGACGCGTTCGGCCGCCGAGAGGTGCCGGTAGCGCGCGAGCGAGGATGCGAGGTGCAACGGCGCCGGCAGCGCTGTCCGCGCCAGGCGTGCCGGTGGACGGCCCGGTGCAAGCACCGGGACGTCGAGCCGCGGCTGCACCTCGAGGCCGTCGCCGACGCCGAGCCGTGCCAGCAGCGACCGGTACGCGGTGCAGCAGCGAAGCGCAACGTGCTGGCCGTTGTCGAGCACGTAGCCGCGGCGGCGGAACGAGAACGTCGCGCCGCCGAGACGCGGCCGAGACTCGTAGAGGGTCACCAGGGCCCCCGCGTCGGCGCATTCGAGCGCGGCGGTGATCCCCGCGAGGCCGCCGCCGACGATCGCGACGCGGGGGCCGCTCATGGGAGGCCCACGATGCTCCGAGCGAGAATCGTGCGTTTTCGGCACGGCGACAGCGCCACCCGGCGCTGCAGCGGCAAGTTCGGCTCGCTCGCGATCCGCTCGACGAGGGCACGGTACGCGGACGCCATCACGACGACGCAGCGAGCGCTCGCGCGATCGAGCAGCGGCAGGATCGTCATGCCGCGGTCGAGCCAACCGAGCGCCCGCTCGGCCTCGAACGCGACGACGAGCGTCAGGTCGCCGGCGAAGCGCTCGACGTCCGCCCGTGGCAGGTAGTCGCGCCCGCACGCGAGGTCTTCGCGGAGGTCGCGCAGGATGTTGACGAGCTGGAACGCGACCCCGAGGTCGTCCGCGAGCGGCTCGGCACGCGCGCGGTCGGAGCTCTCGAAGACGCCGAGGCACAGCCGGCCGATCGAGCCGGCGACGAAACGGCAGTACTGCTCGAGCTCGGCGAACGTGTCGTAGCGACGTCCGCGGACGTCGCTCTCGACGCCGTGGAGCAGGTCGTCGAACGCGTCGAGCGGGATCGGATAGCGGCGGGCCGCGTCGCGGACGGCGACAAGGAGCGGATGATCGGTTCGGTCGAGCGAGTCGAGCTCGTCCCGCAGCCGGTCGAGCTCCGACAGCTTGGCCTCGGCCGGCAGGTGACCGTCCGCGATGTCGTCGATCCGGCGGGAAAGGGCGTAGACGGCGAACATCGCCTGCCTCCGGTCGTGCGGCAGCAGCTGCATACCCGTGCGGAAGCTCGATCCCGAGCGGCGGACGACGCGCCGGCAGTCCTCGTAGGCCCGGTCGACCGCCGTCGTCACCGCAGGAGGGCCGTGGAGGTGAGGAGGAGGCGGTGAAGACGGCGGGCACGCGGCGCCCCGGCGAGCACGTCGAAATCGGCGTGCTCGATCGCGTCGATCGCGGCGCGGCCGCCCGCCACGTAGCCGGCGACGGCGAGGCGGGCGCGCCCGCGCAGGCGGCCCACGAGCACCGCGCCCTCCGAGAGCAGCATGTCGGCGCGGGCCGTCTCGAACGCGAGCAGGCGGCGTAGCGCGTCCGATGCGTGCTCCTCCGCGAGGTCGGAGTCGGCCACGCCGAACGCCCTCCGGTCCTCCTCGGGGAGATACATCCGGCCGGCCGCGACGTCCTCGCGGACGTCTTGCCAGTGCTCGATCAGCTGCAGCGCCGTGCAGATCCGATCGGAGAGGACGATCCGGTCGGCGCTCGCGGCTCCGAAGACGTGGAGGACGAGCTCGCCGACGGGGTTCGCCGACAGGTCGCAGTAACCGAGTAGATCCTGGTAGCTCGCGTACGTCTTCTGCACCTGATCGCGCCTGTTCGCCTCGAGCAGCCGGAGGAACGGCTCGCGTGGAAGGCGGCAGGCGCGGATCGCGACGGCAAGCTCCCGGAAGACCGGGTCGGTCGCCGTGGCCGCGAAAGCCCGGTCGAGCTCATGCTCCACGCGGTCGAGGGCGAACCGGCGGTCGCCGGGCGCAGCATCGCCGCACTCGTCGACGAGACGCGCGTAGAGGTAGACCGCGCGCAGGTGCCTTGCTGTTCGCCTACCGAGCAGGAGCGACGCGACGCTGAAGTTCTCTGCACGCGCCCGCCGCTGTAGCTCGGGCAATGTCGGCCGCCAGTCGGCAGCCGAGGGGGCCTGTGCCGGCAGCACGGCCCCCGTCATCACTCGCCGAGCACCTGGATGAAGACCTTGCGCTCCCTCGCGCGGTCGAGCTCGCAGAAGAAGACACGCTGCCAGCGACCGAGGACGAGCCGGCCGTCGACGACCGGGATCGTCTGCGACGACGCGAGGAGCGCCGACCGGCAGTGCGAGTGCCCGTTCGGGTACAACGCCGTGTCCTCCTCGATGCCCTGGGTCCGCACGTCGAGGTCGTCGTGCCGGTAGTAGATACCCTCGACCGGCGCGATCCGGTCGAGCAGGTCCGCCAGGTCGCACGAGAAGCCGTCCTCGCCCTCCTGGATCAGCACGGCGCACGTCGTGTGTGGCGAGTAGACGACGGCCATCCCGTTCTCGATCTCAGCGCGCTCGACCACGCCCACGACGTCGTCGGTGACATCGATCAGCTGGGAACGGCGCTCGGTGCACAGATCGTGGTTCTCGAACCTGCTCCGCATCACCTCGCCTTTCTCATCCCCCGGTGCGACGCCTGACAGGGGCCGTCCATCGATCCATCCCGCGCCTCAAGGGTGCGTAAACGTCCCTCAAACCACCCGATCGGACAGCGTCGTCGGCCTCCGCACGAAGGATCCGACGAGCCCCCCGCCGACGACGCCCCCGAGCACGCGGACAGGTCGGGCTCAGCGAGCAAATCCCCTGGAAATGGACCAGTTCGCGGCGAAAGCGCCGACAGATCGGTCGGGATGACGCTCCGGCCGACATCCCGCTGCCGCGCGCCCTACGCGACGGGCGGCCGCCAGGGCTCGCGCTCGTGCGCGAGCCAGACGAGCTCCGGCTCGAGCGCGCGCACCCGCAGCTGACCTTCGGTGCTCGGCTGGTCGAGCTCACCGTGTCCAACGGCGACGTCGCCTCCGACGACGATGGGACGCCCGCCTGTTTCGACGACGACGACCTGCAGGCCGCGGGTGTGCCCCGGCGCAGGGAGGAGACGAAGCCCGCGCAACAGCTCGAGCTCGCCGTCGACCGGCTCGTAGCGCACGCCGGGCGCGTCGACCCACTCGCGGATCGTGTACTCGTCCTCCGTGCGCGCGTCCTCGAGCTCCTGCCGCTGAACGTAGATCGGCCTGCCGGCGAAGAGGTGGTTGCCGCCGCAGTGGTCGAAGTGCAAGTGCGTGTTGACGATGAGGTCGACGTCGTCGAGGTCGATGGCCTGCTCGGTCAGCGGGAAGAGGCGGGGATCCATATCGGCCACCTCCGGACGCAGCTCGGTCATACCGGTGTCGACCAGCACGCGGGCGTCGGGATGGTCGATGACGTGGACGTAGACCGGCAAGCGCCCGCCGTCGGCGAGCAGCTCGGCGACGAGCAGCGGCGTGATCGTGAGCGGCGGGGGCATTCGATCTGTTCAGACCGGCTCGGACGGCAAGACTCATCGTCGGCCGCCTAGCATGCGAACGATGCTTCCCGACGGCGTTCACCACTGGACCGCGACTCACCCCGAATGGGAGGGACCGGTCTCCGCGTACGCGATCGACGACGGCAACCGGCTGATCCTGATCGACCCGATCGCCGTGCCGGACGACGTGCGCGCCACCTTCGGGTCGCGCGAGGTGGTCATCGTCCTGACGTCCACCTGGCACGAGCGCGACGCCGCGTCGCTCGGCTTCCCCGTGTGGGCACCTGCCCCCGACCGGCCGGAGGATCAGCTCGTTCCCGCGACGCGGTATGCCATCGGCGACACGATCTTCGGGATGGAGGCGTACCCGGGGCGGGAGGGGCAGCTCGACCTCGTGCTGTGGATCGAGCGACTCGGCGCGGTGGTCGCCGGCGACACGCTGGTCGATCTCGGCGGCGGGCTCGAGATCCCCGCGACGTGGCTTCCCGAGGGCGTCACCGTCGAGCAGGTCGCAGCGGGGCTTCGTCCGCTGCTCGACAAGTCGGTCGAGCTCGTGCTGCCGACGCACGGTGAGCCCACCGATCGCGCGGCTCTCGAACGCGCCCTCGCCTGATCGGGCCTTCACCTGACGGCGCCTGGAGGAACCGAGCAACGGTGCCGAGCCCGCTCTACGGCAGTGGGATGTCCGAGCGGCTGCGCGCCTCCAGCCGCTGTTCCTCCGTCAGGTCGGCCTCGCGCACCGGCGTGACCAGAGACCAGTGCCGGCCGACCGGGCAGCGTTGGAGGCGCCACCAGCCGAGCCTCAGCGCCTTGAACGACACGCCGGGGAACCAGAAGGTCGTGAACAGGTGGCCCTGGCGGCAGCGCACGATGAGCTTGCCGGCGATCGGATAGCCGCGCAGCTTCATCGCGACCGGCTCCGCGATGATCGAGGCGACTCCGATCAGGCCGAGCAGGCGCCGCCTCTTCCGTCCCGCTCGCGGCATGCGCACAAGCATGACAGCCGCGGCCTCGTGCGGGTCGTCAGCTGCGCAGACGGAAGACGATGATCGCGGCCATGAAGGTGAAGCCGCCGATCGCTCCGAGCGGTTCGAGCCCTAGCGCTCCGCCCTGTCGAGCGTCTCGAGGAGGGCCTCGGCCACGAGGCGCAACGTCGTCAGCGCGCTGAGGCCCACGAGCTGTTCCTGCGTAGGTGTGAGCGGCAGCGAATCGAGCAGCCGGTGCAGCTGGGCGCCATGTGCCGCGTCCAGCCTGGCGTGCAGGAGCAGCTGGTGGAATCCGGCGCGCGGCAGGCCGGTCCGTGCGATCAGCTGCTCGACGACCGGCAGCCGCGTGTGGTGGGCCTCGAGCTCGAGGAAGCCGAGGACGGCGATCGGGTGCCTCTCGCGGATCCAGAAGTGCTCGAGGCTCACGAGCGTCGCGATCTTGTCCGAGGCCGAGGCCTCGACGAGCGCGGCGCCGTCCACGCCCACCGCTTCGAGATCGTCGAGAATCGCGCCACCGGGCTGCTCGTGATGCATCTCTTCCACGAGGTGGCGCTCCAGGTAGGTGACGAGTTCACGTGCCACCTCGTCCGTGCCGGCCAGGAGACGCGCACGCTCGAGCGCAGCCTCCATCAGTTCGATCATCGCGCAGGTGACGTGGTATCCCGCGGCCAGGTACGGCGGGTAGAGCTCGTGGGCGCTCGGGTGCTCGAGCAGGCGCCGGGCCGGTAGCGCGAGGCTCGGCCCGACGAGCTCGATCTTCCACCCGAGACGGGTGCTGGCCGTCGCGGCCGGTCCGCTCGTCAGAGCGGAACGACCATGCCGATGAAGCCCGCGTCTCCGCCGCCGTAGGCCCGATTCGCCTCGTCGAGCCGCGCCTTGATCGAGATCAACGCTTCGACCTCCTCGCTGCTCAACTCCTCGATCACCCGGTCGTACGGCTCAGGCAGCTGCGCGGGAATCACCCTCGCCTCGATCAACGCTCTCGCGTTCTCGCCTGGTTCCTTCATCGGCCGATGCTAACGCTGCCCGAGCGGTAATTCCAGGAGCGCCGCGCGTCCACGCTCGGCCCGCACGAGGTTCCCCTTCGCATCGAAGAGCGCGGTGGCGTGCGCGAGCGCGTCGGCGGCGTCCTCCTGCAGGTCGGCGGCACGAAGCACGCCGGCGAGGTCGGCGAGCGACTGCGCGTGGTAGTCGACCATGTCCGTCAGGCCGAGCAGCCCCACCGCCTCGCGCGCGAGGCGCTCCGCGTCGGGATGTCCCGCCCGGGCATGCAGCTTCGCGCGCACCTGACGCCACAGCGCCTGCGAGAGGCGGTCGTCGGAGGCGGCGAGTGCGGTGGCGCGACGTGTCTCGCGCTCCGCCTCCTCGAGCCGGTCGCGGACGTAGAGCAGCTCGGCCAGCTGGGCGGTCGCCGTCGCGCGATAGCCCGTGTCGCCGAGCTCCTCGAGACGGTGGCAACTCTCGCGAATCGCACGTTCGGCGGCGTCGAGGTCGCCGGCGAGCGTCTCGACCTCGCACGTGGCCATCCCGCCGACGGCGATCCAGATCGTCTGGGCGAGCTCCTCGGCAGCGGAATCTCCCTCGGCGAGAAGCGCGCGTGCGGCGTCGAACCGACCCCGCATCGCCTCGAGGATGCCGCGCTGACGGAGCGCCAGCGCATGGGTGGGACGTTCGCGCTCGTGCCACCGCAGGACATCCTCGACCGGGGTCGGCCCGTAGAAGAGGGCCGTCCCCTTCCAGACCGGAAGCTCGCGCTCCCACCGGGCATAGCCGGCGCGCCCGGCGTGCTCGATCGCATGTTCGACTGCCTCGAGCATGGCCCCGTACCGGCAGCGGATCAGCTCGGCCCACGCGGTTGCCACCCAGGCCTCCGTCAACGCCGCATCGTCGGCGGCGACCCTGAACTCCGCTCTCGCCTTCGTCGCGAGGTCGAGCAGCGCGCCGCTCGGATCGTCTCCAGCGGGCTCCTCGCGCGGCGTGAGCGCGGTGATCCGGGCACCCATCAGCTGCGCGCGCAGCCGACCCGGCTCGTCGCCCGCCCTGCTCGCACGGTCGGCGGCGTCGATGGCGACGTCGACGGCACCTGCCTCGCCCGAGAGGAAGAGCACCTCGGCGAGGTCCAGGCGGAGCGCCAGCGCAGGATCGTCGTCCGCGCGCAGCGCGAGCGCCCGCTCCAGCAGGCTCCGCGCGGCGCCGACGTCGAGGCGTGCCAGGGCACGACTGCCGGCGGAGGCGAGCGCCGCGGTCGCGCGAGCAGCGAGCGGCTCCGCCCCGCCGGCTCCGGGGGCAACCTCGCGGTGGTACCGGAACGCCTGCTCGAGGTGGTAGCCGATCACCTCGTCCCGCTCGAGCCCTTCCGAACGCTGTGCGAGCCGCTCGGCGAGGCGTTCGTGCAGCTCCGCCCGGGCGAACTTCGGAAGCGCCTCGTACGCGGCGTCGCGGATCAGAGCGTGACGGAAACGGTACGCCTCGTCACCGAGCAGGAGCCGGTCCGGATCCGGGTGGATCAGGTCCTTGCGCACGAGCGCAGCCAAGACGGCTCCGAGTTGCACGTTCACGTGCTCGGGCACGAGCGCCTGAAGCGCACCGTTGTGGAACACGCGGCCTTCGACGGCGCCGCACTCGAGCACCGTTCGCTCGGACGGCTCGAGCTGGTCGAGGCGGGAGGCGAGGAGCGCGTGGATCGTCGCAGGCACGCTCACGTCCCCGTCGTGCGCGTTCCGCACGAGCGCGATCATCTCTTCGACGAAGAGCGGGTTGCCTTCGGCGCCGCTGCGGATGCGCTCGCGGAGCGGCTGATCGAGGGCGATGTCCTCGACCAGCTCGTCGATGAGAAGCTCGGTCTGGGCGTCGGAGAGCGGCTTGAGCAGAACGTTGGTTGCATTGAGGCTCGTCCCTCCCCACCCCGGCCGCCGGTCGAGCAGCTCGGGGCGCCCCATGCACACGAGGAGCAGTGGTACGTCGCGCGTGAGCGCAATCAGCTGCTCGAGAAGGTCGAGGAAGGTCTCCTCACCCCAGTTCACGTCGTCGAGCACGCAGACGGTGGGCTGCTCGGCAGCCGCGGCCTCGAGAAGCTTGCGCATCGCCCACGCGATCTCCTCGGTCGAGCTGACCGCCGGCTCCGCGCCCAGGAGGCCGCGAAGCGCACGGTGGACACGCGGATCGGGCGCGAGCCACTCGAGCTGGCTCTCGAGCTGTCGCACGAGCTCGGCGACGGGCCAGTACGTGATGCCGTCGCCGTACGGGAGACACCGACCTCGCAGGACGCGGGCTCCGCGGAGATCGTGGAGGAACTCCGAGACCAGACGAGACTTCCCGACGCCCGCCTCGCCGAGGATCGTGACGAGTCGGCACGCCGGCGTGTGAACCGATGCTGCAGACGCCTCTCGGAGGAGCCTGACCTCCTCGGCGCGGCCGATCATCCGGACCGAGGAGAGCCTGCGCGTGCCCTCGCCGCGCACCGCACGCAGCCGCCACGCGCGCACCGGCTCGCTCTTCCCCTTCAGCGCGAGCGCCGGCAGCGGCTCGACGTCGACGGCACCCCGCACGTGCGCGAGCGTGGCGTCTCCGAGCAGGATCTCGCCGACGCCGGCGCTCTGCTCGAGCCGGGCGGCGACGTTCACCGCATCCCCGGTCGCGAGCCGGTCGTCGGTGGCCGTGACGACCTCGCCCGTGTTGATCCCCACCCTGATCGACAGGACCGTCCCGTAGTCGCGAGCCAGACCGTCGTTCAACGGGCCGATCGCCTCCCGCAGCGCAGCCGCCGCCCGAACAGCCCGCAGGGCGTCGTCCTCGTGGAGGACGGGAACGCCGAAGACCGCCATGACCGCGTCGCCGATGAACTTCTCGACGCTCCCCCCGTGGCGCTCGATCACCGCGCGTGCCATGTCGAAGAACCGTGTGAGAACACGGCGGAGGCTCTCGGGGTCGAGCCGTTCGCCGAGCTCCGTCGAGCTGACGAGGTCACAGAAGAGAACAGTCACCGTCTTCCGCATCTCGCGCGCCGGCGGAGCCGCGGGGAGTGGCGCGCCGCAGCCGTTGCAGTACCGCGAACCCTCCGGATTCGCCTGCCCACAACTCGCGCAAATCGTCACAAAGATGAGGCTACCCCACGCGCGTCCAGCTCCCCTCGTAGACGGCG
>FTCS01001775.1_pt1 | contig 16989 bp, 15 predicted proteins | sample 1639391 | NCBI WGS metagenome assembly FTCS01 (sample SAMEA3914864, study PRJEB12502) | metagenome | biome: forest; material: soil | place: USA | collected 2012-03-12 | depth 0.3 m | reverse complement strand
GATGAGCCCCGATCACAACGCGCTGATCGGTGCGGCGCGCGAGCCGGAGGGGCTGTACTACGCGACGGGGTTCTCGGGCCACGGCTTCCAGCAGGGGCCCGTCGTCGGTGAGCACCTCGCCCAGCTCGCACTCGGCCTCGAGCCGACGTTCGATCTCTCGCAGTTCGCGGTCGAGCGCTTCGCGAGCGGCGCGCTCAGGCGCGAGCAGAACGTGGTCTGAGCGTCGCGACGAGGTGGAGACGTCCCGCGCGGCTCGGCAGCGTCACGGTCGACGTCCGCCGGTCGACCGCGAGCCGCCGTGTGCCGAGACGCACCGCGCCGAGCTCGGTCCCGGCGGGAAGCCGCAGGCGGAGTCGCGGTGCGTCGGGCGCGCGCGGCGCGGCGACGTCGATCACGAGTCGCAGGCCGGCGCGCGCGATCGAGTACGACAGCGGCCCGAAACTCGTGCGCAGCCCGTGCACGCCGATCGTGTCGCCGTCCGAGAGCCACGGCCGCGGGGTCGAGAACGCGAGGTCGAGTCCGCGCGGGAGGCCGTGCCTCCCGCGCCGTTCGTGCACGAGCATCAGCTTCAGCGTCTCGAGGTAGCTGCTGTTCGCGCCGAGGTTGGGCGGCATGTACATGGTCCGGTAGTACGCCGTACCGACGGGAAGGAGCGACACCGCCTCGCCGGAGACGTACGTGTCGCGGGTCATGCCGGCGGCGAGCATCCCGTACAGGCTGAGCACGAGCTGGTCGGGGAGGTCGTTGTCCGCGAGGAAGCGCGAGTCGCTCAGCACGTACACCTCCCCGAGGCCTTCACCGACCACCTTCCGTCCGTACGCGATGTGGGCATCCGCGCGGATCACGCCGAGGAGGCGCGAGCCGTGCGAGAACAGGTAGCGGAGGATGCCCTCCGCCTGAGCGCCGAACGGCGGGAAGAACCCCGAGGCGAACGCGTACGGCATGACGAGGTTCCAGTAGGAGCCGTCGCGCGTCGCGGTGATGCGGCGGAACGGCGGCGTCGGATCCGTGAGCGTGGCGGGGAGGAACAGCGAGCCGTCCGCGAGCCGTCGCTGCGACGCGTGCACCGCTGCGCGGAGTGCCGCCTCGAGCCGCAGGGCGACGCCCGACGCTCGCGCGGCCAGGTCGCGGCGCCCGGTCACCGACCAGACCCGGCTCATCGCAAGCAGCCCTTGCCACGCGACGACCTGTGCCGGCAAGCCGTCGACCGCGCCGGGCTGGTCCGACGAGAGCGGCTCGGGCGGCAGGCGGCCGGCGGCGGCCCCGTCGCCGATCTGCCTCGCCGCGAGCTGGTCGACGATGCCGGCGAGCGGGGGAGTCTCGCGCCGTACTGAGCGCCGGTCCCGGTAGAGGTCGAAGTCGACCGCTGCAGCGAGGAGCAGCCCGCCGGCCCGCCAGCTCGAGAACCGCTGCGGGAGACGGTCGATCGCCATGCGCAGGATCCCGTCCGCGGTCACCGGATACCCGTACTCCGCCATCACCTCCGCGGTGTCGAGCGCCTCCGCGAACGACAGCTCCTCGTACGGGTTGCCCACGCTGTAACGCCAGCCCTGGACGAGCTGCTGGATCAGGATCGCGCGCTCGGCGTCCATCACCCGTTCCTCGGGCACGATCAGCTGTGCGCCCTGCGCGAGCCGCCGGTTCCAGTAGGCGACGACGCCGGCGCGCGCGCGCTCGTACGTCAGGGCGTCGACGCGCACGCCGTGGAGGAGCGGCAGCTGGTGGACCCAGCCGGCGTAGACGTCGGCGGTCGCGCCCGGCGCGATGCGTGTCGGTGTTGGATCCGCGGCGAGCAGGCGGCGCGGATCGGAGGCCACGAGCCGGACCGCCGCTCCGCTCGAGGAGCCCGAGGCATCGACCGTCAGGTGGACGAAGCTGACGATGGAGCGGGCGCCGGCGATCCGGCCCGCGAACGACTCCTCCGTGTAGCGCACGCCCGACGCGTCGGTATACGCCGTCTCGACGATCGGGAGGTACCCGTCGGCGAGCGTCGCGAGCGTCGTTCTCGCGAGGCATGAGCCGTACCGCTCGAAGCCGTGTCGGCCCACGCGAATCGTCAGGTGTGGGCCGCCGACGCGCCGGGTCACGATCTCGCTCCCGTCCGCGAGGTGCAGTGCGAAGGTCGCGGGCGCGTAGACGTCGGTGGGGTAGGCGAGCGGCAGGTAGTAGACGCCGGAGTCGGTGAGCGGCCGGCGCTGCCGCTGTGTCGCGTAGAGCAGCGGCGCGATCAGCTTCGCCGCCGCTGCGTACGTCGGCCCGTCGGGCGCGGCGAGGAGCCTGTCGCCCCAGACGTCGCGGCGGCTCCGCGTCGCCGCGCCGACACCCTGTGCGTAGGCCCACGACGCACCCGGGGTGCACGGGGCTGCGCCGGCCGCCGACCGCGTCGTCGCCGCCGCGGCGGAGGTGACGACGACCGCGCAGCCGACCGCCGCGCAGGCGCGCACGTAGGGGAGCCGCATGGGCGCGAGCCTAAACCGCGCGAGCGAGGTTTTCCGCCGCGCGGCGGAGCGTCTGCTCGTCGAACAGGTACGGCGTCGCGTTGCGGACGTCGTGGAACGGCGCGTCGAGGTCGGGTGAGCCGGCCGCGGCGTTCACCGCATATCGCACGGGGATCTCGTGGCAGACGCAGAGGATGGTGTTCTCGCGGCAGTCGGCGAGCCACGCGAACGCCTTGGCGTAGCGGCGGGCTGCCTCGTCGAGGCTCTCCCCGCCCGGAAAGCGGTCGCTGCGCCGGTGGGCGTGCTTCCAGGCGCGGTACTCGGCGAGGGTCGTGCCTTCGAGCTCGCCGATCTTGACGTCGTCGAGGTCGTCGTCGACGACGCGCGTCATCGCGGCCCGGTCGGGCCCGAGGGCGAGGCGGGCCGTTTCCTGCGCCCGCAGGAAGCGGGAGGTGACGCAGAGGTCGATCCGGACCCCCTGCAGCTGGACGCCGAGAGCGGTCGCGGCGGCCCGGCCGTCCTCCGACAGGCCCCGATCCAGGGCCGGATCGCCGTTGACGACGCCCTCGACATTGAAGATCGACCGGCCGTGGCGGGCGAGGAGGAGCAGCCGCATCCGGGAGACCGTACACGGGTCTCATGCCGAGGCCGGTTCCGACCGATATCGACATCGTGCACAAGCGCACACCGTCCCTCCTGACCCCGTTCAACGCGGTGCTCGCGTTCTCGGTCGTCTCCTTCGCGACGGCGTTCGTCGGTCCGGCGGCGACGAGCTGGGACTACCTCGCCGGCGCCGGCGCGGCCGCGCTGGTGCTGCTCATAGCCGCGCGGCTCGTCCCCTGGACGAGGCTGCCGGCCCAGGCGGTGGTCGTCCTGCCGCTCGGCTGCGAGGTGCTGATCGGACTGCTGCGTCATGCGCACGGCGGCAACCAGTCCGGCTTCGGCTCGCTCCTGATCCTCCTCGTCGTGTGGGCGGCGTTCGTCTCGGGTCGAGCCGGCGTCCTCACGGTCCTCGCAGGCTCGGCGGTCACGCTGAGCGCGCCGATCCTGTTGATCGGCGGCTCGGCGTATCCGGAGTCTGCTTGGCGCGGCGTGATCCTGTTGACGCTCGTCTCCGCGATCGTCGGGCTCCTGATCGAATACGGCGTCGAACGCGTGCGCCGCGAGGGCGAGGAGACCGAGCGCCATGCCAGCCTGCTCGACCGTCTCATCCGGACACATACCGCGATCGCGATGAGCGACTTCGGCCTGAGCGACGTGCTCGAGACCGTCGTCGACGAGGCACTCGACCTGACCGGCGCCGACGGTGCCGTCGTCGAGCTTCCCGACGGCGACGACATGGTGTTTCGCTCGGTCGCCGGCTCGGCCACCCCCTTCGCGGGCCTGCGGCTGCCCGCGGACGCATCTGCGTCCGGCTACTGCCTCACCCGCATGGAGCCGGTCGTGATCTCGGACGTCGATACCGACGTCCGGGTCGACCGCGAGGCCTGCCGCCGCGTCGGCGCCCGGTCGATGGTGCTCGTCCCGCTCATCCATGCAGGCGTCGCCGCCGGTGTCCTGAAGGTCTACTCGGCCACGCCCGCCGCCGTCGGCCCCGACGAGGCGCGCGTGCTCGGCCTGCTCGGCAACGTGATCGGCACCGGCCTCGCACGGGCCGAGCTGCTCGCGACCATGTCGGAGCACGCGCAGACCGATGCGCTGACCGGGCTCGCGAATCGCCGCAGCTGGGACGACCAGCTCGCACGGGCGATCGCGCATTCCCAGCGCACGCACGAGACCGTCAGCGTCGCCGTCTGCGACGTCGACAGCCTCAAGCACGTGAACGACACGCAGGGTCACGCCGCGGGCGACCTGATGATCTCCGCCATCGCGAAGTGCTGGAGCGCGAACGCGCGAGCGACCGACCTCGTCGCCCGGATCGGCGGCGACGAGTTCGCCGTGCTGCTTCCCGGCGCGGACGAGGTCGCGGCGACCGACGTGATGGAGCGGCTCGCCGGGGCTCTCCCGGCCGGTTGCTCGGTGTCGTTCGGCGTCGCGGAGTGGGATCTCCGCGAGGCGTCGGGCGAGCTGATGGCCCGCGCCGACCTGCGGATGTACGACGCCAAGCGGCGTCGGCACGCCGGCGCCATCCGCTAACGGCAACTCTCCCGAACCGATCGGGCGTCCGCGGCGAATGCGCCGCGTAACCGACGCGACGGCACCTCCGCACTCCGCTGTCGCACCCGAAGGGAGACGTCATGAAGAGACCTCGTGTCAGGACGATCGCCGCCGGCTCGGCCTTGGCGGCGGTCGCCGTGACCGCAGCGGTGGCCGTTGCCGTGCGCGGCAGCGGTCCGCAGGCGGCGTCTGCGTCGAGTCACCGCGAGGCGCCGCTGATCTCGCAGGACCCGACGGCCGACAACACCGATCTGTACGCGTTCGTCTCGCCGGACAAGCCGTCGACGGCGACCATCATCGCGAACTGGATCCCGGGTGAGGATCCTGCGGCCGGGCCGAACTGGTACACGTTCAGCCCCACCGCCCGGTACGACATCTACGCCGACAAGAACGGCGACGGCGTACCGGACATCACCTGGCGGTTCGCGTTCAAGGACCTGCCGGGGCAGTTCTTCCTCGGCAACACCGTGCAGTCGTACACGATCACGAAGATCGTCGACGGCAAGGCGACGACGCTCGCACACGGCCTGCTGACCCCGCCGGACAACATCGGCCCGCGGACGACACCGAACTACGACACGCTCGCGGCGAAGGGGATCCACCAGCTGTCCGACGGCTCGACCGTCTTCGCCGGCCAGCGTGACGATCCGTTCTTCGCGGACGTCGGCGCGATCTTCGATCTCGTCGCGATCCGCGAGGGCACCGGCGCAACCGGCGGCGGCAAGGACTTCCTCGCAGGCTACGCGGTGCACTCGATCGCGCTGCAGGTGCCGAAGTCGATGCTCGACAACGGCACGAGCCACGTGATCGGCGTCTGGGCGGCGACCGACCGGCAGAAGGTCAGCGTCCGCAACGGAAAGGCGCGGACGTCGTGGGTGCAGGTCTCGCGGCTCGGCAATCCCCTGATCAACGAGGCCGTCATCCCGACGAACCTGAAGGATCACTGGAACGCCAGCACACCCGCGCAGGATCAGCAGTTCGAGAAGTACTACGAGTCGCCGATCCTCGCGGCCGTGCTGCAGAAGCTCTACCCGCAGTTCGGCCCGTACAAGCAGACGGATCGCAGTGACCTGGTCGCCGTCCTCGGCACCGGCCTCGCGACCCCGAACCTGAACTACACGGGCCCGCACTTCGCGGACGAGCTTCGGCTCAACCTGTCCATCCCGCCGACGGCGGCGAACAAGGTGTCGAACCTCGGCGTGATCGGGGGCGACCTCGCCGGGTACCCGAACGGCCGGCGTCTCGCCGACGACGTCATCGACATCACCGAGCGCGTCGTTGCGGGAGAGCTGATCGGCCACAAGCTGCCGCTCGGCGACGGCGTCGACGGCAACGACGTCAAGAACCTGAGCGTGTTCCCGTACGTGCCGGGTCCGTTCAGCGGCTACGACGACACGCACGGCGGCCTCAACCCGAAGCACGGGTAGTGGTGAGAGGGCGGATCCTGATCGCAGGGACGGCGGCGGCGTTGACCGCCGCCGTCCTCGCCCTCGGCGGAGCGTTCCGGGGCGCAGGCCCCGCGGCGGCCGAACCGGACCACCTGCCGGCCGGCGTCGTCGAGGAGCTGCAGCGCGGCTTCGCCGCCGGCGACACGGAGGCGGAGGTCGCCGGGCTCCAGGCCGAGCTGCGCCTGAGGCCCCACGACGTGAAGGCGCTCGAGACGCTCGGGCTCGCCTACCTCCAGCGCGTGCGCGAGACCGGTGACGCGTCCTACTACCCGAAGGCCGACGGGATCCTGCACGAGGCGCTCGCCCTCGCACCGCGCGACCTGATCGCCACCGCCGGCCTCGGCCAGCTCGCGCTCGCACGCCACCAGTTCTCCCGGGCGCTCGCGCTCGGCCTTCGCGCGCAGGCGATCTCGCCGACGACTGCCGGTGTCTACGGCGTGATCGGCGACGCGGACATCGAGCTCGGCCGCTACCGGCCCGCGTTCGCCGCGTTCGACCGCATGACGTCGCTCAAGCCGAGCGTCGCGTCGTACGCGCGTGTCTCGTACGCGCGCGAGCTGCTCGGCCATCCCGCCCAGGCGGCGGCGGCGATGCGGCTCGCAGCCTCCGCGGCCGTCGGCGAGAAGGAGGCCTTTGCCTGGACCCAGGTGCAGCTCGGCCTCCTCGAGCTGTCGATCGGCCACTCCGTCGCCGCGGAGCGCTCCATGGCCGGCGCGCTCCGCTCGTTCCCGGGCTACGCCTTCGGGCTCGACGGGATGGCGCAGGCGCAGGCCGCGCTCGGCCGGCTGACGCGGGCGCTCGCGTTCGAGCAGCAAGCGGTTGCCCGCGTCCCCCTGCCCCAGTACGTCTCGTTCCTCGGCGACCTCGAGGCCGTCACCGGCCGTCGCGCCGCGGCGCGGCGGCAGTACGCGCTGATCGGCGTGATCGAGCGGCTGCTGGCCGCGAACGGCGTGCGCAACGACCTCGACATCGCGCTCTTCGACGCCGACCACGGGCGCGACCCGGCTCACACGGTCGAGCTCGCACGCAAAGGCCATGCCGAACGGCCGAGCATCGTCGGCGACGACGTGCTCGGCTGGGCGCTCGCCCGTGACGGCGAATGTGCCGCCGCGCTCCCGTGGTCGGAGCGCTCGCTCCGGCTCGGTACCCAGGACGCCCTCAAGTTCTTCCACCGCGGCTACATCGCCGCGTGTCTCGGCCGCTCCGCGGAGGCGCGCTCGTGGTACCGGCGCGCACTCGACCTCAACCCGCACTTCTCGATCCTGTGGGCGCCGGTCGCCCGGAAGGGAGCCCAGCAGTGAAGAAGGCACTCGTCGTGCTGGCGCTGGCCGCCGCGCTCCTCGCGCCCGCCGCCTCGGCGCACCCGCTCGGCAACTTCACGATCAATCGCTTCGCGCGGGTGGAGGTGTCGGGCCACCGGCTCTACGTCCGCTACGTCCTCGACCTCGCGGAGATACCGACCTACCAGGCGCGGCAGCGGGGCGTCGACCCGGCCGTCTACGCACGCCGGATCGCGCGCGGCCTGCACGTCGATCTCGCCGGCGCTTCCGTCGTGCTGCGGCCGGTCGCACAGCGGGTCGCGTTCCCGCTCGGCGTCGCGGGGCTGCACACGATGCGCCTCGAGGTGATCCTGCGCGGCCCGCTCGTCGAGGGCCGTGAGGCGCTCACCGTCCACGACGGCAACTACTCCGACCGCATCGGGTGGAAGGAGATCGTCGTCGGTGCGAACACGCCGAGCCTCTCGCACGAGCTCCGCCAGTATCCGAAGAGCCTGCTCCAGAGCCCGCTCGGCGTCACGACCGCGCAGGCGCTGGTCGCGCCGACGACCGACCCGGTGCCGCAGCTCTCGACCGGGCGCTCCCTCGAGGCGCCGGACCGCGTCGCCGACTCCGGCTTCACCAGGCTGATCGGCCGCCGTCACCTGAGCGTGCTCGTCGTGCTGCTCTCGCTCGCCGCCGCCCTCTTCTGGGGCGCCGCGCACGCGCTTTCGCCCGGGCACGGCAAGACGATCGTCACCGCGTACCTCGTCGGCCGGCGGGGGACGCCGCGCGACGCCGCGATCCTCGGCGGGATCGTCACCGTGACGCACACGATCGGCGTCTTCGCGCTCGGCCTCGTGACGCTCGCGCTCTCGCAGTGGATCGTCCCCGACAGCCTCTACCCGTGGCTCAACGTCGTCGCCGGCGTCTCCGTGGTCGCGATCGGGGCGGCCGTCCTCCGCTCCCGCGTCGGCGACTGGCGCCACGAGCGGGCGCACCGCCACGGCCACGCGCACCACCACGACCACGAGCACGCACCCGAGCCCGGGTCGGGGTTCCGCGGGCTGCTCGCGGTCGGCATCTCCGGCGGCGCGCTGCCGTGCCCGTCGGCGCTCGTGGTGCTCCTCGCCGCCATCTCGCTCCACCGCCTGGTCTTCGGCCTCGTCCTGATCGTCGCGTTCTCGCTCGGGCTCGCGCTCACGATCACCGGCATCGGGCTCGTGGCCGTGATCGCGCGCTCGGCGTTCTCGCGCCGGCGCTTCGACGGGCTGCTCCTGCGCGCGCTTCCCGCCGTCTCCGCGCTGGTGATCGTCGTCGCCGGCGTTGCCATGACCGTCCACGCGATCCCGAAGGTGAGGTGACCGATGTTCCGCCTGCCCACACTCACGCGCGCCGAGTGGCTCCGGCTCTCCGGCTTCGGCGGCGCGGTCGCCCTCTTGCATCTCGCCGGCTGGGGTCTCTTCCTCTGGTACGCGCGCTCCAACCCGGCGCTGGCCGGGCTCGGGACGCTGGCGTACACGTTCGGCCTCCGGCATGCGTTCGACGCCGACCACATTGCGGCGATCGACAACACGACGCGCAAGTTCCTGCAGGAGGAGAAGCGCCCGCTCGGGATCGGGTTCTTCTTCTCGCTCGGCCATTCGTCCGTCGTGCTCGCGCTGACCGCGTCGCTGGCCGTCGGCGCGGCGGCGGTGAAGGCAAACCTCCCGTCGTTCCAGCACTGGGGTGGCTACGTCGGCGCCGGCGTGTCCGGGACCTTCCTCTGGATCATCGGGATCCTCAACCTGCTCGTCCTGCTCGACGTGGTCCGCATCTTCCGCGAGCTGCGCACGGGCCGGCTCGACGAGGAGCGGCTGGACCAGCGCCTGCTCGACCGCGGGCTGATGTCGCGCCTCTTCATCGGGCGCGTCGCGAACCGCATCCGCAAGAGCTGGCAGATGTACCCGCTCGGCGTCCTGTTCGGACTCGGGTTCGACACCGCCACCGAGGTCGGCCTGCTCGCGATCTCGGCCGGCGTCGCGACGAAGCACGTCCCCGTGCTGGCCGTGCTGTCGCTGCCCGTGCTCTTCGCAGCGGGCATGTCGCTGATGGACACGGCCGACGGCGCCTTCATGAGCCATGCCTACAGCTGGGCGTTCTCGAACCCGGTGCGGAAGGTCTACTACAACCTCACCGTCACGACCTTGTCGGTGCTCGTCGCGCTCGGGGTCGGGAGCGTCGAGCTCCTCCAGGTCGTCGGCCGCTGGCCGTGGCTCGACGCGCTGAACTTCAACAACCTCGGGTATCTGATCGTCGGGCTGTTCGTGGTCACCTGGGCGACGTCTGCCCTCGTCTGGAAGGTGAGCCGCGTCGAGCAGAGGTGGACTCCGCCGGGAATGACCTGAGCCGCGCCGCGGCGTAGCGCCGCACGGCATCGTGCCTGACGTCGGTCGGCGATGACTTTCGGCCGCCGGCGCGGTCTAATGGAGGTACCCATCTGCCGGAGGTGAGAGAGCGTGTCGAAGACGGTCTTGCTGGTCGGGACCCGGAAGGGCCTGTTCATCCTGGAGAGCGACGCGGACCGCCGTGAGTGGTCGATGCGCGGGGCGTACTGCGAAGGCTGGCCCGTCTTCCACGCGGTCTACGACGGGGATTCGGGGGCGATCTACGCCGCCGCCGCGAGCGAGTGGCACGGGTCGTCGATCTGGCGCAGCCCGGACCTCGGTGAGACCTGGACGCAGTCGAGCGAAGGGCTCGCGTACGAGGACGGCCGGAGGATGTCCAAGGTCTCGAGCCTCTCGGCTGCCCACGGGCGCGTGCTCGTCGGCGTCGAGGCACCGGGAATCTTCGAGAGCCGCGACGAAGGCGCCACCTGGGCTCCGTACTCGATGCTCGAGGGCCAGCCCGGAAGCGAGGGCTGGGACGACCCGGCGAACCAACCTCCCGGCCACCTGGGCATCTCCGCGATCACGTCGGACGAGAACGACCCGAACCACGTCTGGGCGATCGTGCAGGGACTCAGCCTGTTCGAGACGACCGACGACGGGAAGACCTGGACGCCGCGCAACCGCGGTCTGCGCGCCGACTGGCCGCGCGAGCACGAGGAGGTCGGCTTCTGCGTCCACAAGTTCGTCCGTTCGCGGACCGACGGGCAGCGGATGTACCAGCAGAACCACGTCGGCATGCATCGTTCGGACGACGCCGGCGCGACGTGGACGGAGATCACCGAAGGGTTGCCGACGGAGTTCGGATTCGCCGCCGTTGCGCATCCGCACGACCGCGACACGTTTCACGTGATCCCGCTCGACCCGGGGCACGGCCGCACCATGCCCGACGGCAAGGCTGCCGTCTGGCGGACGAAGGACGCGGGCTCGAGCTGGGAGCGCCTGGCGAACGGTCTGCCGCAGGAGAACGCCCACCTCGGCGTCCTGCGCCACGGGATGACCGGCGATACGTATGACACTCCCGGCTACTACTTCGGCACCAGCACCGGCCAGGTCTTCGCGAGCGCCGACGACGGCGAGAGCTGGACCGAGATCGCGAGCTACCTGCCGGCGATCTCCTCCGTCGAGGTCGCCGTCCTGGACTGATGGCCGACGTCCACCTCCCGATGACGCTCACGCCCCTGTTCGCGGGGCTTCCGCGCCGCCTCGACGTCGAGGCGGCGACGGTGGACGACGCGATCGGCAGGCTCGACGAGCAATGGCCGGGCCTCCGCGATCGCATCTGCGAGCCGGGGCCGGCGATCCGGCAGCACATCCACGTCTACGTCGACCGCGAACGGGCCGGGCTGGACACGCCCATCGACGCCCGTTCGCGGGTCGACGTGATCGCCGCGATCTCCGGGGGCTAGCTACCGCTTCCCCTTGGGCTTCGGCTTCGGCGCGTAGACCGAGAGCTCGTGCCAGGCGACCCAGCCCACCTGCCCGATCGCGGCCGGGACGTACAGGCGGAGGTAGCGGACGTTTCGCCACGGAGTCTTCGGCGCGAACGTGAGCAGTTCGTTGTCCGCGAGCGGCCCACGGAAGGCGTGCAGCAGGCGGTAGGGCTGGGTCGACGTCGTGCGGCCGAGCAGCAGGACCGCGCCGTTCGCCGGGTAGTCCATGGTGATCAGCCGGATCTGCCCGATCGTCCGCGGCTGCCGGAGGTCGATCTCGACCCATTGCGTCGGGTAGTTGCCGCTGTTCCACCAGTCGGCCGCGTCGCCGTCGACGGCGCGCTCCGCGGGATTCGTCGGTTCGGAGCTCGAGGCCGTCGCCGGCTGCCAGGCCGCGAGATCGGCGTCGACGTGCGGGCTCTCGATCCCGGCCATGCGGTCGATGCGCCCGTCCACCCACGCGGTGTCATGGTCGGGCCCGCCGACCACGGTGTCGGAGTCGCCCCCGTCGCGGGCATCGAGGAAGTCGTCGCCCCGGCCGCCGTCGAGGTAGTCCACGCCGGTCCCGCCGGCGAGCCGGTCGTTCCCGTCCCCGCCGCTCAGGATGTCGTTCCCGCCGAGCCCGATCAGTGTGTCGTCGCCGTTCCCGCCGCAGATCTGGTCGTTCCCCTCGGTTCCGACCAGCAGGTCGTTCCCGTCGGTGCCCCAGAGCGAGCAGCCGGCAGGCTGCGGCCCGAGCGGCTGCCAGGCGGGCCACTGGTTCCCGTCGCCGCTCGTCAGTTGGCGCGCGTTGCTGCCGTCGCGCCGCATCTCCCGGATCTGCCCGTTGCCGGTGAAGGCGATCGACCGGCCGTCGGGCGACCAGGCAGGTTGGTCGTTGTAATCGGACGTGTTCGTCAGCGGCGTCAGCGCTTTCCCGTCCGGCGAGACCGTCGCGATCTGGCCGTGCTCCGTGAAGGCGATCAGCGCGCCGTCCGGCGACCAGGCGGGGTTCTGCGGATACGAGTCCTGCTCGTTGTCGAGGATCGTCGTGACGGATCTCTTCGCGACGTCGTACACGTCGATGCCGTCGGCCGTGTCGTCGGGCGAGTACGCGCTGAACGCGATCTGCGTCCCGTCCGGTGACCACGACGGCCGCGCGAGCCAGCCGTTCGCCAGCGCGAACAGCATCGTCCGCCCGCTGCCGTCGGCGTTCACCGTCAGGAGCTGGTTGGCGTTCACGAACGCGAGGCGTGTCCCGTCCGGCGACCACGCAGGCGCGTTGTCGCCGCCGTCGTTCGTGAGCATGTGCGCCAGGCTCCCGTCGGGCTGCATCGCCATGATCCCGTCGTTGCCGGCCCAGTGCGTGACGACTGCGAGCTGTGACCCGTCCGGCGACCACGCCGGCTGGGTGTCCCCGACGTTCAGCTCGACGCCCCACTGACCGCTCCCGTCGGGGTTCATCGACGCGATCCCGGTCACGTCGCTGAAGGCGATGCGGCCGTCCGCGTGCAAGGTCACGGTCGGTGTCGCGCTCGACCCCATCGGCACCGCCAGCGCGACCCCAGTGACGACTACGAGGAGCAACGACCGTGGCATGAGCCCTCCCTCTCGAAGACGTCCTGACGGTAGGAGGGCGTTGTGACGATTGCGTCAATGGGCTGTTCGGGTCCGGCGCCGATTCGTTCGGATCTCCCACGCATGCGAGGATCTGCCGGTGGAGCGGCGGAAGATCAACTCGTGGCTGATGGACATGGACGGCGTACTCCTGCGCGAGGAGCATGCGATCCCGGGCGCGGATCGATTCCTCGCGCGGCTGCGGGAGCTGGATCGGCCCTTCCTCGTCCTGACCAACAACTCGATCTACACGCCGCGCGATCTCTCGGCGCGCTTGGCCGCGATCGGCCTCGACGTGCCGGAGGAGCGGATCTGGACGTCCGCGCTCGCGACTGCGCGCTTCCTCGAGGGCCAGCGCCCCGCGGGCTCCGCATTCGCGATCGGCGAGTCGGGCCTGACGACCGCCCTGCACGACGCCGGCTACACGCTCAGCGAGCGGTCACCGGACTACGTGGTGCTGGGCGAAACGCGCACCTACAGCTTCGAGCGCATCGCCCACGCGATCCGCCTCATCGCGGCGGGAGCGCGTTTCATCGCGACGAACCCCGACCCGACCGGGCCGACGCCCGACGGTCCGCTGCCGGCGACCGGGTCCGTCGCGGCGCTCATCAGCCGGGCGACCGGGGTCGAGCCCTACTTCATCGGCAAGCCGAACCCACTGATGATGCGCTCGGCGCTCAACGCGATCGAGGCGCACTCGGAGACGACGGCGATGGTCGGCGACCGCATGGATACCGACGTCGTGAGCGGTCTCGAGGCAGGCATGCACACGGTGCTCGTCCTCACCGGCTCGACGACCCGCGAGCAGGCGGAGCGGTTCCCCTACCGGCCGTCGCGGATCGTCGACTCGATCGCCGACCTCGTCGACGAGCTCAGCTAGCCCGCGGGGCGGACGAGCACGCCCGCCCGAAGGTCCGGGAACTCCCCCGCGAGGTCTGCGACCTCGACCTGGTACAGCTCCTCCGGTTCGCGCAGGCCCTGGAACCGCCAGGCTCCGAGGCTCTTGAGCCGGACGCCGTCGGCGAGCGAGTCGGCGACCGCGGCGTGAGTGGACGACGACACCACGATCTGTCCGCCGTGGGCGCCGTAACAGATGCGCGCGGCCGTGTGCACGGCGAGGCCGATGTACCCGGTCTCCGTGAGCGTCGGCCGGCCGCTGTGCAGCCCCATGCGCACCCGGACGTCGACGTCGTCCGGCCACGGGCCGGCGCGCAGCGCGCGCTGGCTCGCGAGTGCGGCCTCGAGGGCCGCCGGGCCACGCTCGAAGACGGCGAAGAACTCGTCGCCGCGTGCGTCGATCTCATGGCCGCCTGCGGCGCGCGTCGCCCTGCGGATCGTCTGCCGCACCGCCGAGACGAGCTTGCCGTAGCGCGCGTCGAGGCGCTCGACGAGTGCCGTCGAGCCTTCGATGTCGGTGAGCAGGAACGTGACGTGACCCTTCGGCAGGCGGCGGAGCGGCTGGAGCTGCGCGCTGATGAAGCCGATCGGGACGATGCCGTGCTTCTTCGCCGCGTTCAGGAGGCGCAGGCGTGCTCGGTCCCTCGCCGCCTCGTCCTCGAACCTGACCTGGTTGAACCGCGACAGCGCGTTCCGCACGTGCGAGGCGTCGTTGATCGGCAGCCGCCGGTTGCCCTGCGAATCGACGTACGCGAATGCGCTGTCGGGCAGCTTGGCACGTGCCTTGGCGTCGAGACGAGCCACGGCCCCATGATCGCAATTAGGAGGCGTACGGAAGCGCGGTGTGCTCGTCTCGTTCGAGCAGCTCGAAGAAGACGACGAGCCCAGCCGCGGTGGCGGCGAGGCCGACCCAGAGAGTCGCGGCGACGAGCGCTCGGGCCGGCGTCGACGGCACGGCCGCGAGCACGACACCGTGCAGGAACACCGGGATCTTCGTCGCCGCGCAGGACACCGCGACCAGGCCGAGCGCGCCACCCGCGACGCCGCGCGCGTCACTCGGCCCTCGCGCGACCACGCCGACGCCGATCGCCGAGAACACCAGCTCGGCGGCCCCTTCGAGCCATCGCCCCACCGAGGCACTCCGAGCGAGGGCGAACGACGTGGCGGTAGCGACGGTGAGAACGGCCGAGAGCAGTCCCAGCCGGATCGACGCCTCTTCGACCGCGGATCGCCGGCGGCCGATCAGAAACGCGACCAGGAGGACGAACGGCGCACCGAGCGCGACCCACGGCCAGGGTGATGGCCTTGCGACGCGCCGGATGTCGCCGCCGACGGCGACGCGGCGGCCGTCGACGATCAGGTGTATCTGCCACGTCATGTGCCGCGCTCCACCGGGGAGGCCGCGGATGCGTGCGTCGTGCCACACGATTGACCGCCGGTGCGAGTGAACGCCGGCAAGCCGCGTGGCTGCCGCGGTCGGCGAGGCGGCGTCGACCGCGACGCCGGCCGGGCCGATGCGGATGAAGGGCTCGCCGACGTAGCCGAGCACGATCACGCGGTGTCCTGCGCGGACTGTCAGCCCGACCGCCTGGTCCCCCGCGTAGACCCGGACGGTTGCGGCGCGCGCGACGAGGGCAGGCACGTCGAGCACCCGAGCGCGGTAGTCGACCGCGACGACGTCTGTCCGGACGTGTGCGCTCGCCGGGGCGGGGACCGCCAGCACGACGAGCGCAAGCAGCGCCGAGCTAGCCGATCCGCGGCTCATGACGGCCGGGGACGACCGCGATGCAGTCGATCTCGACCTTCCCCACGATGAGGTCGGCGCGCACGGTCGCGCGCGCCGGTCTCGGCGCCGGGAAGAACGACTGGTAGACGTTGTTCATCCCGGCGAGGTCGGCGAGGTCGACGAGCCACACGCCGCAGCGCACGACGTGCTCGAAACCGCTCCCCGCCTGTGCGAGCAGCCGCCCGAGGTTCTCGAGAGTCAGGCGGGTCTCGTCCTCGATCGAGCCGGCGACGTACGTGCCGCCGTCCAGCGGCCCCTGGCCCGCGACGAAGACGAACCGTCCCTCGGCCACGATTGCGGGGGAGAACGGCCCGATCACGTCCGAGTCGACGATCGCCTCGCGCATTGCACACTCCTTTTTCGACTAGCGGACAAGCCCGCGCCCGGCGACGCGGATCACGTGGTCGACGACGCCCGCGCGGACCGCGAGCACGCCGTCGTGCAGGTTCATGCAGCCGCAGGCGTGGTTCGGGACGATCTGCAGATGCTCGCCCAGAGCGGGCCGCGGGTCGAGCGCGGACACGTCGACGTAGCCGTGCTCCTCGTTGACGCGCACGAAGCTCGCACCATCCCTGCCGATCACGGAGCCGTGGCCGCCGTCGGGGTGCGGGTCCGACGTGAACGTCTTCGAGCCGCCGTCCACGACGACCTGGCCCGGGACCGAGTCGGAGACGACGGTCACCTCGACCCAGAGTGCGCAGCGATCGTCGTCGGCCTCGTTGCGATCGAGGAGGGCGTAGGTGCCCGAGCGGAGCTCGTTCACGCAGGTCGTGTGCGTCAGGCGTCGCGTCGGGGTCGAGCCGCCGGAGATGCGATCGCTGCGCAGCCCCGCGCGTGTGAACGCGTCGCGTGTCTCGCCGAGGAGCTCGTCGACTGCCTGGAGCTTGTCGGCGAGGTCGGCGTCGTCCGGCCGGCAGTGTCCCGGATAGGAGCTGATCCCGGCGACCTCGACCCCCGGCAGCTCTGCGAGCTGCGTGGCGAGAGCGAGCGCACCTGCTGCGGTCGTCCGGCCGGTCCGGTGCAGGCCGACGTCCACCTCGACGAGCAGCTCCGCCGTGAGGCCGCGCCGGTCGAGGACGCGCGCGAGGCCTTCGGCGGGGGGAAGGCTGTCGACGGCGACCGTCAGCTCGACGCCGGCGGCGGCGAGGTCGGCGAGCCGCTCCCACTTGTCGGCGCCGAACGGCGGGTAGTGGACGAGGATCCGCGTTGCTCCCGCCTCCTGGAACACCTGCGCCTCGCCGCTCTTGGCGACGGTGAGCCCCGACGCGCCGAGCTCGAGCTGACGGAGCGCGATCTCGGGCGACTTGTGCGTCTTGGTGTGGGGCCACAACTCGATCGCGTGCGCATCGGCGTAGGCCTGGAGGTCGGTGAGGTTCGCCTCGAGCCTGTCCAGGTCGATCACGGCAACGGGCGTCTCGACCTCGGCGAGCGACCGTCCGACCTGTGCCTCGAGCAGTGCGAGCGTGCGGTCGGCCCCGGTCGGGATGCCGGTGGCGGGTGACCGCCACACGGACGACTCGAAGCGCATCGGCCGACGCTAGCGCAGAACCGG
>FTCS01001715.1_pt1 | contig 17047 bp, 16 predicted proteins | sample 1639391 | NCBI WGS metagenome assembly FTCS01 (sample SAMEA3914864, study PRJEB12502) | metagenome | biome: forest; material: soil | place: USA | collected 2012-03-12 | depth 0.3 m | reverse complement strand
TCGCTCTCGTGCCACCTGCGCGTGGGGCTCGAGACGCAAACACCGTGGCCGCGAGAGGACGTGTCACCCGATCGGATGACACGCTCAACTGCTCGAAATCACGCGAGCGCGTCGCGCGCGGGCAGGTGATACCCGGGAGATAGTTAAGCTAGTTAACGTTAACTACCTTAACTACCTCGGCGCCCCGCGCCCCGGCCGCGCCCGCGGCGCGAGCGTCAGGCGATCTTCACGAGCTGTTTGCCGAAGTTCTTGCCCTCGAGCATGCCGATGAACGCCGCCGGCGCGTTGTCGAGTCCCTCGGCGATGCTCTCGCGGAGCTTGATGCGGCCACCCGCGACGTGGCCGCCGAGATCCGCGAGCGCCGCCGGCCAGCGGTCCATGTGCTCGCTCACGATGAAGCCCTGGAGCGTGACGCGGTTCGTGAGCAGCGAGCCGAAGTTCTTCACGCCGTAAGGCTCGGTCGCGTTGTACTGCGAGACCAGCCCGCACAGCGGGATGCGCGCGAACGGATTGAGCCGCGCGAGGACCATGTCGAGGATCTCGCCGCCCACGTTCTCGAAGTAGACGTCGACACCGTTCGGCGTCGCCTCGCGAAAGCGATCCTTCATGGACTTGTCGCGATGATCGATGCACGCATCGAAGCCGAGCTCCTTCACGACGTGCTCGCACTTGTCCTTGCCGCCCGCGATGCCCACCGCACGGCAGCCACGGAGCTTCGCGAGCTGACCGACGACGCTGCCGACCGCGCCCGACGCCGCGGCGACCACCACCGTCTCGCCGGCCTTCGGCTTGCCGATGTCGAAGAGGCCGTACCACGCGGTCACGCCCGGCATGCCGACCGCCCCGAGATAGGCCGAGAGCGGCACCTTCCCGGGATCGATCTTCATGACGCCCTCGCCCTTCGAGAGCGCGTATTCCTGCCAGCCCAGGTACGCGACGACGACGTCACCGACCTTCAGCTTCGGATGACGCGACGCGATCACCTCGCCGACCGTCGCTCCGACCATGACGTGATCGAGCTCGACGCGCGCCGCGTACGACTTGCCCTCGTTCATGCGACCGCGCATGTACGGATCGAGCGAGAGGAACAGGTTCTTGACGAGCACCTCGCCGTCCTCGGGATCGCGGAGCTCCGTCGTCACGATGCGGAAATCCTTCTCCGTCGGCGCGCCCTTCGGACGAGCGGCGAGGAGGACCTGCTTGTTCTTGGTCGTCATGAGACGACGTTTCTAGCAGGGTACGAAGTGCCAGGTGATTTTCACGCGACCGGCGCTGAGCGCCGCGATCGATCCGAACGCCTGCTCGCTCAGATCGAGGCCGCCATACGCGCAGCCCGGGCATAGATCGACGATGCGCACCTTCACCATGCCGTTCGGGCCGGTGACGAGAACGCACTGTCCGCACCAGCTCTTCTTGTACTGAGCGCCGTTCATCGCCGCCACGTCGAGATCGTTTGGCGTCGCCTTGAAGCCGCATGCGCCCGTGCCGTCGGCGGCGTAGTACGTCGCCTGGCCGGAGTAGACGGTGCCCGTCGCCCCATCGCCGCTCGCCGCATCTCCCGCGGCATCGACGAGCTGCGCCTTGGCGTCGGACGACGCGTCCATGCCGTTGCCACCATCCACGGTCGCGCGTTCGAGATCCGACGGAATTGCGTCGTCACTCGAAGAGCACGCCGCGATCGCGAAGACCACCGAGACCACTCCGACCACAGCAGAAGTGCGCACGACGATCATCGTAGCTCACGCGAGAACGATACGTCGCCGTCGCATCGCGCACTGCATTGGATTTGCAGCGTGCAACGTTCGTCTGAACCGTGAAATGCAGGGACATCTAGCAGCGCGCAGATGGCTCGATCGGTGCAGTTCGTGCAGTGCAACGCAGGAGGCACATCGTGAAACGACCCACCAACATCGAGCCGGCAAAAGGGAAGCTTGCTGTTCTGCTGCCCGGGCTTGGCGCAGTCGCGACGACGTTCATCGCAGGCGTCGCGCTCGCGCGCCGTGGGCTCGCTGCTCCCGTGGGGTCGTTGACGCAGCTCGGGACCATCCGACTCGGAAAGCGCACCGAACGTCGCGCACCGAAGATCAGCGAGCTCGCGCCGCTCGCCCACCTCGACCAGCTCGAGTTCGGCGCCTGGGACATCTTCGACGACGACGCGCTCGCTTCGGCGATCCACTCGCATGTGCTCCGCCCCGAGCACATCGATCTCGTCAAGGAGGAGCTCCGCGCGATCAAGCCGATGCGCGGCGTCTTCTACCCGGAGTACGTACGCCGACTCCACGGCACGCACGTCAAGCGGGGCCAGTCCAAGGCGGACATGGTCGCGCAGCTCCGCGACGACATCCGCACGTTCATCCGCGAGCGTGGTTGCGACCGCGCCGTTGCCGTGTGGTGCGGATCGACCGAGGTCTACTCGCACGCCAACGGCGTGCACTCGAGCGTCAACGCGTTCGAGCAAGCGCTCATCAAGAGCGACCCCTCGATCACCAACTCGCAGATGTACGCCTGGGCGCTCCTGAAGGAGCGCGTTCCGTTCGCCAACGGCTCGCCGAACCTCGCCGTGGATTTCCCGGCCGCGTGGGAGCTCGCGCGCGAGGTCCGCGCGCCGATCGCCGGCAAGGACTTCAAGACCGGCCAGACGCTGATGAAGACGATCATCGCGCCGGGCCTCAAGGCCCGCAACCTCGGTATCCGCGGCTGGTACTCGACGAACATCCTCGGCAACCGTGACGGCGAGGTCCTCGACGATCCGGACTCGTTCAAGTCGAAGGAGGTCTCGAAGCTGAGCGTGCTCGACTCGATCCTCCAGCCGCAGCTGCACCCGGACCTCTACGGCGATCTCGTCCACAAGGTCCGCATCGACTACTACCCGCCGCGCGGCGACGACAAGGAAGGCTGGGACAACATCGATATCTTCGGGTGGCTCGGCTACCCGATGCAGATGAAGATCAACTTCCTGTGTCGCGACTCGATCCTCGCGGCGCCGGTGGTGCTCGATCTCGTCCTGTTCCTCGACCTCGCGCGGCGCGCCGGCATGTACGGCATCCAGGAGTGGCTCAGCTTCTACTTCAAGAGCCCCATGCACGCGCCGGAGGTGAACGCGGAGCACGACCTGTTCGTCCAGCACAAGAAGCTGAAGAACACGCTGCGCTGGATGATGGGTGAGGAGATGCTGACCCACCTCGGCAACGAGTATTACGAATGACACCGATACTCCGTCGGCGCAGGGGCGGGATCGTCGGCTTCGGATTCATCGCCGAGAACGGCCATCTGCCGGCGTACCGGAGGGATGGCGAGCTCGAGATCGTCGCCGTCGCCGACGTGTGCGCCGCGCGGCGTGAGGCGGCCGCCAAGGCGATGCCGGGCGCTCGCATCTACGAGACGGGCGAGGCGATGATCCGCGACGCGGGCCGTGACCTCGATTTCGTGGACATCACGACGCCGCCTTACGCACACACCGCAATCGCCAGAGCAGCGCTCGAAGCCGGCCTGCACGTGCTCTGCGAGAAGCCGCTCGCCGTCACGGCGGCCGACGCGCGCCTCACGATCGAGCAAGCGGAACGATCGAAGCGCGTCCTCTTCCCCGTCGAGAACTATCGGCACGCTCCCGTGATCGTCGCCGTCCGCAACGTGCTGGAGACGGGTCTCATCGGCAACGTCCACGACGTCACGCTCTCCACGTTTCGCAACACCCACGCGCGCGGCGTCAAGGAGTGGAACGAGAGCTGGCGCCGCGAGAAGCGGTTCGCCGGCGGCGGCGTCGCCATGGACCATGGCAGCCACACGTTCTATCTCGCCTTCGAGTGGCTTCGTAGCTACCCGACCTCGATCAGCGCGAAGATGCGCACGCACGGTCGCTATGACACCGAGGACACCTTCGTCGGCAGCGCGACGTTCCCGACCGGCTTCGCCGCCGTGCATCTGACGTGGACGGCTGGCGTACGGAAGGTGATCTACACGCTCCACGGAGATCGCGGCGCCATCCGCGTCGAAGACGACGACATCGAAGTGGCGGTCCGCGGCGAGCCCGCGACCGATCGAGCACCAGGAAGACCGGCATGGGAGCTGAAGACCAAGAAGGTCGCGTCCGAGTGGATGGACGCGGGGCACGCGGCGTGGTTCCGATCGATGTTCGGCAGCTTCGTCACCGCGATGGACGAAAAGGAGCACGTCGGAAGACCGGCCGTCGATGCGCTGCGTTGCATCGAGCTGCTCGAGACCGCCTACGCGTCGGCTGCCGACAGCTCCCGCGAGCTACGTATTCCTCGCTCCGGATGAACCGATGGATGTCGACCTCGCGTGCACCACCGTCTTGATCGGGCTCTTGTGCGCGATCACCGGGGCCTATGCGGTGCGCGTCGTGCGGGCTGGTACCGCACACCACGCGCGCGTCGAGGCCGAGGGAGAGAGCGCACTGCTCGCGAAGGGCGTGATGGAGATGCTCGTCTGGGGTGCATCCCCGGTCGTGAACGCATGTGCGAGGCTGCGCATCACGCCGGACGCGGTGACGTACTCGTCGCTCGCGCTCGGCGCAGCAGCCGCGGCAGCGTTCGCGACCGGGCACTTCGGGGTGGGCGCGCTCCTCGCGACCGCGACCGGCGCCTGTGACTCGATCGACGGCTTGCTCGCGCGCAAGCTCGGAATGGCTTCGCCCGCGGGTGAGCTGCTCGATGCCGCCGTCGATCGCTACGTCGACTTCTTCCTGCTGGCAGGAGTCGCGTTCTGGTTCAGGGGGGAACCGTCGCGACTCCTGCTGGCGCTCTTTGCCCTGCTCGCGTCGTTCATGGTGAGCTACTCGACCGCGAAGGCGGACGCGATGCACATCGCCCCGCCGCGAGGCTCGATGCGCCGCGTGGAGCGCTCGGTGCTGCTCGTGGGCGCCGCGACCATCACTCCCCTCGCCGCGCTGGCAGGTGGAGATTGGGCGGCGCTGCCGATGCTCGGCGCGCTCGGGCTCATCGCGCTCGTGGGGAACGCGTCCGCGGTGCAGCGCCTCGCGTGCGTTCGAGAGCGCGTCCGAGAGCGGAGCCGCCTGCGAGAGCAGCGAGAGCAGCGAGAGCAGCGAGAGCAGCGCGAGCAGCGCGGCCTCGGAGTGGCGGAGTGATGGGCGCCTTCTTCCGGCACCAGATGGGAGCCGTTGCCGCGACGATCACGGATTACAGCGTGATGATCGGCCTCGTCAGCGGCCTCGGCGTCCCACCGGAGCTCGGCACTGCCGCGGGCGCCACGTCCGGCGGCGTCCTCAACTTCGTGCTCGGCCGCCGCTGGATCTTCCGATCGACGACCGCCGCGGCGGGCGCGCAGGCTCGGCGCTACGCCGCGGTCTCGGTGGGGAGCCTGATCCTCAATACATGCGGAGTGCATGTACTGGCCGGCATCATGCATTACCCGTACGTCGCCGCGCGCCTCGTCGTGTCGTTCTGCGTGAGCGTGCTCTGGAACTTTCCGATGCAACGAAGCTTCGTGTTCGGAGGAGCGACGAAATGAACCGCGCCGCGAGCGTCGCCCGCCTGCCGAGCCCGAGCCAGCCGAAGGACCAGAAGATCCGGCTGCGCACGGTGGTCCCAGGGGAGAAGAGCCGCGCGCTCCGGGCTCGCGAGGACCAGCACATCGCGCCCGGCCTCCAGAGCTACGCCGTGACATCCGGCGTCGTCGTCGACCATGCACGCGGCAGCGCCGTCACCGACGTCGACGGCAACGTGCTCCTCGATTTCGTCGGCGGCATCGGCGTCAACACGTTCGGCCACTCGCATCCCAAGATCGTGAGCGCCATCCAGGCGCAGGTCGCGCGCGCGTCGGTCGGCTCGTTCACGTCGGAGGCGCGCGTCGAGCTCGTGGAGCGCCTCGCCCAGCACGAGCCGGCGCCGGGCGTCCATCGCGTGCAGCTCTATTCGAGCGGCTCGGAGGCGGTGGAGAGCGCGCTGCGCCTCGCCAAGTCGCACACCGGCAAGTGGGAGATGGTCAGCTTCTGGGGCGGCTTCCACGGCAAGACGATGGGCTCGCTCTCGCTGATGGGCTCGAGCTTCAAGGAGCACCTCGGACCGTTCGTGCCGGGCAGTCATCTCGTGCCCTATGCCGATTGCTATCGCTGCCCGCTCGGTCAGACGTATCCGTCGTGCGGCGTCGCCTGCGCCGAGGTGGCGCGCAAGCAGCTCAAGATGCAGACCGCGGGCGCCGTCGCTGCCGTCGTCGTCGAGCCCATGCAAGGGACCGCAGGCAACGTCATTCCACCCGATGATTTCCTGGGCGCCGTGCGATCGATCGCCGACGAGCTCGATGCGCTCCTCGTCGTCGACGAGATGATCACGGGCTTCGGCCGCACCGGCACGTACTGGGGCCTCGAGCACTCCGGCGTGCGCCCCGACATCGTCACGCTCGGCAAGGCCTTCGGCGGCGGATATCCCCTCAGCGCCGTCCTCACCACCGACACCATCTCGCGTGCCACGCCGTGGGCCTCGCCTTCGGGTTCGTCGTCGAGCTACGGGGGCAATCCGCTCGGCGCCGCGGCCGGAGCAGCCGCGCTGCGCGTGCTCGACGAGGAAGGTTTGGTGCAGAATGCACGCGTCGTCGGAGAAGGCATGCTCCGCGAGCTCCAGCCCTTCGTCGACGAGTACCCGTTCGTCGGCGAGGTGCGTGGCCGAGGCCTGCTGCTCGCCATCGAGCTCGTACGGAGCAAGCGCACCAAGGAGCCGATCTCCGCGCTGACCTCGCGACGCATCTACGACGCGTGCGTGGTGCGGGGCCTCCTCGCGATGACCTACGCTCCGCGCGTTCGCCTCCAGCCCGCGCTGACCATCGACGCGGCGACGGCGAGCAACGGCATCGCGGTCCTGCGTGAGGTCTTCGACGTCGCGAAGCGCGAGCACTGGTGGGACGAGCAATGATTCGCGCGCTGCGCCACGTGCGGACGCTCTGGCCCGACGCCCGCGTGTGGTTGCCGCTGCCGTTCGTGCTCTGGCCGCTCGGATGCATCCTCGCCGGGTACGGGCGCTGGGAGCACGTCGCCATGATGGTGGGCGTTCCGATCCTCGCCTATGCGACGCCGCGCACGAAGCGCCTGTTTCTAGGGCTGTTGCCGGTCGGCATCCTCGGCCTCGTCTACGACGCCATGCGCTTCGTGAAGGATCTCGGCGTCTCGCCGGACCGCGTCCACCTGTGTGATCTGCGCGCGATCGACATGCACATCGCGAGCGCTCGGGTCGGAACAGGAGAGCGCGGGAGCGTGCACGACTGGCTCCAGCTCCACGATTCGCTTCCCCTCGATCTCGTCGCTGCGATTCCGTACGGGACGTTTCTCTTCGTCGCGATCGGGTTCGCGATCTACCTGTACGTGAAGGACTACGAGCGCATGCGCGTGTTCGGGTGGGTCTTTCTGCTCGTCAACCTCGCCGGCTTCGCGACGTATCACCTCTATCCGGCGGCGCCGCCCTGGTACTTCCACGCGCACGGTTGCAGCGTCGACCTCGCCGCGCAGGCGAGCGAGGCGCCCAAGCTCGCGCGTGTCGACGCGTTCCTCGGCATCCACTATTTCCACGATTTCTACGGGCGCGCGAGCGACGTGTTCGGCGCGATGCCCTCGCTGCACGTCGCCTATCCGCTCCTCATCTTGCTGTTCGGTTGGCCGGTGATGCACGCAGCCGGACGCGCCTTCGCGGTCGTGTTCCTCGCGCTCATGTGCACGGCGGCGATCTACCTCGATCACCACTGGATCGTCGACGTCGTGGTCGGCCTCGGGTACGCCCTCGCGATCTTCCTCGTCGCGAGCGTGCTCTCGAGGAGCAGCGACACGGCGCCCGGCCGCGCCGCCGAGGCATCATGAAGAAGGCGGTCGCCTACGTGCTCGCGACGTGGTTTGGCTGCGGCTTCGTCCCGCTCGCGCCCGGGACTGCCGGAACGCTCGCGGCCGTGCCGCTCTTCCTGCTGATTCGCTCTCACGGGCCGCTGGTCGTGCTCCTCGTCGCGCTCGCGCTGGGGGTCGTGGGCGTATGGGCGGCGGGAGAGGTCGTGTTGCACCGACGCGAGCACGATCCGCAGATCGTGGTCATCGACGAGGTGGTCGGCGTGCTCGTCACGCTCGCCGCGAGCACGCCTACGTGGACGAGCGTCGTCCTCGCCGTCGTGCTGTTCCGGATCTTCGATCAATGGAAGCCGTGGCCTGCGCGATCGCTCGAAGCGCTGCCGGGGGGCCTCGGTGTGGTCATGGATGACGTCGCAGCGGGCGTCTGGGGCGCAGCCGTCCTCCTGATCATCACCGCGGGGCTGTCGTGATCGGCGGCTCGGGAGCGGCGGGCCCGCGGACGCGCGCGTTCGTCGATTTCACCCTGCGCTACGGGCGCTGGATCTGGATCCTCGCGGTCCTGCTCGCCGTGCCCGCGACATGGCGCACGGCGAGTCTCTATCTCCACCTCAAGAGCGATCTCGAGGAGCTGCTCCCGCGCGATGCGCCGAGCGTGAAGGCGCTCGACGAGATGCGCAATCGCCTCCCCGGCCTGCAGTACCTCGGCGTCGTGATCGACGTCGGCGATGCCGCGCGCCTCCCCGCCGGCGAGCGATTCATCGACGACCTCGCGGCCCGCATCCGCACGTATCCGCCCCAGCTCGCGCGCGCCGTGCGCACCGGCTCGGCGGAAGAGCGCGCGTTCCTCGAGAAGCATGCGGCGCTCTACGTCGACGTCGACGACCTTCGCTCCATCCGCGAGCGTATCGAAGCGCGTCGCGACTGGGAGGTCGCCCACGAGACCGGCGGCGCGCTCGAGGACGATACGGCGCCTCCCCCGCTCGACTTCGAGGACGTCGAGAAGAAATACGAGTCGAAGCTCCCGCGGCGTGGCTCGAGCGAGGGCGATCGCTACTCGAGCAAGGACCTCCACCTCACGATGCTCCTCATCGAGGTCGGCGCATTCGAGAGCGGAACGGCACAGGGCAAGAGGCTCATGTCGCGCGTTCGCGCAGACGTCGCCTCGCTCGGAGGAACCGCCGCGTATGCGCCGGGCATGCGGCTCGGCTACGCGGGCGACGTGGCGATCTCGGTCGAGGAGCTGGACGCGCTCATCTCGGACCTCGCGGTCTCGAGCGTCATCGTCCTCGTCGCCGTGGTGGCGGTGATCATCCTCTATTACCGGTGGAGCCGCAGCGTCCTCGTGCTCGTGCCGACACTGCTGCTCGCGACGGTGTACGCATTCGCGATCGCAACGTTTCCGCCGTTCGACATCCGCGAGCTCAACTCCAACACCGCATTTTTAGGCGCGATCATCGTCGGCAACGGCATCAACTTCGGTATCGTTCTGCTCGCGCGCTACGTCGAGGAGCGGCGGCGCGGGACCGACGTGCACGAATCGCTCGTGGTCGCCGTGGGCTCGGCGCGGCTCGGGACGCTCTCTGCCGCGCTGGGCGCCGGCGTGGCCTATGCGTCGCTCGTCAGCACGACGTTCCGCGGCTTCCGGCAGTTCGGGATCATCGGCGGCATCGGCATGGTCATGTCATGGGCGATGGCGTTCATCGCGATGCCGCCGCTCATCGCATGGATGGACCGCGGACGCGCCGCGATGTCCACGCGTCGCACGGGATCGCCGTTCACCGGGCGCGTCGCTTCACTGGTCGTTCGTCATCCCGCCGCGGTGCTGACGGTCGGACTCCTGATCACGGGGTTCGCGGTGATCGAGGTCTCCCACTTCGACACGAGCGAGCTCGAGTCCGACGTCTCGAAGCTGCGCCGCAGGGATACGTGGACCCACGGCGAGGGCTACTGGGGCAAGCGGATGGACGAGGTCCTCGGCGCCTACCTCACGCCGACCGTCGTGCTCGCCGACTCGCGGCCCCAGGCAGAGGCCGTCGCCGCACATCTGCGCGAGGAGACGAAGCAAGGCGGCGAGCTCGGCACGCGAATCTCCGAGATCCGCACCATCGACGACGTCCTCCCTCGAGATCAGCTGCAGAAGATCGCCGAGGCCTCCGCGATCCGCGAGGACATGACTCCGAAGATGCGCTCGTTGCTCACGCCCGAGCGCCGCGCCGATCTCGATCGTCTGCTCGGAGACGAGGACGTGCAACCCATCACGGTCTCCGATCTGCCGCGCACGTTCCTCATCGGCCTCGTCGAACGCGACGGCACGGTCGGCCGCACCGTGCTCGTGTTCCCACGGGCGTCGAAGGCGCTGTGGGAGGGCGAGCCGCTGGTCGGGTTCGTCGACGCGCTGCGAGATGCGGGAAAGATCGGCGGTGCGCTTCCGGCACGCGTCGCCGGGTCGCTGCCGCTCTCGGCCGACATCCTCGGATCGATCCGGCGCGACGGAGGGCTCACGAGCGCGCTCGCCTTCTTCGGCGTGCTCGCGGTCGTGGTGCTCGTGCTGCGCCGCCAGTCGACGACGCTCTACGTCATCGTATCGCTCACGGTAGGCGTGCTGTGGCTCGTCGCGACGATCATGGTCCTCCGCGTGAAGATCAACTTCGCAAACTTCATCGCGCTGCCGATCACGTTCGGAATCGGCGTCGATTATTCGGTGAACGTGATGAGCCGCTACGTGCAGGACGGCCGGCGCGACGTCGTGACGGCGCTTCGGGCGACGGGCAGCGCAGTGGCGCTCTGCTCGCTCACGACGATCATCGGGTACTCGTCACTGCTCGTCGCCGAGAACCGCGCGCTCTTCCTGTTCGGTGTCGTGGCGGTGCTCGGCGAAGTGGCTTGTCTGACCACGGCGCTCACGCTGCTCCCGGCGGTGCTCGTGCTGATGGAGCGGCGCGGCCACGTGGGCGGCGCGGCGGCGAGGCCTCAGAGCGACGGCAGCGGGCCCGACGTCTTTGCCGATACGGGCAGCGGTCCGCCCACCGCACGACCGCCCAGCGCTTCGACGTGAGCGGGCGGCGCGCGACCTGCGAGCGCGTATTCGTCGACGAGCGCATCGCTGAGCGGACGAACGTGACCGCGACCGAAGCACTGCACGTACGCGAGCGAGCCCTTGTCGCGCACGCCGCGTCCACCGAGCTGATGACTCCAGACGTCGGAGTAGAGCGTCGGCCGCTTGGCGTCGATCGCCATCACGTCGGCACGATCGAGCTGGACGGGAGCATGCGTCCCGTCGTCCGCGACGGCGCGCTCGATCTCGAGCGATCCATCCGGGAGCTGCTCGTACACGATACGAAAACCCTCGACGTCGCCCTTGCCGTGCATCACGCGCTGGAGGCCCGGGCCGACGAACATTGCCCGCGTGTAGAACATGTCGACCGCGAGCGCAGGGACGAGCGTCCAGGTCAGCCAGTTGTTGCCCCACGGACGCTCCTCGGAGAAGAACGCGTAGTAGCCGACGACCAGCTTGCCGTCGGGAAGGACTGTGGCGCGATAGTACAGGGTGTCGGCGAGATCGCCGGAGCTCGCGACCGAAGAGCCAACGCAGATCTCGCGCTGCTCGATCGCGATCTGTTCGAGGCTCGAGCCCTCGATCTCCGAGCTGTCAGCCGGTGCCGGCGGCGGGAGCGATCCTTGGTGTATACACGCAGTTCCGACGATCGCGAGCATGCTCGCAAGGCCGAGCGTGACGGAATTCCGCATCGCGAGGAACGCTAACGGTGCGGCGCGGATCTGCCTCACCCTCCGAGCATTCCGTTGCGCGCGCGATGTCGATTTGAATGAGTTTGTGCGCGCGTGTGTGGACCCGGTCGCGCTTCGCTCGCGATCCGAGCGTTCGGTCGACTACGCTGTCCCGCGTGGCGGCAATCATCCAGATTTTCGGCAAGAAGAAGGACTCCGAGACGCGAAAGGCCGAGCGTTGGTTCAAGGAGCGTGGCCTCAAGGTCCAGAGCATCGAGCTCAGCGAGAAGGGTTTGTCACCGGGCGAGCTCAAGAGCGTCGCGGCGAAGGTCGGAGGCGTGGAGGCGCTGATCGATCGCGAGGGCAAACGCTACGTCGACAAGGGCCTCAAGTACTCCGCGCCGACCGGTCCTCGCATCGAGGCGCTGCTCCTCGAGGATCCGCTCCTCTTGAAGACGCCGATCGTGAGACGCGGCGCCGACGCGACGCTCGGCTTCGCGCCGGACGTCTGGGAGACGTGGAAGTAGCGAGTCGCTAGAGATGTGACGGCGATCGCGTGCGCCGACCGACGCATGCTCCGAAACTCCTGACAAAAACTACGGGCACGTGGCTTGCTGTTCGATGCGCCATGAACCTTGGTCGCTCGGTGGCATTCGGTGTCGTCGTTCCCGCTCTCCTTCTCGCGTGCGGAGGAGGCGTTGCGCCCGTGCCCGACGAGAGCAGCTCCGGAGGCGCGGGCGCCACCGCGAGCGCGTCGGGCGGCGCGGGCAAAGCGCCGTCGAACGGGGTCTCGCCGGGCGTAGGGACGTCCGGCTCGAGCGGGTCGAGCGGTTCGAGCGGCACTTCGGGATCGAGCGGATCGAGCGGATCGAGCGGAACGAGCGGCACGAGCGGAACGAGCGGAACGAGCGGCACCTCGGGATCGAGCGGCACTTCCGGATCGAGCGGGTCGAGCGGCACCTCCGGCAGCAGCGGGTCGAGCGGGACGCCGGCGATGCTTCCGCCGGTCGTCGTCCCGCCCAGCGATCTCGCGCTCGGATCGACGGGCGGCTTCAGCGGCGCGACCGGGACGTACACGGCGACAGTCGATGCGACCACCACCGTCGACGGCTCGAGCTCGGAGCTGCTCGCGGCGAGCGCCGATGCCTCGGCGAACGCCTGGGGCCAGACGTACGGCGTCAATTCGATCGACTCGTCGTACTGGGGCAAGCGCTATCGGATGAAGGCCAAGGTGAAGACCGAGAACGTGGGCTACGCGTCGATCTACTTCCAGATCGACACGCCGCCCGCGAGCTACGTGATCGACAACATGATGACGCCCACCGACCGCAGCCTGAAGGGCACGAACGACTGGCAGCTCGTCTCGCTCGTCCTCGACGTGCCGACCGGCGCGGTGGACTTCTCGTTCGGCAGCGAGCTTGCCGGCGCGGGCAAGATCTGGGTCGGCCCGATCACGTTCGAGGAGGTGCCGAAGACGGTGCCCACGACGCCGCACGCCTTCGGTGGCACGTCTCCCTGAGCCGCTACTTCCGGGGCTCGGTCATCGCGCGGCGGATCGAGGCAAGCGGCGCGGCATCGTCGTAGAAGACGGTGCCGTGGTCCATGTGGACACCGAGCTTGCTCCAGATCTTCGCGAGGTCGACCGCGCCCGGCTTCGTCGCCATGCGCGCGTACGTCTCGCGGAGCACCGGGACGCCCGTGGTGGCGTCGCCGACCTCGATCACGCGCTCGATCGGCCAGCCCACCGAGATGTTTCCGCCCTGCGCGACGATCGCGCGCACCACGTCCACGAGTGACTTGGCGCCGTTCGTGCGCTCGCGAATCGCGACGTCGACCTCGAGACAGAACAGCGCGCCGCCCCAGTAGGTGCGACCCCACGTGTGCGTCAGATCGAGACCTTCGTCTCCCTCCCCCGGCTCGCCCTGCGGCATGCCGATGATCCATTCACGCCACATCTGGTCGGGCTTCGTGATCCCGGCCTGCACGCGTGCCAGCGGCTCGAGATACGTCGCGAGGCCCTCCTCGAGCCAGTGATGCTTGCGCGTGAGATCGGGCAGCGCGGTGTGCACCATCTCGTGCACGAGCATCCAGTCGTCGCGGAGCTTGTCCGGCGTGACGTTCTCGCCGACCGGCACCTCGATCGCCGCGCCCGAGGAGCCCATGGTGGTGCCGAAACCGACGCCGCCGCCGCGCTGTGGTTGCACGAGCAAGAGCACACGCGGGATCGGAAAACCGCCGTAGAACGAATCGACCGCCTTTGCGCTGCGCTCGATCCACTCGATCACCGCCGGCTCGTCCTTGAACGAGCCGGGGAGCATCGCGGCCTCCACGTGGCCGCCCGCGAGCTGCAAGCGACGGATGCGACCGAACGCGGCGTACGGCAGATCGAAGCCTTCGACGGTGCGACCCTCGTACGTGTCCTCGAGGCCCGCGACCGGGAACACGCCCGTCGCGAACGCATCGCCCGGCGCGCTGGTCACGTGGAAGCGGAACGGAATGCCCGTCACGGCGCCGAGCGGACGGAGGAGCCAGCTCGACGGCGGCGCCTGCACCGCTGCGCCATGCATCTGGGCGACCGATCGCTCGCCGTTCGCGCGCGCTGCCTCGGCGAGCGCGACGCGATACGAGAGCTTGCACCCTGACGAGCACTTCGGGATCGACCAGTGGTCGCCGCTCTGCGCGATCTTCGTCGCGGAGGCGCCGTCGTGCAGGACGACGTCGTGCACGAAGGTCTCCGCGCCGTCCTCGACCGAGAACGACGTGCCGCTGCCAGGCGGGAACACGGCGTCGACGGTGAGCGTCTCGCCGCGCGGCGAAGCAACGACCTCGTACGACCATCCTGCGGTGCCCGAGCCCGAGGGCGCGGGCGAGATGCCGACCGCGACGCGCGCGTGGGGCTCGGGATGGGCCGCACATCCCGAGGCCGCCATCGAAAGCCCAAAAGCGAGCGCGGACATCAGCGGAACGAGCGCCAGGGCCGATCTCGAGCGTTGCGACGGCTTCATCACCACACTGTGATCGATCGCGGGCGCCCGTGCTATCGAAGAGCCCTCGGAATGCTGCCGTTCGACGTCGTTGCCACGGATCCGGGATCGCGCGCGCGGCGCGGCTCCATGCTGACGGCGCACGGCCGCATCGAAACGCCTGTCTTCATGGCCGTGGGAACGCGCGCCTCGGTCACGAACTGCGCGCCCGTCGATCTCGCTGAGGTCGGCACGCAGGTCGTGCTCGGCAACACGTATCATCTCATGCTCCGTCCCGGCCCGGAGGCCTTCCGCAAGCTCGGCGGCATCCACAAGTTCATGGGCTGGTCGGGCCCGGTGCTCACCGATTCGGGCGGCTACCAGATCTTCTCGCTGCCCGGCGATCGGACCATCACCGAGCGCGGGGCTCGCTTCAAGGGCTACACCGATCAGCAGATGCACATGCTCTCGCCCGAGCGATCGATCGAGGTGCAGACGGCGATCGGCTCCGACATCATGATGGTGCTCGACGAGTGCATCGACTCGCAGTCCGACGAAGCGCGCACGCGCGCGGCGATGGAGCGGACTCATCGCTGGGCGCTCCGCAGCTTGGCCGCACGCACGCGCAGCGAGCAGGCGCTCTTCGCGATCGTCCAGGGCGGCGTCATTCCCGCGCTACGCAAGGAGTCGGCGGCGTTCCTGACCGAGCACGCATTCGACGGGTTCGCGATCGGAGGGCTCGCCGTCGGTGACACGCGCTCCGAGCGCGAGGACGTGACGGCGTTCTCCGCGGAGCTCTTGCCCGCCGATCGTCCGCGGTACCTGATGGGCGTCGGCACGCCGCCGGATCTGCTCCAGGCCATGCTGGCCGGCGTCGACATGTTCGATTGCATCATTCCTACGCAGCTCGCTTTCCAGGGCACGGCGTTCACGTCGACGGGTCGAGTACGGCTCACGCGCATGCCGAACGCGCTCTCGGAGGAGGCGCTCGACGTCGAGTGCACGTGCTCGACGTGCAAGAAGTTCAGTCGCGCGTACTTGCATCACCTCTTCAAGTGTCGCGAGCCGCTCGGGCCGCGTCTCGTGTCGATGCACAATCTATTTTACTACCACTCGCTCATGGCCGATTCGCGGAAGGCCATCGAACGCGGGGATTTCAAGGCGTTTGCGGAAGCGAAGCTCGACGCGATCGATCGGCACGAGCACAGCGCGAAGCGGTTCACCGCTGACAAGGCCTCATGAAGTGCGACGTCGTCTTGACGCGGAGCGGGGCTCCGGCGATGCGCGATCGCGCGAGCGGCGAGGTGATGCATCCCGGAACGGGCCCAGGCGTCGAGCCGCGAGAGTTGTACGTGCTGCCGTCGCGGCTGGAGGCACGGCTGCGTGCGGGCGGTGATGACGACCTCGTGCTGCTCGACGTGGGGCTCGGCGCGGCGTCGAACGCGATCGCGGCGTGGCGGGTATCGGAGGCGATCGGCGGAGCGGTTGGAGCGAGTGAGGCACGGCGGCTTCGGATCGTGAGCTTCGATCACGACCTCGAGCCGCTCGAGCTCGCGCTGCGACCCGAGCACGCCGCGAGCTTCGGTCTCGGGCGCGAGCACGATGGCGCGCACACTGCAGCCACCGCGCTGCTCGCGACGCATCGCTTCGAGACGCCGCGTACGACGTGGCGGCTGTCGCTCGGCGATTTCCCGGCGCAGATCGCGCGCGAGCCCTCGGCATCGGCGGACATCGTGTTCTGGGACTTCTATTCTTCGAAGACCCACCCGCATCTGTGGACGCTGGCGATGTTTCGCGAGCTCCGTCGCGTGTGCCGGTCCGGCGCGACGCTCCACACGTACAGCACTGCCACTTCGTTCCGTGCCGGGCTTCTCCTCGCGGGCTTCGCGGTCGGAGCCGGCACGAGCAGCGGCGAGCGCCAGGAGACGACCATCGCCTCCGTCGACGTCGCCGATCTCGAAGAGCCGCTCGATTTGCGATGGCTCGACCGTCTCGCCCGATCGAGCGCCGCGTTTCCGACGGACGTGGGAGCCGATCCGGCGTCGCGCGCCGATGCGCTCGGTCGCGTCCGCGCGTGTCCGCAGTTCTCTCGAGGGAATCAATGAAGCATCACTCCGTGGATTGCACCGTCGACATCGACGGCGCTGGACTTCCGGCTTCGGCGCGAGCCGCCTTGCGCCTCGATCGCACCGTCGCCGAGGTGTGGAAGGTGATCGAGGACGTGGATCGCTACGCCGAGCGCATCCCGATGATGCACCGTGTTCGTCGCGACGGAGATCGCGCCACGATCGATCTCAAGTTCAAGATCACGCTGTTCTCGGTGGGCTTTCAGTTCGTCGTCGACGTGGCGAAGGAGCACGAGTCGTCGGTCGAGCTGCGGTGGGTCTCGGGCGAGCCACGCGGGATCCGCCTCCGCTTCGATCTCGAGCCGCTCGACGAAGGGAAAGCATGCATGCTCCGGTCGAGCGCGACGTTCGACGCGATGTCGCTCGGCTGGCTCGCCAAGTACTTCCTCAAGCACCACCCCGAGATCCAGTTCGGGGTGATGCCCGGGGTCGCG
>FTCS01000728.1_pt1 | contig 17115 bp, 8 predicted proteins | sample 1639391 | NCBI WGS metagenome assembly FTCS01 (sample SAMEA3914864, study PRJEB12502) | metagenome | biome: forest; material: soil | place: USA | collected 2012-03-12 | depth 0.3 m | reverse complement strand
GCGCGCATCAGGATCCGCAGCTCGCGGCGAAGCTCGTGGACACGGCGCTGTCGGACGCCCTCGGCGAGCTTCTCCAGAAGACGCCCGAGGAGCTGGTTCGCGATCGCTACGACCGGTTCCGCGCTCTGGGCGCCTACCTGGCCTGACGGCCTGGCGCACCTGACCAAATTGCGCAAAATCACGTTCTGTCACGCGGTGTTGCGCCGCTGAGACTGTCGCCTCAGCCGGGACGTGCTATCGCTGGGCCGACATGTCGGCAACCATCAACCTCGAGAACAAGGTGGCGATCGTCACCGGTGCGAGCCGCGGGATCGGCGAGGCGATTGCGCGGTGCTTCGCCGCAAATGGCGCGAAGGTCGTCATCGCCTCGCGCAAGATCGAGTCGCTCTCCACGGTCGCCGAGTCGATCGGGAGCAACGCCTTCGCGGTCGCCGCGCACACCGGCAAGCAAGACGACTGCACGATGCTCGTCGACGCCGCGGTGAAGAAGTTCGGCAAGGTCGACATCCTCGTCAACAACGCCGCGACGAACCCGTACTTCGGCCCGATGGTCGACATCGACGAGGGCGCCTGGGACAAGACCTTCGAGGTCAACACCAAGGGCTACTTCTGGATGACCCGTGAGGTCGTCAAGCATCTGCGCAGCCGCGAGGCGCCGGGATCGATCATCCACGTGGCGAGTGTCGCAGGCCTCATCTCGTCGCCGCTGCAAGGCGTCTACGCGATGACGAAGGCGGCGATCCTCTCCATGACCAAGACGCTCGCGTTCGAGCTCGCGGCGAACAAGATCCGGGTCAACGCCATCGCTCCGGGCTTCGTGGACACGAAATTCGCTGCCGCGGTCCTGAAGAACGACACCCTCCTCGAAGAAGTGCTGAGAATGACGCCACTAAAGCGTTATGCGCAGCCCGAAGAGATCGCCGGCGGCGCCCTTTATCTCGCCTCCGATTCCGCCAGTTACTTGACCGGACATACCCTTGTGATCGACGGAGGTATGACGATCACGTGATCGTGATCGAGTGAACCATGGAGTCCGGGAAGGTCGTCGCAGGAAAGTATCGGCTGAACCAGCTGCTCGGCAGCGGGGGTATGGCCGAGGTGTGGTCTGCGACCAACACGTTCACGGAGCGCCAGCTCGCGATCAAGTTCATGAACCCGGACGTCGCCGGCGCGAAGACGCCGGAGGCCGCCGCGCGGTTCCTCAAGGAGGCGAAGGTCTCCGCTCGGATCAACCATCCGAACATCATCGAGATCCACGACGTCGGGCAGACCGATCAGGGGCAGCTGTTCCTCGTCATGGAGCTGCTCACCGGCTTCCCGCTCGAGGTCGGGCTTCGCCGGCAGAACCCGCCGATGACGATCTACGAGCTGATGCTCGTGATGGTCGAGGTCGGCGACGCGCTCGCCGCCGCGCACAAGAGCGGAATCGTCCATCGCGATCTCAAGCCCACGAACATCTTCCTGCACAAGCCGCAGACCGGCACGCCCATGCCGAAGCTGCTCGACTTCGGCGTCAGCAAGTTCCTCGAGGACGACCAGAACCACGCCCTCACCATCGCCGGCACCGTGCTCGGATCGCCGCTCTACATGAGCCCCGAGCAGGCGCGCGGCGAGAGCCAGCTCGACGGCCGCACCGACGTGTTCGCGTTCGGCGCGATCCTCTTCGAAGCGCTGTGCGGCTACCGCGCGTACGAGGCGAAGAACTTCAACGCGCTCATCGTGAAGATCGCGACGACGAAGCCGAAGAGCATCGACGAGTGCGCGCCGCACGTGCCCGAGTCGCTGCGCGCGATCGTGCGCGGCTGCCTCGAGGTCGATCTCAAGAAGCGCTTCCAGACCTTCGACGAGATCACGTCGCGCGTGCGCTCCACGCTTCCCGAGCTCGAGGCCTCGGGCCAGCGCCTTCCCACGCCGCTCATCGCGACGTCGGTCGTCGATCCCGACGCGACGAACGCGCTTCCGGTCATGCGCGCGAGCGATCGCCCGCCGCCCGCCGCGCATTACACGCCGGGTCACAGCTTCGCGCCACCGCCCATGCCCAACATCGGCGTCGGGTCGGGCAGCATTCCGCCGGGCTCCATCCCTCCGGGCTCCATTCCGCCGGGCTCCATTCCGCCGTATCCGGCCTCGGGTGCTACCGGGCCTTCGTGGCACACGCCGAACACGTCGTACGCGTCGATCACCGTCTCGGCACCGCGTCCGCGCAACACGGCGTGGATCGCGGCGGGCGCCGTCGCGCTGGGCGTCGTCGCGCTCGGTGCCGGCGTGGGGCTCGGATGGAAGGGTCGCGGCGCGGGTAACGTGTCGACGGCGGGAGCCATGGCGAAGCCCTCGGACACGCCGAAGAACGGCGCCGGACCGACGTCGGCGTCGACGTCTGCCGCGCAGGCCACGGGGCAGGCCACGGGCGCGCCCGTTCCGACGAACAACGAGCCGCCGTCGATCAGCGTCGACTCTCTGCCCGGCACGTCCGGCGGTCCCGTGATGACGAGCGCCGTGACGGCGGGCGGCAAGCCGCTCGGTCCCCTCGCCCGTGGCTCCGGCCGCCTGCTCGTCACCGCGACACCGGGCTGGTGCAACCTCAGCGTCGACGGCAAGGACCGCGGTCCCACGCCCGTCGCCGGCATCGACCTCGCGGCCGGCGCGCATCAGCTCCGCTGCGACGCCCCGGGCGGCAAGTCCAAGACGACGTCGGTGACGATCCAGGACGGCGCCACGTCACGCATCAAGCTCGCGCTGGATGAATGACGGATCACGATTCTCATTCGAGAATCGTGATCGAGTCATTCACCCTTACCCTTGTGGGAACTCCGTTCCCCTCGCCGGCTGCGCCGTCGAGCCTCCCCTTACTCGCCTACGGCGAACCGTGCTGCGCACGGACACGGAGAGTCTGGTCGTCGACGTGCGAAGCACGGCGTGCGCCGAAGGCGTTGCCGGGGAGGACTCCGCCACATCGTGGCGGAGGGGGCGAAGCCCCACTTGGGTAAAAGTAATTCGTTGTCGTGATCGTCGGAACGACGACCACGACAGCGGATTACGGAGAGGTGACCGTGATGTCGACGGCGACGTTCTTCACGGCGCCCGGGCCGAACGCGAAGTCGACCGGCGTGTTGGTGAGCCAGCGCGGAACCATGTTGTTGTAGAACTGGCTCTTCCGATGAAGGTCGCTGCCGCCGGGCAAGCAGATCTTCATGTGCGGCGAGTCCGTGCCGACCTCGATGAGCGTGCGGATCGAAGGACCGCTCGACTCGCTCATGTCGCCCTCGATCGTGATGTCGCTGCTCGCGACGTTCACGTTCGCCGGGTTCGCCACGTTGACCGTGTAGAGACCGCCGGGCGTCGCGTACGCCACGCTGTCGAACTGCGGGACCGTCTTCTGCGACAGCGGGCTCGCGAGCTTGAGCGTGTGGATCCTTCCCCAGCGCCAGTCGTCTGCGTTGGGACCCACGTTGGCGAGGATGGGACCGGACTTGCTGATCGCGCGACGGAGGATCTCCGAGCGCGTGGTCACGTGGTCGGTGGTCGTGATGTCCTGCCAGAACGTCTCCGACGCCGGATCGTAGGTGTCGTTGCGCAGCGAGCGCATGAGGACCGGGATCGTGTTGTTCGTCGATGCACTGCCGAGCGCGACGGCGGGATCTCTCAGCTCGTCGCCGAACGCCGCGTCGATGAGCGCGTAGAGCGCGACGTGGAACGCGGCGCAGCCGATCGACTCGCGCGTCTCGATGGCGTCGGCGCTCTTCGCCGAGAGCGGTCCGGGGCCCACGAGACCGGTCGGGCACGTGTACGTTCCCGCGGTTTTCCAGGCGGTCAGCGCATCGATGACGTGCTGCGCGTTGGTGTCGAAGACCGAGCCCGGCTCCGCCGCCGCTTCGAGCAGGCGCGGCACGACCGTGACCGCGACGAGCGACTTGGTATCGCCCTGGAGCTGCCTCATCGTCTCGATGGTGTTCGACTTGCCGGTCGCGACGATGCTCTCGAGGATGCGCTGGAGGCGCGTCCCCTCGGCGCGGCTCACCGACTGGATGGGCGCGTTGCCCGGCGCGGGCGTGAGCGGATCGCCGTTCTTGCTGGCGCCGTTCATGTCGGTGTTGGCGGTGGCGATGAAGCCGGCGACGGGATCCTCGAGCTGCGGGATGTCGGTGAGCGCCACGGGCTCGCCCCACTCGCGGGTGCCGTCACCGGGCAGCGGGAAGAACGGCGAGCTGCCGGGCGCGTTGGCCGCCCAGGGACGCTTCGGGACCTTCGCGTACGGGAAGTAACCGATCTTTCCGGCCTTGTCGGCCACGACGAAGTTCTGGTTCGCGGTGGTGATGTTCGCGAGCGCGGCCTTCGCCTCCGCGATCGAGCCGGCGCGATCCATCTCGAAGAACGCCTGCACGTCGGTGCTTCCGTCGTGACCACGCCAGCGGATCGTGACCGCGGTGCCCGCGTTCTTGTCGATCGACACGATGGGGCCGTGATGCGGCACCCACGAGAGCGTGCGCGTGACCTTGGTCCCCTGGTCGACGAAGTCGACGTCCTTGGTGACGATGTCGACGTCGGCGCCGTTGAAGCTGACCGCGGTGCCGTTCTTCGTCAGCGTCTCGAGATAGACGTCGGCGAGGTCCCAGTACGTGACGGTCACGCCCCACGCGATGTTCTCGTTGTGGCCGGTCTGCACGGTGGGCGCGCCGGGGAAGCTGCCGCCCGCCGCGTGGAACTTGCCGGTGCCGCCGTTGCTCTTCGAGTCGATCTCGATCGGGAACCAGATCGACGGGTTGGTCAGCGAGAGGTGCGGATCGTTCGCGAGCAGCGGCCGGCCGTTCGTGGCGCGCGAGCCGGAGATGACCCAGTTGTTCGAGCCGTGATCGCCGGCGCCGCGCGACGGCAGCGCGCCGGGCAACGTCGTGAGCCGCGCCGTTGCGCTCTCGAGGAGCTTCTGCACGGCCGGGCTGTACGCACCAAGAGGAGCGCTCGGCGCGTTCGTGGCCGACGGCGACGGCTTGATCATCGCCGGCGGAGTGTTCGCGGCGTTGATGGTGTACGCGTCGAAGGTGGGCCGGAAGTCGAGGTAGAGGTCCGAGAGCGTCTTCGCGACGCCGGGACGCGTGCCCTGCAGGCCGAGCGCGATCTGCGCGACCTGACCGAGCTGGGTCTCCGACGAGGCGTTGTTCGAGAGATCGTTGAGCAAGTAGAGAGCGACGGCCATGCTGTCGGCCGGCTCCCAGTCGCGCGGCGGATCCTTGCTGATGATCGAGAACGCGTACTCCTCGGTGAGCGACGCGCCGTCACGTCCCGCCTTCACGTCGGCGAGCCAGGCGTTCACGCCGCGCGCATACGCGTCGAGGTACTCCTTCGTGGCGGCGTCGGCCTGAGCGACGAGCTTCTCGGGGAGCGGATCGCCGGTGGGTGTCGAGAAGAACGCGCGCGTCGTGACGTCGCGCTCGACGACGCCCGGGTACACGACCATATTGGCGAGCGTGCCGCGCACCGCGTTGCGCAGGAAGTCCATGAAGAAGAACCGATTCGCGGCGTGGAAGTAGCCGACCGTCGCGAACACGTCGTCGTCGGTCTTGCCCGAGACGTGGAGGAACCCGAACTCGTCGTACACGGCCTTGACCGGCGCGCTGAGGCTCGGGATGTGAACGCTGAGGCTCGTGCCGCCGTCCGACCCGGCTTCGGAGCCGCCCTCCGGGGTGACCATGGTGGCGTCGCCGCCGCCGTCCGCCGAGGGTGCCGGGTTCACGTTGGTGTCGTCGCTGCACGCCGGCGCGACGAACAGCGGAGCGGACACGACGAGGCTGACGAGCAGGACCCGAGAAACGCGCGAGAAGATTGTTGCCGTCTTCATTGCCGGAAACCGTACCAGCGCTGCGGCTCGCTTTCGTCCATGATCTCTCCGATCACTCTCGGCTTGCGCCGGACGTGTGCAGATCCGCAGCCCGGGCCCATCTCGCCCCTGGCTCGTCGCCGCGCGCGTACCGCCGCGGACCACCTTTTCCAGGCGCGCCGGACACCCGTCGTGTGCGGGCGCATTTCTCGTTGGAAACCCGGACGTTCGCGGCGCTCCTCGACGTGGAACGACCGATGCACCGAGGGCTCGCATGCGCTCCCGAGCCCTCCTCCCGTTCGCGTTGCTCCTCACCGCCTGCTCGAGCGAGCTCACGGCGAGCAGCGCGGACCCCGCGTCGACCGGCGAGGCAAAGGCGATCCGTCGCGTCTCGCAGCCCATCGTCAACGGCGTGCCGGACAGCGACTCGAACGACGAGGTCTTGATGATCAACATCGGTTCGCAGGGCGAGTTCTGCACCGGGACGTTGATCGCGCCGAACCTCGTGCTCACCGCACATCATTGCGTCGCGACCCCCGACGAGACCCAGGAGTGCGGCGGATTCTCGGCGCCCACGGCGCCCTCGCAGCTCACCGTCTCCGTCGGGCGCGTCCCCGGCAACCCCATCGCGAACGCCTCGCGTGTCTTCATCGACAGCGCCAAGCCCAATACGATCTGCGGCAACGACATCGGCCTCTTCCAGCTCGATCGCGACATCACCGGCGTCACCATCGCGAGGGTGCGCCTCACGCCGCCGGTGGCCGGCGAGGTCGTGACGACGTCCGGCTATGGCGACGACGGCACCGGCAACGTGACGAACGGTCGCTTCGTGAGGACGGGCATCAAGGTCGATGCGGTGGGCCCGTCGAACTACAACTACACGACCGCGGCAGGGCAGCAGCTCGCCGTCTCTCTCCCGGCAGGCGAGATCGGTACCGGCGAGTCGACGTGCTTCGGCGACAGCGGCGGGCCGCTGTTCGACGCCGCGGGCAACGTCATCGGGATGACCTCGCGCGGCATCGACGGCGAGTGCAACGACCGGCCGTCGATCTACTCCGATACCGCGTCGCACGCCGCGGCCATCCAGGCCGCCGCCGCCGCCGCCGGTCACACGCTCTTGCCCGCGAACCCGCTCCCCGGCGCGACGCAGCCCGGAACGTCCGCGCAGAGCACGTCGACCGGCGGCGATTCGACCGGCACGGGCTCTCGCAACACGACGTCGACGACGAGCGGAGATTCGGCCGACGACGGCAGCGGGGATCCGACCGACGAGCCGGTGGTGAAGACGCCGACCAAGCACAAGACCTCGCTCCAGCCCGCGGCCAGCGCCGGCTGCTCGATCGCACGAGCGGGGACGCGCTCGTCGTCGTCGTCGTCGTCGACGACGTTCGCGCTGTTCGGCGTCGCGATCTTCGCGGCGCTCCGGCTCAGGCGCTCGCGGCCCTCTTGAGCGGCTTCTCCTCGGGCGGGCCCTTGCCCTCCTTCTCGTCCTTCGCCTCGACCTCGGCGGCGCGCTTCTTGTGCTCGCGGGCCATGAGGATGACGACGAACAAGAAGACCCCGCCGAGCGCGACGTTGATCATCGTGAAGATCGTCGTCCCGAACGCGAGCGTGGCTCCGAGGAGGACCACGCCTCCCGAGAGCAGGTCTCCGGCGCGCACCACGAACGTGTCGATGGCCTGCTTGGCCACGTATTTCTGCTCGCGCGACGTGGGCAGCCAGAGCGACTGCTTGGCCTGGTTGTAGATCGAGTAGTCGAGGCTGTTCTCCGCGATCTTGCCGATCTCGACGACCGCGAGCACCGGCATGATGGTCATGCCCGTGTAGCTGGCAATGGCGAGCAGCGGATAGATGTAGAGTGCACCTCGAACGTCGAGGTACTTGAACACGCGCGACGCGACGAACAGCTGCAGGACGACGCCGGCGAGGTTCGCCCAGAAGAAGTAGCTGGCCTTGAACTCGCCGAGCCAGACCTTCGCCTCCTTCTCGTCGTAGTGGCGCGCGTCCTTCACCGCCTCGAGGGTGCGGTCGAGGATGTACTCGCCGTTCGAGTTGATGAGGTTGACCATGAGGATGATCGCCGCGATGAGCAGCAGGTAGCGATGACTGAAGATCATCGCGAGACCGCCCTTGCCGCCGGGAGGCGCCTCGGCCTCCTTCTTCCGCGCGGCGTCCGTGGTCTCGTGCGCGTTGACGAGGCGCACGATGACGAGGCACACCATGAGCACGCCGGCCGGGACGAGCATCATGTTGTAGAGACCGAGCGGCTTGACCGCCATGCCGGCGAGCTGCGAGCCGATGAGCGCGCCGAGCGAGGAGCCGACGCCGATGACGGCGAAGACACGCTTGCCTTGCTCGGGCGTGTAGATGTCGTTCGCGAACGCCCAGAACTGCGCGAGGATCGTGAGGCTGTAGCAGCCGACCCACAGATAGAACGGGATGCCGATCTTCGCGCCCATGTGCCCGAGGATGCAGAAGACGACGAGGCACCCGGCGCAGAAGAACTTCGTGTACGTGATGAGGCGTAGTCGGTCGACGCGCTGCGCGAGCGCGCGATAGCCGTAGAAGACGCCGATCAGCAACACGGCGAGGAACGCCGTCGCATAGCTCTTCGTCTCGGCGCCGCCCGGTGCGGCGAGGATGAGCGGCTCGCGAATGACCTTGAGGAAGTAGTACGAAGCGAGGAGCAGCACGCCGTCGAGCGTGAGCAGCAGGACCGAGTAGACCTCGCTCGCGTGCACGACCGCGAAAAGCGAGAGCAACTTCACCATCAGTCCGCTGTCGCTGCCGCTGTTCTCTTGCTTCGCCATGCCCGAGGCACGATACCCCAGTTTGTTGATACCCTCGATCTTCACGGATGAAGGGGACTCCGCAGACCTCGGCCGTCTGGCCGGCGGCGATCGCTTCGGCGTCGCTCGTCGCCCAGCACGTGGGCGGCAAGGCCACGCGAGACACGCTCTTTCTGTCGCACTTCGGCCTCGGCCTCCTGCCCGCGGCGATGATCGCGGCGGCGGTGGTCTCTTCTGTCGCAGTCGTCGGGATCTCGCGCGCCCTCGGTAAGTACGGGCCGGCGCGGCTGGTTCCAGTGATGTTCGGGAGCAGCGCCGCGCTGTTCTTGCTCGAGTGGTGGCTCAGTCTCTACTCCGAGCAGGCCGCGGCCATCTCGGTTTACTTGCATACTGCAATTTACGGCTCGGCCGCGGTGAGCGCGTTCTGGTCGCTCGTCAACGAGCGGTTCGATCCTCACAGCGCCAAGAAGATCGTCGGTCGCATCGCGAGCGGAGGCACGGTCGGCGGCGTCGTGGGCGGCGTCGTCGTCTGGCGCGCCTCTGCCCATCTCTCGGTGCCGATGATGCTGGCGCTGCTCGCGTTCATCAACGTGATCGGAGCGTGGGGCGCGCTGCAGACCGGACGCGGCGCGTCGGGAGGAGGCAAGGCCGTCGAGCCGCTCGCGGGCGGCGGCTGGAAGATCGTGCGCGAGACGCCGTACTTGCGCGACCTCGCGCTGCTCGTCCTTGCGGGCGCGATCATCAACGCCCTGCTCGACTGGCTGCTCAGCGCGCACGCCACGAAGGAGTACGGCAAGGGCCCCGCGCTCCTCGGGTTCTTCGCGCTCTTCAACATGATCGTGGGCGTCCTCTCCTTCGCCGCCCAGACCGGGCTGTCACGGCCGCTCCTCGAGTCGCGCGGCCTGGCGGGGACCGTGAAGTCACACCCGCTGACCGTCGCGGCGTGTGCGGTGGGCGCGCTCCTCACGCCGCATCTCTGGAGCTTCTGGAGCGTGGTGCTCCTCCGCGGCGGCGAGGCGGTGACGCGCAACTCGCTGTACCGATCGGCGTACGAGCTGTTCTACACGCCGCTGCCCACCGCGAAGAAGCGCGCGACGAAGACGATCATCGACGTCGGCGTCGATCGCGTCGGGACGACGATCGGCAGCGTCGCGCTCCTCGCGATCGTGCACCTCGGGCTCGACCTCGCGACGCGCGCGGTCCTGATCGCGACCATGGCGCTGGCGGCGATCGCGTGGCTCGTCGCGACGAGGCTCCACGACGGATACGTCTCCGCGCTCGCGGCGAGCCTGAGATCCGGGGCTGTCGCGCTCGGCGACTCCGATCTCGAGGACCTCACCACCAAGCAGACGCTCGCCGAGACGACGGCGCTCCTCGATCGGCAGAAGCTTCTCGCGCGCATCGAGCAGTTCCAGCGCGAGAAGGAGGGCAAGAGCGAGGGCGGCGCGAGTGCGAGTGCGAGTGCGAGTGCGAGTGCGAGTGCGAGCGCGGGCGCGAGTGCGGGCGCGGGCGCGAGTGCGGGCGCGGGCGCGGGGGCGATCGACGTCGGCGCCGATCCCGTCGCCGCTCGCGCGGCGGCGCTGCGGTCCGGCGAGCCGGCGCGCATCAAGGCGGCATTGATCGCGCCGTTGCCTCCGGCGCTGTCGGGGTTCGTGATCCCTCTCCTCGCCGAGGACGCCGTGGTGCGAGATGCGGTGCGCGCGCTCCGGAAGGTCGCGATCAAGTCGACCGGCCAGCTCCTCGACGCTCTCCTCGATCCCGACGTCGACTCGCGCGTCCGGCGGCGCATCCCGCGCGTGCTCAAGGTCTGTCGCACGCAGCGCGCGGCGAGCGGGCTCTTGATGGCGCTGCGGGATCCCGTCTTCGAGGTCCGGGTGCAGGTGGCGCTCGGGCTCGGGCAGCTCGCGAGCGATGCGAAGATCACGCTCCCGCGCGACGAGATCTTCGACATCGCGCTCCACGAGCTCACGGCGGGACGTGCGAGCTGGACCGAGGGCGAGGACGGGCTGCATCGGGGGCTCGCCCAGGTGTTCGCGGTCCTCGGGCTCGTGCTCGAACGCGACCCGCTCACGATCGCGAATCGTGCGCTCCGCTCGGAGGATCCGGCCCTGCGCGGGACGGCGTTCGAATACCTCGAGGTCGTCGTGCCGCCGCGCGTGCGCGACGCGCTCGTGCCGCTCCTCGGCGACGTGAAGCCGGTCGCGCGCGTGGGACAGGGCCGCGGCTCCCAGGAGCTCGCCGAGGAGCTCCTTCGGTCGTCGGCATCGCTCGACCGACCCGCGCGCTGACGCCGCAGTGACGCGGGTCGCATCGCAGAATCACAATCTGCGGTTACGCGATGAGCCTTTCAGGTATCGTGCGGAGGCTTGGCCCGTCGAACACGTCGTAAATCGCGCCTGATCGTGAGTGTCGCAGCGGCATCGGCGCTGGCATCCTCGTTCACGCTCTTCGCGAGCGTCGCCTTCGCGCAGACGGATACCCGTCCCGGGCCGTCGGCGCCCGCCGGAGGTGAGCCCGGTGACGGCAAGCGCCGCGAGCCGGATCCCGGCGGCATGCCGACCAGCCCGGACAAGGGCGCGCAGTCACCGACGACGGAGCCCGCGCAGTCACCGACGACGGAGCCCGCGCAGTCACCGACGACGGAGCCCGCGAAGGAGCCGGGGACCTCCGCGGCGGCCGGCTACGACAACCGCGACGTGCCGGTGCCCACGAGCGGCCCGAACGCCGAGCCCATCCCTCCGCCGCCGCCGGGCGGCGAGAGCCCGAAGCGCGCGGCGCCCGACTACGACGGTCGCGGCGAGGAGCCGACCACCGCGGGCGACGTCGCGTTGTGGATCCCGCGCATCATCCTCTCTCCGCTCTACTTCGTCAGCGAGTACGTGATCCGTCGGCCGCTCGGCTGGCTCATCACGACGGCCGAGCAGAAGCAGTGGCCCGCGGCGATCGTGAACTTCTTCACGTTCGGCCCCGACAAGACGGCCGGCGTGTTCCCGACGTTCTTTCTCGACCTCGGCTTCCGCCCCAGCGTCGGCATCTATGCGTACTGGAACGATCTGCTCGGCAAGGGCAATCACCTGCGCATGCACTTCTCGACCTTCGGCGCCGACTGGCTGCAGGGCTCGGTCGCCGACAAGGTCCCGATCGGCAAGGACAGCTTCTTCGACATGCGCTTCGAGGGCACGCATCGCCCCGACTTCCTCTTCTACGGGCTCGGCCCGCGCTCGGTGAACGAGAACCGATCGCGTTACGGCGTCGATCGCCTCCAGGTGAAGCCGGTCTTCGAGACGATGTGGTGGCGCGGCAGCCGCGTCACCGTCGAGGGCGGCGTTCGCTACGTCGACTTCCGCGACGACACGTGCTGCGACGATCCGTCGTTGCAGACGCAGGTCAATCGCGGCGTGTTCGCGGCGCCCCCGCCCGGCTACGTCAGCGGCTACACCGCGGCGTTCTCGCGCGGCGAGCTCACGGTCGACACGCGTGAGGCGGCGCCGGCATCGCAGACCGGCGTGCGGCTCGAGCTCGAGATCGAGCAAGGCTCGAACGTGCGTCGCTCGACCGACAACTGGGTTCGCTACGGCGGCTCGGTCGGCGGCTTCGTCGACATCCACGACAACCGCACCGTGAGCCTCTCGCTCACGACGCTGTTCGTCGATCCGCTCAGCGCGAACGCGACGATCCCGTTCACCGAGCAGGTCGTCCTCGGCGGCAGCGGTCCCATGCGCGGCTTCCTCTACGGTCGCCTCGTCGACCGCAGCGCGGCCGTGGCCACGCTCAAGTATCGCTGGCCGATCTGGGTGTTCCTGGACGGCACGATCCAGGGCGCGATCGGTAACGTGTTCGGCCCGCAGCTCGAAGGCTTCGATCCGAAGCTGTTCCGCGTGACGGCGAATCTCGGCGTCGAGACCATCGGCGTCGCCGACAACACGTTCGAGATCCTGGTCGGCATGGGCACCGAGACCATCGACCACGGCCTGCAGGTCAACTCGTTCCGCTTCTTGTTCGGCACGAATCGCGGCTTCTAGCGCCTAGCGGCGGCGCCGCGCACGCCATAGCAGCGTCGCGCCGCCGAGCACCGCGACGATGGCCGCGATCCATGCGCCGCGGTCTCGCGTGAGCGCCGCCTCTTTCCCCTCCGCCTCCGCCTCCGCGCTCGCGCCCGCGTCCGCGCCCGCCCCCGCGTCCGCGGTCGCGCTCGCGTCCGCATCACCCTCCGGCTCCGGCCCGAGACCGAGCTCTCTTCGCAGCTTCGGCCAGTCGGCGCCGCACTCCTTCGCCACGCTCGTTCCGTCGGCGCACGCCATGGGTCCGCGGACGTCGCGCAGGTGCAGGCGCGGCGCGAAGGTCTTGCCCTCGTCGGTCGATACGCCCGCGATGAACCCGCCGCCCTCGCTCGAGCAGGCCCAGAGCGCGTCGCCTCTCCGCGTGAGGCACTGGACCTTCAGCTTCGACGCTTGCGTGAGCTCGCCCGCGACGCTGCCCGCATAGAGCCCGTCGTCTGGACCGCCGACGTACACGTGCGTCCCGTCACCCCCGAGCGCAAAGCCGGCGAGCGGCCCCTTCGCGGAGAGCAACGTTCGACTCGACTTCATCCCGTCGTCGCTGACGATCAGCCGCGTCGGATTCTCCGGCGACGCCGACGTTCGCAGATAGATGCGATCTGCACGCTTTGGATCGACGGCAGCGATGAACGGCGCGAGCTCCTTCGGCCGAAGCTCGGTCGCGCGCTCCGACCAGTGCTTGCCGCCGTCCGACGAGACCAGGAGGACGCCCTTCCGATCGGGATCCTCGCCGCGCACCGCCGAGACGTACACGCGCGACGGATCGCTCGGCGCGACCTCCACGGTCTCGCCGAGCAACGTCGGATCGAAGCGCGGCCCGAGCGGCACGAACGAGCGAGCGTCGTCGGTGGAGATCCAGAGCTGCGTCTTGTAGAAGCTGCCGCCGTCGCCGTGCCGGTCGTAGCTCGAGGCGAGCGCGAGGATCGCGCCGTCGGATCTCACCGTCACGTCGACGAAGACGGTGGCGTCGGTCTTCAGGCCTTCCCACGTACATCCGCCGTCGCGCGAGACGCGGAGCCCGTCGAACAGCCCGACCACGATCGCGCCGCTCTTGGTGATGACGTACGTCGGATCCTCGGGACCGGAGAATCCGATCGCGCGCTCGCAGACCCAGCTCCACGAGCTGCCGCGGTCTCGCGACACGAGGAGCCCGAACGTGACACGCACGACGACCGTCGCGTCGTCGGCCGGCGAGAAGAGCACCGCGTTCGACGCTGGAAAGCGGCCATTCGCCGTCGCGCTGCCCTCGACGGCGAGGCCGAGCGCAAGCGAGCCGAACGCGATCGCCGCGACGCGGTGCAACATGCCCGCGCGAGTCTACACGTCCTCAGTCGCGAGGCACGTCGCGCTGCAGGTTGATGGCCGTCCCGCCGTCGAGGTGTCGGCCCTCGGCGTCCGTGCGACCGTCGGCGAGCATTCGCACGAGCTGGTCTGCGCGGACCGGCTTCACGACGTGCTCGTCGAAGCCGGCATTGAGGGCGGTGACGCGATCCGTCGCTTGCCCGTAGCCGGTGAGCGCGACGAGGTACGTGCTCGACAGCGTTGCGTCGCTGCGCACCCGCCTCGCCAGCTCGAGCCCGTCGATCCCGGGGAGACCGACGTCGACGACGGCGATGTCGGGCCGCACCTCGCGGATCAGGTTGAGCCCCGCGTCTCCGCGATCCGCCGAATGGCACTCGAAGCCCGCGCGGGTGAGCAGCTCGCAGAGCATCTCGCGGCTGTCGGCGTTGTCCTCGACGATCGCGATGCGGCGCCCCGACGGCCGCCGCGCGCTCAGCGAGCGGCGCGACTCCGGGTACGCGTGAGCACTTCGGCCGAGGGCGGGGACGTCCTCGTCGACCGTGCTCTTCGCGATCGGAAGGCGGACCACGAACTCGCAGCCCTTCCCTTCCCCCGCGCTCGTCGCCGTGACCGTGCCGCCGTGCATCTGCACGAGCGATCGCACGAGGGTGAGTCCGACGCCGAGACCGCCGTCGGAGCGGTCGAGCGTACGGTTCGACTGGACGAACAGCTCGAAGACGTTGTCGAGCATGTCCTTCGGAATGCCGGCGCCGTCGTCACGCACCACGATGAGGGCCTGGTCGCCTTCACGTCGCGCCTCGAGCCGCACGCGGCCGCCGCGATGCGTGTACTTTCCAGCATTCGTGAGCAAATTGACCTGAATTTGCTGGAGTCGCGCGGGGTCACCGACGACGTAGACCGGCAGCGGCTCGATGATCACGGTGAACTCGATCTTCCGCGACTCCATCAGATTGCGGACGGCGTCCGCCGCTTCGCGCGTGACCGTCCCGAGGTCGACGCGGACCTTGCGGAGCTCGATCTTGTTCTGGGTGACGCGACTCACCTCGAGCAGATCGTCGAGCAGCCGCGCCATCTGTTGCGACTGGCGCTCGATGATCTCGACGAGGTGCGGTCGCTTGTCGGGCGGGCACTCCGTGCCCTTGAGGAGCGCCGCGGCGGTGACGACGGCGCCGAGCGGATTGCGAAGCTCGTGCGAGAGCATCGCGAGGAACTCGTCGCGGCGCCGCATCGCCTCCTGGATCCGCTCGTCGGCGCGCTTCTGCTCGCTGACGTCACGGAACACGCCGATGATGCCGACGGTGTGCCGCTCGCCGTCGAGAAGCGGCAGCCGCGTGACGAGATCCCAGTCCGAGCCGCCGTCCGGCCGAGCGCGGCGCTCCAGGCGATACTGTTGCGGCTCGCCGGTACGGAGCACGACCTCGTCCTGCTGCTGCAGCGCGAGCGCCTCGCTCTTGTTGGGGAGCTCGAAGGCGGTCTTGCCGACCGCGTCGCGAGGATCGGAGAGCGCGAGCCGCGTCGCCATCGCGTGATTGGCGCGGATGAAGCGACCGCGAAGGTCCTTGAAGTAGATCGCGTCGGGGATGCTGTAGAGCAGGCTGTTCAGGAGGTACCGCTCGTGGAAGAGCGCGTCCTCGGCCGCCTTGAGGCCGCTCACGTCGATGAGCGTGATGACGACGCCGAGCACTTCACCCTTCGCGCGGTACGGGAGGACGCGCAGGAAGAACGCGCGGCCGTCGCGATCGCGAACCTCGCGTTCGACGGGGACTCCCTCCGCGACGACGCGCCGTAGATCGTCGTTGAGCCCAGGATGGTCCATCTTGTGGGTGAACGACTCGATGGACCGTCCAATGTCCTGCGGCAGCAGCGTGAAGCTGTCCGCGATCTGAGGAGTGAAGCGGCGGATCCGGAGCTGGCGATCGAGGAAGATGGTGCCCACGTCGGTGCTCGACAGGAGGTTGTCCATGTCGTTCGTGAGCTCGGTCAGCTCCGCGATCTTGCGCTGGTACTCGGCGTTGACCGTGTAGAGCTCCTCGTTGACGCTCTGGAGCTCCTCGTTCGTGCTCTGGAGCTCCTCGTTGGAGGCGAGCAGCTCCTCGTTCGCCGCCTGGAGCTCCTCGTTGCTCGTCTCGAGCTCCTCGATGGCGGCCTGGAGGTTCTCCTTCGTGTAGGAGAGCTCGCCCTCGAGCGCGGCGAGCTGCTCGCGCGAGACGTGCGCGAGATCGATCTCCGTGGAGTTGGGCTCGGCCTGTTGCGGCGGCGGGTCGGCCGACTCGAACGTGATGAGCACGTGAGCGTGGTCGCCGCTGGCTCCTCGCCCGCGCACCCGTCGCACCGTGACCTTGTAGAAGGCCTCGTCGCCGTTGACGCGGATGCGCACGCCCTTGAAGACGATGGCCGAGGCCTCCTTCTTCGCGCGCGCGAGGCCGCCGACGAGGACCATGCGCAGCTCGCTGCCGACGATGTCGAGGACATCGAGATCTTGCCGCCCGTCGCGCATCTCGAGGAACCGGCTTGCGCCGGCAAACGCGTGGACGAGCTCGCCCTTCTCGGTGACGAGCAAGCTCGGAGGCATGACCTCGTCGAGCAGCGTGTCGTACGTGCCGAGGAGGCCGGTGATCGAGTAGCGCGCTTGCGGCGCGGCGGTGGCGGCGTTGACGGCGATGCGCAGCTCGGGTCGCGCCGGCTGGAAGCGCGGGTCGACGGGAATGCGGACGTCGCTGTATTTACGATAGATCCGCCAGTGTCGGTCGACCGCCTCGAAGTCGTGGAACAGCGCGCCCGGGCTCTCGCTCGGACCGAGGAAGCACACGCCGCCCTTGTTGAGCGCAAAGTGAAAGAGGCTGAGCACCTTCTGCTGCGCGGGCGGCTGCAGGTAGATGAGCATGTTGCGACAGCTGATCAGGTCCATGCGCGTGAACGGCGCGTCCTTGATCACGTTGTGCGCGGCGAACACCACCATCTGGCGGATGTCGGGGATGACCTGGAAGCCGCCGGTGCGCTTCAGAAAGAAGCGCGCGAGGCGCTCGGGCGTGACGTTCGCGACCGCCTCTTCGCCGTAGATGGCGCGTGATGCGATCTCGATCGACCCGCGGTGGACGTCGGTGGCGAAGATCTTCACCGGCCGGTTGCCGTGCTTCTCGGAGAGCTCGGCGAG
>FTCS01000634.1_pt1 | contig 17159 bp, 10 predicted proteins | sample 1639391 | NCBI WGS metagenome assembly FTCS01 (sample SAMEA3914864, study PRJEB12502) | metagenome | biome: forest; material: soil | place: USA | collected 2012-03-12 | depth 0.3 m | reverse complement strand
TCGTCGAGCGCGCCGGCCTTGTAGCCGGTGCGATCGACGCGATGGATGTAGACGATGTCGAGCTCGCCATCCCAGTCGGCGCGCGCGCCTTCGGCGATCGCCGGCGGGTTGTCGCGAAGCTGCATGACCTTGGCGCGCGCCATCTGGCGGCTCTCGTCGGTCGAATCGTCGAGCACCTGGATCTCGAGCTTCTCGCGCGGGTATGCCATGCGCGACGTCTGCTCGAGGAGGCGCGCGACGACGGTGGCCTCGTTGTAGAGCGGGAGCTGGATCGTGACGTGCGGCAACGTGGCCGGATCGCGATCGAGCGGCAGACGCGGCATTCCTTCGCGAAGAGCGCGGAGCTTCTTCGCATAGCGGAGGCACGTGATCACGAGGTGCGACCGGTGAATTCCGTACATCGCGAGCAGCAGGAGCACGGCGAAGTACGCGAAACACAAGGCAACTTGCATGCGCCGAGCTTGACATCGGCCCGCGGCAGCTTTGTCATCGACTTGTAATTCGTTGTACCTACTTGTCCCCGTTCACCCACCTGCGGACGGCGGCGTCTGCGGTGGATGCGGCAGGCAGGTACGCCGTCACTCGGGTTCGGGCTTGGAGCCGAAGTCGAGGCTGTAGAGCGCTGCGAGCCCGAGGAAGACGAAGGTGTGCGTGGACTTGTCGGTGATGTCGTCAGTCCTGCCGTTCGTCGTCGCGGAGCTGAACGACCCGACGCCGAGACCCAGCTTCGGGACGAAACGGATCGGACCGGCCGGGATCGAGATGCCGGCGCTGAGCGCGAACTCGAGACCGGTCGCCGAGACATCCTGGGCCGGCGTGGTGCCGTTGCTGTCGAGGCTGAGTGATGCGGTGCGCGAGCCGACGCCGAGATCGCCGATGAACGAGACCTTGTCGACGTTCGGGACGATACCGAGGTTCACGCCGACGTACGTCGTGTGCGCCGACGCGTTGAAGGTGCCGGTCAAGCCGTTGACGCTCTTCGGGGCGCCGAGCGAGGCGTAGTCGAACGTCGCGCCGAGCAGCAGCATCTTGGCGAGGCGCACGTAGATGTCGAGGCCGCCTCCGCCGCCGGCGGTCGCGAAGTTCTCGATCTTCTGGTTGTTGCTCACTTCACCGGTCGGGATCACCGCGCCGCCGTGGAGGCCGAACAAGAGGCCCGCCGAGGTGGGCCCGCCCGGGCGCGGTCGGACCGGACGATCGGGGCCGCCGGGAGGGGGCCCGCCCTGACCATACGGAGGCGGAGGCGGCGCGACGACGACGGCGCCGCCGCCGGGCACCTGAACGAGCGTGAGCTCGACGCTCTTCTGCTCCTTCTCACCGAGCGGCACGTCGATCGAGGACGGGGTCGACCACCCCACCGCCTGCGCGCTGAAGCGATACGTCCCGGGATTCAGCGGTCGCGCGATGCCGAGCAGCTCGTTCGGCATGTTCACGCCGTTGACGTTGACCTGGAGGTTCTGCACCTGCTGCGGCCCCGGCTTCACCGTCACGCGCAGCGAGGGGATGCGCGCATGGAGCGCCGGCAGCTCGGCCTGTCCTTGCTGCTGCGCCTGCGTGAAGGCGTCGGGCGATCCCGCCGGCAGCGCCTTGTGGATCAGTACCTCGTACGTCTCGGACGCCTCGACGAGGCGACCCGTGAGCGCCTGGCACTCGGCGATGTGGAGCAAGTGCGTGGGCGCGTCGAAGAGCTTCTCGGCCGACTCGAACCGCGCGAGCGCCTCGGCGTATTTGCCGTCGTCCTGGAGCTTCACGCCCTCCTGGTAGGCCGCTCGTGCGGCCGCCTTCTTCTCGGTCTCCGACATCTGCGCGTGCGCGCCGGTCGAGAGCAAGAAGAGGCCGGCAGCGGCGGCGAAGGCGAGTGAGCGACGAATCGAAGAGTAAGAAGATGACGAAGAAAAAGCGGAGACGCGTGTCTTCATGGCTCGCTCCGGAACGGGAAAAGGCGATCGCGATCCGTCGCGATCACGATCCGTCCGTGGGAGGCAGACTAACGCGGAAGGCTAGTAGCCGGGATCGTTCTTGTTCGGCTTCTTCGCCGTGGCCGTCGGAGTCGGAGGCGGCGCGGGCGCCGGCGCCGGCGGAGGAGAAGCGCCGGGCGGTGGCAGCGTGACGGGGCCGCCGGGCGGCGGAAGCGCGGCAGGCGTCGGTGCGCCGGGCGCTGCCGTGATCGGCGCGGCGCCTCCGGCCTTCGCGCCCGTGACGCCCTTCGCACCCGCTCCGCCCTTGCCGTGCGCAGGCGTCTTGCCGGCGGTCGCGAGCGGAGTCTCGGTGATCGCCGCGCTGGTCCCGGGAGCCGAGGGATTGTCGGGAGCACCGCTCGTTGCGCCCGCGGCCGTCACCGGAGGATCGGACGACGCGGTCGGCGGAGGACCGGCCTTGTCGGACGCGGCGGGCGGCTGCGTGACGAGACCGACGGTGTTCGTCGCCGCTGCATCGCGCTGGCGCTTCATGATCACGACGCCCGTGCCCACACCGGCGAGGCCGAGGCCGATCGCGGCGGCACCGACCAGCCACTTCCACGTCGAAGCGCCGACGCCTGGTACCGGCTGCGACGAGGTGAAGCCGGCCGCGGTCATTCCGGCGGGATTGGGCGTGCGCGAGCCGTAGCTCTGGGCGTTCGGATCGGGGTTGCTGCCCATCGACGCGCGCTGCGTCGGCGGCGCCCCGCTGTGCGCGTGACCGCCTGCGCTCGACGCGGCCGCGATCGTCGCGGACATCGGCACGCCGGGCATGCCCGACATCGGCGTTGCGCCGCGTCCGCCGATTCCCGCCGCGAACGCGAGGTGCTCCGCCATCTCGGTGACGTTCGAAAAGCGGCGCTCCGGCTCGCGCTCGAGCGCGCGCGAGAACCACGTGTCGAACGCCTGCGGGAGGCCGGGCACGAACTGCGACGGCATCGGGATGGGCGCCGTGCAAATCTTCACGAGCAGATCGCCGACCGACTCGCCGTCGAACGGCAGCCGTCCGGTCACGCACTTGAAGGCGATGACGCCGAGCGACCAGACGTCGGTTCGATGATCGACGTTGCGGAGCCCGCGCGCCTGCTCCGGCGACATGTAGAAGGGCGTTCCGAGGACGGCGCCGGTCTTGGTGCTCGACGTGATGCCCGGCGTGTTCGGGCTGTTCTGGATCTTGGCGATGCCGAAATCGAGGACCTTCGCGACCTCCTCGTCGTCGTCCGGATTGGCGACGATGAAGATGTTCTCGGGCTTCAGATCGCGATGGATGATGCCGCGCTCGTGCGCGCGCGCGAGACCGCGCGAGACTTGCTGGAGGATGCGTGCCGTCTCCTGGAGCGACATCTGCTTCAGGCGATCGATGCGCTTGTCGAGCGGCTCACCGGTGAGCAGCTCCATCACGATGTACGGCTTGCCGTCCTCGGTGACGCCGTGGTCGTAGATCTGGATCGCGTGCTTCGACTGGATGGTCGCAGCGGCTTTCGCTTCCTTGTCGAAGCGGCTCCGGGCCTCCACGCTGTTCGCGTACTCGGCCTCGATGAACTTGATCGCCGAAGGTGTTCCGAGCGAGGCGTGGCGCGCTTCCCAAACAGAGCCCATTCCGCCGCGGCCGATCAGCTTGACCAGCTGGTACTTGCCACCGACGAGGCCTGTCGATGGCGGTGCTTCAGCCGTGTCGGGGGTACTCATGGGCGGGCGGCTCGAGGGGCTATTCTATTGGACGCGCGAAAGCACCGAACGGTTCAAAGACTACCGTGGCGTGGCCGGAAAGGGAAACCGAGGCCGGCGCGGCTTTGTTCCGACACTTGGGACGCGGGGCCCGTTGCGACGGGCCGGCTGCGCTCCTACGGTGTGCGCCGTGCCGCGCGCTCCCGAAGCCCCTCCCACAGCCGAAAACACTGCCGGAAAACCCGCTAGCTCGAGCAAGAAGGCTCCGAAGCCCAAGCCAGCTGCGCCTCCGCCCGTGAGCACGAGCGTTCTTCCGCCGCCCGGAGCGGAGGACGTCCTCTATCTCGTCGATCTGTCGGGGTACGTCTTCCGCGCCTATCACGCCGTGCCCCCGCTCTCGAACTCGAAGGGCGAGGCGACGCACGCCGTCCACGGCACCGTCAGCATGATCCAGAAGGTCGTGAACGACCGCCGCCCGTCGATGCTCGCCGTCGCGATGGATTGTCGCGGCCCGAGCTTCCGACGCGACATCGACGCTCGCTACAAGGCGACGCGCCAGGCGGCGCCGCTGGACCTCTCCGGTCAGATGGCGCGCTGCGAGCAGTTCGCGAAGGCCTACAACATTCCGATCTTCCAGTCGGACGGCATCGAAGCCGACGACCTCATCGCGGCCGTCGTCGAGCGCGCCGTCGCGGAGGGCGTTCGCGTCGTCATCGTGAGCGCGGACAAAGATCTCATGCAGCTCGTTCACGATCACGACGATCGCGTGCTCATGTGGGACTCGATGCGGGATCGCACGTACGGTCCTCCCGAGGTCGAGGCGAAGTTCGGCGTGCCGCCGAGCCAGCTGCGCGATCTGCTCGCGCTCACCGGAGACACGTCGGACAACATTCCTGGAGTCCCGAGCGTCGGCCCCAAGACGGCGGCCGATCTCTTGAAGGAGTTCAAGACCATCGACGGCGTGTACGCGAACCTCGGCGCGATCAAACGCGTGAAGCTCAAGGAGATGCTCGCGGCGCACGAGACGGACGCACGCATCTCGCAGGTGCTCGTCACGTTGAAGCGCGATCTCGACATCCACTGGAGCAAGGAGAGCCTGCGCTACGGCGGCGCGAACACCGAGGAGCTACGTCGGCTCTTCATCGAGCTCGAGCTGACACGTCTCCTCGATCAGATGACGGCGGCGCAGGCTCGGCTCGAGTCCGGGCAGCGCGCCAACGTCGGCGACAAGGGCGCGGGGCGCGCCGTCGCGATGGTCGCTGCCGCCCGCTCACCCGCGGCGCCGGCCGTGAAGCCGGTCGCGCGCGTGTACCGTCACGTCGTCGACGAAGCATCGCTCGCCGCGTTCGTCGCGAGCGCGAAGACGGAAGGGCGCTTCGCCGTTCACGTCGCGACGACGAGCCCCGATCCGATGCGCGCGAGCATCCACGGCCTCGGGCTCGCCGTGACGCCTGGGGAAGGGATCTACGTCCCGATCGAGCATCGTTATCTGGGCGCGCCGGTGCAGCTGAAGTGGGAGAAGATCAAGGAGCTGCTCGGGCCGCTCTTCGCGGACGCGTCGGTCCGCAAGGTCGGCTACGACCTCAAGCGCTCGGAGAACATCCTCGCGCGGCACGGCATCTCGCTCGCCGGGCACATCTCCGACCCGATGCTGGCGGCGTATCTCCTCGATCCCGAGGCGCCCAACGACCTCAAGGACCTCGTTCGGCGCGAGCTCGGGAGCGAGCTCCCGATGTTCGACGAAGGCACGGGAAAGAAGGCCGATCGCGTCGTCTTCGATCAGCTCGACGTGGAGCGCGCCACGACGTTCGCGGCGCCCGCCGCGGAGCTCGCGCTCGCCGTGTCGGAGCGTCTCGACGCGCGCGTCGCGAGCGACAATCTCGGCAAGCTGTACGAAGACGTCGAGCTGCCGCTGTCACGCGTGCTCGCGTCGATGGAGCGCAAGGGCGTGCTCGTCGACACGACCAAGCTGTCGACGATTGCGGCGCGCGTGGAGAAGGAGTGCGAGGCGCTCGAGGCGAAGGCGCAGGAGCTCGCGGGTCGGAAGTTCGCGATTCGCTCGCGCGATCAGCTCGAGGCCATTCTCTTCGACGAGCTCCTGCTCCCGGTCGTCAAGCGCACGCTCAAGGGCGGACGCTCGACGGACGCGGCCGTCCTCGACGAGCTCGCCGACAAGCACGCGCTGCCGGCGGTCATCCTCGAGTATCGCGAGCTCGACAAGCTGAAGGGCACCTACCTCGACGCGCTGCCGCGCGCGGTCAATCCGGAGACGGGGCGCATCCACACGCGCTTCGAACAGGCGGTGGCGGCGACGGGGCGGCTCTCTTCGACGGATCCGAACCTGCAGAACATTCCGATTCGCAAGGAGGTCGGTCGGCTCGTGCGGTCGGCGTTCGTGGCGCCGCCCGGACACCAGATCGTGAGCGCGGACTACTCGCAGATCGAGCTACGCGTCCTCGCTCATCTCGCGAAGGACGAGCAACTCGGCGTCGCCTTCCGCGATCAGCTCGACGTTCACCAGCACACGGCGTCGCTCATCTTCGAGGTCCCGCGCGACCAGGTGACGAGCGACATGCGCCGGCGCGCGAAGGCGATCAACTTCGGTTTGATCTACGGCATGGGAGAGGCGAGGCTCGCGCGCGAGCAGGGCATCACGCGCGAAGAGGCGCGTCACTTCATGGAGGCGTACTTCGAGCGCTTCGTCGGCGTGCGCAACTTCATGAACCAGACCGTGGAGACGGCGCGCAGCGGAGAGGCAGTGCGAACGATCCTCGGCCGCCGGCGGTTCTTGCCCAATCTGAATTCGCAGAACCGGGGTCTGCGCTTCGAGGCCGAGCGCGTCGCGAAGAACACGCCGATCCAGGGCACGGCGGCCGACATCCTCAAGCTCGCGATGATCTCGCTCGGCGAGGGCGACGTGGTGCCCGGCGCGCGCATGATTCTCACGGTTCACGACGAGCTCGTGTTCGAGGTGCCGAACGCGCATGTCGAGAAGGCGGAGAAGCGGATCAAGGAAGCGATGGAGTCGGCGTTCAAGCTGGACGTGCCGCTCGTCGTCGATGTCGGGCACGGCGAGCACTGGGGGGATGCGCACTGAGCGGGAGTCGGCAACACTCGCCTAGTGCAGCACGCCCTCGTTCGCCTCGATCCGCGTCGCTCCGCTACGACGTAGCGCAACCACCTCGCCCGGCGCGCATGCCATCGCGAGCTGCGACGACGACGTCGTGAGGATCCACTGCACGTTGGGCAGCGCGCGCCGAAGGAGCGGCACGAGGCCCCTCAGCATCGCCGGATCCTGCTGCGCCTCGACGTCGTCGATCGCCACCACGCCTTCGCCCGCGCGCGGATCCTCGGCGTGCGGATAGGCCGCGAACAGCGCACGCAGCGAGAGCGCTCCGAACGCCACGAGGTGGCGCGCTGCGCGCGGGAGCGCGTCGAAGCCCACGACCTGTCCGTCGCTGCCCTTCGCCTCCGGCTCGAGAGACAGCGGGCTCACGCCGGCATACGTGAAGCCGAACGGCGCCAGCATGACGTCGACCACCTCGCGCAAGGCGGCGTCGAAGCGTTCGAGATGAATGTATTCTGCACGTTGACCGCCGAGCGCGCGCGCGATGCCGGCGTACGCGAGCACCTGCTTCGTCTCGCGTGTGAGGTCCGCACGCGTCGGGTCGTCGAAGGACGCGGCGTGCCTCACGTCGTAACGGACGACCGAACGCTCCGGCGCGGAGAGCATGTTCGCCGCGCGCGAGAACCAGCGCGCTCCCGAGAAGCCGACGAACACGAAGCCGCCTTCGGTCTGCGCGCGTCGATCGAACAGGGCTTGCTCGCGGCGTCGAGCGCCGGCGCTCTCGGTGGTCTCACCGTCGAGGACCGCGCTCGGGCTCGCGACCACGAGCGGATGCGGCCGCTCCGGATCGTCATCGCCCAGCAGCCACTCCGTGACGGCGCTCGGCGGCGCGGTCGGCTCGGCGGACGGGGGCGCCGGCGCGCGCGGGTAGGGGGACGGCGGGAGCGCATGGCCAGGCCGCGTGACCGAAAGCGCCGTCAGCAGCGTCGTCTTGCCAATTCCGTCGGCGCCGAAGAGCACCGTGACCGGCCGAGGTGCGACGATCTCGTGGCCTTCCTCCTGCGCGTCGCCATGACCGCGATCACCGCCGTCGGCGAGCCGGACCGTGATGTCCTCGAAGACACCTACGCTGCGAAGCCGCACGCTGACGAGCCGCATCCCTTCGAGGATACCAGCTTCGCGCGCGAGAGCTCAGCGAGCGCGACGGCGGCGAAGTCCGAGCAGCGCAACCGCGGCCGCGAGCGCTGCGCCCGCGGAGCCCGGGAATCCGGAGCTGGTCGTACGAGCCGTCACGGCACAACCGCCGGCATGGGCGCCGGTCGTTGCGCCGTCGCTAGCCGCCGTGCTCGCGTTTGCCGCGGCGTTGATCGACGCCGTCGAGCTGTCGCCGGCCTCGTCGGTAGGCGTGGCGCCGGCCATCGCGAACGCATCCGTGAAGATCTGCTCGAAGCCCGCGGTCGTCGTGTAGATGTGCCCGAAATCGTCGTCGCAGCCGCCGCCGCGCGAGACGACGCCGATGACCGCGCCCGTCTCCTCGCTGATGGCCGGGCCGCCGGAGTCGCCCTGGCAGATCGACTTGCCGACCTCGAACTCGTGCGTTCCGAGCGGAGTCTTGCTGGGCGAGACGGCCTTGCCCTGCGCGAGCACCTCGACGCCGGCCTTCCGGAAGCGCGTGCCGATCGGGGAGGCTTCGTCGTTCTGACCGTAGCCGATGGAGCGGATGACCTCGCCCTTGCGCGCCGTCGCGTGGATGCGGACGGCGAGGGGAGCGATGCCTTCGATGGGCGAGTCGAGCACGACCAGCGCGATGTCCGAATCGCAGAGGTACGGGCCCGTCGGGGACACGATGGCGCGGCCCTTCGCGACGCCCGGCTTCGCGAAGCTCGGTGACGAGCCCGTATACACGGCGATGTTGGCGGGCTCCTCGTCGCCAGAGACGTGCGGTCCGTTCGCGGAGTGACCGTTCTCGTCACATGCGACCGACGTCGTGGCGTTCTTCGTGACGCAATGCCGCGCGGTGAGCACGAGGTTCGGCGCGACGAGCGCGCCCGAACAGAGCTCGAAGGTCGTCCCGACCCCGACGCGCAGCGCGACCACTCCGGGGATGGCGCTCGAATCGTCGTCCTTCGCGCCGCCGAAGATGCTGGGGTCCGTCGTGCTCGCGCTGACGCGCGTTTCCACTGGCTGGTCCGTGACTTCCGTAGCGCAGCCGGCGGTCGCGACCGCGAGCACCAGGGCGGGTAGCCATGACGGTGCACCGGCGATCCAGCACGTCCTGCCTACCTTGTGGGTAGCGGTAGCAGGTTTCAGGTACTTGGCGGCGAACGGCGCGAGAAGCATCGGGTTCGACCGGTACCTCTTCACTATGTATGCCGTCATACGACAGCTCATGCATGCGGCAATCTAGCTCAGCCGTAGGTTGCCGCTGCTCGGTCGCCGTGCCGCAGTTGGCGCGGCCGCGTTTTGACGCGAGCCCTGATCCCGGTGTCATGCCGCACTGCGTTTTGTGCTTGGTGGACACCTCCCGAACCGCGGGTTAGGCTCAGCAACCTAGCCTTTTCCAAGGTTTGTCGTCTGGGCTCAGAATTGCACCTCGCCCGACGCTCGGCCTTCCGGACCTTCTTGCGCGCCCGCTGATGCCCAACTCCGACGCTCTTGCTTCCGCGCTTGATCGCCTCGACCGCCTCGATGGCCTCGATCGCTCGCAGCCGCCGCGCCTCGCGCGTGACGGAAGCGCGCGCCTCGACCGGCTCGAGCGCCTCGAGTCGTCGTCGGCCGTCCCTACGAGCTCGGGCGTGCGCACATCCGCCCCTCCCTCGTCACCGACGGCGTTCCTCCGTGAGCTGAGCCGTGGTTGGAGCTTCAGCGATCGTCATCTCGCGCTGCTCGTGAGCGCTGCGCTGTTCGTCATCGGCGCGTGGCCCCTCGCGCTCACCGAGGTGCCTCCGTATCAGGACCTCCCGAACCACCTGGCGGCCATCACCGTCATCGAGAATCCGGCGCGCTACCCGGAGTTCGTCTTCAACGGGTTCCTCAAGACGAACGCCGCGCTGTTCGCGTGGCTCGTCATCGTCGGCAAGGTCGTCGGGACCAAGATGGCGGCGCGCCTGTTCGCGCTCCTCGTGCTGGCCGCGAACGCGATCGTCCTTCCGCGCTTCGTCCTCCACCTCACCGGCAGCCGTAAGCGGATGCTCGTGGCGAGCCTGTTCATGTGGCCCATGGTCCACAACTGGTTCGTCTCGATGGGCATGCTCGATTTCGCGCTGTCCGTGCCGCTCTCGCTCGGCCTGCTGCTCGCGATCGATCGCCAGCGGCGATCGCCCTCGCTCGTCAACGCGCTCGTCGTGACGGGGCTCGGTGCGGCAACCTGGTACGCGCACGTCTTCCCGCTGCTCGTCGTGCACATGCTCGTCTTCATCGAGGCGGCCCGTTCGCCTTCGTGGAAGGAGCGCGCATCTTCGTTCCGCGCCATGGCGCTGCCGCTCCTCCCCGTGACGGCGCTCGTCGCGATCTCGCTCGTCGATCACCTGCGCGACAACGTCGGTCCGATCTCGGCGCTCGTTCACGAGCACAACATCCTTCCGCCCTGGGAGCTCGCCTACAACATGTGGGCGGAGTGGTTCTGGGGCTTCACGAAGCTGTCGATCACGAGCGTCGTCCCGTGCCTCCTGCTCGCGTTCTTCGGCTTCCTCGGCCGCAAGCAGTCGCCGCGCTTCTTCTCGACCGCGGCGATGGTCGCGCTGATCGTCCTGTTCTGTCTGGCGCCCTACCGGATCACGAACTGGTATCACGTCAACTCGCGGCTCATTCCGTACCTCTGGGTCGCGCTGCTGCTTCGTCTGCCCGAGCAGCTCCCGCGGAAGATCGTCGCAGTGCTCGGCGTCTCGGCGATTCTCTACAGCGCCGGCATGGGCGCGGACTTCGTGCGTCTCGACCGCGATCGCCAGCAGTTCACCGCCGGCATCTCGGCGGTGCCCGAAGGCGCGCGGCTCTTGCCGCTCGTGTTCCGTCACAAGGGCGTGAGCGACAACACGCGCACGCTCATGCACGCGTGGGGCTTCTACGTCACGGAGAAGTACACGAGCGCGCCGCTGCTGTTCGCGCACTCTCGATCGTTCCCGGTCACGTACTCGTCGCCGCCGCCGGTGCGGTTCCACGAGCTCGTCCTCGAGAACTTCGCCGCCACCATGATCACGTCGGCGAGCTTCTGCAGCGACACGTCGCGCGTCGTCACCACGGACTGCAAGGCCGAGTACCGCGCGCGCTGGGCCGAGTTCTGGCACGACGCCACGCCGCTCTACGATCACGTCCTCTTGTGGGAGCCCTCGCAGGAGGCGCTCGATCTCGTGCCGTCCGACTACGGCGTCACGTTCCGGCAGGACGGGCTCGTGATCATGCAGCGCGGCGCCAACGCGCCGGCAGCGCAGCGTTAGTCAAGGCACCGCGCGCACGCGCAGGTCGATGCGCCGCCCGATGTTGAGCGCGAAGAACGCCGCGCCTTCTCCCTCGGCGAAGCTGCCGCCGATCGCGAACACGTCGCCGTGGAGGCCGTCGTGGACGGTGTCCGCGCTGACCGAAGCCCTGATGCGGAGCTTCGTCACCTTGCTCTTCGCGACGAACGGACGTCCTCGGATGAGCGTCATCGTCCGGCGAATTCCCTGCGCCAGCGGTCCGGTCGGCGTCCCCACGATCTGCACGTCCGCGATGTGACCCGAATCGTCGAGCGTCATGATCACGGTCGCTTCTCCGGCGCTGCCGAGCGGCGCGCTACGCCAGATCGGATCGCCGCTCGCCGCTTGCGGGAAGTCCCGGGTGAACGCCGTCGCGAGCTGCGCCGCCGATCGATCGCCGACGGCACCGAACAGCGCCGTCGAGCCGGCGCTTGCCGTCGCGCCGTCGGCCTCACCCGGCGCGGCATGACCGGCGGACGGTCGACCCTGATGCGAAGGACGGCTCGCCAGCTTGGCCTTGGACGGCGGCGTCGGACGAGCCGGCGCATCGGGAAACTCGACGGGCGCAGGCTCGGCGTTCGTGTCCGGCGACGGCGATGCATTCGCGAGCGGCGTCTCGGCGCTCTCGGGCGCGGGCAGCTCGAACGTCTCGCCGGCGTTCTGCGGCGGCGGCTCGCGGTCGGCGGCGACGCTGGCGGGGGCTCCGCGCGGCACGAAGAAGTACGCCGCCACCGCGCCATGGGCGACGAGCGACAAGGCCAGAGTCGAGACGAGCGCCCACCGCACGACCGATAGTGTGCCCGAGACGAAGGAAAGTTCCCGCATCGACGGCGAGGCTCGGGCTACGCGGGCAGGCACGTACCTCTGATCTGAGGTACGTCGACCTTGCGCGTGAGCACGGGCTATGCGAAGGAGCGTCCCAGATGACCAGGGTTTCTGGGGTGACCATCCCGCTCTTCTCGCTGCGCACGCGGAATGACTGGGGTATCGGACAGATCACGGACCTTCCCGCGTGCGCGGCTTGGCTGCATCAGGCGGGGCAGCGCCTCGTCCAGGTGCTGCCCACGCACGAGCTGTCGCAGGGCGAGACGAGCCCGTACGGCGCGCTCTCCGCGTTCGCGATCGATCCCATCTACATCTGCGTCGAGGCCATTCCCGATCTCGACGCTGCCGCGCTCGCGAGGCGCCTCGGCGACGAAGGCCGCGCCGAGCTCGACCGTCTCCGGAAGAACGCCGCCGTCGACTACGCGGCCGTTCGCAACCTGAAGAAGCGCGCCTTCGCCGAAGCGTTCGCGCGCTTCCGCGAGCACGAGCTCGAGAACGGCAACGGCGGTGAGCGCGCGAAGGCGTTCTTCGCGTTCGTCGATCGCGAGGGCGCTTGGCTTCGCGATCACGCGCTGTACATCGCGCTCCGCGGCTCCCACCACGAGCACGGGTGGACGACGTGGCCGGCCGACGAGCGCGATCGCGATGCGAAGATCCTCATGCTCGCGAAGGCGCGGCGCGACGACGGCGGTATCGGCACGCGCGTCCTCGAGCAGATGTACCTCCAGTGGATCGCGCACGAGCAGTGGCAAGCAGCCCGCGCGGGTCTCGAGAAGCTCGGCGTCGCCCTGATGGGGGACATGCCGTTCATCGTCGGCAGCGAGAGCGGCGACGTCTGGGCACACCGCGATCAGTTCCGCACAGACGTCTCCCTCGGAGCGCCGCCGGACGAGTTCGCGAAGGGCGGCCAGAAGTGGGGCCTGCCGGCGTACGACTGGGCCGCGATGGACGAGGACGGGCTCGCGTGGCTGCGCATGCGCGCGAAGCATGCCGCCGCGCTCTACGATCGGTTCCGCATCGATCACCTCGTCGGGTTCTTCCGCCAGTGGGTGCAGAAGGAAGACGAGGACGGCGAGTTCGTCCCGGCCGACGAGAAATCGCAACGGGCACGCGGCGAGAAGGTCCTGCGCGCGATCATCGATGCGGCCGGGCCCGGGACCGTCATCGCCGAAGACCTCGGCGTCATTCCTCCGTTCGTCCGCGAGACGATGACGCGTCTCGGCCTCCCCGGATACAAGGTGCTGCCGTGGGAGAAGGACGAGCACTTCTACCCGCGCGATCCGCGCGGGTTTCCCGAGCTGTCGGTCGCGACGTGGAGCACGCACGACACGCAGCCGATCACGGCGTGGTGGGACGGGCTCGAGCCGTGGGAGCGCGAGCGGCTGGCCGCGCTCGACAAGATCCCCCTCGACCTTCCCGAAGAGGAGCGCGAGCTCGCGTTGCTCGCTCTCCTCTTCTCTGCGCGCTCCGAGCTCACGCTCGTGCTCGTGAACGAGCTGCTCGGAGACAAGAGCCGGATCAACACGCCGGGCACCGTCAACGACCAGAACTGGACGTGGCGACTGCCGCGACCGATCGAGGAGCTCGCCGAGGATCCGAAGACGGTCGCGCGCTTCGCCGCGATTCGCAGCCTGGTGGCGGCGTCGGGCCGCATCTGAGCGGCCAGCTCTGTTATAACGCCGGCCGATGGCGCTGATTGCGAGGCCGGGACGGCATGCGCCCCTCGGCGCGACGTTCGACGGCGAAGGCGTGAACTTCGCGGTCTTCTCCGAGAACGCCACGGGCATGGACGTGTGCCTCTTCGACGAGAAGGGCGTCGAGACGCGCGTTCCGCTCGGTGAACGCAGCGCGCACGTCTGGCACGGCTACCTGCCCGGGATCCGTCCCGGCCAGCGCTACGGCTTCCGCGCGCACGGTCTCTACGCGCCCGACGCCGGCTCGCGGTTCAATGCGAGCAAGCTCCTCGTCGATCCCTACGCGCACGCGGTCGAAGGCACCGTCGACTATCGCGAGCCTGTCTTCGGCTACGCCGGAGCACCCAAGAAGGGGCTTGCCGGCACGACCGCGGCTCCCGACGATCGCACCGCGGATCTGCGCGACAGCGCGCGCGGCGTACCGAAGTCGATCGTCAGCGATCTCAGCTTCGACTGGGAAGGCGATCGCCATCCGCGCGTGCCGTGGGCCGACACCGTGCTCTACGAGGCGCACGTCAAAGGCCTCACGATGACTCACCCGGATGTGCCGGAGGCGATTCGCGGCACGTATCTGGGGGTCGCGCACCCGAAGTTCATCGAGCATCTGCATCGACTCGGCATCACGTCGCTCGAGCTGCTGCCCATCCACGAGCACATGGATGAGTGGAGCGTCGCCGCGCGCGGAATGACGAACTACTGGGGGTACGCGACGCTTGCGTTCCTCGCACCGAGCCAGCGCTTCGCGTCGAAGCGCGGAGCTCAGATCACCGAGTTCAAGACGATGGTGAAGGCGCTCCACCGCGCCGGCATCGAGGTCGTGCTCGACGTCGTCTACAACCACACCGGCGAAGGCGATCAGCTCGGCCCCACCGTGAGCCTGCGCGGTCTCGACAACGCCGCGTACTACCGGCTCCGCGTCGACAACCGCGCGCTCTACGACGACTTCACCGGATGCGGCAACAGCCTCAACATGCTGCACGCGCAGACGTTGAAGCTGGTGATGGACAGCCTCCGCTACTGGGTCACGGAGATGCACGTCGACGGCTTCCGCTTCGACCTCGCTTCGACGCTCGCTCGCGAGACGAGCGCGGTCGACAAGATGAGCGCGTTCTTCGACATCATCCACCAAGACCCGGTGCTCTCGAACGTGAAGCTCATCGCCGAGCCGTGGGACCTCGGCGACGGCGGCTATCAGGTCGGGAACTTCCCCGTGCTCTGGACGGAGTGGAACGGCCGCTATCGCGACACCGTCCGGCACTTCTGGACCGGCGCGACGTGGACCATCGCCGATCTCGGGTATCGCCTCACCGGTTCGAGCGATCTCTACGAGGACGACGGACGTCACCCGCACGCGAGCATCAACTTCGTCACCGCGCACGACGGCTTCACGCTGCGCGACCTCGTCTCGTACGAGAAGAAGCACAACGAAGCGAACGGCGAGCAGAACAAGGACGGCAGCGACTACAACGCGTCCTGGAACGGCGGCGTCGAGGGAGAGACGACCGACGCGGCGATTCGCGCGCTACGCCTTCGCCAGCAGCGGAACTTCATCGTGACCCTGGCGCTCTCGCAGGGCGTTCCGATGGTCACCTCCGGCGACGAGATGGGAAAGACCCAGCGCGGGAACAACAACGCGTTCGTGCAGGACAACGCGCTCTCGTGGCTCGACTGGGAGCTCGACGAGGAGCGGAAGGCGCTCCTCGAGTTCACGTGCGACGTCTTCGCGTTCCGCCGCCGGCACCCGGTCTTCCGGCGGCCTGGCTTCTTCAAAGGCCAGCGCGTCGGTGGGAGCGAGCTGAAGGACATCGCGTGGTTTCATCGCGACGGTCGCGAGATGACGCTCATCGACTGGCAGAAGCCCGAGAACAACGCGATCGGGCTCCTGCTCGCGGGCGATGCGCTCAACTGGCGCGACGACAACGGCGAGCCGGTGATCGACGACTCGTTCCTGTTGCTCCTCAACGGCTCACGCGTTGCGGTGGATTTCGTGCTCCCTAGCCTCGAGTGGGGCACGCGCTGGTCGCTACGCATCGACACCCGTCTCTCGTCGATGTCGCGCGACGGGATGTACGAAGCTGGCGCGCGGGTCTCGCTCGATCAGAACACGATGATGGTGCTGAAGCGCGCGCTCCCCGGGCGTGGGTCGTGGCGGCCTTCCACCGCGGCGCTACCTGTCGAAGCGCACGGCGACGACTGACACTACGTCACGGCGTCACGGCAGTACGGTGCACGCGATGTTGTCGAACAACATGTCGGCGGACTGGATCTGACCTGCCACGTACGTGAGCCCGATGTTGAGGGACGTCGTCGTGCCAGGCGGAAGCGTGAGACCGTTGAGCACGATCGTCGAACCGTTGGCGGTCAGCGTTGCGGTCGTCCCGGCCTGCTCGAAGGAGATGTGAAACCAGGTGTTCGGCGGCGGCGAGTCGGGGAGATTCACCGTGCGGTCGATCGGCGCGTCACCACCGTCCGAGCTGCCCTGGTACTCGGCTGCCGACCACGCGCCCGAGAAGCTCCCGACGTAGACGTGATATTCGCCGGTCCCCGGAACCACCGTGATGAAGTCGAGGATGTCGAGCTCGTTTGTCGTCGGGGCGACGACCAGCTTCATGTCGAATTCGCACCGGATGTTGGTGCGGGTCGACGGGTACGTTCGCGTCAGGCACGAATCTCCGGTGCCCGATCCTGCGCCGACCTTCGTTTCGAGCGCGTGCGGCAGCGACAGCCCCACCGCGTCGAACCTCATCGTTCCGCGATCGATCGTCTGTTGCCAGCCGGCGGGTAACCCTTGTGAGTCGTCGAAGTCGTCGCAGATGGTCGTCGCGCTCGGCGTGCACGTCGGCGCGTTCGAGTCGGAGGCATCCATGCCCGCGTCCGCCGCGTCGAACGGTACGTTACCGTCGGCCGTCGCCATCCCGTCGGCGAGGGGCTTCGAGTCGGCGATCGTGGCGTCGATCGGGCCTGGGCTCGCGTCGCCGCTCGCTGCGACGTCGGTGGCGAGACCCGACGTATCGACGAGCACCGAGCACGCCGCGAGCGGCAGCAGCAACAGCAGCGTGGCGGCCGGCAGTCGCGACACGAGGCGAGCCGCGAGACGCATGCTCAGAGTCTACGCCAAAAGCAGCGCTCAGTTCGCCGGCGTGATCACGCGGACCGTCTGCGTGTCCGACACCGGCGCGCCCAGGGGCTGCGAGAGCACCGCGATGTCGCTGGTGGTCTTCGTGAACGAGACGTCGACGTCGTCGCCGCTCGCCGGCGCGAACTGACCGCCCACTTCCTGCGTGATGTTGCCGACCGTGCCGCCCCAGGCGACGCCGGTACCGAGCTTCGGGCACGTGGCCGTGCGGCACACCGTGGTCGCGAGCTTGTAGGTCGTCTTGATCAGGCCGTCTTCCATCGACGACGACGTGGTGAGGACCTTTGCGCGTGCCTGGCCCGGGGCGAGCTCGCTTGCCTTCGCGATGTTTCCGCCCGCCTTCGTGACGTCGGGCAGCAT
>FTCS01000353.1_pt1 | contig 17238 bp, 19 predicted proteins | sample 1639391 | NCBI WGS metagenome assembly FTCS01 (sample SAMEA3914864, study PRJEB12502) | metagenome | biome: forest; material: soil | place: USA | collected 2012-03-12 | depth 0.3 m | reverse complement strand
GCGCGGGACATCATCGGCCTGGACATCCGCGGGCATGTCGTGAAGACGCTCTGGATCGAGCGGGCTTCCGACATCGCGAAGGAGTACTACCTCTCGGTCACGTTCGACCGCGGCGCCAAGCAGCCGCTGTTCATGTTCACCACGCAGGGCGGCGTCGAGATCGAGGAGGTGGCGGCGAACGATCCCGACGCGCTGGTTCGCCTGCACGTCGACCCGCTCGAGGGCTTCCAGCCCTGGGTCGCCCGCCGGCTCGTCTACGGCGCCGGCCTCGGCGACCCGGGCGAGCAGAAGCAGATCGCGGCGATCGTCGAGAAGCTCTACCGCTGCTTCGTCGAGTCCGATGCGATGCTCGCCGAGATCAACCCGCTGATCGTCACGCCCGACGGCGAGGTCAAGGCGCTCGACTCGAAGTTCACGGTGGACGACAGCGCGCTGTACCGCCACCCGGACATCGCCGAGTTCCGCGACACGAGCGCCGCCGACCCTCTCGAGGCCCTGGCGCGCGAGAAAGGCGTCACGTACGTCAAGCTCGACGGCTCCGTGGGGATCCTCGGCAACGGCGCCGGGCTCTCGATGTCGACCGTCGACGTGGTCGTCGTCGCCGGCGGCAGGCCGGCGAACTTCTGCGACCTCGGCGGCGGCGGCGACGCAGAAGGCGTCGTCGACGCACTCGAGGTGATCACGAGCGACCCGCAGGTGAAGTCGATCCTGTTCAACATCTTCGGCGGCATCACGCGCTGCGACGAGGTCGCGCGCGGGATCCTCGAGGCCCTCTCGCGCATGGGGATCCAGACGCCGATCGTCGTCCGCCTCGACGGCACGAACGCCGAGGAGGGCCGGCAGATCCTCAGGGACGCAGCTCCGCCGAACCTGTATGTCGAGCCCACGATGCTCGACGCGGCGCGGCGCGCGGTGGAGTTGGCCGCGTGAGCGATCCCTGGTCCGAGCGCGCCGAGCTGTACCGGACGAGCGCGATCCACTCCGCGGGCGACGACCTCGACCTGGTCGTCGAGTGGTGCGAGCCGAGCACGGGCGTGACCGTCCTCGACGTCGCGACCGGCGGCGGCCACGTCGCGCGGCGGCTGCGCGAGGCGGGCGCGAGCGTCGTGACGGCCGACCCCGCCCCCGGGATGGGCGCGGACACCACGGCCCCGGCAGAGGATCTGCCCTTCGCGGACTCGAGCTTCGACGCCGTTGCCTGTCGGATCGCCGCGCACCACTTCGCCGACGTGCAGGCAGCGGTCCACGAGATGGCACGCGTCGCCCGACGCACCGTCGTGGTCTGCGACAACACCTTCGTCAGTGAGGTGTCCGAGGAGGCAGACCGCCTCCGTGACCCGACGCATGTCCGCAACTACGGCGTCGCGGAGTGGCACTCGTTCTTCGAGCAGGCGGGCCTCGAGGTCGCCGACGAGCGGTTCTTGCAGCGGCCGGTCGAGATCGAGCCGTGGCTGGACCGCGCGGGCACGCCGACGGCCGACCGCGACCGGGTCAAGGAGCTCCTGGGCGACCGGATCGCCGACGGCTGGATGGACCTGCCGACGCTCGTGATCAAGGGGGCCAAGTAATGGCGATCATCGTCGACGACGACACGAAGCTCGTCGTCCAGGGCCTGACCGGCTCGGAAGGCCGCTTCCACGGGCTGCGCAACCGCGCGTACGGGACGAACGTCGTCGCCGGGGTGACCCCGGGCAAGGGCGGCCAGGACGTCGAGGGCGTCCCGGTGTTCGACACCGTCGCGGAGGCGGTCGCCGAGGCCGGTGCCGACACCTCGCTCATCTTCGTCCCTGCGCGCTTCGCGCCCGACGCGATCTACGAAGCCGTCGACGCGGGCATCGGGACCGTGGTCTGCATCACCGAGCACATCCCCGCGCACGAGATGTTGCGCGTCTACACCTACTCGCGGCCGAAAGGCATCACGCTGATCGGGCCGAACTGCCCGGGCGTGCTCTCGCCCGGCAAGGCGAACGTCGGGATCATCCCGGCGGAGGTGTTCCAACCCGGCACGATCGGGCTCGTCTCACGTTCGGGGACGCTGACGTACCAGATCGGCAACGAGCTCGCCCAGCGCGGCCTCGGCAACTCGACGATCGTCGGCATAGGAGGCGACCCGGTCGTCGGGTCGAGCTTCATCGACATCCTCGAGAAGTTCGAAGCAGATCCCGAGACCGAGGTGGTCATCCTCGTCGGCGAGATCGGCGGCGACGAGGAGGAGAAGGCGGCGCGGTGGGTGGCCGAGCGTATGTCGAAGCCCGTGTACTCGTACATCGCCGGATTCTCGGCGCCGCCCGGCAAGGCGATGGGCCATGCGGGCGCGATCATCAGCGGCTCGTCGGGCACGGCGCAGGCGAAGAAGGATGCGCTCGAGGCCGTCGGCATCAAGGTCGGCACGACGCCGACCGAGGTCGCCGAGCTCGTCGCCGCCGCCTAGTCCTCCGGGTCGAGCCGGACAACCGTCCCGGCAACGGCCAGCGCGACCGTGAGCGCTGCGAAGGCGCCGACCGCGGCGCGCTCCGACGTCGACGCGAGCAGCGCGCCGGCGAGCAGCGGGCCGAGTGCCTGCGTCCCGCGGGCGATCAGCGCCCGGACGGCTTCGACGCGCCCGAGCAGGCGGTCGGGCGTGACCGCGATCCGCGCCGACACGACCACGGAGTCCGTGATCGGCAGGAAGACGGCCTGGGGGAGGAGGGCCGCGAAGAGGACCCAGACGCTGGGCCAGGCGAGAAAGGCGACGACGGCGACCCCGAGGTAGAGCTCCGAGCGCACGATCGCCCGGATGCCGAGCCGGCGCCGGACGAGCGGCGCGAGCAACGAGCCGCCGAGGATCGACGCGCTGAAGATTCCGAGCAGCAGCCCGATCAGTCCGCCGGACAGGCCGTCGCGGCGCCCGATCACGATCACGGCGAGCAGGTACGCGGGCTCGGTGATGTTGCCGACCGCATAGAGGAACGAGGTAACGCGGAGAAAACGCTGCCGCCACAGGAACTGAAAGCCTTCGCGGAGGTGGGCGCGGATCCTCAGGGGCGCGCGCTCGCGCTCCTCCTGGAACGGCGTCCGCATGGCGAGCAGCGAGGCGAACGAGGCGCCGTACGACACCGCATCGCCGGCGAACGGCGCGACGCGCGAGAGCCCGAACAGCGCGCCGCCCACGGGCGGGCCGGCGATGCCGACAGCGGCGTTGCGGCCCGTCCACACCGAGATCGCGTCGGGGAGCCGCTCGGGAGGGACGACCGCGCGGAGCACACCGGTGCTGCACGCGGCGAAGAAGACGTCACCTGCGCCCTCCACGAACGCGATCAGCGGGATCGGCCAGAAGACGGGATGCGTTGCGACGAGCACCGCCAGCGTCCCGAGGGCGGCCGCCCGCACGAGGTCCGCCGCGAGCATGATCCGCCGCCGGTTCAGGCGGTCGGAGGCGACGCCGGCGGCCAGACCGAGGAGCGGTGAGGGCAGCAGACGCGCGAACCCGACGACGCCGGCCTTCGCCGGCGAGTGCGTGAGCTCGAGCACGAGCAGCGGATAGGCGACCGTCGAGAGCGAGCTGCCGATCCCCGACAGCAGCTGGCCCGCCTGGAGGAGGACGAAGTCCCTGTTACGCGAGAGCCGCATCGGTGTCCGACACCTTGAAGGTGTCAGACACCCTGCGCGACCGGAAGCGTGAGCCGGAAGCGGGCACCGTCGGCTCCGCTCTCGGCAGTCGCGGTCCCTCCATGTGCCTCCGCGGCCTCGCGGACGATCGCCAGACCGAGCCCTGCGCCCGGCTTCGAGCGTGCGGCCGCCGCGCGGTAGAACCGGTCGAAGATCCGCGGCAGGTCCTCCGCGGCGATCCCCGGCCCGTGGTCGGCGACGACGACCTCGCCGTCCCGCACCGTCACCTCGATCGGCGCGCCGGGTGGGCTGTACTTGACCGCGTTGTCGAGCAGGTTGCCGACGGCGCGCTCGACGAGCACCGGGTCGACGCGAACGTGCACCGGGCTCAACGACGTGACGAACGTCGCCTCGGGCGCGCGGGCGCGGGCGCGGTCGACCGCGTCGGAGACGAGCTCGTCGAGCTGCACGTCCTCGGCGCGGAGCTGGCGCTCTTCGCCGCGCGCGAGCTCGACGAGGTCGGACACCAACGAGGTCAGCGAATCGAGCTCGGTCGACGCTTCGTCGAGCGCGTGCCGCACCTCTTCCTCGGGCAGCTTGCCCTCGCGAACGAGGTCGACGTTCGTGCGTGCGGCGGTCAGCGGCGTGCGCAGCTCGTGCGAGGCGTCGGCGACGAGGCGGCGCTGGCGGCCGACCGACTCCTCGAGGGCGGCGAGCATGCCGTTGAAGCGAATGGCCATTCGCCCCAGCTCGTCGTTTCCTTCGACGACGACGCGCTCGCCCAGGTTCCCGGTCGCCGCGACGGTCTCGGCCGCGGCGGTGAGCCTCCGCACGGGACGGAGCGCGGCCGTCGCCACCGCCGCGGCGAGTGCGGCGGCCGCGGCAATGCCGATGCCGCCGATCAGCAGGATCCAGAAGCGGATGCGTGACAGCGCGTGCTGCGTCGGCCAGAGTGGCTGCACCGTCAGGAGCGCCGTCTGTGGCCCTGCCGGCTGCACCAGCTCGCGCCACTGGCGGCCCTCGATCGTGATCGAGTCGAAGTAGTAGTCGGGCTCGGTGCCCGCCGCCACGGCCAGGGCGCGCTGTGTGACGGGAATCGCGGCGCCGGTGCGTCCGCCGTTCGCGGTGATCACCTCGGTGTTCGGGCGCCCGTGCCCGAAGAACCCGCCGGGCCCCTGTTGCGCCTGGACCGCGAGGGTGGTGTCGAGCTGGTCGTAGAGCTCGTGCTTCGCGACGATCCAGACCGCTGCGGATGCCCCGGCAACCGTCACCGCGATCGCGAACGCGACCAGCAACGTGACGCGTGCCCTGAAGCTCACGGGTCTTCTCGCAGCGCGTATCCGACGCCGCGCACCGTGTGGAGCACGCGCGGCTCGCCGCCCTCTTCGAGCTTGCGGCGCAGGTAGCCGATGTAGACCCAGAGGGCGTTCGAGGTGGCCCCGAAGTCGTAGCCCCACACGCGCTCGTAGATCTGCGACCGTGTCAGCACCTGGCGGGGATTGCGCATGAACAGCTCCAGCAGGTTGAACTCGGTCCGGGTCAGCTGCATCCGGCGGTCGCCGCGATGTGCCTCGCGCGTCGCCGGGTCGAGGGTGACGTCGGCAAAGCGAAGGGCGCCGTCGCCGCCGCCCGTGCGGCGAAGCAGCGCCCGGACCCGGGCCCGGAGCTCCTCGATCGCGAACGGCTTGACGAGGTAGTCGTCCGCGCCCGCGTCGAGCCCCTCCACGCGGTCGTCGACCGCGTCGCGGGCGGTGACGACGAGGATCGGGACCGCGTCCTCGCGCCGCCGCAGCGACCGGCACACCTCGATCCCGCCGATCTCCGGCATCAGCAGGTCGAGGACGATCACGTCGGAGGGGGAAGACGCCTGGTGGGCCAGCGCCTCGGCGCCGTCGGCCGCCTCGGCGACGTCGTAGTCGACCCGCAGGGCGCGGGACACCGCCGAGCGGACGGCGGGATCGTCGTCGACTACGAGGACGCGAGCGGTCATGGGCGAATTGTCACGGACCGTCCTAAGATCGGCATAAGCGTACGATTCCGCGCGGCGTCACACACGGGGGGCAAGAGCTGCACGCGCTCGTCATCACTGTCGGCATCGCGAACTCGGTCGTCCTCGTGGTCCTGGCCGCGCTCGCGATCCGCCGGTGGCGCGAGCAACGGGACGAGGCGGCGGCCTGGCTGGCGCTCGCCTTCCTGGCGATCGCCGCGCTCGTCACCGTCGGACGCCTCGTGCCGGCCCATCCACACGGCGCGGCCGAGTTCCTCCTCCAGCGGCTCGACGTGGAGCTGCTCGTGCTGTTCCCGTTCCTGCTCTACCGGTTCGCGACCACGTTCGCGCCGCCGGGAAGGACGCTGCAGCGCGTCGTCGCGACGCTGACCATCAGCCTCACCGTCTTCACGTTCGCGCTGCCCCGCTTCCCGGCGTCCGGCGAGCACTGGTCGACGCTCTTCACGGTCTACGTCGTCGCGTTCTTCATCCACTGGACGCTGCTCTCGATCGCGGTCACCGTCCGGCTCTGGCGCGCAGGCCGCGACCAGCCGTCGGTCGCCGCGAACAGGATGCGCATGCTCGCCTTCGCCTCGGCGACGCTGACCGTCGCGCTGCTCGGCACGACCTTCGCCGGCGACCAGTCGAGCACAGGCGCCCTCATCGTGCAGGTCCTCGGCTTCGTCGCGATCGTCGGGTTCTACCTCGGCATCAACCCGCCGCAGATCGTCCGGGCCTACTGGCGCACGCCCGAGCAGGCGCGGCTCCAGGAGGCGATGCGCGGTCTCGTCACCCTCGCGTTGTCGCGCCAGGAGATCGCCGCCAGAATCGCCGCGCCGGCCGCCGGGCTCGTCGGGGCGCGTGGGCTCGCGGTACTGGACGGTGACGGCAGGGTGCTCGCGGAGTGGGGGGCGACGGGCGAAGAGGGCGGCGTGGTCGTCGAGCAGCAGGGCGTGTCGTTCGTCGCCTGGACCTCGCCGTACGCCCCGTTCTTCGGCGAGGACGAGCTGCGCGTGCTCGAGACGGTCGCCGCGCTGACGTCGACGGCTCTCGATCGTGTGCGGCTGTTCGAGCAGGAGCACGAGACACGCCTCGCGCTCGAGCGCGCGAACGAGGTGATGACGAACTTCGTCGCCCTCGCAGCGCACGAGCTGCGGACGCCGGTGACGACGATCCACGGCTTCGTCCAGACGCTGAACCACCTCGGTGCGCGCCTTGCCGAAGAGCAGAAGGAGGAGCTGCGGCAATCGCTCGAGCAGCAGACACGCCGCATGGCGCACCTCGTCGAACAGCTGCTCGATCTCTCTCGTCTCGACGCCGACGCGGTCGTGGTCCAGCCGCAGCGCGTCGACCTCGAGCCCCGTCTGCGCGAGGTCGTGTCGGCCGCCGCCGGCATCCGCGTCGACGAGATCGAGGTCCTCGTTGCGGAGGGCACGAGCGCGCTGGTCGACCCGCAGGTGCTGGACCACGTCGTGGGCAACCTCGTCACCAATGCCCTCCGCTACGGCCGGGCGCCGGTGCGCGTCGCGGCCTCGGCCGAGAACGGGACGCTGCGCGTGTGCGTCGAGGACTCGGGCCCGGGCGTGGCCCGTGAGATCGAGGAGACGCTGTTCGAGCGGTTCACCCGGGCCGGCGTCGCCCGCGACCGCGTTTCCGGCACCGGGCTCGGCCTCGCGATCGCGCAGGCCTACGCCCGCGCCCATCGAGGCGACGTTCGCTACGAGCGCGGCGAGCCGACGGGCGCGCGCTTTGTCGTCGAGTTGCCGGCCGTATAGGTTTGCCGCGTCGTGAATCCCGACGCGCAGCAGCTCTTGCAGCAGGCGCTGCTCGGTGAGGCCTTCGACCTGGCCGACGGGCTCGCCGTGTTCGTCTGGAACGAGGAGCGCCACTACGTCGCCGTCAACGAGGAGGCTTGCCGCCTCGTCGGGCTCACGCGACAGGAGCTGATCGGGATGCCCGTCGGGGACCTGAGCCCCGACAAGGCGAGCGGGGACCTGGCGCGCGTCCAGGCCGGCGGCGTCACCAACGGGACGTCCAGCTTCACGAGGCCGGACGGCGAGGTCGTCGGGCTCGAATGGACGACCACGCACACGCGCGTTGCGGGCTTGCCGTACATGGTGAGCATCGTCAGGCGCGCGGGCCGGTAACCTCGGGGGACATGCCGCTGATCTCGTTCGCCCGCGGGGTGCCCGCCCCGGAGTGCCTGCCCGTCGACACGCTTGCCGACTGTGCGCGCGCCGCGCTCGAACGGGACGGCCGGACGATCCTCAGCTACGGCCCGTCGCCGGGGTATGCACCGCTGCGCGAGCTGATCGCGGGGTGGCACGGCGTCGACCCCTCCCGCGTCTTCCTCACGAACGGCTCGCTCCAGGGGTTCGTGTTCCTCGCCCAGCGCCTGGCGACCGGGAAGCGCGTGCTCGTCGAGCGCCCCACCTACGACCGGCCGCTGAAGATCCTCCGGGAGCTCGGAGCGGACGTGGTCGGCTTGCACTGCGACGACGAGGGACTCGACCCCGACGCGCTCGAGGAGGCGCTCGGCGCGGGCGAGAAACCGGCGTTCCTGTACCTGATCCCCACCTTCCAGAACCCGAGCGGCCGCACCCTGACCGACGAGCGGCGCCGGCGGGTCGTCCAGCTCGCGCGCGAGCACGAGCTGCTCGTGCTGGAGGACGACCCGTACGGCCTGGTGCGCTACGAGGGCGAGCCGCTCCCGTCGCTGTTCGAGCTCTCCGGCGGCGAGACGGCGTACAGCTCGTCGTTCTCGAAGACGATCGCGCCCGGGCTCCGGGTGGGCTGGTTCGTGTTCCCCGAGGCCCTCGCCCGGCAGATCGAGGCGACCGCGACCGCGACGTACATCACGCCGGTGCTGCTCGGCCAGGCGACGGTGCACGAGTTCCTCACGCGCGGCCTCTTCGACTCGAATCTCGAGCGGGTCCGCGGCCTGCTCGGCGCGCGCCGCGACGCGATGCTCGCCGCCCTCGACCGCGAGCTCCCCGGTGTGCAGATGACGCGGCCGGAGGGCGGGTACTTCATCTGGGTCGAGCTGGGCGCCGGAGACGCGGGCGAGCTGCTCGAGCGGGCCGAGGCTGCGGGGGTCACGTTCGTGAAGGGAACCGACTTCGACGGTGCGCCGGACACGCTCCGCCTTGCGTTCAGCTTCGTGTCGCCGGGCGAGATCGACGAAGGCGTTGCGCGCCTAGCGGCGGCGCTGCCGGCGGCCGTGTAGCCGCGGCAGCAGCACGCCGAGCACGACCCCGAAGCCGATCGAAAGCAGGATCACCCAGATCACGGAGATCTTCGTCGTCCCGAAGACGAAGCTCACCTTGGCGCGATGCGTGTTGAGGATGACGAACAGGATCGCGTAGACCGCGACGACCACGACCGCGACGAGCGCCGGCGAGATCCGGCGCGACCGCTTCGGCTGCGGCTCGCTCACCTACGCGACCGCGACCGAGACCGCCGTCGAGACGGCGAGCGGCACCAGCCTGGGCTGCCGCGGCGGCTGCAGCGAGCGCGCCGCGGCGCGGAAGGTGGGACAGGGACGCTCCGGTGACATTGCACAGAGGCCGTGACGGCGGAAATAGCAGTCGTCGCAGGTCGGAGCGTTCTGTCGGGTCATGTGGCTGTCCTTCCGGGGGCTGGGCGGGGCTGACGGAGGCCGATCGTACGACCGTTCCGAGCCTCCGAAAAGGGCTTGTCTAAACGGAAAACGTGCATTTTCCGGCAACTTCGGCGGCCCTCGAACGAGCCGTTGCCGGATCCGTCAACGGAGCGTCGCCAGCGCGTGCAACGCCTGTGAAAAGCTTTCCACAGGGATGATCTTCAGCCCGTGCGCGTACCGCTTGGCGTCCTGCGCGTTCTCCCCAGCCGGCACGAGGAAGGCGTCCACATGTGCCTCGCGGGCGCCGATCGTCTTCTGCTTGATGCCGCCGATCGGTCCGACGCTGCCGTTCGGGAGGATCTCGCCCGTTGCGGCGATCTTGTGGCCGCGGACCACGTTCCGGCCGAGCTCCTGCAGGATCTGCAGCGCGAAGGCGAGCCCCGCCGACGGCCCACCGACGTCTCCCGCGTTGATCCGGACGGCGATCGGGAGGTGGATGTCGAGTGCGGCCTCGAGGAACACGCCGACGACGGCCCGCTTCGACTTGGCCGACGCTCTGACTGTCTTGATGTGCTGGTTCAGCGTCCGGCTGCCGCGGTGGATCGTGAAGACGACCGTCTCGCCCGGCTTGTGCTTCGCCATCGCCGCGAAGACGGCCGCCGGCGAATCGACGCGCCGGCCGTCGATCGCGACGATCACGTCGTCCGGCTCGAGCTTGCCGACGGCAGGCTTCCCGGGCTCGACGGCGTCGACCTTCGCGCCGACGGGGCGCGCGACGACCTTCTTCCCGTCGGCCTTCAGGGCGACGGCGGCCGCCACCACCTGTGAGTTCCGCATGTCCTGAAGGTCGATCTGCTGGCGTTGAGTGTCGTTCACGCCGGGCGGGTTGATCTCGCTCGCCGGGTACAGGTCGGCGCCTTCGTGGAGCCCGCCGAAGAGCCGTTCGAGGAGCTTGGCCTTCCGCACGATCACGTCGACGTAGTAGATGCCGCCGGTCTTCGGCTCGTGCCCGCCCGGGACGGTGACGAGCGGCGCGACGGGATGCGCCGGGTCAGGCAGGAAGATGTAGTCGTTCGAGGGAATGATCCAGGCGCCGAGCACGACTGCCAGCAGGACGAGCCCGAGGGCGATCAGGCGCCCGGAGGTGAAGATCCTCCTCACAGCAGCCCGCGGGACATCCCGCCGTCGACCAACACGGTCGTGCCGCTGATGTACGCGGCCCGCGCCGAAGCGAGGAAGCAGACCGTGTCGCCGAACTCGCGTGGTGTCCCGAGGCGGCCGAGCGGGATCTCGGCGACCTCCTCGGCCGGAGGCCCGTTCTCGCCGTAGATCTGCTCGAGGCGCGGCGTGTCGATCCGGCCCGGGGCGACGCAGTTGACCGTGATTCCCGTCGGCCCGACCTCGCGCGAGAGCGTCTTCAGCCAGCCGACGACTCCCGGCCGCGTCGCGTTCGAGAGCGGCAGGTGCGAGGTGGGCTCCTTCACGGTCAGCGAGGTGATCGCGATGATCCGGCCCGCGTCGCTCCGCTCGAGGTGCGGGAGACACAGCCCGACCAGCCGGACGACGGGGAGGAGCACCAGCTCGAAGGCCCGCTCGAGGGTTTCGGCGGTCACCTCGCTCGCCTGCGAGGCGGGCGGGCCGCCTCCGTTCCAGACGACGATGTCGATGCCGCCGAACGCCTCGAGGGTCTTGGTGACGAGCCGCTCCAGGTCGGCGGCGTTCGTGACGTCGCCGCGCACCGGCAGGGCGCCGATCCGCTCGGCGTGGAGGTCGAGCTGCTCACGCCGGCGCGCGAGCATGGAGACGTTCGCGCCCTCCTCCGCCAGGGCCTCCGCGGCCGCGAGCCCGAGCCCCGACGAGGCTCCGGTGACGATCGCCGTCCTGCCGCGCAGACCGAGATCCATGCCGCGGGAAGGTAGCTCAGGACACGTACTCGAAGTCGCCGACGAACGCGCAGTTCCCGCTCAGGTCCCACCTGAACGGATCGTCGTCGACCGTGAACCGCTCGGTCGTATGCTCGGTGCCCGGGCGGTCGTAGCCCGGGATGGCGCAGGCGACGACCTCGGTCGTCTCGAACGGGGTCGGAGCGTCGAGGAAGACGGCGTTGCCGACTCTCAGGCTCGTGCCCTCGACCGTGATCGGGCTCGCGCGCACGTCGATCAGCCGGCGCGGCTTGCGGATCCACGGCAGGCGCTTGACGTCGCCCTCGACGCCGCCGAGCAGGATGCGCTCGATCGCCGCACGCTGCGTGTCGGTGCCGCGCTCGTCGACGTGCAGCACGATGCTCCAGGGCGATCCGGGCTCGTCGTCGTCGTAGCGGATGACCAGTGCGGCGGCGAGGCCCGACAGGTCCTCGTCGTCGAAATGCCCTTCGTCGATGCGCCAGGAGAGCGCGCCGTAGCAGATGCCGTAGGTCGAGCGTCCGCCGGGCACCCCGCCGACCATGCGGCACGGGCAGATCGCCTCGCAGTTGCAGGACTCGAAGTACGCGCCTGCGATCCGCCAGGCCACGGCTACGCCGTCAGCACACCGACGACGTCGCGCACCGCACCGGCGCTCTGCTCGAGCGCCTGCCGCTCCGAGTCGTCGAGGTCGACCTCGTAGATCTCCTCGATACCGCCGCGGCCGAGCTTGACCGGCACGCCCATGTACAGGCCGTCGATCCCGTACTCGCCCTCGAGGTACACCGTGCAGGGGAGGACGCGCTTCTCGTCGAGCAGGACCGAGTCGACCATCTGCGCGCACGCCGCGCCGGGCGCATACCACGCGGAGGTGCCGAGCAGCTTCACGATCTCGCCCCCGCCGACGGCGGTGCGCTCGACCATCGCCTGGATGCGGTCCTCCGGGACGAGCTTCCGCAGAGGCACTCCGCCGACGGTCGTCGACGAGATCACCGGCACCATCTGGTCGCCGTGCCCGCCGAGCACGAGCGCCTGAACGTCCTTGACCGAGGCGTTCGTCTCCCACGCGATGAAGGTCCGGTAGCGCGCGGTGTCGAGGATCCCCGCCTGGCCGAACACGCGCTCCCTGGGCAGGCCGGCGGCGCTCTTCGCGACGTGGCACATCGCGTCGAGCGGGTTCGAGAGCACGATGATGATCGCGTCGGGAGACGAAGCGACCACCTGCTCGGTGACCGACTTGACGATCTTCTCGTTCGTCTGCACCAGGTCGTCGCGGCTCATGCCCGGCTGGCGAGGGAGGCCGGCGGTGATCACCACCACGTCCGAGCCCGCGGTGTCGGCGTAGTCGTTCGTCCCCGTGACCGTCGCCTCGAAGCCGAGGATCGGGCCCATCTGGTTGATGTCGAGCGCCTTGCCCTGCGGCAGGCCCTCCTTGATGTCCGTCAGGACGATCTCCGCGTAGTCGCGGCGGGCGAGCACCTCTGCGCACGTCGCGCCGGTCGCACCCGCGCCGACGATCGTCACCTTCGGTCTGCTCATGTCTCAACCCTCCAACTTCTCGATGATCGCGTCCGCGTACTCGCTCGTCCCGACCGCTGTCGGGTCGTCGCGCGACGGCTTCATGTCGTATGTCACGCGCTTGCCCGCGGCGATCACCGCGGCAACGGCGTCCTCGAGCCGCTGCGCAGCCTCTGCCTCGCCGAGGTGCTCGAGCATGAGCTTCCCGGAGAGGATCATCGCCGTCGGGTTGACCTTGTTCTGGCCCTTGTACTTGGGCGCCGACCCGTGCGTCGCCTCGAAGACGGCCGTCTCCGGGCCGATGTTCCCACCCGGCGCGACCCCGAGGCCGCCGACGAGCCCGGCTGTGAGGTCGCTGACGATGTCGCCGTAGAGATTCGGGAGCACGAGCACATCGAACTCCTCGGGGCGCTGCACCAGCCCCATGCAGATCGCGTCGACGAGGTTCTCCCACGGTTCGATGTCCGGGTAGTCCTTGGCGACGCCGCGGAAGACGTCGAGGAAGAGCCCGTCCGTGAACTTCATGATGTTCGCCTTGGTCACGCACGAGACGCGTCTGCGCCCGTGGGCGCGCGCGTACTCGAACGCGAAGCGGATGATGCGCTCGGAGCCCTCGCGGCTGATCGGCTTGACCGAGATCCCCGAGCCGGAGGCGATCTGCTTCTTCTGCAGCCCGTTCAGGTCGGCGATCACCTGCTCCGCCTCGGGCGTCCCAGCCTCGTACTCGATGCCGGCGTAGAGGTCCTCGGTGTTCTCGCGCACGACCACCAGGTCGACGTCGTCGTAGCGCGAGCGCACCCCGCGGTAGGTCTTACACGGGCGCAGGCACGCGTACAGGCCGAGCTCGTGGCGGAGCGCGACGTTCACCGACCGGAACCCCGTTCCGATCGGAGTCGTGATCGGCCCCTTGAGCGCGACGCGGTTCGCCTTGACCGACGCAAGCGTCTCCTCGGGCAGCGGCGTGCCCGCCGTCTCCATCACGTCGACGCCGGCCTCGCGGACGTCCCAGTCGAACTCGACGCCGGTCGCCTCGAGCACCCGCCGGGTCGCCTCGGTGAGCTCGGGCCCGGTGCCGTCGCCTGGGATGAGGGTCACGCGGTGCGCCATTGCCGCGCGCCAGCGTACCTGCGTAGGTCTTGCGACCTACCACTGAAGGGTGATCGCGATCGCTGCAGTGCGGTGATCGACAAGGACGTCGGTCCCGACTTGGATGCGGGACGTGGAAGGAACTGCGGACCTTGTCCTTCTCCCTGCGGTCAGGCATCCCCAGGTTCCTGCGTTGCGGAGCGAAGCGCGCACGGCGCTCGCGCGTGCCGAGAGGCTCGCCGACGAGAGCCGCTGGCAGGAGTGCGTCGACGCGCTCGCAACGGTTCGGCTCCCCGCGACATCCGCGCCTGACCTCGCGGTGCACGTCCTGCACTGCGAGGCGTGGGCGCGGATGTACCTCGGAGACCTCGATCTCGCCACCGCGCTGTGCGAGCGGGCACGTGCGCTCACGGAGGGAGAGCTGTTCGACGACACGGACCGGGCCGAGGCGCTCTTCCGCCTCGGAGCGTGCCGCTTCAAGGAATCGAAGACCGGCAATGCCGTCGCCCTGTTCAGCGAAGCGCTCCGCCTGACGCAGGTCGGGGGGCCGAGGCGCGACCGCGTGCGGGCGCGTGCATACGAATGGCGTGCCCGCTGCTACGTCGTCCAGCGCGACTGGGACGCGGCGCAGGCCGACTCCGAGGCTGCGCTCGAGCTCGCCGAGGCGCTCAAGGACGTGAAGCTGCAAGCGCTCGCGACGATGCAATGCTCGGTGATCGCGGAGCGTCGCGGCAAGATGCGCCTGGCGCTGTTCTTCGCCGATGAGGCGCGCCGGCTCGCGGACGAGGCGGGCGACCGCCAGACCGAGGCTCGGCTGCTGAACAACCTCGGCGGCCTCAGCTTCCTCGTGGGCGAGCTCGATCCGGCGATCTCGTACATCAAGAAGGCCTTCGCGCTCTTCCTCGAGATCGGCGCCGAGGCCGACGCCGCGCAGGCGGTGTCATCGCTCGCGCAGGTGCACCTGCGCTCGGGCTCACCGCATCTCGCCGAGGAGCAGGCGCGGCACGCGCTGTCGATCATCGCCGCGCGTGACGACTTCCTCGACGAGCGCGGGAACATCCACCTCGTCCTCGGTCGCGCCCTGCTCGAGCAGGAGCTCGGCGAGGCGGCCCTCGCGGAGTTCGCGACGGCCGAGCGCCTCTTCCATCGTCTCGGGTCGAAGAGCCACCTGGCCGCGGCCTGGACCGCCGAGGGCGACGCATACGCGCGCCTCGGCGACACCGAGTCTGCAGCCGCGCTGTACCGGCGTGCTGCGAGCGAGCTCCAGGACTTCCACTTCTGAGAAAGGAGGTTGCACACGTGAAGAAGAGATTCGATGCGATGGCCGTGCTGATGTTCCTCCTCACCCTCGCGTTCTATGTCGCGGCGGCGAAGGGCGGCGGTCACGGCACCGGCCACGGGTTCTTCAGCGGCGGCTGATGCGCCGCTGTGCGTTCGACGGGGGACCGGCCCTGGTGGGGCCGGCCCCCGAACCGCCTCGTCTCCGAGTCGCGGTTCTGTACCCTCCGCGCCGTGAGCACAACGGACTTCCGTCCCGGTCTCGAAGGCGTCATCGCGTTCGAGACCGAGATCGCCGAGCCGGACAAGGACGGCGGCTCTCTCCGCTATCGCGGCATCGACATCGAGGAGCTCGTCGGCCGGTACCCGTTCGAGAACGTATGGGGCCTGCTCGTCGACGAGGACATCAACTCCCCGCTCCAGCCGGTCGACGGCATCGAGCTGCAGGACCCGAGCGGCTCCGTGCCCGCCGACCTGCAGGCTGCGCTCGCGACGCTGGGGCCGAAGTGGGGGATGCGGAAGATCGTCGACATCTCCGACGAGGAGGCGCGCGACAACCTCGCGCAGCTCTCCGGCGCCACGCTCACGATCGTCGCGCAGGCGGCGCGCGGGCGGCAGACGCCGGTCTCCGAGTCCGAGGTCGCCAAGGGGCGGAACGCAGCCGAGCGGTTCCTGATCCGCTGGCGCGGCGAGGCCGACCCGAAGCACGTCAAGGCCCTCGACACCTACTGGATCTCTGCGGCCGAGCACGGCCTGAACGCGTCGACGTTCACGGCTCGGATCGCCGCCTCCACCGGGGCGGACTGCGCGGCGGCGATGTCGTCCGCCGTCGGGACGCTGTCCGGCCCGCTGCACGGCGGTGCGCCGGCGCGGGTGCTCCCGATGATCGAGGGCGCCGAGCACGCCGACGACCTCGAGCAGTACCTCAAGGACATGCTCGCCCGCGGCGAGCGGATCATGGGCTTCGGCCATCGCGTGTACCGCGCCTACGACCCGCGCGCGACCGTGCTCAAGCGCACGGCGATGGAGCTGGGCTCCCCGCGCGTCGAGCTCGCGGCCGCGCTCGAGGACGCCGCGCTCAAGGTGCTCCGCGAGCGTTCGCCGGACCGCCAGCTGGAGACGAACGTCGAGTACTGGGCGGCGGTCGTCCTCGACTATGCCCAGATCCCGCCCGACCTGACGCCCGCGATGTTCGGCTGCGCACGCGTCGCCGGCTGGTCGGCGCACATCCTCGAGCAGAAGCGCACGGGGCGTCTCATCCGTCCGTCGGCGCGGTACGTCGGCCCGCCGCCGCGCACGCTGGCCGATCTTTGACGCTGGCGGAGGCCGCCGCCGAGGCCGACGCGCTGGAGGACGAGCGCGAACGGTCGCAGCTGCGGGCCCGCTGGGACGAGGAACTGGAGATGACCGCGCGCTCAGCGGACTTCCGCGAGCGCGCGGTCGCGTACCGCGCGATCGGGCAGTTCCGGTTCAGGACGAAGAAGGAGCTGCTGCGGCGCGGACTCGAGGACGCGAGCCCGGCCGTCCGCGGCTCGGCGCTCCTGTCGCTGGAGCGGCTCTCACGCGATCACCCGGGTGACGTCAACGACGTCCGCCCGCTCCTGCACGAGCTGGTGGCGCACGACGGCAACGAGGCTGTTCGCCGGCTGGCGGTGGTCGCGCTGAGAAACGGCTCGGCACGGCCGGACACGATCCAGATCCTCGTGTCGCTCGGCGAGGACGACGAGCAGCCGCGCGAGCTGCGCGAAGCAGCGGCGAAGGTCGCCCAGCTCCTGCGCCGCAAGGGAACCAAGTAGAGCCGGCGTTCACCGACGCCGACTGGCTCGCCGGCGTGCGCCGGTTCATCGCGTCGCACGTGGAGGTCACGGGGGAGATCGAGCAGCCGCACGTTCGTCCCTGGGCGACTGTGCTGCGCGTGCCGACCGCGGAGGGTGTCTGCTGGTTCAAGGCGTCCCGCGCCGCGTTCGCGCACGAGGGGCGCGTGCTGGAGGTGTTGCGGCCGCTCGCGCCGTCGCTGCTGCCGGAGGTGATCGCCGCGACGAGCGAGGGCTGGCTCCTGCTCGCCGATGCGGGAGAACGCGCCCGCGAGCACCCGGTCGACTGGCCGGCGATGCTGCGTCGCTACGCGCGCCTGCAGCAGAGATCGGCCGACGCGACTGCGCGGCTGCTCGAGGCCGGGGCGTACGACAACCGGCCGGAACGTGTCGTGGAGCGAATCGAGGCGCTCACCACCTGGCTGCCGGCGAGCGTCGAGCGTCGGCTGCGCGCACGGTTACCGG
>FTCS01003652.1_pt1 | contig 17261 bp, 17 predicted proteins | sample 1639391 | NCBI WGS metagenome assembly FTCS01 (sample SAMEA3914864, study PRJEB12502) | metagenome | biome: forest; material: soil | place: USA | collected 2012-03-12 | depth 0.3 m | reverse complement strand
GCGTGAACTCGGGCTGGCGGTCCTGGCGCAGATCCTCGTCGCGGAAGCAGCGCGCGATCTGGAAGTAGCGGTCGAATCCGGCCACCATGAGCAATTGCTTATAGAGTTGCGGCGACTGCGGCAGGGCGTAGAACTCGCCCGGATGCACCCGGCTCGGCACGAGATAGTCGCGCGCCCCTTCCGGCGTCGGCTTGGTGAGGATCGGGGTCTCGATCTCGAAGAAGCCGTGCTCGCTCAAATAGCGCCGCGTCGCCTGCATGAGGCGGTGACGCAGCAAGATGTTCTCCTGAAGCTCCGGACGGCGGAGATCCAGGAAACGGTGGCGAAGGCGCAGTTCCTCGGCGGCAAGATTCTCGTTGCGAGCGCGGGCGACTGGAATCGCCGGCGGATTGGCCGGTCCCACGACCTTCAGCGACTTGCCGCGCACCTCGACGTGACCCGTCTCGAGCTCCGGATTGCGCATCGCTTCCGGTCTCGCCACGACCTCGCCTTCGATGAGGACGACGGTCTCGGGGCCGAGCTTCGCGGCCGCGGCGCAGACGTCAGCCGCACAGGTTTCAGGATTGAAGGAAACCTGTACGATGCCCGCGCGGTCTCGGAGATCGACGAAGGTCAGTCCACCCAGGTCTCGGCTCCGATGTACCCAGCCTCCGAGGCGAACGGTCTGGCCGACGTGCGACGGCCGCAGCGCACCGCACAGATGTGTGCGATACGTAGTAGCGAGATGGTCCGTGTTCATCAAAGAATGGTACGTGTACGGGGTCCCTGATGGTAGTCGTTCGCTTGCGGGAAACGGGTCAGTCCGATAAGCTCAAGTATATGTCCCGCTTCACCTTCGCCGCGCTGGCTGCCCTCCTCCTCAGCAGCGCCGCCGCGGCCCAGCAGGTTCCAGGACGGGACCTCCTGGAGTTCCCCCTCGGTCTGCTTGCGGACGCGCCCGCGCTGAGCACCCGGATGCCCGCGACTCTATGGAATCCAGCCGCGACCGTCCTTTCGCCGGGGGCGCGCGGAAACATCGGCTTCGCGGGACTCACCACCCCGAAGCAGCAGGGCGTCGACCTCGAGATGCTCGGGGGCTCGGCGCGTATTCGCGGAATCACCGCGAGCCTTTCGTATGCTCAGGCCGGCGTCAACGACATCCTGCGTACCGACACCGATCCGGAGACGCAGAGCGGCAGCGTCCCATATCAGACGAGTCTGGTCTCAGTGGGCGTCGCCGCGACGCGCGCAGCGTACAGCTTCGGCGCGGCGGCGCGAATTCGCAGTGCCCACTTCGACACCGACCAGTCGCGCGTGTTCTCGTTCGATGTCGGCGTCCTCGCCAATTCCGTGGCAGGCACGCCGCTTCGCATCGGCGCGTCCACGTTTCTGTTCAGCCCGTCGCGCTCGAAGGAGGCGGCGCTCTACACCGCGGCCGCCGATTTCCCATTCTATTCGCGCGACACGAGTGTCGTCGTGCGCGGCGGTTATTCGATCAGCCACACCGAGGGGCGTGGCCGTGAGGATTATGTTTTCAGCACGGCCTCGTATCACGAGCTCGACGGCAGCGTCGGATTCGCCGAGGTGAATGCGTTCGGGCACTCGGCGCAGCGTCTTCGGCTCGGGATTGGTCTGCACCATGCCGGGTACAACATCGCCTTCGGCCGCGAAGACGGCGCGGCCGGCATTGCGGCCAGCTATCAAGTCATTCTCACACGAACGTTCCGTTGACCGCTCCCGCGAAGATCAACCTGCTCGACTTTACGCCCGCCGGCGCGCGCGATCAGCTCGCCGTGTTCTTCGAGCGCGTCGGTCAGCCAACCTATCGCGCGAAACAGGTCGCTCGCCGCCTCTGGCTGAATCCGGCACCGAGCTTCGAGGCGATGACGGAGCTGCCCGCGAAGGTGCGCGAGCAGCTCGCCGAGGCATTCGAACTGCCGCGACTGCAGGTCGCCGCTCGCCAGAAGTCGACGGACGGTACGGAGAAGTTCCTCTTCCGGCTGCCCGACGGCGAAGCGATCGAGACCGTGGCCATCCCCGAAGGCGATCGCGTAACGCTGTGTATTTCCTCGCAGGCCGGATGCGCACTCCAGTGCGCGTTCTGCGCGACCGGCGCGATGGGCTTCTCACGCAACCTCTCGATGTTCGAGATCGCCGGACAGGTGCGTGAGATGCGAATGCTGCAAGATGCGCCGATCAACGTGACGAACATCGTGTTCATGGGCATGGGCGAGCCGCTCATGAACTGGCGGGCCGTGGACAACGTGCTGACGACGCTCAACGATCCGGACGGACTCGGCATCGGAGCGCGCCACATCACGATCTCGACCGTCGGCATTCTGCCGGGGATCATCGCGCTCGGCGAGCGTCCCGAGCAGTTCCGTCTGGCGATCTCGATCCACGCGCCGAACGACGCGCTCCGCCAGGAACTGATGCCGATCAACACCAAGTTCCCGCTCAAGGACGTGATCGAAGCGGCGAAGGTGTTCGACCGGCGCGTGACATTCGAGTACGTCATGCTCGGCGGCGTGAACGACGCGGAGGAGCACGCCATTCAGCTCGCGAACCTTGCGCGCGACTGCCGCGCGTTCGTGAACCTGATTCCGCTGCATCCGGGCGGCGCTCGCGGCTTCACGCCGTCGCCGGCCGATCGAATCACGAAGTTCGCGCGGGAGCTTCGGAAGCAAGGCGTGGAAGTCGCCGTGCGAAAGAGCCGCGGCATCGACATCGCCGCGGCGTGCGGACAGTTACGGGTAGAACGGCTGGGACGGCGCCCGCCAGGTCGTGCCCAGAACGACGGAGACGTCCACGTAGCGTGAACTGTCCGCGCGCGTCTCGACTCGCGCCGGTGGAAATACACGGGCGACGCGTGCGGCCCAGTCGGGATGGCCGGTGAGATCGTAGACGATGGTCGTGTCGCGTCCCTCGTTCACCGTGCCCGTTTCCACGACGTCGAAGCCGCGATCGCGAAGCAGCGCGGTGGCGCGACGCGCGAGACCGCGCGTCTTCGTGCCGTTCAGGACCTGAACGCGCACGCGCGCGCTGTCGGGGGCGCGAACATCCTTGGGAACGGCGGGCGTTCCGGCCGAGTGCCGACGCACGCCCCACACGGCGCCCGCCCCGATTGCGACCAACGCAATCAGCCCGACGGCGATCGACCCGGCGCGCCTCAGCGTACGCTGTTCCATAGCGCCACGGTTTCGGGAAAGAGCGTGTAGCCTTCCCGCACGGCGTGTTCGAGGCGTGACCTCAACACCTGACGGAATACGCCGTCGAAATCGTGCGGCACCTGTTCGGCGAGAAACGCGCGGTCGCGCCGCGCGAAATGGCGTCCCGGCTCGAGAAAGTCCGCCATGTAGAGCGCACGCCCCGTGCGATCCCAGTCGGGCGACCCCACGGTGTGATAACGGATCGCGGAGAGAAGCGCCGCGTCGGTCTCGCCCTGCCGCGCGAGCAGCGCGGCGACTGCCGGTCCGTGGAGCAGCTCCGGCTCGCCACCGATGATGCCGCTCAACTCGCGGAGCTGATCCTCCGGCGCGTCGCGCAGGGCGTCGTGCAACGCGCCGGCTTTGAGCCAGCGCGCGCGCTCTTCTTCCGAGACGTTCAACTCCCGTGCCCATTGGCGGAGGAGCCCGATCACCCGCCCGATGTGCTTGCGACGTTTGTCGCTCACGCAGGCCCATTCCGGCAGTGTGACGTCGGCGGTCCGCTCGACGGTCACCGACAACTCCGGATCTCGTCGATCTCTCGCTGCCAGAAATCGCGATTCGGCAACTCGGGATGAGGAACGCATAAATCGGGTTCGCTCACGGTCTGCACCTCGTACCGAACGATGTCGAGATCGATGGTTCGCGGCCCCCAACGCGTTTCACGCGTCCGGCCTTCCCTCCGCTCGATCTCGAGCAGGTGCATCAGCAATTCGCGCGGAGCGAGCGTCGTTTCCAGAGCGACCATCTGGTTCAGATAGTGAGGTTGGGCGACGAGCCCGAGCGGCTCGGTCTCTTCGATCGACGACTCGCACAGGATTCGCGAATCGGGGAGCGCGGCGAGCGCCGCTCGCGCCCGCTCGAGGTAGCCGTGGCGATCCCCGAGATTCGACCCCAGCGCCACGTACGCGATGTCACGCATCCGCGCTCACGAACACGACGACTTCGGCATAGTCGAGCGGGCCGGCGAGCGACACCTGTGGCTTTCTCACCGCGACACGCGCCGAGCGCACGCGTGGACTGTGCGCGAGCGCGCCGCGGGCGATGCGCTCGCCGATCTCCTCGAGGTAGTCGATGTGTCCCGCGTTCATGACCGCGGCGGCGATGTCGTACAACGCGCGATAGTCGACGATACCCTCGCCGTCGCCGACCCACACGCCGAGATCGATCTCGATGCGCTGCGGCGTGATCCGTTCCTGGGGCAGAATGCCGACCAACCCGAAGAAGTACAGCCCCTGGAGATTGATCTCCACGCTTACGCGGCGTCGATTGCCGCGCGCAGCGACGCGGCCAGCGCGACGGCCTTTTGCACGTCTTCGCCCGCGGCGCGCACGATCGCGCTGCCGACGACCACGCCATCCGCGATCCGGGCGACCTGCGCCGCCTGCTCCGGCCGCGACACGCCGAACCCGACGCACACCGGGAGTGTCGTGGCCTCGCGCAGGCGCTTGACCGTCGCGGGAAGCTCGGCGGACAGGTTGTCGCGCATCCCGGTCACGCCGAGGCTGCTGATCAGATACACGAATCCGCTGCCGTGATCGGCGATCTCTTTCATGCGATCCAGCGGCGTCGTGGGCGCCACGAGACGGACAAAGGACAGCGGTCCCTCGCCGATCCGTGACTCGAGATCGGGATCCGAGCCGACCGGAAGGTCGGTGAGCAACAGCCCGGAGAACCCGGCGTCCGCGGCGCGCGTGAGCGCGTCGCCGCCCGCGGCGAGAATGGGATTCAGGTAGCTGAAGAGCACGAGCGGCACGCGCGGCCTGGCGCGGCTCACGAGCTCGAGCAGCCGATCGAAGTTCATCCCCTGCTCGAGCGCCCGCTGCGAGCTCGCCTGGATGACCGGACCGTCCGCCATCGGGTCGGAAAACGGAAGACCGAGCTCGATCACGTCGGCGCCGGCGTCCTGAAGACCGTTCAGCAGATCGATCGTGCGCTCGGCATCGGGATACCCGGCGGTGATGTACGGAACGAGGGCCCGCTTCCCTTCCGCCTTCAGTTGCTCGAACCGCTTGGGGATCCCTCCCCTCTCTTCGTTCGGGGCGGAGCGCTGCGCTCGGGATGACTCAGATGAAATAGTCACCGATCCGGATGCCATATCGTTCAGGATTTTCAGTTTTGATGATGGTTCGCAGGAAGACGCCCTCGGCGCTGCGATCCGCCAGGTCGTGCAGATCGCCCGGATGCATCAGGTTGCCTTGCGCGTCGCTGATCACGCGCACGATGGGCCGCGACAGCATGTCCTGCAACGGGTTGACGGCGTGCACGATTCCGAGCTCGAACGTGTCGAGCACCACGAGCGTTCCGACAGGGTAGATACCGGTCAGGTTGATGAAGGCCTTTACGATGACCGGATCCATGCCGCGCCGCGGATTGTCGCGCATCTCGAGCATCACCTGCGCGGGAGTGAACGGCACGGTCTGATACGAACGGCGTGACGTGGCCGCGTCGAAGCCGTCGGCGATCGCGACGATCTTGCTGAACATGCTCAGCTGCCGCTCGCGGATCGGCCGCGGGTAGCCGGTGAGGTCGCGCTTCATGTGATGCTCGTACGCCACGACCATCGAGCGGTACGGCAACTCCTGCGCGCCGCGCACCTGAAAGAGCGCGAGCACACCCAGCCAAGGATGCGACGCGATGAGACGCCACTCATCGTCCGTGAGGCCGCCCGACTTGTTGAGGATCGACTGCGGCACGCGCGACTTGCCGATGTCGTGGAAGAGCGCCGCCATGCCGAGGTCGTACAGTTGCAGCTTGCTCAGGCCGAGACGCTTGCCGAGCGCCACCGAGAAGATGCAGACGTTGACGCTGTGGGTGAATGTGTACTCGTCGTAGTCGCGGATCGTCGTCAGCCCGATGAGCGAGGTTTCTTCGCTCAGGATCTGATCGACGATGCCCTGCACGACGCGCTTGATCTTCTTGATGTTTGGGCTGCCGCCGATGCGCACCGATGTCATGAGGTCGCGCGTGGCGGCGACCGATTGCTGGTAGGTGCGCTTGGCGCGCTCCTTGGCCTTTTCCTTGTTGGCTTCGCCGCCTCCCACGGGCGGCGAGATGGTGAACGCTTTGATGGCGGCGCCCGCCAGCTTTTCCATCAGCTGATTCAGCCGCTCCGCGGGATCGTCCACGCCAGGCGCCTGAAGCAACGACAGAAAGACGAGCCAGTCCTTCGCCGCGACGGCCTCGCCGACGGTCAGTGTGCCGATGCCCGTCGCGCGAAACAGAGCCAACAGGTGGCTAAAGGACGCGAAGTTGTCGAGGTCGAGCCGCAGACGCGTCTGATTGATGAATATGAACTCGCCCGACATGCGGAGCTCGAGCTCACCCTCGTCCCCAATGAGCTCCCTGCTGTGCGCCGTGAGCTCAGCCAGGGCTTTCTGCACCGCCGCGTTTTCCACGGGATACAGCTTCACCGCCCGCAGCGCGCCGTACGCCGAGAAGATCAGCTGGCGCCCCGCCCTGCGAAGGTACGCGTCACCGGCGTCCGGTGGACCGCCGGTCGAACCGCTGGGCGACGACACGCGGGGAGGGGTCGGCGGAGTACGCGAGACCGTCATGAATTCGGCCCCCGCAACGCCTTGTTCACCGCGTTGCGCACCACGATGTCCTTTTCATCCGAGGATTTCCGGAGCGACTCGATCGCCTTGGGCGTCTTGATGCGGCCGAGCGCGATCGCCGCACACGCGCGCATCTCGGAATCCTCGCGGCGTCCGAGAAACCCCTTGCCGTTCAGCAGCGAATCGAGATGGGAAATGCCTGCGTCGCCGCACAGGGCGCCGTATCCCTCGAAGAAGGCCATCTTCTCGGTGAGGTCGGCGTCGCGCACCGCCTTTCCCTTCACCACCGCCTCGAGCCGAGCCAGCACGGGACGATATGCCTTCCCGCTCAACGCGCGCACCGCGGTGATCCGCACATCACGATCCGAATCCTCGATCGCACGTTCGAGCGACTGGAGCGCGCCGGCCGAGCCGATTTCCGCGAGCGCCTGCACGGCAATCTGTCGGCGGGCCACGTCCTGTTCGGCGAGCACCTTTCCGAGCGACAACACCGCCGCCTGCGCCTTGAGGGCTCCGGCGCGCCGAATCGCTTCGGACGAGACCTCCGGCTCCGGCGACTGAATCAGGCGAACGAGCTCGTTCGTATTCGCCGCGGCGAGGCGTCCCGCGGCGGTCTCCAGCAACGGCCGCAACCGCTCGTTCTGGGAGCGCGACAACCAGCTGAACACCGTTCCGAGCGCGGTCGGCCGAAGCTGATCGAATAGCTCCACGAGCTCGTCCTGCGGCGGCAGCGAGGGGGCGCCGTCCAGCGCCTGAAGGAGCTGGCCCAGCGCATCAGAGGCGCTGAGACGCTCGGGCAGGTTGCCGAGCCTCTGCTTCTGCTCGGCGCCGAGGCCGGCCGCGCGACCGAGCGCGATCTGCGACTCGCGCAACACATAGGCGACGCCGCGGAAATGCCCCGCGGTCAGCAGATAGACCAGCAACGTCTGAATGTCGTCGATGACTTCGGACCGGATCTCGGAATCCGTCTGCGCCTCGAAGATGTCGAGCAGCACGGACACGACGTTCGTCCGCAAGTCCGCGGCGTACTCCCGCCTGCTCTCGCTCTGGAGGTACTCGATCTCGCGGTCGTCGAGGAAATAGAGCGTGGCGTCGAAGTCCGCCATGTTGACGATGCCGCCGGCCCGGGACTCCTCCACCGCCTCCTGAGTCCCCGCCCGCACCGCGCCGGGATCGGCCGGTTGCGCCTCTGTGCCGTCCGTCAGATCGCTCGTCCCGCCCTCGGCGAGCAGATCCACATACTTGTATGTCAGATGTGTGAAGTCCGCTTCCCAGAGCATGGTGACGAGATCGTCTTCGTCAGCCGACCCCTTTCGGGCGCGCTGGATGATCGTCAGAAGCTTGAGGATTTCCTCATCCTCGAAACCCCTGGCGATCCGGAGCTCGCGCACGCCGTCCTTGTAGAACAGCCAGGCGAGATTGTCGCTCGACTTCACCGCGGAGGCCGCCACTTCCGAAACGATGGCGTCGAACCAGCGGATCTCGCTCTCGGTTACCGCGAGCGCCAACTCGTCGGCCTCGGCCCAGATGGGCGTGAAGGCGCCGCGGAGCGCCGCGATCGCGCCCTGGTAGATCGGGTTGTTCGGCAGATAGAGCTGCGCGGCGCGCGAGGCCTTGAGGATCAGCTTGAGCAGCTCGGCAACAGGCGCGGCGGAAAACGGCGCCTCCTGCGGCTCCGCGCTCGTCGATCCGGCTGCGAGGGATGACGGTGGGGGGGAGGTCACGAGCCCAAGATATTCATTTCACTGACTTGTGCCACGTCCTTGTCCCCACGTCCGCTGACGCAGAGCAGGACAGGTTCATCCTTGTTCCAGCGCCCACGGTTGGCGGCGATCCAGCTCACAGCATGGGCCGTTTCGAGGGCCGGAATGATCCCCTCGAGGCGGCTGAGGAGCTGGAACCCTTCGAGGGCCTGCCGGTCGCCGATCGCCACGTATTCGGCACGGCCGACGTCCTTCAGGTAGGAGTGTTCCGGCCCCACGCCCGGATAGTCGAGGCCTGCCGAAATCGAATGGGCCGGATGCACCTGCCCGTAATCGTCTTGTAACAAGTAGCTAAGCGAACCGTGGAGGACCCCCGGCCGCCCCTTGGTGAGGGATGCCGAATGGTGGTCGGTATCCAATCCTTCGCCGGCCGCTTCCACACCCACCAACTCCACCTCGCGATCGTTCACGAATTCGGCGAATGCGCCCATGGCGTTCGAGCCGCCGCCGACGCACGCGACGACCGTCTTGGGCAGACGGCCCGCGCGCTCGAGCATCTGCGCGCGCGCTTCGCGGCTGATTACCGACTGGAAGTCCCGAACCATGCGCGGATACGGCGCCGGTCCGACGACCGATCCGATGATGTAGTAGGTATCGTTGACGTTCGTCACCCAGTCGCGAATCGCTTCCGTCGTCGCGTCCTTGAGCGTGCGCGTCCCGCTCGACACGCCGACGACCTTCGCGCCCATGAGCCGCATGCGGAAGACGTTCAGCGACTGGCGCCGCATGTCCTCCTCGCCCATGTACACTACGCACTCCATTCCGTAGCGCGCGCATACCGTGGCCGTGGCGACGCCGTGCTGGCCTGCCCCGGTCTCGGCGATGATGCGCTTCTTCCCCATGCGCCGCGCGAGCAGAATCTGGCCGACGGTGTTGTTGATCTTGTGCGCGCCGGTGTGGTTCAGGTCTTCGCGCTTGAGCCAGACCGGAGCGCCGACGTACTCGGAAAAGCGAGGCGCGTCCGTGAGCGCCGACGGCCGCCCGACGTAATGCGTCAGCATTCCGTTCAGCTCGGAGATGAACGCCGGATCGATGCGCGCCGCATCGTACGCGCGTTCGAGCTCATCGATCGCGGGGATCAATGTCTCAGGCACGTAGCGGCCACCGAAGATGCCGAACCGGTCGGAAGGAATCGTGGTGCTCAACGTATTCATGGCTATCTTGAAATCTGGTTGACGGCATCGCGAAATGCGCGCATCCGAAGCGGATCCTTGATGCCCGGCGCGCTCTCGACCCCCGACGACACGTCCACCACGTCGGGGCGCAGCGCGCCGATCGCCTGGGCGACGTTTTCCGGGCGTAGTCCGCCGGCGAGAATGACGGTCCTCCGGTACTGAAGGCGGCGCACCTCGCTCGACAGCTGAGCCCAGGGAATGGTCACACCGGTGCCGCCGAGCTGGCCCGCGACCATGGCGTCGAGAAGGATGCCGTCGCTCACGTCGAGCATCGCGGCCACGTCGTCGGGCAGCTGCGCGCCCGACACGCGGCACACGCTCCAGATCTGGCCCTCGAAGTCGCGCCGAATGGCCTCGATCCGCGCCAGGCTGAAGTCACCGTGCAGCTGCACCACGCCGAGGTCGCATCGATCCGCAATGCGCGCAATCTCGTCGGGCGTCTGGTCGGCGAACACGCCCACGCGGGTGACGGTGGACGGCACGCTCGAAAGCACATCCACCGCGCGCTCGAGCGTGAGATTCCGCGGGCCGCCCGCGAAGATCACGCCCGTGTAGGCCGCTCCAAGTTCAGCGGCCAGCTCGGCGTCGGCGGAACGCGTCAGTCCGCAAAACTTGATGTCAGCCTTCACGGCCCACCCGCGGAACGGACGCGAGGTCGCGCACCGAAGACGTTGGATCGCCGGAGGCCGAGATGGCGGAACCGACGAGCACAGCATCGGCGCCCGAGCGCGCATAGCGCTCCACATCGCCGCGCGACTGCACACCGCTTTCGGCGATCGCGACGATCGACGAGGGAATCGCCGCGAGCAGACGCTCCGACGTCGCCGGATCGATCACCAGGGTCTCGAGATTCCGGTTATTGATGCCGATCACCGGCGCGCCCGCGTCTATCGCGCGGCGCAGCTCCTCCTCGTCGCGGACCTCGACGAGCACCTCGAGCTGAATCTCTCGAGCGAAATCAGTCATCCGGACGAGATCGTCGGGCGAGAGGGCGCGCGCGATCAACAGCGCGGCCGACGCGCCCAGGGCCTTCGCCTCGAGGAGCTGGATCGTCTCGACGTGGAAATCCTTCTTGAGCGAAGGGACGCGAACTCGCTCGCGCACCGCGAGCAGATCGTCGATAGATCCCCCGAAGTGCGCGGGCTCCGTCAGCACCGAGATCGCCGCGGCGCCGCCCGCTTCGTAGGCGGCGGCCTGATCCGGCGCGGAGATGTCGGCCTTGATCCAGCCCTTTGACGGCGAGCGCCGCTTCACCTCGGCGATCACCGCGACGTTCGTGGGCCGAAGCGCGGCCGCGAAACCCGGAACGGCGACGGCCGACCGAGCGCGCGCCTTCAGCTCGTCGCGCTGGGCGCGGAGAGTATCGGCCCGCTGTCGGGCCTCGGCGACGATGCCCCCCAGAGTGCCTCCCGGAGGGGTCCAGACAGAAGAAGCTTGCACTTCGGTCCTTCTTCGGATATAGTGCTAATTCGGGTCCTATTCGGTAATCGCTCGCTCGCTACCACCATATAAGCTGAACGGGTGTCAGCCTATGCCGCTCACGAAGCGTCAACGCGAAATACTAACCTACCTCGCGGCCTACTCGGAGCAAAACGGATTTGCTCCCAGCTTCGAGGAAATCGCCGAGCAGTTCAGCTACAACTCCCTGGCGACCGTACACGAGCACCTCACCAACCTCGAGCGCAAAGGATACATCAAGCGGAGCTACAACGAGAGCCGCGCGATCGAGATCCTGCCCACCGAGGCTACGCCGCGGGCGATCGAGTTGCCGCTTCTGGGATCGGTCGCGGCCGGTATGCCGATCGAGGCGCTGGAGCAGAACGAGACATACACCGTCCCCGAAGCGATGATCGGCGGGGGCGGCAACCACTACGTTCTGCGGGTCCGCGGAAACTCGATGGTCGACGAGCAGATTCGCGACGGCGACTTCGTCGTGGTGAACGAGCGCCAGCGCGCCGACAACGGCGAAATGGTGATCGCCATGCTGCATGGCAACTCGGCCACGGTCAAGAAGTACTATCGGGAGCGCGACGGACGCATCCGTCTCCAACCGGCCAACGAGACGATGCAGCCGATTTACGTTCACGAAAACGACATCACGATTCAGGGAATCGTGGTCGGGGTCATGCGCCGCTACTAACGACCGCTAGCTGGTGAACGCGACCCGGAGCCGGTCGAGCGCAACGAGGCCGGCGCCGGAGATGATCGATCCGCGCGCCGTCTCGACACCGTCATCGAAACTCTTCACCGTTCCGCTCGCGTAAATGGCCGCGGCCGCGTTGAGCACAACGGCCGCGGTCGACGACTCGTTGCCGTTGCCGCGCAGCACCTTCACGACGACGGCGGCATTCTCCGCCGGCGGTCCCCCCGCGATGTCCGCCGGTGAGCCGCGCCCGTATCCGTAGCGCTTCGGATCGATCGTCCACTCACTGAGCTTTCCGTCGCGGATCTCGACCACGTCCGTCGGAGCGAACGGAGAGATTTCGTCCATTCCCTCGCCGTGCACGACGAGCGAATGAATGGTGTTGAGCTGGCGCAGCGCGCCCGCGATCAGCGGCAGGCGCCGGGGATCCGAAACACCGACCACTTGTCGTCCAGCGTTCGCCGGATTCGCGAGCGGACCAACCAGGTTCATGATCGTCTGAACGCCGAGTTCGCGGCGCACCGGGCCAACGTGCTTCATGGCCGGATGCATCAGCGGCGCATACATGAATACGATGCCGGCGTCTCGAAGCGCCTTTTCCATCACCACGATGGGCACATCGATCGAGACGCCGAGTGCCTCGAGGACGTCCGCGCTGCCGCACTGCGTGGTGAACGATCGATTGCCGTGTTTCGCGACGCGAATGCCCGCTCCGGCGACGAGCAGCGCCGCCGCGGTCGAGATGTTGAAAGTATTGATGGTACCGCCGCCCGTGCCGCACGTGTCCACGAGCGTGTCGGGATCCTCGGCCGGAAGCGCGATCATCGCGCGGCGCAGCGACCGCACGGCGGCCGCAAGCTCGTCGGGCGTCTCGCCCCTCACGCGCAATCCAACGAGGAGTGCGGCGACCTGCGCGGGCGTCGCGTCGCCGGCGAGGACCACGTTGAATGCGGCGGTCAACTCGGCCGGGTCGGCGCGCTCTCCGGCCGTGAGACGCTTGACGGTTGCGAGGAGCGCGTTCGGTGGCGAGCTAGTGGACACTGAGCGCTTCGACCAGACGTTCGGGCAGCCGGGCGTGCGACGCGACGAGGGCAATCACCAGTCCGAGGATGCGGACGCGGTCGACATCTTCCTCGCCGTAAACGCCCTTCAGGGCGCGATTCGCGAGGTTCACGACGCCAACCAGCTCGTCATGGTAGACGAGCGGGAAGCTGATGAAGGAGCCGGTGGTGAAGTACTGATCCTTCAGCAGCGGATGGCTTGTCGCTTCGGCCACGTCGCGCACGAGAAGGGGTTCGCGCGTTGACGCGACGCGTCCCGACACCCCCTGCCCGATCGCGATCCGCGTCCCTTCGTTGACGCCCGGCGCAATGCCGCGGGCGGCGGCGAGGTAGAGCGACTCTCCATCCGGCGAACGCAGCATGAGCGAACAGCGGTGCGAATGCATGTCGTCGCCGATCAACGACAGCAATCCGTCCGCGAGCTGCCGCGGATCGTCGGTCGTGGCGTCGAGCGTCAGCACCCGATCGATGAGATAGATCGTGCGCGTCTTCTGGCGCAGCGATTCACTGCGCCGGTGCAGTTCGACGTGGGCCTTCTCGAGTTGCTCGACGGCCGAGCTGACGGTGGCGTCCACCGCCGCCGCTCGCTTGAGCGCGCGCCTCGCGTCGTCCGTCGCCTGGGCGAGCTCGCGTTCGAGGGTGAGGATTTTCGCGGAATCGGCGGCGAGGGCGCTGTTGCTCGCGTCGAGGAGCCGCGCTTCCAGCTCGGCGAGGCGGCGCTCGTAATCGCCATGCACGCGCTCGGTCACGTCCTCGAGCGTTCGCACGGCTTCTTCGCGCGCCGCGCGGTCGAGGAAACGCAGGTGGGCCAGCTCGAACAGGGCGATGGCCGGCAGGAAACGCTCGGCGGTGCGGGCGCCGAACAGCTTACGCGCCTCGTAGAGCACGAGCAGCGCGTTCAGGCGTCCGTCGAATCGCAGACCACGAACGCTGAGCCACCCTTGCTCGCCGAGTGCGGGAAGCTGAAAGAGGCGAGCGAACTCGTCGCCGTTGTCGCCGAAGTCGACGAACTGGCCGCCGGCCTCGATGGCCACGAGCTCGCGCGTAGGGATGTGGTCGAACGTCGTGTTCAGCGCCTTGCGTTCCACGCGCGAACCGGCGATCCGGACCCGGTCGCACAACATTCCGTGGCGCTCGTCGAAGATGACGAGGGCCAACTGGGCAAACCGGTCCACTTCCGCCAGTGCTTCACTAAGAGCTTGGAGCGCGGCGTCGGGACTGGCGGAGACGGTCAGCGCATGGGCGAGAGAAGCGAGCGTGCGTGGGGGCATCTGCGGCGAAAGGTGGACTCGTACGTCGCGCCGTGTCAATCGTTTTCGTCACGTTGATACGACGACTCGAGCGGTCGTCATTGGTTGACACAGATCCCCGTGTCGGTAGCTTTCGAGCAATGGCCGAGCGCACCGTGCAGCTCGTGTTGCACTACGACGGAGCGGGATTCAGCGGGTGGCAGCGGCAACCGGAGCAACGCACCGTACAGGGCGTTCTGGAAAAGGCGCTCGAACGGCTGTGTTCCACCCATATCGGGGCGTTGGGATCGGGTCGGACCGACGCCGGCGTGCACGCGAGAGGTCAGGCGGTCGGAGTTCGGGTTCCGGATCGGTGGGAGGTTCAGCGTCTGCGGCGTGCGCTGAATGCGGTCCTGCCGAAGGACGTCTGGGTCGCCAACGCGGTCGAGATGCGGGACGAGTTTCACGCGCGCTACAGTGCAGTGAGCCGGCGATACAGCTATTACGTCGGCACGGACGAAGCGGCGCACTCTCCGTTTCGTGGTCGGTACGAGCTGGCATTCGGGCAGGCCTTGGATCGGGGCGCTCTGGATGCCGCTGCCGCCCACCTCGCGGGTGAGCACTGCTTCCGGGGCTTCGCCGTACTCGGTACGGCGCCAGCCCATGACGATCATCGATGTCGCGTGACCGAAGCGCGATGGGTCGATCGGCCGGGTGGGCTGGTGTTCGAGATCGAAGCCAACCGGTTTCTTCATCACATGGTACGTTTTCTCGTCGGTACGATGCTCGACCTAGCCACAGGCCGCCGGCCTCTGGCCGATATCGTGCGTCTGCTCGACGCCGCGGACAACAGCGAGGTTTCGCCGCCGGCTCCGCCACATGCGCTTTTTCTCGACCGCGTGAGCTATCCGCGCGAGTTGTATCTCGAGGCGCCCACATGATGATCCATCGATCGGTTCGCTGTCTGGCCATTGCGCTCGCGCTCGGCTGCTCGCGCTCGCCGCAGCAGTCGAACGCGCAGTCGTCGGGCGTCGTGGTCTCGCCAAACATGCAGGTGTCGCAGAGCCGCCAGAACGCCCTCACCGCCGCCGTGGCGAGGGTCTCGCCGAGCGTCGTCACTGTGCAAACCGAAGTTGTCGATCGCACGCCGGTCGATCCGTTCGAGCTCATGTTCGGGGGCCGGTCGCAGCCGCATACCGAAGCGGGACTCGGCACCGGATTCATCGTTCGCAAGGACGGCGTGGTCGTGACCAACGCGCACGTCGTCGCCGGAGCGCAAAAAGTTTCCGTGATGATGCGCGACGGCAAAGTCTTTCCGGCCAGGGTGCTCGGCCAGGACGAGACGAACGACATCGCCGTCCTGAAGATCGACGCGAAGGATCTGCCCGACGTGAAGCTCGGCAACTCGAACAACCTCGTGATCGGCGAATGGGCGATCGCGATCGGGAATCCGTTCGGTTTCTACTTCGGCAACAGCGAACCCAGCGTCAGCGTCGGCGTCATCAGCGCGACGCAGCGCAATCTCGTCGCGCCGAACGACGGCCAGGCGTCGTACTTCGACATGATCCAGACGGACGCGGCGATCAATCCCGGTAACTCGGGCGGACCGCTCGTCGACGCCGACGGCGACGTGGTCGGCGTGAACAGCAGCATCTTCTCGCCGAGCGGCGGTTCGGTCGGGCTCGGGTTCGCCATTCCGATCAATCGGGTCGCGCGCGTCGTGGACGATCTGCTCACGCACGGGTCCATCCGGAGTCCCTGGATCGGCGCGCAGCTCCGTCCGGTGCGTACGGGCAACACGCGGGACGTGATCGCGTCGGGCGCGGTGATCGGCTCGGTGACGCCGGGATCGCCCGCGGCGCAGGCGGGGCTCCAGCCAGGCGACGTGATCCTGCGCGAAGGTACGCGTGTCATTCGCAATCCCTTCGACTGGCAGGCGGGACTCCTCGATCTGCGCGTCGGATCGCCCGCCACGCTGCATATCAAGCGCGGCCTTCGCGAGCTCGACGTCGACGTGAACGTCGCCGATCTGCCCGAGGTGGCCGCGCCCAAGGTGCAGGTACTGCGTGAGCTCGAGCTCGTCAGTGTGACACCCGCGATCGCGTCGGAGCGCGGGCTCCGCAACGCAACCGGCGCACTCGTTTATCGCGTGAGCCCGTACATCGCGGACCAGACCGGACTTCAACAGGGCGACGTCATTCTCCAGATCAACAACGCGCGAATCGCCACGGCGCAGGACGTGGCCAAGGCGATCGACTATTACGGCAACCGTACCTATCTCCAACTCGTCGTCGAGCGACAAGGCCAATTGTTCATGACCCGATTCGCGGTTCGATGACCGCGCACGACCGATATTCTTCACCGCTCGCGGAGCGGTATGCCTCGAAAGCAATGCTCGAGCTCTGGTCGCCGGCCGAGCGACACGGCCTTTGGCGCCGCCTCTGGCTCGCCCTCGCCGAAGCGGAACAGGAGCTCGGCGTCCCCATTCCCGACGAGGCGATCGCGCAGATGCGCGCGCACCTCGACGACATCGACTTCGCCGTCGTCGCCGGATACGAGAAGCGATTCCGGCACGACGTCATGGCACACGTCCACGCGTTCGGCGACGTGGCGCCGGCGGCCAAGGGATTCATCCATTACGGCGCGACGAGCGCCTACGTCACCGACAACGGTGACCTGATCCTCATGCGGCGCGGGCTCGAACTGCTTCGCGCGAACATCGTTCGCGTGCTGCACGCGCTCGCGGAGTTCGCGCGCGAATGGCGCGCCGAACCGACGCTCGGGTCCACGCATCTCCAGCCGGCGCAGCCGACCACCGTCGGCAAGCGTGCGACGCTCTGGATGCAGGATCTTCTGCTCGACCTGGCCGATGTCGACTACCGGATCGCGACCCTTCCCTGTCGCGGCGTGAAAGGCACGACCGGCACGCAGGCAAGCTTCCTCGAGATCTTCGGTGGCGATCTCGAACCCAGGCGGCACACCGAGCGTGGCCAGGATCATATTCTCGGTGGATGTCGTGGTATTGGTCATCGTAACCGTGGCTGTCACGGTCTCGTTGACCGCCAGAGATGTCCTGTCGTACGAGACCGTGATGACCATGGGCGCCGACGGGTCGGAGACGACATTGGACCAAGGGATATTGCTGTCT
>FTCS01000462.1_pt1 | contig 17278 bp, 15 predicted proteins | sample 1639391 | NCBI WGS metagenome assembly FTCS01 (sample SAMEA3914864, study PRJEB12502) | metagenome | biome: forest; material: soil | place: USA | collected 2012-03-12 | depth 0.3 m | reverse complement strand
TATCTCGGCAGCGCCGCGCTCACGGCGACGTCGAACGCGAACACGATCATGTTCTTCCTGATCGGCGTCGTCTTCGGCGTCGGCATGGCGGCGTCCATCCTCGTCGGTCAGAGCATCGGCGCGCAGGACGTCGATCAGGCGAAGCGCGTCATCGGCACGAGCGCGAGCTTCTTCATCCTCGCCGCGATCGCGATCTCGGTGGTCGGGTTCGTCTTCTCGCCACAGCTGCTCTCGTGGATGCGCACGCCTCCCGACGCGTTCCCCTACGCGGTCGCGTACCTGCGCGTCATCTTCGCGGGCATGCCGTTCATCTTCGTCTACGCGTTCGTCACGATCGTCCTGCGCGGCGCCGGCGACGCGAAGACTCCGATGCTGTTCTCGATGATGTCGGTCGGTCTCGACATCGGGCTGAACCCGCTCCTCATGTTCGGCGTCGGACCCTTTCCGCGGCTCGGAATCGCCGGTGCGGCGACCGCGACTCTCCTCGCGAACGGCACGACGCTCATCGCGCTCGTCGTGCACCTCTATCGCAAGAAGCACTTCCTTTGCCTCCGCGGTCCCGAGCTCGCGTACCTCAGGCCGAAGCGCGTGCTGCTCCGAGCCCTCGTCAAGAAGGGCCTCCCGATGGGCGCCCAGATGATCGTCATGTCGTCCTCCGCGATCGTCATGATCAGCCTCGTGAACGGCTTCGGGTCGTCGACGTCCGCCGCATTCGGAGCTGCGCTCCAGCTCTGGAACTACATCCAGATGCCGGCCTTCGCGGTCGGCATGGCGGCCTCGGCAATGGCGGCGCAGAACGTCGGAGCCGGTCTCTGGGCGCGCGTGGACCGCATCGCGATCGTCGGCGTCGGCGTCAATTTCATGATGACCGGCACGGTGGCCGCGGTGATCTATCTGTTCGACACCCGCGCTCTCGGGCTGTTTCTCACGGAGCCCGCGGCGATCGAGGTCGGCGTGCACCTGAACGCGATCGTCGTGTGGTCGTTCACGTTGTTCGGCGTGTCGATGGTGCTCTCGAGCGTCGTTCGGTCGACGGGCGCGGTGCTTCCGCCTCTCGCCATCCTCTTCATCTCCCTATGGGTGCTGCGAATCCCGTTCGCGGTGCTCTTCGTCTCGCGATGGAGCGCCGACGCGATCTGGTGGAGCTTCCCGCTGGGGTCGCTCGCCTCCGTCGTCCTCTCGATCGCGTACTACCGATTCGGTAACTGGCGCAGCGCGCGAATGATGTGAACGGCGGACGCGCACGTCGCTGCCGAACGCACATCGATCCACGCAACAAACTGCAAACGATCGGCAGCGCGAGCAGAGGTTGCCAGCCCTCTGTGTGGCTCGGGTCGCGGCATGCGAGCTGCACACTTCGTCGCCATGGCATCGAGCCTTCAGGTGCGACCGGCGACGAGCGACATGTTCGCCGACGTTCGCGACGTCCTCATGGAGTTCGGCCCCGGCCTCGGTGAAGCCGACTGGCGCCGTCTCTTCGACTACGACTTCGACACCGGCGACGGCGGTGCGAAGAACCGCGACCGCGGCTGGGTGCTCTGCGACGGCAACGCGATCGTCGGGTTCTTGGGCGCGATCTTCAGCCGGCGCGGCAGCGAATCGTTCTGCAACGTCACGTCATGGGTGGTGAAGAAGACTCATCGATCGAGCGGCGGTCTTTCGCTGCTCATGCCGATGTTGGCGCTCACCGATCACACGATCCTCAACCTCAGTCCGACGCCGTTCACACGCGCCGTCTTCAAGCGAATGGGATTCCGCGATCTCGAAGACCGACTCGTGATGATTCCGCCGGTCTATCCGCAAGCGCCAGCGCGCGGTTATCGCCTGGTGAAGGACCGACAGACCATCGAGCGTCTCCTCTCCGACGAAGACCTCCGCGTCTACGACGACCACCGGCGGTACTCGTGCACGCAGCTCGTGTTCGCCGGATCGCATGACTACAGCTACGTCGTCGCGGGCAAGACGAAGCTGCGCCGATTCCCAACGAGCTTTATTTATTATCGTTCGAATCCGTCGCTGTTCCGGCGCCTGGCAGGCGCGATGCAGCTCGCTCTCCTCGGTGCGCATCGAACGCTCTTCAGTGTCATCGACGCGCGCCTCTGCGCGGACGCGCCGCTCCGCGGTTGCCCCACGTATGCGCTCCACCAGCCGCGCTTGTTCCGGCCCGCGACGACGTCGACGCGACGCCGCGAGGACATCGACACCCTCTACTCCGAATTCGTGCTGCTCGATCCGCAGCGCTGGACCTTCAACTACTGAACGCCATGACCACTGACATCCTTCGCCATCCGCTCGACGTTCCGCTCATCGCCCGCAAGCGCCGCGGCCTGCGCGATCAGCTTCTCGCCGATCCGCGCGCTCCGTACATCGACGTCAAGGTCGCGATCCTCGGCGGCTCGACGACTGCCGACGTGCAGGACTTCCTCGAGCTGTTCCTGCTCGCCGCGGGGATCCGCCCGACGTTCCACGTCTCCGAGTTCAACCGCTACTACGAAGAGGCGGTCGTCGACGACACGGCGCTGCGAGCGTTCGCGCCCGATGTCGTGTTCGTGCACACCACGCATCGCAACATCGCGTCCTGGCCGGCGCTGCTCGCGGACGATGCCGGCGTAGATGCCGCGCACGCCGCCGAGCTCGCTCGCTTCGAGGCGATCTGGAAGAACGTGCTCGAACGCACCAGCTGCATCCTCATCCAGAACAACTTCGACCTGCCCGACACCGAGCCGCTCGGACACCTCGGCGCGACCGCGGCGTTCGGGAAGACGAGCTTCGTGGCGCGACTGAACGACTCGTTCGCGAGAGCCGCGCGACGCACGCCACGTCTTCGCATCGTCGACATCGGCTCGCTCGCCGCACGCGCAGGTCTCGCTGCGTGGGCGAGCGCGCGGCACTGGCATCACTACCGCATGGCGCTCACGACCGAGGGCAGCGCTCTCGTCGCGCACAGCGCGGCGAAGATCATCCGTGCAGCATTCGGCAAGAGCAAGAAGTGCCTCGTGCTCGACCTCGACAACACGCTGTGGGGCGGCGTCATCGGCGACGACGGCGTCGACGCGCTGCGCCTCGGCCACGAGACGCCGGAGGGCGAGGCGTTCGTGTCGTTCCAGCGCTACTGCCTCGCCCTGAAGGAGCGCGGCGTGCTCCTCGCCGTGTGCTCGAAGAACGAGCCCGCGATCGCTCGCAGCGGCTTCGCTCATCCCGACAGCGTGCTCTCCGAGTCTGACTTCAGCGCGTTCTTCGCGAACTGGAGCCCCAAGCCGGACAACCTGCGCGCCATCGCCGCCACGCTGGGCATCGGCCTGGACTCGCTCGTGTTCGTCGACGACAACCCCGCCGAGCAAGCGCTCGTCGAGCGTGAGGTCCCCGAGGTCTCGGTCGTGCATGCAACGCACGTCACGGAGTTCGCCGGTTTGCTCGATCGCGAAGGATACTTCGAGCCCTTCACCCTCGCGGCCGAGGACGTGCAGCGCGCGGCCTATCTCAAGCAGAACGCCGCGCGCGAAGCGGTCGCCGCCGCCGCGGTGACGGCCGGCGACTACGGCGCGTACCTCGATTCACTGGAGATGAGCGCCGAGATCGGCTCCGTGACGTCGTCGTACTGCGATCGCGTCACCCAGCTCGCGAACAAGACCAACCAGTTCAATCTCACCACGCGCCGTTACACGCAGGCGCAGGTGGAGAGCATTGCCGCCGATCCGCGCTACGTGGCGCTCTACGGAAAGCTCAGCGATCGCTTCGGCGAGAACGGCCTCGTGTCGGTGATCTTCGGGCGCGAAGAGCGCGACGAGCTGCACATCGAGACGTGGCTCATGAGCTGCCGCGTGCTCAAGCGCTCGTTCGAGCTCGCGATGTTCGATGCGCTCGTTGCCGCCGCCCGCCGACGCGGCGTGACCACTCTGGTCGGCCACTTCGTGCCGACCGCGAAGAACGCGATGGTCGAGAAGCACTACGAGTCGCTCGGCTTCGAGCGCTCCGATGGCGAGGACGGTGGCGCCACCGTGTGGCGGCTCCGCCTCTCGCAGGTCACGCGCGCAATGAGCACGCACATACGAATGAAAGGAACCGCTGATGAGCGCAATCATGCAGAGACTGACCCCGCTGTTTCGCGATGTGCTGAATGACGATCACATCGTGATCACGCCGGAGTCGAACGCTCAGTCGATGGGCCCGGCCTACGACTCGCTCGCTCACATCAACATCATCTCGGCGATCGAGCAGGAGTTCGACATCCGCTTCGAGTTCTCGGAGATCGTCGGGCTCGACACGGTCGGGGACATGATCGCGTTGATCTCACGCAAAACCACGGTAGCCGCGTGAACACGTACTCCTGGGAACAGCTCCATGTCGGCCTCGCCGCCGACTTCGACGTGACCGTCGACGAGGAGATGATGGCGCGCTTCTTCGCTACGACCGGAGACGCGAATCCACTTCATCTCGATGCCGAGTACGCGAGCGGGCGGGGTTTCCGGAGTCGCGTCGTGTACGGCCTGCTGACCGCTTCGTTCTATTCCACGCTTGCCGGTGTCCATCTGCCTGGTCGCCGCTGCTTGCTGCACGGCTTGAAGGTCGACTTCAACTCGCCCGTCTACGTGGGCGATCGGCTGCGAGTGCGCGGGCAGATCGCGCACCTCAGCGAGGCTTATCGACAGATCGAGATCGCAGGCGAAATCACGAATCAGCGAGCGGAGGTCGTCTCCAAGGCGCGCCTTCGCTGCGGGCTCGATCCTCACGACGAACCGACCTGAAGATCGAATTGCAGAGAGGGGAATCACCATGAACGTCGGAGAAATTCTGGACGCGCCGGCTACTGCTGCCCTCAACGGAGTGAAGCAGGTCGGAGTGGATTGGGACGGCCTCGCCGCGGCCAGCGCGAAGCTGCTTCCGGACGCTCAGATCTGGAACCTCTTCCGCATGGCCGTGGCGGATCTCTCCGTCTCGCTCTGCTTGCACCACGTCTCGCGCCGGAGCCGCGACGAGCTCACGATCTCCGCGCCCGAGCTCGACGCCTTCGTAGCGCAGGCCTCCGCGATCGTCCGTCCGGACAATCGCCGCTGGCTCACCATCACGTTCGACGACGGATACGAGGACGCGTGGCACTACATCATGACGCGCGCGCCGCGCTTTCCCTCGGTGGAATGGCTGCTCTTCGTCTGCCCCACGAAGGTCGAGCAGCAGACGGGCTTCCGCTGGGACCTCGACATCGACGACGAGTCCGTGCGCGACATCGTGCGCGAGAACCAGCGTGCCGATCTGCGCTCCGTGGTGCAGCTGCACGACGCCCATCTCGCGACCGTGGCGCAGTGCCGGCTGCTGCAGCTCTTCGAGAACGTGCATCTCGGCAATCATACGAACTGTCACTTTCGCGCGACCGCGCTGCCGCCCGAGGAAGCCGCGGCGGAGCTCCGGCAGTCGCGCGCCGACTTCGAGCGCATGTTCGGTCGCGAGCGTCACTTCGCGTTTCCGTTCGGCGGCTACGGTGTCGACTTCGACGACCGGCACGTCGACGTGCTCCGTGAGACGGGCGACGCGGTGATCTGGAGCACCGTAGGACGCCCGCATCTTGCGGAGCAACGCGTGCCGGGCGCCGTGCTGCCGCGGTTCGCCGTCGACGGTCGATGGAGCGCGTCGCAGATCGCATTCTGGATCGCGCTTCGATCGCTGCACGCGCGCGCGAGAGGCCTCGTCCCCCTGTGTCCAGCGCCCGTGCGAGCGCTGGACCAGGAGGCCGAGGAAGTCTCCTACTTCAAGAACGGCGTCAGCAACGCCATCTGCGGTTGATCCTTGCCCCCCACCGGATCGAGGGTGAACACGTAGCTGCCCCACAGCGGGCCGCCGGCCCACCACGTCCATCCGTCGACGACGTCGCTGTTCGCCATCATGTACGTGAGCATGTCGGTGACCGCGGCGTTGCACGTCGCGTTGTTGCCGCCGGCGAACTCGCCGAGCATGCCGCGCATCTTGTTGTCGCGCAGCCACTTCACCCAGCCCGAGAGGCGCTCGCTGCCGATCGTGGTGCTGACGCAGTTTCCGCCGCCGCCGCTCGAGTCGGCGTCGAGGTACTGGTGCGCCTCGATGAGGAAGTTCGCTCCGGGATCCTGGATTCCGACCATCGCGACGGCGTTCGACGAGCCGTAGCCGTCGTTGCTGCTCCACGAGTGCGCGCCGGTCCAGCTCGCGCCGGGGACGACGATCGTGTTCGTGGCGCCGGTCGCGCGGATCGCAGCGATGGCGGCATTGGCAGCGGAGACCCACTGCGTGGTGGAGATGTCGTGCGGCTCGTTCACCAGGTTGAACATGACGTTCGGGTTGCTGCCGTACTTCGTTGCCATGCGGGTCCAGAAGTCGGCGAACACGGCGTTCGGCACCTGCGCCGAGCCGATCACGTTCCCGTAGTAGCGCGCGAAGTTGTGCGGCTGCACGACGACGTGCGCGCCCTTCGACGTGGCGTACGTGACGATCGAGGCGAGACCGTCCTCGTAGGCGGCATCGAACGCGCCGTTCGCCGCAGGCTGCATGCGCTCCCACTTGAAGCCCATGCGGAACGTGTTCATGCCTTTCGACATGTAGTAGTCGACCTCGGAGGTCGTCGCGAACGCGTAGTCCTTGCCGAGCACGCCGGGGATGGCGCTGCCGAACTCGCCGCCGGCGAGGTTGATGCCTCGATACGGCATCGGTGTCGGCGTCGCGGGGGCAGCCGGTGTCGGCGTCGCGGGCGTCGTCGGAGTCGTCGGCGTTGCCGTCGGGTCGCTGCTCGGGGTGGTGCCCGTGTCGGCCGGCGCACCGGCAGCGCCCGTGGAGGGCGTCGCGGCCGCGGCGCCTGCGCCCACCGGCGTGAGCGCGCCGAGGCTCGGCGTCGTGGGCGTCGCGCTCGGCGTTCCGCCGTTGCTCGGATTCCCGACGGGGCTGGGGAGCGGCGCGCCCTGAGTCGTCTCGGCGGGGGCGAGCTCGGAGCCGCCCTCGGCGGGGGCCGAGCCGCACGCGGCGGCGGCAGCCAGGAACGAGAGCAGCGCGAACGCGCGGTTCGTGATCGTGTTCGTCATGCGATGAGACCTTTGTTTTCCGGTTGGTCGTTTTGATCCGCCGACGAGAATGCCAGCGGGGCTTCAGGGCAGACTTCGCCCGCATCGCGCACCGAGGTGTGCAATGGCAACGAGCGCCGCGTCGAGGGAACCGATCGAGAGCACGCGACTCGTGTCACGCGCGCATCCAGTGATCGGCCGACGAACTTCGAGTTTCGTCAGGGCGCTATTTGGAATTCAGAGCTGCGTAATCCTCGACGCGGCCGCATGGTCCACCTGACGCAGACTCCATAGCAAGCGGAGCCATGAAATTAGGAACGAGACTGAAGGCAGTGTCGGCACATTTGCGCCACACCTATTTATCGTGAAAATGGCGCTTTCGACCCCTCGACCGAAACGCCACAGCGCCCGCGAAACGGCTGCGCTCGGTGAACGAGAAGTTACCTCGACAGTGGCCGCTAGATATCGGCTCAGCTGCGTGCCCGATATCCAATTAGCGCGCTAATTGGATATCAGGGCGCCCGATTCCAAAGTATCGATCAGGGCTGCGGCTTCTGCTCGAGACCGTACTCGCCGTTGAGACCGAACCAGAAGCCCGTGAGCGCGAAGCCGACGCCGAGCCGCGCGACGAAGTTCTTGATCGGCTTGTAGCGAAGTCCGAGCTGCGGGATCGAGATCCACGGGAACACGACGGGCTTCGAGCCGCCGCTGAACCAGCTCGGCTCCGTGTAGTTACCAACCTTGGCGACGCTGGCGTTCTGGTGATCGGCCTTGTTGCAGCCGCTGCCCGGTCCGTTCTGACCTTCGAACTGGCACTTCGAGTAGCGATGGCCGTTCGACGCCGAGAGCGATCCGTTGACGTCGTCCTGGTAGACCCAGTTGTTGGCGAGGTCGCCGAAGATGATGCCGAGACCGAAGCCGGCGCCGTACTCGAAGTCGAAGTTCTTCGAGATCTTCGCCGACCAGAGCAAGTCGGCGGTCGCGTAGAGCGCCTTCATGCTGCTGTTCACGAACGAGTAGTTGCCCGGGATGTCCTTCTCGCCCTTTTGCTTGAAGAGAATGTCGTCGGTGCCGTACTCGGTGAAGCCGAGCGCGGGGATCAGCGAGAAGCCGTCCTTGCGCATGTCGAGCTCGACGGCGATCGAGTTGGAGTAGACCGTCGCGCCTTCGTCCACGAACAGATTGAGCATGAACTTCGGGATGATGTTGCCGCGGTAGCGTGCACCGATGAACAGGTACTTCTTGCCGTCGACCTCCGTGACGTCCTTGATGTCCCACTCCTCGTGGGGCGGCTCGGCGACGGCCGGCGGCCCGGCGGTCGCCGCGGCCTCTTCGGCCTTCTTTGCGTCCTCTGCGGCCTTCGCGTCGTCGGCCTTCTTCTGATCTTCCGCGGCCTTCGCGTCGTCGGCCTTCTTCTGATCTTCCGCGGCCTTCTTCGGGTCCGGCTTGCCAGCGGTCTTGCCCGCGGGCTTCGCTGCGCCTTGCGCGAGAGCGCGCTGAGGAACGAACGCCGCAAGCGCGAGCGCAACTGTTGTCGCGAGGAGAAAGGACACCGTCCTGACGCGCGCGTGGAATCTCATCGAAGCGCCTTGGCCTTGGGAAAGGAGGGAAGTGGGACAGAAACGCGGCGCGGCTTTGGCCGGCCTACGTACAGCGATGCTACACTCAAGGTGAGCAATTCGGACAAATCCCGGATGTTCTCCGCGTGATGACGTGATTCTTTACGGCCGTACCCTCGAACAGACCATCGACCGGCACGACCGCGCGACGTTCGTGAAGGAGCTGGTCGTCACGAGCGGGAAGATCCCGCTCGCGATGGTCCGGAAGCGGCTCGCCGCCAACGAAGGTGGCACCCGGGCCCCGGTCCTGCTCGTCCACGGCTTCGGCCAGAATCGCTATGCGTGGCATCTGCCGGCGCGAAGCGTATCGAACCACCTCGCCCGGGCCGGGTACGACGTCTTCAACCTCGATCTCCGGGGCCACGGTCGGTCGCGCCACTTCGGCGCACGCGCCGTTCGCCACGTCGACGACTACATCACCGAGGACCTGCCCACCGCCGTCGAGGAGGTGCGCCTCCACACCGGGGACCGACCGGTGTTCCTCGTGGGGCATTCGCTCGGCGGTCTCGTCAGCTACGGCGCGGCTCCGCTGCTCGCCGGCGCGGTCGGCGGCTTGGTCTCGATCGGAAGCCCGTACCATTTCACGCGCGGGTCGCTCTCGCTCCAGGCCATCGCGCTCTGCTTCGAGGGTCTACGCCGCGCAGGCGTCCCGCACTTCGGTCTGCCGCTACCGCTCTATCCCGTCGGCGCGTTCATGCGCACCATCCGGCGCGTCGCGGACAGCCCGTTCTATCCGTTGCCGCTCCGCGGCTGGCATGCGGGCGCCCTCGAGCCGCACGTGCTCGAGCAGCACCTGCGCCTCGCGTTCGATCGCGCGGGCATCGCCGAGCTGCGCAACATGTTCGAGTGGGCCGCCGAGAAGCGCTTCGGCGGCGAGTCACGCGACTACGTCGAGAAGTTCGAGGCCATGGACCTGCCGCTCTTGGTGGTCTCGGGCGCGAACGACGATCTGGCGCCGCCGGCGAGCGTGCGCCCCGCCTACGAGCGCAGCCGCTCGAAGGACAAGACGTACCGCACGGCGCCGCTCGGCCACATCGATCTGCTGGTCGGCCGCGACGCGCCGCTCTCGACGTGGCCGCTCCTCACGTCGTGGCTCAACGCGCACGCGGCGTGATCGGCGCGACCGACACGCATCACGTCGACGACTTGCGGTCCCTCTCGAGGCGCGACACTTCCTCTTCGAGGCGGCGAATCTGACGTTTCAGGTCCTTGACCTCGTCCTCGGTGGCGAGGCTCATCGCCTTGGCGAGCTTCTCGACCTGTTCGTTGCCGAACGACTGCACCTTACCGGGCACGTTCATCATCTGCATGACCGCCTTCATCACGCGCTCGTCTTGCATCATCTTCATGACGCGCGGATCGGTCATCAGCTTCATCCCCTGTTTCATCAGGGTCTTCTTGATCGAGCTCATTGGTGACCCATCATAGCAACGAACGACCTCTGCGAGTGGCCGACTAGCGGCGCTACGGAGGAGATGGTCGCTCGAGCTCTTCGCACGCGGTCGCCATGCCACCTGCGCAGGCGCGCTGCAGCAGCTCGGCAGCGCGCCGCTCGTCGCGCGTGACGCCCGTTCCATTCGCGAACGCCTTGGCGGCGACGGCACACGCGAGCGCATCGCCCAGCGCGCACGCCGTGCCGAGGAGCTCGATCTGCTTCGCGCGGCTCGGTGGAACGCCGGCGCCTCTCTCGTACATGCGGGCCGCTGCGACGCACGAGGCCGGCTCGCGCAGCTCGCACGCGCGCTCGTGAAGCCGAAGGGCGCGCGTCAGATCCTTCGGCGCTCCGTCTCCGTGCTCGATGCGTGTCGCGACGACGCCGCACGCGAAGGCGATGCCGCGGTCGCAATCCTCGGAGCACGGCGCGAGGTCCTTCGCATCGACCACGCAGATGCGCGGCGCACCTGCCTCGACGTCGTTCATGGACGACGAAGGCCCGCCCGCCGTCTCTTCGGCGTGCGGGCTCTCGGCGCCTTGGGTGCTCTTCGCGGCAGGCGCGCCGGCGCAGCTCACGGCAGCGCCGAGCGACACGAGGTAGAGCGCGAGCAGTGTTCGCACGCGCTCTTTCGTATCACTGCATCTCGGGCGCGACGAACTCGAACGTGGCCTTCGCGCCCTTCGCGCCGATGGACACCTCGCCGGTCACCTTCATGCCGGGCTGGATCTTCGTGGCGGCGTCGGCGATGGTCGCGCTGGTCTTGCAGCTACCACGCGCAAGCGCGGTGCCCACCCCGCGGAAGAGGCTGTCGAGCTGCGCGGGATCGTTCGCCGAGGCGTAGCTTCCGCCGGTGTCGGTCGCGAGCTCGCGGAGCACCTTGACCGCCGCCGGATCGGCGTTGGGGTCGCCTTCGGCAGCCGGGCCGAGGCCGACGGTGAACACCGGGATCTGCGCGGTCTTCGCGGCCGCGTGGCACGCATCGCGCTTGTCGTCGCTGTTCGGCTGGCCGTCGGAGAGGAGGATGACGCCACGACGGCCGTCCTTCACGGAGTCGACGAGCGGCATCATCTCGAGGCACGACTCGAAGAGCGGCGTGCCGCCGGCCGCTTCGATCTTCTCTGCCGCCTTCACGAGCGCGGTCTTGTCGGCCGAGAACGCGGCCTTCGGCGGCGAGCAGGCCGAGTCGTCCGCGCCCACGGCGAGCAGCGAGGTGCAGAGCAGGTCGCGCAGGTGATCGCCGTTCGTGCCGTAGTCGGTGAGGAGCACCTTGTCGTCGGCGCCGAGCGTGTTCAAGAAGCTGATCGTCGCGCTCTTGCGCATCAGGTTGGGGTCGCTCTCGGACATGGAGCCCGAGTCGTCGATGATCATGCCGACGGCGACCGCCTTGCTGTTCGGGTTCGGCGCGGTGCACTCGGTGGTGCCCACGGTCGTGGCGATCTCGGCGGGCGACGTGATGCGGATGTCGACCTTCAGCTTGCCGTCGAGGACGGGCTCGTTCGCGGTGTCCTGCGGGATGGTGGTGAGACCGAGATCGCCGCTGGTGTAGAGCGCGCTCGTCACGCTGGTGCCGACCACGACCACCTGCGCGACACGACCGTTGGCGTCGCCGTTGTCGTCGGACGACGCGGCGGTGCAGGCGGTGGCGGCGAGGGCCGCGAGGATCGACGCAGCGAGGACGGAGGAGCGGAGACCGCTTTCGTAGGTGCGTTTGCAGGCGTTCATCGTGGCGGGATTGACGGGCGCCAATCCTCACGATTCAGCCCACGCGGACGCCCGAACGGGTGACGGATCCCCGCCGCACCACGCGCATCACCCGAACGGGTGACAACGCTCGCGCTCGGTCCGGTAACGGCGATCGAGGCGCGCATCGAAGTGCTCGGGCGAGACGTCGAGCGCGTCGCGGACCTTTCCGCGCAGCGCGTCCTTGCGGAGACGCGCGGGCAGGTTCGGCACGTGGAGCTCGAGACCGCCGCGCGTCGAACGATGAATGGCGGCGAGCGCGCGCAGACAACCGAGCTGCTCGGGCGACGACGCGTGGATCTCGAGGAGGCCCGTGACGACCTCGGCGCGATCGCGATCCTCCAGGCCTTCGTGGCGCGCGATGGTCTCGCCCCATGTATCGAACCACGGACCGATCGGAAGCAAGAGCGCGCGCGACGTGCGCAGACCGCGCGGCTTCCTGAGAAAGAGGAAGCGATGGTTCTCGAGCGCCATCAGCGCCTTGTTGAGCGCCCCGGCCGCGACGAACGCCGCGCGCCGCGACGGCCCATCGGGATGACCGAGACGCGTGTAACGTGCACGCAAATCCGCGATGTCGCCCTTGCCGGGCCAAGCCTCGACCACGCGCGACAGATCGCCGAGGTTGTGCGCGAGGATCGTCGCCGCCGAGAGCACGCGTCGCGCCGGAGCGTTCCCCTGATACGCCTCGACGAACACCTGCTCCTCGCGCGCGAGCTCGCGATCGAGGTCGGCGACGAGCCGTTCGACGACGTCCTTGGCGCCGAGCGCCGCGGCACGGCCGAGAGCGCCGGCGCGCACGCCGAGCCACTCGCCGTCGTGGCCAGAGATCGAGCCGTTCGCAGGGTCGGCGCTCAGGTCGAGCGTGCGGGCGGAGACGAGGCGCGCGTCCCACGATGCGACGTCGTCGACGATGTCGCACGCCTGCGCGAGCACCTCTGCATCCTCGATCTCCACCCATGCGTGATGGCGGATGCGCGCATCGACGTCGGTCGGTACGAACGTCGCGACGGTGGAGAAGTGCGCCGCGAGCAGGAGCCGGAGATAGGCGAGGCGGTCGTCGCTGGTGCTCGTGCCGTCGCCGAGCGCATTCGTGACGGCCGCAGCGCGCGGCTCGTCCCAGAGCCACGCCGCGGTGTTCTTGACCTGCTCGACCACGAGCCGCGGTGCGATTCCTGACTTCACCGCGGGCATGATAGGACAGCGCACGGTCTCATGCCTCGACGAACGGCGCCTCGCGTCCCTGCACTCTCGCTCGGCATGTCGACGGCCCGCTTCCTGCGCGAGCACTGGCAGAAGAAGCCGCTGCTCGTTCGCTCGGCGATGCCGGAGCTCCGCGACCCGCGGACGCCCGAGGAGCTCGCCGGCCTTTCCTGCGAGGAGGGCGTCGAGTCGAGGATCGTGCGCGAGCGGGGAGGCTCCACGCCCTGGGAGGTCACGTGGGGGCCGCATCCGGAGTCGCGTTTCGCATCGCTCCCCGATCGCGGGTGGACGCTCCTCGTCCAGGAGCTCAACCGTCACGTGCCCGAGGCGGCGCTCCTGCTCGAGCCGTTCTCGTTCGTGCCCAACGTGCGCGTCGACGACGTGATGGTCAGCTACGCCGCGCCCGGCGGAAGCGTCGGCCCGCATCTCGACAGCTACGACGTGTTCCTCGTGCAGGGGCAGGGCAAGCGCAGGTGGATGTACAATACACGTCCGACCCGAGCCCCCCGCTTCCGCAAGGGCCTCGATCTCCGCATCCTCGAGCGCGGTGCGTTCCGACCCGACGCCGACGAGGTCCTCGAGGCCGGCGACCTCCTCTACTTGCCGCCGGCGTTCGCGCATCATGGCGTGGCCGTCACGCCGTGCCTCACGTATTCGATCGGCTTCCGTGCGCCGGCGTTCGGCGAGATGTGGAAGGCGTTCGCTTCGCATGCCGCCGCGCAACACGAGAAGGAGAGCGCGCAGCTCCTCGTCGATCCCGAGCTGTCGCCCGCCGAGAACCCGGGCGCCATTCCGGAGGCGCTCCTCGAGCGCGTTCGCGCCGCCGTTCGCGCGCAGCCGCGTGACGATCGCGAGATCGATCGCTTCTTCGCTTCGTTTGCCACGCGCCTCGCGCCGGGTCACGAGCTCACCGCACCGCGAAAGGCGCCTTCTGAAGCGGACGTGATGACGCGACTCCGGCGCGGCGATCGCGTCGTGCGCTCGGAAGAGGGGAGGTGGGCGTTTCTCCCGGCGCGACGTCCGCGCGGCGCGCTCCTCCTCTACGTCGCGGGGCTCGAGCTCGAGGTGCCCGCGGACGCCGCCGAGCTCGCGCGGGCGCTCTGCACCGCTCGTCGCTTCGATGGTGGCGCGCTCGCGAAGCTCGCGAAGAGCGCCGCCGCTCGTGCGCTCATCGTGAGATTAGTCGGCCTCGGCGGTCTCGCTTTCGCAGGTCGGGCTTAGGCTCCGGCTTCGGCTGAGGGCGTGTGTCGCGGCGCTGCGCGATGAAGAGATAGTTGAAGCCGCGCAGGAAGAAGTTCCCCTCTTCGGCGGCCTTCCGGTAGTTCCCGAGCTCGAGCGACTTGTTGTGACGGACCACGCTGATGACGTCGAGGATCTTCATCGACTCGGCGATGCTCGCGAAGAGCTGGAAGCCCACCGGCGCGAACCCGACCTTCTTCTCGTAGTAGTCGCACACGTACACGCCGAGCACGCCGCCCGGCTTCAGCACGCGCTGCGCCTCGCGGATCGCGCGATGCATCGCCTGGTAGTAGCGCGGGTCGTACGCGGAGAGCTTCCCGATGCACGCGGGGTCATCGGAGTAGTCGATGTGATCGCCGTACGGCGGATCCATGAAGACGAGGTCGACCGATGCCGCCTCCAGCGGGAGCTTCCGCGCGTCCGCGCGCTCGATGTCGGGCCGGTACGGCGAGAGATCGAAGCCGCGCGCCTTGCGGCCGGTGTCCTTCGCGACGTCGAGCGTCGTGCCGGAGCCGCAGAACGGATCGACGACGAGATCGCCGGGCTTCGTGTACCGCTCGATGAGGTTCCAGATGACGTACGAAGGCGTCGCCCCGACGTACTTCGAGTCACCCTGGATGGCGTCTCCGTAGTGCTGTGACGGATACTCCCAGAGCGTGGTCGGCTGGATCCGAAGCGCGGGCTTGTTCGGTCGCTGATGCATCGCGCGCCACCTTAGCGCGCTTTGAATGGCGCGCGCGCGTCAGTCGCGAGCGCAGCGACCGCCGGTCTTGCCGTACTTCGTCATGACCGCGAACTCGAAGGTGGTGTTGCCGACGCGATGACCTTCCCACGAGCCGCTCTTCGACCACGCCAGCTTCGGCTGCGTCTTCGAGACACCGTTGAGGTCGGGCGCCGTTTGCGTTCCGGTGACGGTGGCCGTGATCTCGAGCATGAGCCCAGCCAGGTCCTGATGACCCGCCGCGTTCGCGCCCAGGGGAAAGCGCCCGGGCGCGCTGATCCAGTAGGCGTAGTCCCACGGCTTCGCCGCGATGCCGCCGGCGGGGACCTGGTAGCCGTGCGACCAGTTGATGCGATTCGGATCGCACGTCGGACACGCGCCTTGGTTGGCCTGCAGCGCGTCCGCCGGACCGAAGAGCTGCCACGTTCCGCCGATCGTCGCGTACCCGCCGGCGCTCGGCGCGTTTCCCCACGGATACGTCGCTGCGCCGTACGCAGCGTTGAACTCGTCGTTCGTCTCGAGACGTCCACCGTCCCAGGCGCAAAAGGCCGCGAGCATAGGGTAGGGAACACAGTTCAGCGGAAGCCGGTCGAGGAACGCCTGGTCGAACGCGCGATCTTCTTGCTCGAGCGTCCCGTTCCAGTACGTGTGCGCGCCGTTCGCTTGATTCGCCGCGTTGCCGACGAAGCAGCCCTGCTGGTCGCTCGGTAGCGTCGGCAGGTAAGCGGTTGCGCCGAGCTGGTAATTGGCGCCGTACGGGAACGACGAGACGTCGGTCGGCAGGTAGCTCGTGTACGCGTCGATCTGCGCTTGCTGCGCGGCAGAGAGCGACGCTTTGTTCGCGGTGTACCATCCGAGCACGTTGCCGTTCGTCCGCTCGACGAACGCGCGCATGCGGCCGGCGGTGATCTTGTACTTGTCGAGCTTCGTCGCGCGACCGGGGATCGTGATGGCCCCGCAGCAGCTCTCGTGCTTCGGGCCAGGAAGGCCTGCGGCGGTCACCTCGCCTTCGCCGCACGTGCGGCCGCCGTTCGCCTGCGTGCAGCTCCGTGTGATCGCGCAGTGCTTGGTGTCGTCGCACCCGTCACTCGTGCAGTCGGCGTGCGCGCTGCAGGCCTTGCCGGCAGCGCATTTCGGCGCGCTCGTGAGCGTGCCGCCGCAATCGACATCGGTCTCGTCCGCGTTCTTCACGCCGTCGGTGGCCGTCGGCTTCGCGCACGTCTTCGAGGTGGGATCGCAGACGCTGCTCGTGCAGTCAGTGGCGGCGGCGCACGTCTTACCATCGGCGCAGCGCGGCGCACCACCGCCCGCGCCTCCGCAGTCGACGTCGGTCTCGTCGCCGTTCTTCACGCCGTCGTCGATCTTCGCCGGCTGACACACGGCGGCCGTGCACACGTGGCTCGGGCAGTCCGTCGGACTGGCGCAGCCTTGGCCGGCGGCGTCGGCACCGGGCGGCGCCGCGGCCGCGTCGTTGCCGGTCGGGTCGCCGGTGACCGTCACCCCATCGGTCTGCGGGGCGGGATCGGCGGCGCTACTCCCGCACGCAGCGACGCCGATCGATCCGGCAACGAGAGACACGACCGAGAGATGTGCGATGACGGCGCCTCGGGTCATTCCCATTTCATGCTCGCAGACGCTACGCGCGAGCGGGACCAAAAGACTCAGTCTTCTTTTCTCAGTCTCTGGCGCAGCGCCCGCCGGTCTTGCCGTACTTGGTCATCACGGCAAACGCGAAGCCCGCATAGCCGACGGCGTGGCCTTCCCAGGAGCCGTTCTTCGACCACATGACCTTCGGCTGTGTGACGGTCTGCCCGTTGAGGTCGACGGTCGATTCGCTCCCGTTCTGCGTCGCCGTGAGCTCCATCATGAGACCGGCGATGTCCTGATGACCAGCCGAGCTCGCGCCGGCGGGGAAGCGACCGGGCGCGCTGATGAAGTACGCATAGTCCCAGGGCTTGGCCGCGTTGCCGCCCTCGGGGAACTGGTAGTTGAACGACCAGTTCACGCGCGTGTCGTCGCACGAAGGACACGCGCCCGTCGGACCCGCGGCCGGGCCATAGAGCTGGAAGCTGCCGTTGACCACGGCGTAGCCGCCGGCCGCCGGTGCACTGCCCCACGGATACGTCGCGCTGCCGTACGCCGTCGAGTGCTCCTCGAACGTCTCGACGCGTCCACCGTCCCAGGCACAGAACGCAGCGACCATCGGATACGTGACACAGTTGAGCGGAAGCCGATCGAGGAATGCCTGGTCGAAGCCGCGGTCCTCCTGCTCGAGCGTTCCGTTCCAGTACGTGTGCGAGCCGTT
>FTCS01002153.1_pt1 | contig 17479 bp, 11 predicted proteins | sample 1639391 | NCBI WGS metagenome assembly FTCS01 (sample SAMEA3914864, study PRJEB12502) | metagenome | biome: forest; material: soil | place: USA | collected 2012-03-12 | depth 0.3 m | reverse complement strand
CTGCCGTTCGTCGCGTCGGACGCGATGGGCTGGCTGCACTGTCACCTCGCCCAAGCCGCGCCGCGCGCAGATGCCGGCCAGAAGCACCTCCCCGAGCAGCTGGGAGCGATCGTGGAGAAGCTCTTGGCCAAGACCCCGGAGGGTCGATACCAGACGGCGGCCGGTCTGGAGAGCGACCTTCGGCGCTGCCTCGACTCGATGGAGAAGTTTGGAACCATCCACGGGTTCCCGCTGGGGAGCGAGGATGTTCCGGCGGGCCTCGTCATTCCCGAGAGGCTCTATGGGCGGGAGCGCGAAATCGAAAGCCTGATGGCCGCCTTCGATCGGGTGGTAGGAACGGCCGAGATCGAGGTGGTCCTCGTCTCCGGGCACTCTGGAATCGGGAAGTCGTCCGTCGTCTACGAGCTCCACAAGGCCCTCGTCCGGCCTCGCGGGCAGTTCGCCTCGGGAAAGTTCGACCAGTACAGGCGGGACATTCCGTATGCGACGCTCGCCGAAGCCTTCGGGAGCCTCGTTCGAGCAATTCTGACCGAGAGCGAGGCGGAGCTCGCGCGCTGGCGCGCGGTCATCATGGAAGCGCTGGGTTCGAGCGGTCGTCTTCTCACGGACCTGATTCCGGAGCTCGAGCTCGTCATCGGGCCTCAGCCACCTTTGCCCGAGCTGCCCTCCGGCGAGGCGCAGAACCGCTTCGAACGTGTATTCACCCATTTCATCGGTGCTTTCGCGCGCCCGGAGCATCCGCTCGCCCTCTTCATGGACGACCTTCAGTGGCTCGACGCCGCGACGCTGAAGCTGATCGAAGGGCTCGTCGTGAGGCGCGAGCGAATGCATCTCCTCCTCGTCGGCGCGTACCGCAGCAACGAGGTGCAGGCCGCACACCCGCTTTCGCTCGCCATCGACGCGATGCGAAAGTCCGAGACGCCGCTGCACGAAGTGAGCTTGTCCCCTCTGGGCGCGGACGATGTCGTGCACCTCGTCGCCGACGCCTTGCGCACCGATGCGTCCCGCGCGAGCGAGCTTGCCGCGCTGGTCTGGGAGAAGACGCAAGGAAATCCGTTCTTCACGATCGAGTTCCTCACGGAGCTGGCGCACGAGAGACTGCTCTCTCGTGACGGAGCCGACCGCTCGTGGAGCTGGGATCGCGACCGCATCCTCGCCAAGGGATACACGGACAACGTGGTCGACTTGATGGCCACGAAGATCGAGCGGCTCGCGGCGGGGGCGCAGCAGGCCTTGAAGATGCTCGCGTGCCTCGGGAACAGTGCTGCGGGAGCTGCCATCGCCCTCGTCTCCGACGCGCCGCAGGTCGCGATCGGAGAGGACTTGTGGGAGCCGGTGCGGCTCGGTCTCGTGCGTCGTTCCGGCGATTCCTATGCGTTCGTGCACGACCGAGTCATGGAGGCGGCGTATTCGCTCATTGCCGAGCGGACCAGGCCCGAAGTGCACCTCCGCATCGGGCGGATCCTTCAATCGAAGCTCGGCGAAGGCCCGCCCGCCGACGACGTTTTCGACGTCGTCAACCAGCTCAATCGCGCGATTGGGCTCATCGACGATCCGGCGGAGAGGGGCTCGCTGTGCCGCCTGAACGTGCTTGCGGGAAGGAAGGCCAGGGCCGCGATCGCCTACGAGAGCGCACGAAACTACTTCGCGCAGGCAGCAGCTCTGCTGCCGAGCGATGCGTGGACCGCGTCCTATCGTGACACGTTCGATCTCCACTTGAATCTGTCGGCGACCGAGTACCTCGTCGGCCATTTCGATCGCGCCGACGCGCTCTTCGACGAGCTCCTTGGGCGTGCGCGCTCCAAGTTCGATTGCGCCGAAGTGGTCGCGCTCCGTATGGAGCTCTATCAGGTCGCCGGGAAATACGACGCCGGGGTCACCGCCGCCCTCGAAGGACTCGCACTCTTCGGAGTTACCTTCCCGGAGACGGCGTCGGGCATCGAGGCCGCGAGCGCCGACGAGCTTCGCGCCATCCCGGGAAACCTCGGAGGTCGTCGTCCGGCGGATCTGGCAGCCGCACCGGAGGCCGACGATCCGTCGATCAGGACCATCATCAATCTCCTCTCCAACGCGCTGCCTCTCGCTTACATCGCACGTCCATCTCTCTTTCCGCTGCTCACGCAGACCACGGTGAATTACTCGCTGCTCTACGGAAATACGGAGCTGTCACCGTTCGCGTACGGGGTCTACGCGGTGATGCTCGTCTCGCTCGTGGCGGACATCCCTCTCGCCGACGAGTTCTCGGCGATGGCGCTGAAGCTGAACGAGAGGTTCGCCAACGCGCACCTGCTCTTGGGATGCCGGTGTCAGGTGCTCTTCTGGCGTCGCCCCCTTGCCGAGGTGACACCGCTGATGCGTCAGGCATTCACCGCGTGTCAGGAGGCCGGCGAGCTCCGTTACGCGGGCTTTCTCGCCTTCGAGATGGTCTGGCTGTTCATCGCGCAAGGCGACGCCCTCGACGACGCCCTCGCGCAGTCCAGGCACTTCGAGGAGTTCGCTTGGAAGACCAACAACATGGCGGTCTACGAGACGATTCGCATGGAGCAGCAGTTCGTCGCGAGCCTGCAGGGCAAGACGGCGGACCCTCTCGGGATGCGCAGCGCGGAGTTCGATGAAGAGGCGAGCTTCGCCGTCATCGTCAACGCGACGTTCGGCTGCGGCATCGCCTTTTATCACATCATGAAGCTGGTCTTGGCCTTCCTCCACGGCCGATACGCGGAGGCGCTCGCCGCCGCGAAGCGCGCTGAGCCGGTGCTCCCCGCCGCGGCGGCCATGCCCATCGAAGCCACGTACCACGTCTTCCATGCGCTCACGCTCGCGGCGCTCCTGCCGTCGGTGTCGCCCGGAGAGCGGGACGAGTACGCGCGGGTTCTCACCGCCACGCAGAAGAAGCTCGCGATGTGGGCGGAGCACTGCCAGGAGAATTTCAGCAGCCGCCTTGCGTTGGTGCGCGCGGAGATCGCGCGCGTGGAGGGGCGCGAGCTCGAGGCCATGCGGTCGTACGAAGACGCGATCCGGTCGGGGCGCGAGCATGCTTACGTTCAGGACGAGGCACTCGCGCTCGAGCTTGCGGCGCAGTTCTACGCAGAGCTCGGCCTCGACACGGCTGCCCGCGCCCACGTTCGTGAAGCGCGCGACCGCTACGCGCGCTGGGGGGCTTTCGCCAAGGTCGGGCAGCTCGAGCGGCTGCATCCGCATCTTCACGAAGCAAAAGCAAAGATCGCAGCCACCGCCACCATCGGCGCGTCGGTGGACGAGCTCGACTTGGCCACCGTCGTGCGAACGATGCAGGCGCTCACGAGTGAGATCGAGCTCGAAAAGTGGACCGCGAAAGCGCTGACGATCGCGGTGGAAGACGCCGGCGCGCGGCGGGGCGTCCTTCTCGTGCTCGCCAATGGCGACCTACGCCATCTGGCCGAGGCGACGGTGACGGCATCGGGCGTCGACGTTCGGATGCTCGACGAGCCGGTGGCGCTCCCCCAGATGGTGCTCCGGTACGTCGAGCGCGCGCGCGAGGCCGTCGTCGTCGACGACGCCTCCTCTCAGAGCGAATTCTCGCAGGACCCCTACATCGCGGGCGGGCGCACTCGGTCCATCCTTTGCCTGCCGCTCGCCAAGCAGGAGACGCTGCGAGGGATCCTCTACCTGGAGAACGACCTCGCCCCCAGCGTGTTCACGGCGCGGCGTACCGCGCTATTGAAGCTCCTGGCGTCACAGGCGGCGCTGTTTCTCGAGAACGTCTTGCTCCACTCGGACCTGCGGCACGAGAACGACTCTCGCCGGCAGACCGAAGCGGCGCTGCGGCGGAGCGAAATGTTCCTTGCCGAGGGCCAGCGTGTGAGCCGCACGGGTAGCTTCGGATGGATTCCATCGACCGGGGAGATCCAGTGGTCGGAGGAGACCTACCGGATCACCGGCATCGAGCCCGGGACATTCCCGACCCTCGACGAGGTCCTCGCGCGCGTGCATCCCGAGGACGCTCCGCAGGTCGCGGAAACGATCCTACGCGGCACCCGGAGCGGCGAGGCGATCGAATACGAGCATCGCTACGTGATGCCGGACGGTTCGACACGCTTCCTTCGCGTCATCGCTCAGCCTGCCCACGAGCCAGGGACGCCCGTCGAGTACGTCGGAGCGCTGATGGACATCACAGACCGGCGCGAAGCGGACGCTGCGCTCCAGAATGCACAGGCGGAATTGGCGCGCGTGATGCGAGTCTCCGCCCTCGGTGAGCTCGCCGCGTCGATTGCGCACGAGGTCGGCCAGCCTCTCGCCGCGATCGCTGCGGATGCCACGGCAGCCCAGAACTGGCTTGGGTTCGACCCGCCCAACCTGCAAGGGGTCCGCGACGCCCTGGCGGGGATCGACAGCGACTGCCAGCGCGCCGGTGACATCCTTTCCCACATCCGTGCGCTCCTCAGGCGAGCACCCTTCCAGCAGACGGCGTGCGATCTCAACGCCATCGTCTCCGGGGTCGTTCGGCTGGTGAGGCCGCAGTTGGAGAGTAGGGGCATCACGCTCGAGACCGAGCTCGATCAGGAGCTTCGTGCGATCCGGGGAGACTCGGTGCAGCTCCAGCAGGTGCTCATCAACCTGCTCCTCAATGCCGCGGACGCGTGCAGCTCGCTCGAGGCGGACCGGCGCCGCGTGGTCGCGCGTACGGCAACGGAGCATCGCGACGAACGGACCTGGTCCGTGGCCTTCGTCGCGGACACGGGCAAGGGGATCGAACCGGACCTCGGAGCGCGCATTTTCGACGCCTTCACCACGACGAAGCCGGACGGCCTCGGAATGGGACTCTCCATCAGTCGCACCATCGTGCAGCGCCACGACGGAGAGCTCAGCGTCTCCCCCAACGTGCCCTACGGCGCAGCCTTCGCCGTTCGGCTCCCGTCGCTCCCATGACCAACCAAGCGCCGACCGTATTCATCGTCGACGACGATTCATCGGTCCGTCAATCGGTCGGCCGGCTCGTGAGCTCTCTTGGCTACTCGGCCCGGACCTACGCGAGCGCCGAGCTGTTCCTCGCGAACCTGCGTCCCGACGCGCTCGGGTGCGTCATCCTCGACGTCTCGCTCCCCGATCTGAACGGCCTCGAGGTGCAAGCGCGGCTCGCCGATCTCGGCTTGCAGCTCCCCATCATCTTCCTCACCGGGCGCGGCGACATTCCGATGTCGGTCAAGGCGATGAAGGCCGGGGCGATGGAGTTCTTGACGAAGCCTTTCCGGCACGAGCAGCTCACCGTCGCCATCCGTGCGGCCCTCGACGCGGACCGCGCGCTACAGAGAGATCGCCTCGAGCTCGCGGAGCTCCGTCAGCGGTACGAGTCGCTCAGCACGCGCGAGCGTCAGGTGATGGCCAAGGTCATCGAGGGTCTGCTCAACAAACAGATCGCCGCCGAGTTCGGGACGACCGAGGCGACCGTGAAGCAACAGAGGGCGCAGGTCATGTCCAAGATGCGCGCCGGCTCGCTGGCCGAGCTCGTTCGATTCGGCGCGCGCATCGGGATCGAGGCGGCGATACACCCAAAGTAGGATGGAAGGATCGGCGCGGCGGCGTAGGTTCTCCTCGTGTCCGACACTCGTCAGGGCGAGGCCCGCTCCGCCGCAGATCCGTCGCTCGTCTCCGTCGTGGATGACGACCCGTCGGTCCTGCGCTCGTTGCGAGCGTTGCTTCTTTCCAGCGGATTTCGCGTGCAAACGTTCCCGTCGGCGGCTGCCTTCCTGGCCTCCGAAGAGGCCGCGGACACGAGCTGTCTGGTCCTCGACCTGAGCATGCCCGGGATGACGGGGGCAGAGCTCGTCTCGCATCTGCAGACGTCGGGTCGGCCTTTGCCCTTCGTCGTCCTCACTGCCGGTGCGGACCCGGAGGAGACAGAGCGAATGATGCGGAACGGGGCTGTTGCGTTCTTGCGAAAGCCGGCCTCGGGCCCGGAGCTTCTGAAGGCCGTTCGGACCGCGTTGAACAGCGCGCGTGGGGTCTCCGAGTAATGGGCTCTCTCATGAGCGCGAGGAGGATCGGACGTCGTTCGGATGGAGGAGTCATGCAAGTCAGCTCGCTACGGTCATGTGCTTGTGGAAACCAGTACGACGCCGAACGGTGGGCAGCACTGCCCCTATTCGCGCGCCTGGACGCCACGGAGATCACGCCGAACGTGACCTCGTGGCCTGATCACTTGATTGTCGAGGTTCGAGTCTGTGTCGCCTGCGAACGCCAGATCGCTCGTCTCGTCGAGAAGTCCCGACTGGTCAAGGGAGTGTTGCAGGGGATCGCGGCGTAACGCACCCAACCGCACGAGGAGAGCCATGACGGCAGTTACCACCCGCGATGATTGCAAAGCAGACGTGCGCTTGTTCGGCCCGTTCCGTCTCGATGTCCGAGACGAGCGCCTGTGGAAGGGCAAGGAGGAGCTGAAAATTCGCCGCAAGCCGTTTGCGATCCTCCGGTACCTCACGAGCGCCCCCCGGCGTCTCGTGACACAGGAACAAATCGTCGAGGCCGTTTGGGGGAAGATCGCGATGAGCGAGAGTCTTCTCCGTACCAACATCGGCGAGCTTCGGCGGGTACTGGGCGAGGACGTCATCGAGACCGTGGTCGGGCGCGGTTATCGCTTCCTGGTCGACGTCGAGGCGGAGAAGCCGACGGCGCACTCGAAAACGCGGCTGGAAGCGGCCCACAACGAGCTGGTCGGCCGTAGCAAAGAGATGGGCGCCCTCAGAGACGCCTTCGAAAAGGCGCTCGCGGGAAAACGGCAGATGGTCTTCGTCACGGGAGATCCAGGGATCGGGAAGACGGGCCTCGTGGATGCCTTCATCGCCCAGGTCGCAACGCCCGAAGGCGCTCTCGTCGCCAGCGGTTCGTGCGTGGAGCAGTTCGGCGCGGCCGAAGCGTATCTCCCCGTTCTCGCCGCCCTCGGAGCCGCGTGCCGCGGGCCGGACGGCGAACGCATCGCCGAGGTGCTGGCGCGTCACGCGCCCACGTGGCTCGCGCAGATGCCGGGGCTCGTCCAGGACGATAGGTTGCAGGCGCTGCTCCTGCGGATCCAAGGCGCGACCCAGGCACGCATGCTTCGCGAGCTCGCCGAAGCGTTCGATGTCCTCGCGAGCGAAAGACCTTTGCTGCTCGTGCTCGAAGACATGCAGTGGTCCGACCACGCGACGATGGATCTGATCGCGATGCTCGGAGCACGCCGCGAAGCAGCGCGCGTTCTCGTCATCGCGACCTGCCGTCCTGCCGAGCTCACGAAGGGAGAGGGACTGGCGAAGATCGTCGCGCAGCTCGGCGCGCACAAGCAGGCGGTTGCCCTGCACCTCGCAACGTGGCCGGAAGCGGCCGTGGCGGAGTACCTCACGGTGCGTTTTCCGAACTCTCGCTTTCCGGAGCAGCTCGCGACCACACTCCATCGGATGGCGGGCGGGAACCCGCTCTTCAGCGGCGCTCTCGTCGACGTCATCGGCGCATTCTGTCGCGCACGCCACGACGCACTGAGTGAGGAGAACATCATGAGCATTGGCAAAGGAGTTTCGGCTGTCGCGACCATTCTCGTGGGCGCTCTCGCTGCATGCGGCGGCGCGGTTCCAGCGGCGGATGGCGCGAAGGTGTCGTCAACCAACATGCAAACATCGGCCACCGAACACGCGGCGCGTACGTCCGTCGTAAGCCATCCGCTCGATCCCGCAGACGCACCGGTCACCGCCGCCCTGCGCGAGATGACACGCTCGGCCAAAGGCGCACGACAAGGCATCGAAGCGCGCGGGCAGTTCGACGGCTTCATGGGGAGCGTACAGGCTCGCAATGATGTCACATTCGAAGCGGGCACTCTCGGCGGCGTGCCGGGAATCTGGGTGAAGCCCGCCAACAGCAGGCCCGACGAGGCGATTCTTCATCTGCACGGTGGCTGGTTCAGCCTTGGGTCCGCCAAGGGCTATCGTAATCTCGTCGCTCAGATTGCTGCGAGAGCCGGCGCGAAGGCGTTCATCGCCGACTATCGGCTAGCTCCCGAACATCCGTTTCCGGCCGCGACCGATGATGCGCTCGCAGCCTATCGCGCGCTCGCTGGGAGCGGCGTTCGACGGGTCGCCATCACGGGAGACTCCGCCGGCGGCAATCTGGCGCTCGTACTTGCATCGCGCGTCGCCAGCGAGCCTGGCTCCGATGGCGCGACACTCGTCGGAGTCGTTGCGTTGTCGCCGGTGACCGACCTGACGCTCTCGGGCGCGACGTATCAGACGCGAGCGGATGCCGATCCGCTCTTCACGCGCTCGCAGGTCGCGGAGCTGATTCATTCCTATTTGGGAAGCGCCGACGCGAAGCAGCCACTGGCCTCGCCGCTGTTCGGCCGGCTCTCCGGCATGCCGCCTACCCGGATTCACGTCGGGGACGACGAGGTGCTCCTCGACGACTCACTTAGGTTCGTCGAGCGTGCCGTTGCCGCCGGCGTCGATGCACGCGCCGACGTCTGGATGGGGATGCCACATGGATTTCCCGCCAGCGTCGGACGACTGAAGGCGGCCGGCGAGTCGCTCGATGCCATCGGTGCGTTTCTCACCGAAAGGCTGAAGGCGCAGCCGAGTCCGTAGAGGAGGACCAGATGACTCGTCGCGAACGTTGTCGCGATTCGATGCGGGATTGGCATCATCGGATTAGCGCGTCTCGTGGCGGACGGTTTACTCCCAACGGGAGGCCGCTATGAACGAGATTCACCGGTTCAGCGGCGGTGGGCGAATCGATCATGCGCGACGGCGCCGCCACGATGAAGCGCGTCACGCTGGAGCTCGGCGGAAAGTCGCCGACGATCGTACTCGACGACGCGTCGCTCGATCAGGCAATCCCGTCTGCGCTCATCACCGTCGTCTTGCCCCAGCGCGCAGGACGAGATCTTCGGCCCCGTCCTCAGCGTCATCGCGTACGAGTCGGACGACGACGCCATCCGACGCGCAGGCCCCGTGGGGCGGATTCAAACACTCCGGTGTCGGCCGTGAATATGGCCAATACGGGATCGAAGCATTCGTCGAAACGAGGGCGATTCTCGAGCCCTGAAAGGAACGCACATGAGCAAGCACACCCGCATAACGCCTGAGGAAGCCGCCGATCGTCTCGCCATCCGCGAGCTCGTCGAGGCCTACGCACACCGCGCCGATCGTCGCGACGCGAAAGGCCAGATGTCGCTCTTCACGGCGGACGCGCATTTCGTCGTCTTCATGGACGCGAAGGACCCGAAGCCTGCGCAGGAGCTTCACTCCCGCGACGCGCTCGCGCCGGTGTTCGCCGATCTCAACAAGTACGCCGCGACGCAGCACATGGTCGGGCAGAGCACGATCCTCACGCTCACGAACGATCGTGCGACGGGTGAGGCCTACACGATGGCGCACCACCTCACGATCGAAGGTGGAAAGCGGCGCCTGATGATCGCGGCGCTCCGCTACGACGACGCATTCGTGAAGAAGGATGGCGAGTGGCTCTTCGCCGAGCGGAAGCTCTACGTCGATTGGATCGAGGAGCGCGCTCTGTCGTGACAACGCGATCACCGAAGCGTTCTACGACATCGGCGTCGCGCTCACCGCGCTCGAGAAGCCCGAGATGGTCGCCGCGCTCGGGCGTCGATCCTTCGCCGAGGTCTGCGAGAAGGACGCTGGCCTCTCCGCGGTCGTCGCCGAGCGGCTCATCGCGGTCGTGCGCAGCATGACGCCCGAGCAGGCGCTCGCGATGGGACAGAAGAAGGCGATGGCGATGATCGATCTCGCCGCCGCCACTCCCGATCAGGACACCGCCGCCGGGCGCGCGCGTCACCGGCGTCGCGACGAAACCCGGCCACGAGTCCGACCTACGCTTCGAGCACATTTCCGTCTCGCAGATCGACACGCGCTCAAGCAGGCGATCGGCCGCTGATGCGCGACCTGTTTCATCCCTGGTGATGAACGCGTTCATCACCAGGGATGAATGTCCGAACGCATGCCTGCCGTCGGCGTCACGCCTTCGGGTTGTTCACGCGGCCCATGAAGAGGACACCACCGCACTTCACGTCACGGATGACGAACACGAACGGGTGGTCCGCATCGAAGCGGACGGGCGGCAGCTCGAACGACGTCGCCGCGGTCGCCATGACGACGCCCGTGGCAGCGGCCGCCTCGGTGCCCTCTTCGTCGATCGCGACGAACGCCTTGTGAACCACGTCGCTCACGAAGAGGTTTTTGCCCGCGTCTCTCGCCGCGCTGCCCGCGATGCCCGTGAAGTCGGCGGCCGATTCGACGAATGCCGTCCGGATGCCGAGCTTCTGCAGCTCGGGCTTCACCGAGCCGCCCCACGTGATCTTCACCTTCGGAAAGGACACGGCGACCCTTTGCTTCGCGAGCGCCGACGTCCACGTGACGAAGCTGCGAGACGTGAGCTTCTCCTCGATCTTCGACAGGCCCGTCGGGTCATCCGGAAGAAGGACGTCCATCGCGAGGTCGCTCTTGCCGTACGGCATCTCGAGCACCTTCATGCCGGCGGTCGGCACGGCGGCATACGAGAAGACCGCCGTCTGGTGCATCATCGGCACGTCGACGTTCGTCGTCGCGTCGACGTGGAAGGGCGCATCGTTCGTCGCGGTCTTGGCGAACGTCTTCTCCCACGTCCCCTTGAACCAGATCGCGTTGGTGATCACGAGGCTCGTGTTGCTGGTCACGGCCGGAGGCGCGAGCAGGTCCTTGATCTTGCCATTCGTCTGCGTCTCGACCCAGCCGTTGATGGTGAGTCGCGCGGCGTTCGGAGAGCGCAGGAAGTCGACGGTCTCGACGGGAGCGCCGAAGGCATCGCGCGCATCTCGCGTGAAGCTGTCGTTCATCTTGAACGCTTGGTCCGCCCACAGGCGGTTCGCGATCGAGAGCTGGGATGCGCCGCGCGCTGCTTGAAAGCCGGCGAGCTCGTCCTTCGCCTGCGACACCGCCTTCGTGCGGTCGGCGTCGAGATGGAGCGCGGTGACCATCTCGTCTGCGGTCGTGCCATGCGCTCCGAGGTACGCGATGCCGAGCGCCTCGCGCATGCTGGCGGGAGACGCGAAGAGGTTGCCGTCTTGGGCGCGCGCGCGGAGGGCGCCGTACATGGCGAAGTCGAAGTCGACGTTCGCGGCCGGCGCAGCGGGAGCGGCCGCAGCGGGAGCGGCCGCAGCAGGCGCCGAGGCGATGACAGGAGCAACGAGCGCACAAAGAAGAGGAGCGAGGCCGAGGAGGCGCATGATCGAAAGTCCCTTTGGGTAAGTGACGCGGAAGCTCGCGTCAGGCCCTTTCGACGCGCGAAGACGCACGAAGATCTCGCTCGTTTTCGCCTGTAAGGTCCGAGCTGGTCGGCCGTTGTCGCGCGATCACATGGGCGGTTTGCGCGAGCCCGTGCACGCCTTGCCGAAGCCCTTTTGGTGACTCGCCATCAGCCCGTTCGAGAGCGGCTTGGTCTTGCCGCAATCGGGGCATTTGCCTTGCTCGTCGCCCGCGCTCTTGCCTGATGCACCGCGCTTCGAGCTCGTGGTCGTCACCTCGCCGCGTGGCGCGGGCTTTGCGACGGGGGCCGGCGCCGAGGGCGCGACGGGCGGAGATGCAGGAGATGCGGGCGATGCAGGCGCGGCCTTCGCGGCCTTCGCCTCGCGCTGGGCAGCATCGGCGAATTGCTGTTCACGCTGCCGCCGCATGTCGTCGATCTTGCCCATGCGGTGAGCCTACGTCGGATCGTACTCGGAAGTGCGGGCCCTATGCTCGTTCTCGTGTTTCGAATTCGGACGTCCCTTGTTCAGCGACGGTTCGGCGCCGTTGGATCGCCGTCCTGCACGCGTGCACGCGCCGCGACGTCACGAGCGGTCTACTGTTTCGCGTACACCTCGTAGGTCGGGGGCGTGTGGCCACCGATGTCGAAGCGACCCTGCAGCCCGGCGTAGACGAACGTGCTGGGCCGCGTGTCGTGGATGTACGCGGTGGCGTAGTAGTACGGCAGATCCTCGTACAGGAAGATGGTCGCGCCCGCGCCGATGACGGGCCCGATCGCGGTCATCGGATCGATGCGGAAGTCGATCCCGACGCGCAGGTGCACGAGCTGGAAGCCGTGCCACCGCACGGTCGGCCCGTACACATTCGACTCCCACAAGTAGCGGTAGCCCGCGCCGAGCTCGGCCCATGGGTCGATCTCGTTCGTGGGGGCCAAATGGAACTGCGCGCCCACCGTGTTCGTGATGCCGTCCACGACGTCGCTCCGCTCCGCAGTGAACACTTCGTACTCGCCGGTCCAGAGCACGGCCCAGTGCGCGTTGATCCGATAGCCGAGCCCGAAGTTGAACCCGACGCCGGCCGTGGCTACCGACGGCAGCCCCACGCCCCGGCGCAGCGAGCCGAATCCTTGCGTGTATCCGGTCCCGAACTGCAGCTCGAGTGCGTCCCGAGGAGCGGGTATGCCCTTCCGAACGATCACGGGGCGCTCGGCCACGACCGTCATGGGCGGAGGTTCCTCCGGCGCTTGCGCTCGTACGACCCAGCTCGCGCTCGTGATGACGCCGAGCGCTGCCATCGACGGTCCGACCTTCATGCCCGACCGTCGTCGCATGGGCCGTGCCCGATCGGCGACGGCCTCATGCGACACGTAATGCTTCGCCTGGACCGTGGGCTCGTAGACCGCCTCGAGGAGTTAGTCGCCGATGACGCAATCAATGCGCGTCAGTGATCGAGGACCTCGCGGACTTTTCCGGCGAGCGATGCTGGGGTGACGGGTTTCTGAATGAAGGCAACGCCCGCCGCGAGGACGCCGTGGCGCACCACGCTGTCGTCGGTATAACCAGACATGCAAAGAACCTTGATCTCCGGACGGATCGCGGCGATGCGCTTCGCCAGCTCGGGTCCGCTCATCTGAGGCATCACGACATCGGTCAGCAAGAGGTCGATCGCCCCTTCGTGCTTCTCGCAGAGCAACAGCGCTTCGCCTGCGCTCTGAGCAGAGAGCACGCGATAGCCGTACCGACCGAGGATGTTGAGCACGATTGCGCGCACTTGCTCCTCGTCCTCCACCAGCAGAACGGTCTCCGTGCCCCTGAGGGTCGCAGGCGCAGGCGCCGGCCGGACGACGTCGACCTCGTCATCGACTCTCGGGAGGTAGACCTTGAACGTCGTTCCGGTGCCAGGCTCGCTGTAGACCCAGATGTTGCCGCCGCTCTGCTGCACGATCCCGAATACCGTCGAAAGCCCGAGCCCCGTGCCTTTGCCGACGCCCTTGGTCGTGAAGAAGGGCTCGAAGATCCGTGCTTGGGTCTCCCGAGCCATTCCCACTCCCGTATCGCTCACCGCCAGCATGACGTGCCGGCCTGGCTGCGAGGGTAGGTGCGCCGCCGCGTAGTCCTCGTCCAGAACGACATTGGCTGTTTCGATCGTGAGCTTGCCGCCCGTCGGCATGGCATCACGCGCATTCACGACGAGGTTCACGATTACCTGCTCGATGTGGGTCGGATCGACCTTGACGCGTCCCACGGACGGCGGAGTCACGAGCTGCAGCTCCACATCTTCCCCGAGGATGCGCTCGAGCATCTTGCCCATGCCCACCAGCACCTCGTTGAGATCGACGACCTTGGCTTCGATGATCGAACGCCGGCTGAATGTCAGCAATTGTCGAGTGAGCCCGGCCGCTCTGGTCGCCGCCGTGTTGATCTGTTCGACGTCAGCGCGGAGCGGATCATTCGGTTTGAGGTCCGCGATGATGAGCTCTGCATAGCTGAGGATCACGGACAGCATGTTGTTGAAGTCGTGGGCAACGCCGCCGGCGAGTCGTCCAACAGCCTCCATCTTCTGGGACTGACGCAGCTGATCTTCGAGCGTCGCTCTCGCGTCCTCCATATGCTTGCTCCGGACGCGCAAGGAGATTTCGTCCGCGACGGAGCTCAGTCCCTTGAGCGCGACATCGGTGAGGGGCTCTCGCGAGAACATCGCCATCACGCCCACGACGTTTCCGTTGATGAGCAGCGGATGGCCCGCGAACGCTTGCAGTCCTTCACGGCGCGCCCACTCGGGGTCGCCGAGGCGCTCGTCGTTGGCGAGGTCGTTCGTGAGGTACGGCGTCCTCTCCTGCGCGATGAGCCCAATCTTGAATCGTCCGACGGGCACCCGGGCGTGCCCGCCATCGATGTGCGTGTACATTCCTGCGCTCGCCTGGAGCTCGAGGACGGTCCCCGCCTCGCTCATTGTCCAAATACGTGCGAATGCGGCTCCCAGATGGCGGACCATCGCGTCCGTGCATCTCTGCAACGTATCGCGCAGTGCACCTCCGGCCGTCACCGCGATTCCCACGTCGGCCATGAGGGATGTGACGCGAACTCGCTCGACGAGCGCGCGTTCGACCGATTTCTGCTCGGTGAGATCGATGGCGATCGCGATGCCCTGGACGTCGTCCAACATCGCAGCGCCCGCCAACACCGGGAGACGCGTGCCGTCCTTTCGGGTCAGCTCCTTCTGCCAAGGGGAGGCCACTCCGGTCGCCGCGAGCTGCGTGCGGGCCCGCTCGTCAGCCTCCTTCCATTCGGGCGGCGTGAGCTCGTCCCAGCGCACCAGGCCGGTCAGGAGCTCTTCGCGCGAGTAGCCCAGCATGTGAGCGCCGGCCTCGTTGATGTCGACGATCTTGCGCGCGGCGTCGGAGATCGTGATGAGGATGATCCCGGCGTCCCATAGGCGCCGAAAGCGGGCTTCGCTGATGCGGAGGGCCGCGTCGACCTTCTTCCGCTCTGTCTCTCGATGTTCTTTCTCCAGCTCGGCGCGTTTTCGTTCCGAAATGTCGCGAAGGAATCCCGTGAATCTCGGCGGTGAGAGCGCACCGATGCGCGTGATTGCGAGCTCGATGGGAAACTCGGTTCCATCTCGGCGCATCGCCGTGACCTCGATGCGCTTGCCGACGAGCGGCCCGTCTCCGGTCGCGAGATACTTCGCGAGACCGGCTCGATGAGCCTCGCGGTGCCGCTCCGGAACCATCAGCTCGGCGAGCGACTTACCGAGCACCTCGGCGCGCGAGTAACCAATCATTTGCTCCGCGGCGGGGTTCAGCTCCGTGATGTTTCCGGCGGAGTCCATGCCCACGATGCCGTCGAGCGCGCTCTCCAGCATCGCGACGCGACCGGCCTCGCTCTCTCCATGCGCCTCGCGCCGGGCGCGCTCGCGAAGCTCTCGTTCCACGGCGGGCACGAGCCGAACGAGCCGGTCTTTGAGGACGTAGTCGTGCGCGCCTGCCCGCACGGCGTCGACTGCCGCCTCTTCTCCGACGGTTCCGGACACGATGATGAACGGGAGCTCCGGTCGCATCTCTCTGACGATCGCGAGGGCTGCCAGCGCCGAGAACGTCGGCATCGACCAGTCCGAGAGGACGAGGTCCCAGGCCCTATGCTCCAGCGCGGCGCGCATCGCTTCGGCCGTCTGCACGCGCTCGAGCTCGAGGGGGCGGCCTATGGCCTCGAGGCTGAGCGCGATCAACTTCGCGTCGGTCGGGGAGTCCTCGGCGATGAGCACACGCAACGTCGGCAGGCGGTCCCCCCGTTGAAGAGTCACATCTGACCCCGTGGTGGAGACGGCGCGCCTTCGTTGAACCGGAGCCAGAAGAGCGCGATGGTCCGCGCGGCCTCCGCGAACTCGGCAAAGTCGACCGGCTTTCTGACGTAGGCGTTCGCGCCCAGCGAGTAGCTCTTCAGGACGTCCTCCTCTTCGCGCGAGGCGGTCAGGACGACGACGGGCAGGAACTTCGTGCGCTCGTCCCCGCGAATGCGACGCAACACTTCGATGCCGTCGATCTTCGGCAATTTCAGGTCGAGCAGCACGACGCCGGGGAGGACTCCGACGAGAGCATCGAGGGCCGCCGCTCCGTCACGCGCGACCCTCACGTCGTTCTCGACGCCGCAGTTCTTGAACGCGAGGAGAGCCAGCTTCTCGTCGCTCGCGTTGTCTTCGACCAGCAGGATCGTCTTGCTCATGACTGTCGCCCCTCGCGCCGTTCCGGAAACGTGAAATAGAAGGTCGCGCCGCCATCGACGACCCCCTCCGCCCAGACTCGCCCGCCATGGCGATGAACGATCCGCTGCACGGTCGCGAGGCCGATCCCCGTTCCAGGAAACTCGTTCACGGTGTGAAGCCGCTGGAATGGAGAGAAGAGCTTCGCGGCAAACGCCATGTCGAAGCCGGCGCCGTTGTCGCGGACGAAGAATGCGGTGGCCCCGTTGCTTTCGGTCACGCCGACCTCGATCCGCGGCTTCGGTACGTTGCGCGTGAACTTCCGTGCGTTGCCGAGGAGATTCTCGAAGACGGCCCGGACCAAGCGGGCATCCACGTCGGCCTCGAGCCGCTCCTCGATGACGACGTCGAGCGCCGGCTCACCCTGCGAAGTCGTGAGGTGGGCAGCGACCTCACGCGCGATCGCCGAGAGGTCGACGCGTTCGGGTTTCAGCTCGCTCCGCGTCAGACGCGACAGCGACAAGAGACCGTCGATGAGGTCTGCCATCTTCTTCGCGTTGACGAGGATCTCGTGCAGCCAGTCTTTTCCGTCGGCATCGAGCTGCTCCCCGTACCGATCCAGGAGGACCTGCGCGAAGCCGTTCATGCCGCGGAGGGGGGCGCGCAGGTCGTGCGCGACGGAGTAGCTGAAGGCCTCGAGCTCGCGGTTGGCAACCTTGAGCGCTGTTTCAGTCACCTTCCGTTCGGTGATGTCCCGAATTGCGCTCGACACGAGGAGCCCTTCTTCGGTCTGGAGTGGGCTCAAGCTGATCTCGATCGGGAACTCGGTCCCGTTCTTTCGGCGTCCGAAGAGCTCGAGGCCCGAGCCCATCGCGCGCACCTTCGGGCTCTCGAAATAGCCGCCGCGGTGTGCAGGATGAAGTCTTCGAAATCGCTCCGGCACCAGCAGCTCGACCCACTGTCCCAGGAGCTCCTCGCGAGGGTAGCCAAAGAGCTTTTCGGTCTGGGCGTTGACGAGAAGGATCCTTCCGTCTCGCCCCATGATGACCATGGCGTCGGGCGCGGACTCGAGCAGGCCCTTGAACTTCTCTTCGGCCTTCTTGCGCTCCGTGATGTCACGGATCGCGCTCGAGACGAGCCTTCCCTGCTCCGTCTCGAGGGGACTGAGGCTGATCTCGATCGGGAACTCGGTGCCGTCCTTGCGAAGGCCGTAGAGCTCGAGGCCGGAGCCCATCGAACGAACCTTCGGCTCCGCGAAGAACGATGCGCGGTGCTTGGGATGCTTGGGACGGAAGCGCTCGGGTACGAGCTTCTCGACCGTCGTGCCGAGCAGCTCGGCTCTCGGGTAGCCGAAGAGCTTCTCGGTCTGAGCATTCACGATCACGATGCTTCCGTATTGATCGACGATCACGATCGCGTCGGGAGCAGCTTCCAAGAAACCGCGAAACATTCCCTCCGACGCGCGCGCTTCGCGAAGGTGCTCGGTGCGAGACGCATGACTGTCGAGGAGCCTGTTGAGCGCGATCGCAAGCTGCGTGGCCGTGTCG
>FTCS01000722.1_pt1 | contig 17480 bp, 17 predicted proteins | sample 1639391 | NCBI WGS metagenome assembly FTCS01 (sample SAMEA3914864, study PRJEB12502) | metagenome | biome: forest; material: soil | place: USA | collected 2012-03-12 | depth 0.3 m | reverse complement strand
GCTCACGCAAGGCGCGCGAGACGTGCTGAAGGACTACGCGTGGCCGGGCAACGTGCGCGAGCTACGCAACACGATCGAGCGCGCGCTCGTCATGAACCCGGAGGCGGAGTTCCTCACGGAGAGCGATCTCGTCCTCCACGCGCCGGAGTCGGTGCGTCCGCCGCCGCCGAGCGTGCTCGTTCCGCCGCTTCCGCAGGCCGCGCAGGTCCCGCAGGTCCCGCACACGACGAAGACCGGCGAGATCCCGACGCTCCGATCGTCGCTCGACGAGCTCGAGGAGAAGGCGATCCGCGACGCGCTCGCGAAGACCAACGGCAACCAGAGCGCCGCCGCGCGTCTCCTCGGCATCGGCCGCCATGCGCTCATCAAGCGCATCGAAGCCTACGGCATCGGCCGCCCTCGCACGCCGAGCTGAGTCCGTCCGTCATCGCGCCGCGTCGCCGGCGCTGCGTGGATCGTCGACGCCCATGTGGATGCTGATCACCCTCACGTCGCGGGCGCGCGCGGCGTTGCATTTCGCGGCGTTGGGGGGTGAGCCCACAATGGAACACACCGTGCTGGAGGCGCGGCCATGCGTACGTTCCCGCTGCGTTGCGCGGCTGCCATGCTGCTCGCCGCGTCCACGCTCATGGCATGTCGCGGAGGCGGATCCGACGAGAGCGCGCCGGCCGGTAGCACCGAGTCCGATTGGGTCGTTCAATCGGCGTTCGACAAGGCATTCACCGTCGTGAAGGGCGTCGACTACTTGCCATTCCAGTACAAGGTCGACGGCTGCTACGCGCGCGCTCTCTACATGAGCATGGAGCTCGCCGCGAAGAACATCGAATCGAATGCCGTGTTCGCGTTCGCGCGGCCGGGCGCGCCGCTCGTCGTCGGCGACATCCAGTGGGGCTACCACGTCGCTCCGATGATCGAGGTCGGCACCAGCGCGGACAATGCCGTTCACACCGTCATCGACCCGGCGCTCTCGGATCGGCCCATCACCGAAGCGCAGTGGGTCGCGATGATGGGACACGCCGCGAACGAGAGCGCGGATCAAGCACCGCAGATGCTGTTCGTACCGGGCTCCGACTATGCGCCCGCCGAGGCTGTGGCGGACACCGCGCATGCGAACTTCGACACGCCGAACTTCCAAGAGCTCGCGCCGTTTCGGACGAGCGACATCCAGAGCGCATGCGGCGTCATGCACAACTACCTCACGCTGGAGCAGGGAAGCAGCCCCGACGAGGTGCAGCGCAAACAAGCGAAGCTCCTCGACCGCTCGACCGCGCTGCTCGCGGCGCTCGCGGCGAACGGCAAGCTCACCGCCGACATGGAGTTCTCGGCGTCCGCGTGCGCCGGGAATCCCTGAGGCTCACCTCACGACGGGCGCGACGACGACGCTGTTGATCGGCTTCACGTTCGCGCCGCCCGGATAGGCGTAGCTCACGTATTGCGAATAGAAGCCGGACGCGACGCTGCCCGTTTCGCCGGAGCCCCAGCCCCACACCGTGAGACCGAACGGGCTCGTGCTGTGGATCTCGTGGCGACCATTGTTGCAGTTACCGACTGGCGCGAAGTTGTGTCGAACGAGATCGACACGCGTGAACTCGTATTTGCCCGACGTGCCGATCGGCGCCCAGCCCGTGAGCACGCCGGCGCAGTCGAGGGTCACGTCGTCGAACTTGTCGCCCGTCTTCGTGCGCACGAGGACGAGGTTCGTCTCGGGGTACGTCGGGTCGGTGAAGAACGTATACGACGTCTCGAACTCGCCGGGCGGGACCACGTTGACGAACTCGGCGTCGCCGCGACCGTCGTCCTTCCCGCTGCTGCCGCCGCCGCCGCCGGTGCCGCCGTCGTCGTAGCCGGGGTCGTACTGCGCGGCGCCCGTCATGTACGCCGCCATGTAGAACGGATGCTTGTCGTCCTGGCTCTTGACGGAGAAGCCGCCGCCGCTCCGGAACTCTGCGACCTGTCCGAAGGCCAGCGACGTCGGCGCGCCGGACGGAGCGCTCGGCTCCCACGTCAGCGTCGTGCCGTCGACCGCGCCGACGAGGCGCCACGGCGGCGTCTCCTCGTGCTCGTCGTAGCGATTGCGATACCGAACGCCGACGTACTCGCTGCCGAGCGCGCGCACCGGCGGGATCTGCTGATGAGCGCTGTCGTCACAGCACGAGTCGATGGCGAGCGCCGATTTTCCGCCCCAGAGGCCGATCGGTTTGTCGGCGAGCACCGCGCTGCCCGCGAGCGATGCGTCTTGCGTGAACTGCAGCACTTGCCCGCGATTCACGGTGTAGACGGTGGGCTGTCCCTTCTTCGCCGCGGGAACGCCGGCGGCGGCCACGATGTCGTTGGCGGGGCTGATCGTGACCTGCGTGTTGTCCGCTTGTCCGACGATCTGCACGACGCCGCCGCTGCCGAGACCGGTGCCGTACGCATCGACCGCGACGTAGTTCGTGTCCCACGACGTCGAGGGAAGGAGCAGCGTCGCGCTGGTGAGCGCGCTCGCTCCACCGCCGTACGGATAGATGTCGTACGCAGCGACGGCCGCGCTCGTCGTGATGTGGAATGCCTTGCCGAGCCCGGTGCCGTGCTGGGCGGCGTCGACGCTGGTGATCGCGGGCGTGATGCCCTTCGGACAATCGAAGTTCAGGCCGGGCATCGGGAAGCCGCCGGCGGCGCGATTGAGGAAGAGGATCGCGACCTCGCCCGGCGGGATCATGCCGCCGGCGAGCGGCTTGTACGTGGTGGCCGCGCCGCTGCCGCTCGGGATGAACGAGAAGTCCTGCGTGTAGAGCGCCTTGCCGTCGTACTCGACGCCGATCACGATCGGCTCGCTGTGCGTGTTCGCGAGGAACACCGCGAAGCATGCGCCGTTGCCGCCGATGATGACGTCGGGAACGACTGCCCAGTAGTCGCAACCTGCGCTGCTCTTCGTTCCGTCTTGCAGGCCCTTGCAGTCGAGCGTGCCGGGCGCGCCGCTGCCGAGGCCGGCGTCGTTCGACAGGCCTGTGCCGTCGGGACCCGCGCCGGGAGCGTTCGGATCGACGAAGCCCTCGCGCGAGGACGACCCGCAGCCTCCGCCGGTCGCGCCGACGATCGCCAAAACCACGAGTCCGAACAGAGCCAGCAGGTGTTTCATGCGCCCTCCGAGCGGGCGTGTGTATACCCCTGTTTCACGCGGAAAATCGCAGGCGGTAAGACGACGTAAGGTGACGATCGAGGCGATCACCCCTCATCGCGTCCGCCGGCGTCACGTCGCGCGCGCATCGCCTCGAGGGCCTCGCGCTCCTCGGTCTTTTGCGCGAGCACCGCGCGCTTGTCGTGGGCCTTCTTTCCGCGTCCGACGCCGAGCGTCACCTTCACGCGGCCGCCGTCCTTGAAATAGAGGTCGAGCGGGATGAGCGTGTAGCCCTCGCGCTGGATGACGCGCTCGAGGTGGCGGATCTCCTTGGCGTGGAGGAGGAGCTTGCGCGCTCCTTTCTCGACGTGAGGGAAGGCACGAGCGTACGAGAAGGATGCAATATGCATCTGCTTCAGCCACACTTCTCCGCCCTCGACGGTGGCGTAGGCCTCGGTGAGATGCGCGTGCCCGTTCCGGAGCGATTTCACCTCGCTCCCACGAAGAACGATGCCGGCCTCGTAACGCTCCGAGATCTCGTAGTGGAACGTCGCCGCGCGGTTCCTCGCGATGAATTTCTTGGGCGTCGGCCGCGCATTCTGGCCGGTTTTTCCCTTGGCGCCCGAGGCCATTCCTACTGTGTAAGCCGACTTGTTTTGCGGAGTTCGGTTATTCTCGGGGCATGAGCAAGAAGCTCGCTCTTCTCCTCGCTTCCTCGTCGTTTCTCTCGCTCGCGGCATGCACCGCGCTGCTCGGCTCGTTCGAGGTCGACCCGAACGCGGGTAACGGTCCGGACGGAGGCCCCGGCCCAGGCGCGGACGCCGCCGGCGACGGAATGACCAACGGCGAGACCGGCGGCGGGGACGCAGCCACGGACGGCGGAGTCGACGCGGCACCGCCGGCGCTCCTCAAGTGCTCGATCAACGGCTCGAACCCGAACACCCTCGACACGGGGGCGATCACGCCCGACCTGGCCGCGTATTCGATCAGCGCGACCCAGACGCGCGTGATTGCCGGCAAGGCCGGACAGGGCGTGGTGGTCTACACGTACGACCGCAACGGAGGCGGCGGCAACCAGCCGACGATGACGCCCATCACCGGCGTCAATCGCATCCTCCAGATTCGCCGACTCCCGAACGCGATCGGGATCCTGTCCGTCGATCAGGCCACGCCGCCGGCGACCGGCACGTCGATCGGTGTCTGGATCATCGACGACGCCACCGGCCAGGGCGTTCGAACGGCGTTCCGCCTCGTCACGCAGACGAACCAGATGAGCGGCGCATTCGCGCCCATCGGAGCCGACTATATCTTCGCGTATGGCGACGGCATGAGCACCATCCAGGCTGGGCGCTTCGTTGCCGGCGGTGGTGCTCCGCCGCTCGTCTCCGTGGGGTCGGGGCTCTCGCCGGACGGAAGCAGCGTCAACAACGTCGAGATCGCGAACAACAACGTCTACATCTTCAACAACGAGAACCCCGGGAACGGCGGCAGCTCGGGATATTACGTCGCGGACACGAACCTCACGACCGTCCGACCGCTGACCGCGCTCACGGGCAATGCGGGCAAGACCGCGTTCAACCTCGCGGGCGACACGACGCTCGGCAATTTCCAGGAGGCGGTCGTCGAGCTCGATCTGGTCAACGGCATGCCGCCGGCCGTCCTGCACGCCGGTCCCGTTCCGTCGGCCAAGGCGACGACCTTCAACGTCCTCGACATGCCCGTCGTCACGACGTTCGACTCGATCCTCGACGCGCCGTTCGGCGATCACACGAGCGTGCGCTTCGAGGGCGACAACTTCTTCGCGCTCGGACCGAATCCCAACAAGGACCCGGGCCTCAATTTCATCTGGTTCGACACGAAGGCGAAAGCCGTGCGCGCGATGAACGGGAATGCCAACAAGCTACTTCCGCTGCGCACCACGACGTCGATTGCCGCCGTGCTCACGCAGTCGGGCGCCGTCCTCGCGAGCTTCGATGTCGTGTGGACCGAAAACGCCACCAACAACTCCACTCCCACCACTCCGGCGACGCTCTACACCGGGCAGATGAGCTGCCTCAAGTAGTGCGCTGCGACTCCGCCGGTACGCCAGCCTGACGCGCCATCTGCCGTCGCGCGAGCTCGATGTGCTCGCGGAGCACGTACAGCTCGTGGGAATACATGAGCGGAATGCCCTCGGTCTGGAGGCCTTCTTCGATGGCGCGCAGACTCGCCTCCAGCTCCTCGCGATCGCCCTTGGTCGCTCTTCGCTCGACCTCGAGCAGCTGGCGGTAGCTGCGCGCGAGCTTGCGCCGGACGCGCCACTGGTTCACCGCCGGCACGACGCGCAAGAACGGCAAGAGCACGAGGAGGATCGGGACTCCTACCTTCAATAGGCGCTCGACCGCGCTTGCCAGTCCGAATGGCAAATAGCGCTGCAAGAACGGTTTACCGCTCTTGTAATAGGCCTCCGCCTGCGGGCTCAGCGGAAGATCGGTGTCCTTGTCCGACGGAAACTCGTTTTCCTTGTGCAGCAGACTCGGCGGCTCGTGCACCTCGTCGACGACGCTCATCAGGAGATAGACGAGCGCGGGATGCACGTCCTTGCGCGCGACGAGCGTGATCGTCGATGCGACGATCGAGAGATCGCGCGCCGGCTTCTGCCTTGCGACGTCGATCGTCGACTGCGGAACTCGGAGCGCGTGGAGGAACGTCAAGTTGCGCGAGAGTCCCTCGGCATCGGCGACGTTCAGCACGTGGAGCGCTTCGTCGTCGAAGATGGCGCGGATCTTCGGATCCTCCGGCGGCCCCATGACGATGGCCGCGTCGAGCGTGCCGGCATGGACCTCGCGGAGAGGGGCGTCGGCGGCGGCGCCGTCCGTGACCAGCGTCGCGGTCGCCGACGTCACGCCCGCGGCCGCGAGGACGGTTCGACCGACGACGGCGGTGCCGCTGCCTTCGTGCCCGACCCCGATGGTGTGACCACGAAGCTTCTGCAATCCCTCGAGCTCACCGAGCGAGGCGCGATAGACGATCCAGATGGGATCGTACGCGACGGTGCCGAGCGACTCGAGGTTCGGCGAGCGCGTCGCGGTGGTGAGGCCACCGTTGACGAAGGCGACGTCGATGGTCGAGCCGGGCGCGTCGAGGCGCGCAATGTTCTCCGGACCGCCTTTGGTGGTGACGATCTCGAGGGTCACGCCCTGCGCCGCGAGGCGATCCACGTAGCTCTGCGCGGTGCGCGTGAACGAGCCGTCCGGCGCGTCGGTGGCGATGACGAGGCGATGCGGCGGCGCGGTCACGACGTAGCGAAGGCACACCGCGATGACGATGACGGCGAGCGCCGCGAAAAACACCCGAAGTCTCATCGACCGCGCAGCGTAGCGGTTCCACCCTCAGAGCGGGTGGATGCCGTCACACGCGGCCGGGTCGTTCCAGCGATCGACCCAGCTCCCGTCGTCGCATTGGTACCAAAGCTTGTCCGAGCGGCTCTGCACGCACGCGTTGGCCGGCATCGTCTTGCCGAGGGTGCTCGAGTAACAAGTCTTGCCGCCGGTCGTGCCGCCGCTGCTGGTGCCGCCTCCGCCTCCGCCGCTGGAGCCGCCGCCATACGCGCTGAGCACCTGCTCGGCGTAGCTGATGCGCGTCGACTGCTCGCACTGGCCGCAGCCCTCGAAGTCCTTCTCGAAGACGAGGGTCGCGGAGGTCACGGTGGTCGCGGCGCGCAGGCTCGCGAGCCCATATCCGGAGAACGTCTCGAGCTCGTACCAGATGAAGTCGAGCTGCGTCGTCAGCGAGGCCGTCGAGCCGCCGTGCGTCGCGACGTACCACGCGACGTTGTCGTCGTGAGACGCGTTCCAGCGGCCGCCCACTGACCACTGCGCGATGCCGCGGCCTGGTCCTCCGGGCTGGACGGAGCCGGGCAGCACGTTCGACTCCTGGATCAGATTGCCGACGATGCCGGCGGCTTGCGCCTTGCTCAGGCCCTTGTTCACGAAGAAGTCGTAGGCCGTCTTCTCGTTCGAGGTGAGCGCCTGCTCGCCTGAGGACACCGCGTTCTCTTCGTCCCCAGGCTGGCTTCCGTCTGGAGAGGAGCAGCCGCTGGCAACTGCCATCAGTGCGACCGTCCCGAGCGCGATGACAATCCGCATGATGCGTACTGCTGCGAACGCCGTACCGGGCACGAACGCGCAACGTCGCTGTCATCGTCCGCTCGGACGTTGCTTAAGCGGTGGCTCGCTGCCGATCCATGTCGCGAACGGTCGCGAAAGACGAAAGGTACGATAGCGATGGCTCGCGAGATGGCGACTACGCCCTGGCGAGAACCTCGCACCTCGGCAATGCTGTGGCGATGGCTACCTTCGCGCGCTGGGGTCGTTGCAGTCGTTGGGCGGTCGGGTTGCTCGTACCGGCATTCGCGTTCGCGTGCAGCTCCACGAGCGACACCTCGCCGTGCTCGTCGAACCCGAAGGCGTGCCCGGCGCCCGGCGCTTCGAACGGCACGAGCGGCGGCACGAGCGGCGGCACGAGCGGCATGAACGGCGGAACGGGCAGCGAGGCCGGCGCGCCGGTCGGCGGTCCGCTCGCGAGCATCACGCTGACGCCGGCAACCGCGATGGTGGCGGTCGGCCAGCTGCAGCAGTTCAACGCGGTCGCGAAGGACAGCGCCGGCAACACGCCGTTTCCGTATCCCACGTTGACGTGGTCGGTGAACGGCGGCGGAAAGATCGGCGACACGGGGCTCTTCGGCGCGACCACCGCGGGCGGCCCGTTCACGGTGACCGTGAGCGGCGGCGCGATCAACGCAACGGCCACGGTCATGGTGACTCCGGCCGTGCTCCCGACGGTCACCATCGGTGAGACGGCGATCCTCACCAACGACGACTCCGGGAATGCCGACAACCTCCTCGCGCAGCAGGCGACGCTCGCGAACGCAGCGACGCTGCGAAGCCTCTCGTTCTACGTGGCGGCGGCCGACGGCAACCTTCGGCTCGGCCTCTACGACGACACCGGTCCCGACAACGGGCCCGGCGAGAAGAAGGCCGAGACCGCGGAGTTCGTCCCGAAGATGGGATGGAACACCGTCGATGTCGTGACGCCGGTGCTCTTGCCCGCTGGCGATTACTGGCTCGCGTACGCGCCGAGCAGCAACGATCTCCATTTCGAGCTCGCGGGTGACGGTACCGGCAGCATCGCGTTCTTCCCGAACCCCTACGGTCCAATGCCGCAGACGTTCTCCACCACGCCGCAGACGAACAACGATCACTGGTCGTTCTACGCGACGCTGAATCCCTAGCCGTCTAGCCTGAACGATGGATGGCGCTTTGGACGTCGAGCGATCTGCACCTCGCGGACGAGACGACCGCGCCCATGTTTCGCGAGCAGGAACAGGGCAAGCAGATTGCGGCGCTCTGCGCGCGGATCGGTCGGCGCGCCGCGCGGAGAGCCGTGATCAGATTGCGTTCATTCTCGCTCTCCCGGGTCGCTTCCCGCTCGTGCTAGCCGCCTCAGGACAGCCAGGACGTCCTCCTCGCGGGCAGGCGCTGTCTCTCGAGGCAGTCGCCGAAGCACGGCGACCGTCTGCTCGATCTGGCGGGCGAAGGTGCTGCAGGCCTCGCAGGCGTCGAGGTGGTCGTTGAAACGCGTCAACGTCTCGGTTGCCAACGCCCCCTCCATCGCGTCCGTGACCAGCGCCCGCGCCTCCCAGCACGAGAGAGGGGTGCCCTCAGCATCGGTCATCGTCGCCCTGCTCCTTCAGGACATCGCGCTCAAGGATGCTGCCGAGGAGAGGTCGACGCCGGAGACCTTGACGACCGCGAGCCACGCAGCTTCTTGGCTGGCGCGATCGTGGAGGTGTGGGTGGCGCTGAGCCTCGATCGGGCCTGAGAACTTCCCTTGAGCCGAAGCGAAGAATTGCCCCGAGACGTCGGTTCCGAACTCTGACGCCTGGAGGTACCGCCGGGCCGCGGTCTCCACCGGCTGATTCATGCCGGGAATGAGGTTCGCGATTGGGATGAACAGATACTTCACGGCCAGACCAGCTTGTCGTGAAGCCTTGGTAGCGGTCGCCGCACCGGGCGACACGGCGTACACGGCCATGCCGGAGGGTAGCCGGCGCGCCAGCGCCGCGGTCCACCAAGCGATGATGAGCTTCGCGTCGGCATATGTCCGGTTGGGCACGTACTTCACGTTCGGCCCGTTGCGGATGAGGGCTTCCACAGCGGCGGTCCGGTCACCCCCGAAGTGCTCGGCCGCGAAGGCTGGCACGTCGGTGTAGCTGAACATGGGCACGCCTCCTCGGGCAGGTTCCGCGCCGGCGATGACAATCCGCGCGTTGGGGCTCAGCAGGTTGGCGCGGAGCAACCCGACAGTCAGTTGATGATGACCGAGGAGCGGGGCCTGCGAAGCCTCGACGCCCGCCGCGGTGATCACGCGCTCCTTGCCTGGGACCATCCCTGCGTTGAGCAGAAGGAAATCAATCGGCCGACCTCGCTTGACGAGCTCGGCGAGGGCGGCCTCTACGCTGGTCGGTGCGTTCAGATCCAGCTCGAGCGGCGTGAACACCTGGGTTTCGGTTTCCGCCGCCAGCTTCGCGGCCGTTTCCTTGACCCCGGCCAGGCTGCGGCCGGTGATGATGACCTGGCGACAACCATCGGCGGCGAGCAGCCTCGCTGCCGCATAACCGAGCCCGGAGGTGCTGCCGGTGACGAGAGCGCTCGAATGTTTCATCGGTGGTTCCGTGGTGCGGGGAGAGGGGCGATCGAATCGGAAGCTCCAGCACGTCGGTGCCGGTCGCCTTGTGGTTTTAGAACCGTTCGGTACGGTAATGGGACGAGTCGTCAGGAGCAAGGAGTTTTAAACTAAATGGTTCAAAATACCACGAGGCCGCGGGGACGACCGCGCAGCTTCGATGAGCTGGAAGCGCTGGAAAAGGCGATCCACGTGTTCTGGTCGAAGGGCTACGACGGAGTGACGATCGACGATCTCGTCGACGGGATGGGTGTTGGTCGGCCGAGCCTGTATGCAGTCTTCGGGGACAAGCGGACGTTGTTCCTGCGCGCCCTCAAGGCGTACGCAGAGAAGAAGGGAGCTCTCGCTGCAAAGGCACTCCTCTCGCCGCAGACTCTTCGCGCCTCGCTCGCCGGCTTCATGAGGCAGGCCGTCGAGTTTGCGACCGAGGAAGGTTTGGCCGTGGGATGTCTCATCGTGTGCGTCGCGCCGCTCGTGGACGACGCAGAGGTCCGGCAGTTCGTGGAGAAAGCTACGGGTGGCGCCGTGGCGATGGTGGAACGTCGTTTCCGCGACGGGATCAGCACGGGTGAAATCCCGTCGGACTTCCCTGTCGCCGCGCGGGCGAGGCAAGTCATTGACCTCGTCCACGGTTTGACCATGCGTGCGCGAATGGGCTCGACGCGCAAGACGCTGCTCAGGGATGCAGAGGAAGCGGCCGACTTGGTGCTTCTGCCGCGGGGGACCAGCCACGGGCCGAGCGGCAGTGCCCGGAAAGCGTCCGCATCACGCGAGCGCTAGGGGGCCGGCGGATCGCCTATTTCAAGGTCGGATCGTCTGCTCCCAGAACACGACCTTGCCGTCGCGATTGGCGACGAACGAGACGCCTCCGTCGTGCGAGATCACGATCGCCAGCGCGCCCGGGTGATCGTTCACGAACCGATACGCGGCGCGGTGCCGGGTGCCCTCCGCCTCGAGGTCCTGCGCGCGGAGCTCGACGGCCTCCGTGTCGAGGGCGCGCCAGACGCGCGGAGGTGCGGGGAGCTCGTTCGATACCTCGGCGCCGAAGCCGATGACGCCGAAGCGCTTGTCGACGACGACCGCGCCGTCGATGGCCGCGAGGTTGGCGACCGCGCGGCTCCACTCGAAGAGCGCCTTCTCGAGATCGGCGAGCTCGACGCTGTCATTGGCCACGAAGTCGGCCCAGCCGATCGACGGCTTCGTCGTTGCCGCCGCGACGGCGGCGAGGAGGCGAAGCAGGATCGATTGATAGCGGTGCGAAGGCTCGTCTTGCTCGAGCGCGTACTTGAGGCGGAGGCCGGCGAGACTGCCGTCCGTCCCGTCGGTGACGAGGATCATGCCGCCGTGCTGCGCGCCGCGTACGAGCTGGATGGCGCGACGGAGCATGTGCTGCGCGATCCGCCCGATGAGCTGACTCTCGACGGTCGTCGGCGCCGCGGCATTCGCCTGCGCCCGCGCGTGCTTCTCGCGCACCTCTTCGCGCTCGCGAACGAAGAGCGCGGGGAGCCATTGCGAGTCGAACACGTCCATGACGGCGTCGACGAGCGCACCGCGCTCGATCGCGCCGATCAGCTTGCCCGCGCTGCGCACCGCGAGCTGGCCGGGACCGGTGACGTGGATGATCGGATCGTAGGTCCAGTTCCGCACGAGGCTGCGACCGCCCCACGTGGGCGCGAGCCATGCGGGACCCGAATGCGCGATGCCCCAGATGCGAAGCGCGCCGCCATGCACCTCCGCGCCGATGAGCGCGGTCTCGAACGGCGCCGCGGGAGCGAGACGCCGGAGCTCGTCGGGAAGGAGCGGGCGCGCGCGATCGAACCTGAGCCGCAGCACGCCGTCGTTGGGCTCGGCCTCCGGCGGCAGCGCCGAAGCCGGCGTGAGGAGGAGTCGAAAGCGTGTCGGCCGAGCCTCTTCCGACGTGAGCGAAGCCTGGAATGCGGCCGCGAGCGCGTCGTCGAGGTGCTCGGGGCGAACGGACAGCGGCGTGGCGACGGGCCAGTGCTCCTGGACGTAGCGCGAGAGATCGGGGGGATACGCCAGGACGCAAGCCATGACAGCGAGGATACCCAGTTCAGAAGCCTATTTCAGATACCTCGCGCGAAGGTGCGCGAGCAGCGCATCGACGTCGAGGCCGCGACCGGTGACGCGCTCGAGCAGCGTGCTCGTGTCGTAGCGCGAGCCGTTCGCGTGCACGTTCTGGCGCGCGAAGCCGAGCAAGCTCGTGAGCTCGCCGCGCGAGAGCTCCGAGGGAATGGACGGATGCGCCTTCACCGCGGCCGCAAAGAGCTGCGCCGCGGCGATGGCGCCGATGGTGTAGCTCGGGAAATACCCGAACGCGCCGGAGGGCCAGTGGACGTCCTGCAGGCAGCCGTCGCGATCGGTGTCGGGGCGGATGCCAACGACGCGCTCCATGCGATCGCGGAACGCGCCCGGAAGATCGGCGACGCGGAGATCGCGCGAGAGCAGCGCGCGCTCCAGCGTGAAGCGCAGCGCGACGTGCAGCGGATACGTCGCCTCGTCGGCGTCGACGCGAATGAGGCTTCGCTCGACGCGCAGCGCACGCCGGAGGAGCGCGTCTGCGCTGAGCACGTCGGCGCTGATGCCCAGCTCCTTCGCGGCGGTCTTCGCGAGATAGCCGAGGAACTCCGGCGAGCGCGCGGCCTGCATCTCCATGAGGAGCGACTGGCTCTCGTGGATGCCCATGCCGGCGGCCTGTCCGACGGGCTGGCGCACCCACGCGCGCGGCAAGCCCATCTCGTAGAGGGCGTGGCCGGTCTCGTGCACGACGCCGAGCACACTGGTGAGGAAATCGCTCTCGTCGTAGCGCGTGGTCATGCGCACGTCCTCGGCCGCCCCGCCGCAGAACGGATGCGCGCTCACGTCGAGGCGACCGCGCGTGAAGTCGAACCCCATGCGCTCGGCGAGGACGCGCCCGAGCGCCGCCTGCTTCTCGACGGGGAACGGGCCCTTCACGTCGGCAACGGCCGGAAGGCGCGCCTGCACGGCGAGGATCTCGTCGACGAGCGGCGGCAGCTCGCGCTCGAGCCGTGCGAAGAGCGGCTCGAGCACCGCCTCCCGTGCGCCCTGCTCGTACTCGTCGGCGAGTGCATCATACACGGATATGCCCATGGCCGCGGCTTTGGCCTCGCCGATCTGGCGCGTGAGGTTCACCACCTCTTCGAGCTTCGGCGCGAGGCTCGCGAAGTCGTCGTCGCGCCGTGCCGTTCGCCACGCGAGCTCGCAGAGCGACGTGGCGCGCGTGCGAGCCTCGACGAGATCCGCCGGCACGGCGGCGGCGTGCACCCACGCGCGTCGCATCGACGCGAGGTTCGCGCGCTCCCACGGATCCTCGGGAGGCGAGGCCTGCGCAGCGGCGAGCAGGTCGGCCATGTCGGGCGTGGCGATCGCGTCGTGCGCGAGCACGCGTAGGGTACCGAGCTGCGCGGCGCGAAGATCACCGCCGCCTTGCGGCATGATCGCCTGCGCGTCCCACTCGAGGACGTCGGCGGAGCTCTTCAGCAGATAGTGGCGGTCGAAACGCTGGACGAGCGCGAGATAGGACGACATCGCCGGGCAGCTTAGCGCGGCACCGGCGAGTGTCGTGAGTCGTGATCAGGGCTTCGGGCAGCCGTCCTTCGGATCGGGCGCCTGGTTGTCTTCCTTCTTGTCGGGGCACTTGTCGGCGCTGTCCGGCACGCCGTCGCCGTCGGTGTCCTTGTCGGCGCCCGTCGTGCTCGCCGCCTTCGCGTCGGGCGACGCGGGGGTCGCCGGCGTCGGATCCGCGCCGCCGCATCCCGCGATCATCAGACCTGCGCTGACGACCAGCGCCAAGCTCATCATGCTCTTCATCGTCGCAACCTCCTCGACTCACGATCGCGAGTCGCGCTCCAGAGGTAACGCCGTCGTGATCACGCGGTCAACGGAACGAGCGTGATCACACACCAGCGTAAGTAGTGTGAAGACGGCCGACGAAAATTGATTCCGTCAGCGCACGTAGATGTCGCTGAAGATCCACGATGCGAGCCCGCAGTCCTCGGCGATCGAGAGCCCAGCGGGCCGAATCTGCAAGGAGCGGCGGAGCACGACGCGCGCGGTCTTCACGTCCATCGCGTATGCGTCGTGCCAGAAGTTCGTCGCGTCGTTGTTGCACTGATACGTGCGACCGTCGAACGGGACAGCCGCGCCGGTCGCATCGCGCCCCATGTTCACTTGTCGATCGATCAGGTCGACGCCCGGCGTGAACCTCATGACGTTCACGTCGGGGCCGTCGGGATCCCCGAACACGTGCCAACACGACGCGCTGCTGAGGAAGGTGTACGTGGCCATGATCTGCGTCCAGCCGTCGAGCTCGCCCACGAGCAGGTAGTGCGCGGGGCCGACCGGCGGTCGCTGTCCGCAGTTGTCGATCGTGGTGGTCGCGGAGACCTGTGCGCCGCCGTGCACATCGGTCCCCGTCTGGACTGTGACGTGAGTCTTCGCGTTGGTGTTGTAGTCCTGGATGCCCTTGTTCTCGACGATCATGGCCGGTGTCACGAGCGTCCACCCGCCGTCGAAGCTCTCCATGTCGCAGTACGCATGGAGCACCTGGCCGCCGTCGGCCGCGAGATCGTACGGACCGGTCTTCGCGTCTTTCTGCGCCTCGTGCAGTGCGCGGCACGAGGCGCTCAGCGGAGCGACGACGTCGGCTCCAGCATCGGACGGCGCGATTCCATCCGCGAGCGCATCCGGCGTCGAGCCGCCCCCGTCCGCCACTCCGCCCGCAAGACCGTCGGTGCTCACGACGAGCGAGCACGCGGCGAGGGGACCGAGAAGACCAAGCGTGCAAAGTGCGGCGCCGATCGCAAGGCGAGCAGCGGTTCTGCGATCCATCGGCGCTCCAACATATCAGGTCGCGAGCCCGCGCGTCGCCCAGGCCGTGGTTCATTCGCTGCATGGCGTCCGGTCTCGATGGACCCTTCACGGCCGGAGCTCGTGGACGACGAAACGTCCGAACCGCTGAGCGGCCGAGATCTGCGGCCGATCGTTCTTCTCGCTCTCGCCGATCACTTCACCTGCACGAAGCTGCGCGGGGACTTGATCGAGCGCGGACGTGACGCGGCATGCGTGATCAGCGCTGCCGCCGCGATCATCTTGTCCGCTCCTTCGATGCTGGCGAGGGCATCGGTCTTCGTCGTGGAGGACTCGCTGACGCCGCAGGATCGCAACGCGCTCCACTGGATACGTGCGCTCGACCCGCGACGCGCGATCGTCGTGATCGCGAGCGGCGCCGAGCCCGTCGATGACGACGCGCAGCTCTGGGACGGCGTGCTGACGCGTCCCGTCGACCCGGGCGAGCTGTGCGATGTCGTGGGGGCGCTCGGAGATCGCGCGGCAGCGCCGGCCAGCGCTGGACGTGGCACGATGCGTCGCACGCCGCCCGGGTTCGAGCTCCGCGTCGGGTTCCCGTGGCCGATGGTCCGCTGTACGCGGTGCTCGGCGACCCGTCATTGCGAGGTGCCGCGCGACGCCGTCGAGCAAGGGATCGTCATGGCGGCGCTCGTGACGTTCGGGCTCGCCCACGCCCACGACTAGCGACCACCGTTGACGGCGTGAAGCGTCGGCCTTCGCGAGGTGACGCCGAAAAAGGCGCGGATCTCTTCGGCGCACGCCATCGCGTCGCGGCGACCGAGATCGATGAGCAGGCGCGCGAAGCCCCCGTCGAACAGGAGGAACGACACGAAGTCGGCCTCGACGCGATCGCCGAGCGCGCCCACCTGGTGGATGAAGAGCCGAGCCGCGAGACCCTCGCGACGCGCCGGTTGCTGCGAGCGCACGTAGGTGCCGGCGAGAACGCCGAGATCGGTCGACGGCCGGAACACGAGCGTCTGGATCTGCCTGTAGGGAAGGCCTCGTTCGCTCTCGAGCACCGCGCGCACCTGCTCGAGCGCCGGCTCCGGCATCGTCTTCTCCATCACGGCGAGCATGTGGTTCAGACGATCGAGGACGTGGAGGTCGTACTCGATCGGATCGAGCAGGAGCGCGTCGAGGATCTTGCCGAGCAAGAAGAACGGCTTCGGATAGTGCTCGATGCCGGTATCGGGGGCGGGCCGTCCCTGGCGCAGGGCGATGACGACCAGACGCTGGGCGCCGGCGCGGATCGCAGGCGCCATCGGCGTGTTGAAGCGGAGACCGCCGTCGCAATAGTAAGTGTCCTCGATGCGTCGCGACGGGAAGAGCAAGGGGAGCGCGGCGGAGGCGAGGACGTGGTCGGCGGTGATCGGTCCGAACACCGCATCGCGCCGCGGATCATGGGTCATCACGAGCTCGGTGCCGGGCGCGAGCTCGGCGAATGTCGTCGTACGTCCGTCGGAGACCCGCAGGCCGGAGACGATGAGCCCGCGCACGAGCCCGTCGCGGATGTTGCGATGCAGGCTGTCCCACGGGATCGCGTGGCGAACGATCTTCTCGAACGGCCGAGGATCGATGAGCGACCAGTCGTGGCGGCGTCCGCGCGGAAGATGCGGGCGCAAGTGCGTGCGGAGCCGCAGCTCCTCGTAGCGTCGGATGAGCTGCGTGACGCCGAGATCGTCCTTCGCTGCATTCGCCGCGAAGTCGGCGGCGTGAATGGCTCCGACCGACGTGCCGGTGAACAGATCGAACCGCGATCGGAGACCGCCGAGGATCGCGTGCATTCCGGCGAGCACACCGACCGCGTACGCGCCGCGCGCGCCGCCGCCCGAGAGGACGAGCGCCGTCGATGGGGAGCCGGTCGCGGTCGCCACGGCATCGGGTTTTTGCAGTCGTCGTACCAGCGGGCGCGCAGATGCGGCGGGCATCGGCACAGCGTGGCAAAGTCATGCGCGTCGCGACGTGCAGCTTTGCAATTTGCAATTTGCCGTGAAGCTACGCGCGAGGATGCGGGGGCACGGGGCGGCACTCGACGTGCATCGGGCGCCCCGTCCACCCAGGGGGTCATTCATGCGCGAGACGTATCGACCGATGATCAGGCTTGCTCTCTTTGGCACGTACACGCTCGTCGCGGTCGGCTTCGGTGAGCTGCGGAAGCGGCTGGCGAAGACGCGCAGGCCGCCGGTGGAGGGCATGCCGCTGAGGAAGGCGGAACGGCGCCGACAGGCAAGCCGCCGCGCGGCGTAACGGACGCGCGCTCACGCGACCGCTACGCTATGTCGTGTTGCTCGTGGCGTAGGCGGTCGCGAAGAAGTCACGGTAGATGCTCGCCATCGGCGGGAACGCCGCGCGCTGGGTCATGAGGATCGCGATGAGCTGCTCCTTGGGATCGACGCACCAGTAGGTGCCGTAGCCTCCGTCCCATCCGAAGCCGCCCGGCCCGTGCGGATCGCGTGCGCCCGTCGTGACGGCGAGGCCGAAGCCCCAGCCGTGGTTCTCCCAGTAGCCGGGCGGCTGCACGTCGGACCGCGCCTTCTGCTCCGACGTGAGCTGGTCGCTCGTCATGAGGGCGATCGAGGACGCGGAGAGGATGCGACGACCGTCGAGCGCGCCGCCGCCGAGCATCATGCGCGAGAACGCGAAGAAGTCGTCGGCGGTCGAGACGAGACCCGCGGCGCCGGACGGAAACGGAGGGGCCTTGCCCCAGTCGCTTCCGTGGACCGGATCCTTCAGCGTGAGCTGGCCGTTGTCGGGCTCGAACGGGTTC
>FTCS01001359.1_pt1 | contig 17546 bp, 18 predicted proteins | sample 1639391 | NCBI WGS metagenome assembly FTCS01 (sample SAMEA3914864, study PRJEB12502) | metagenome | biome: forest; material: soil | place: USA | collected 2012-03-12 | depth 0.3 m | reverse complement strand
GGCGATGAGGGGGCGCGCGGGGGCGGGCGCGGGCGCGAGGGCGGGCGCGGGAGCGAGGGCGAGGGCGGGCGCGAGAGCGAGAGCGAGAGGGAGAGCGAGTGCGGGCGCGGGAGGATCTGTGAGCTTGCCGATCTCCATCCGTGCCAGATCCAGGGCTGGCGAGCGGCGGCCGTTCAGCTCGCGCTCGAGGATGCGACGGCAGGTGTCGACTTGCGCTTGCGCTTCTGCGCGGCGGCCCAGGCGGGCCAGCAAGCGCACTACCGCGGCGTGCGCGACATCGGAGAGTGGATCCACCGTGACCCGCTGGCGCGCATAGACGAGCGCGCGCTCGGGAGTCGCTGCCAGACGCTCGATCAGATCGTCGAGCACGGCCACGCGCATCGCTCGGACTCGCTCGCGCTCCGCCGTGCACCACTCGTGGAAGCGGTAGCAGTCGGGGAGGTCGAGGCCCTCGAGGAAGTCACCGCGCAGAGTCTCGGCGGCTCGCTCCACCTCGCTCGTCGTCTTGCTCGCGAGGTTCGTGCCCGCGCTCGCTTCGGCTTCGAACATGTCGACGCTCGCACCGCGTGCGTCGAACGCGATCTGCTCGCGATCGGCGACGAGCCGCTTGTCACGCGCGTCGTCGACGAGCGGCCGCAGCTTCGTGAGGCTCCAGCGCAGCGCGGCACGCGGGTCGTCCGGGCCGTCGAAGAAGAGATCGCACAGCCGCTGCCGCGGCGCCGGTGCGCGCGTTGCCACGAGGTAACCGAGCAGCGCCCGCGTCTTCTTCGACGAAGGCAGCGGAAGGTCCACCCCGTCCCGGGCGAGCGCGATCTGCCCGACGAGCCGGAGCGAGAGCCCAGACCTCGGTAAAATAGACCTCTCCTGCGATCCCCCCGTCCCCACCGCATCGGACTATCGCACGTTTCCACGCTCTCTCAAACGGAGGCTCCTCCGCGTGGGGGCCATCGTGTTCCTCGGTCGCACGAGGCGATCCGGGAGGGCGACATGACCATCGACGAGAACAAGCTGAACGACTTCATGGGCCGATTCGTGGGCGATCTGGGCGCGGTGCTCCACGCGCCGCTCATCGTGATCGGTGACAAGCTCGGTCTCTACAAAGCGCTCGCCGGCGGCGGCGCGCAGACCGCTGCCGACCTCGCCAAGAAGACGAGCACCACCGAGCGCTACGTCGCCGAGTGGCTCGCCGCGAACGCCGCGTCCGGGTACGTCGAGTACGACGCATCGACGCGCCGCTACCGGATGACGGAGGAGCAGGCCTTCACGCTCGCCGATCCGGACAGCCCCGCGTTCATCCCCGGCGCCTTCCTCATCGCCATGTCGATGTTCAAGGACGAGGCCAAGGTCACCGAGATCTTCAAGACCGGAAAGGGGCTCGGCTGGCACGAGCACGACAAGTGCCTGTTCGAGGGCACGGAGAAGTTCTTCCGCCCCAGCTACGTCGCGAACCTCGTCTCCTCGTGGCTGCCCGCGCTCGACGGCGTGAAGGCCAAGCTCGAAGCCGGCGCCCGCGTCGCCGACATCGGCTGCGGACACGGCGCTTCGACCATCCTGATGGCGAAGTCGTTCCCGCGCTCCACGTTCCACGCGTTCGACTATCACGCCGAGTCGCTCGTGGCGGCGCGACAGGCGGCGCAAGCCGCGGGCGTCGCCGACCGCATCACGTTCGATCTCGCGCCCGCCAAGGACTACCCGGGCACCGGCTACGACCTCGTCACGTTCTTCGATTGTCTGCACGACATGGGCGATCCCGAAGGCGCCGCCAAGCACGTCCTGCGCACGCTCGCGCCCGACGGCACCTGGATGATCGTCGAGCCGTTCGCGCACGACAGCGTGGAGAAGAACCTCAACCCCGTCGGTCGCATCTTCTACTCCGCGTCGACGATGATCTGCACGCCGGCGTCGAAGTCCCAGGAAGTGGGCCTCGCGCTCGGCGCACAAGCGGGCGAAGGCCGACTTCGCAACATCGTCGAATCGGCTGGATTCAAGCGGTTTCGTCGCGCCGCCGAGACGCCGTTCAACCTCGTGCTGGAGGCGCGGCCGTGAAGCGTTCCCTCCGCATCGCGACGTCGTTCGTCGTATCTGCCGGCCTCGTTGCGCTCGCTGCTTGCTCGCCGTCCGCGGCGCCGCAACCCGCGACGAACGCTGCGACGGCGCCCGAGGAGTCGGTCCTTCTCCCGACGCCGAGCATCGCGGTCACCGAGGCGATGGGAAGCCCCCACATCGGCGACGGCGCCCCCGACTTCGATCTGCCCGATCAGGACGGCAAGCACGTGTCGCTCTCGAGCGCGCGGGGCTCGGTCGTGATGCTCGCCTTCGTCGCGTCGTTCTGTCCGTTCTCGAAGGCCGAGCAGCCGTACCTCAAGAAGCTCGCCGAGGAGTACACGAGCAAAGGCGTCCGCGTGATCGCGATCGGCATCAAGGAGCCGGAGGCCGACTACCGCTCCTACCTGGCGCGCATGCCGATGGGCATTCCCGTCCTCCGTGACGAAGGCGGCGCCGTCGCGTTGCGCTTCACCCCACCAGACGCGCAGCCCGACTTCGCCGATCGCACGATGGCGCTCGTGACGAGCAACCTCGTCATCGACCGCAAGGGCAAGATCCGCTTCTTCACGGTCGTCGACACCGTGCACTTCGACGCGAAGCTCGTGCATGCGCGGCGCGCGCTCGATCACGTGCTGGCGGAGGGCTCGTGATCTTCACCGCGGCGAAGACGCTGCTCCTGGCGCTGCTCGTCGTGCTCGGCGCCGTTGCGTCGGGGTGCGGCGGCAGCGCGGCGACCTCGTCTTCGCCGGGATCGGTCCCGACGTCCACGCCGACGTGGGAGCAGCCCGGCCTCGGAGGCGCGGTGCGACCCGAGATGGGCGCGCCGCAGCCCGGCGATCCCGCGCCCGACGCGACGTTCGAAGACACGAGCGGCGGCGCCGTCGCGCTCTCGTCGATGCGCGGGAGCTGGCTGCTCGTGCACTTCACCGCGACGTGGTGCCCGTTCTGCGATGCGGAGATCGCGCATCTCGGCGAGGTCGCGCGTGCCTATGCGCCTCGAGGCGTTCGCACCCTCGTCATCGCCGTCGAAGAGCCGGCCGCGACCTGGCACGCGTACGCGGCCGAGCACGTTGCGCCCGAGGTGCTCGCGCTCCACGATCCGACCGGAAGCGCCGCAGCGCGCTTCGCTCCTCCGCGCGCGCAGCCGTCCTTCGAAGATCGCGCGCAGGCCGTGCTGGACGCGACGCTCATCCTCGATCCGCAGGGCAAGATCCAGCTCTTCTTGCTACCGGACTCGGCGCACTTCGATCCAACGTTCGCCGGCGTGCGTCGCGAGCTGGATCGCCTCGTTCCCGAGCCGGTGGTGACCGTCACCGCGGAGATGCGCGCGAGCGACGTCGCCGTCACGCTGCGCATCGCGCCCGGCTATCACGTCATGAGCAATCGCCCGAGCGAGCCCACGTACGTCCCGACTGCCGTTGCGCTCACAGACGGTGGTTACGCCGCGCGCTTCGGCGAGCCGCGCTATCCCGCACCGTCCAGCGTGCGGCTCGTGGACCATGACATCGCGACGTTCGACGGAACGGTCGTGATCGTCGTTCCGATGCAGACGCGCGCCACCGGCGCCGGTTCACCCGACGCGCCGATCAATGGCTCGGTCCGTTACCAGGCCTGTACGGAGACGCGCTGCCTGTTCCCGACGACGCGCGCCTTCTCCGTCAGAGCGCCAGCGTCCACTTCGTCCACGCCGCGTTCGCCTCGAACGGCGTCATCCCCACCACCTCCGTGAACGCCTTCCAACCGCGTGGGTCGGTGGCGACCGTGTCGCGCCAGCGCTGGTAGAACGCCCACAGCTTGCCGCGCTCGTCGAGCCACTGGCACACGTAGCGCGACATCGCATAGTGCAGATCCTCCGCGTCGCTGCGGAACGTGTCGTCCGGCATCGTGAAGAGGGAGTCGAGGCGCGCTTGATCTCGCTCCGTCGCGCTCGTGAGCGCGCGCTTGAGGCGCGGATGCCTCCAGTTCTTCACGCCGTGGATCTCGCCCGGCTTCGGAATCACTGGCGCCTCGAACACCGACGCGATGCCTTCGTTCAGCCACGTTGGCGCTTCGGGAAAGTCGGCCTCGACGAGCGGGTGCACGATCTCGTGCGTGAGCGTCCCCTGCCCGAGGCCGATGTTCATCACCATGTAGCGATCGCCTGGTTGGTAGAAGCCGTAGTGCGCGATGCAGGGTGCGGCGTACTTCTTCTTGCAGAACGACTCGTAGGTCTGGCCCTCGGGAAAGAGATAGACGCTGATCGCTTCGCTCGGCTTCTTGCCGAAGCGGTTGTTCATGTAGCCGGCCATCGAGCTCCGCATCAGCGAGACGCTCTGTTCGAATGACCCGCCCTGCCACCCCGGCGGACCGATGACGACGAAGATGTCCGACACCACAGTCGTGATGGTGCGCGGCCCGAGCTCCTCCTTCGCGATGCGCGCGCGACGCTCGCGATCGGCAGCGAGATCGTACGGCGCTTTCGACGGCCCTTGCGGCGGTGGGCTCGCAGCGGAGCGCGCCGCGTCGTCGTCCATCTTCGACGCCGAGGTCGGCGTCGGCGAAGGCGTCGGCGGAGGCGCGTGGGTCGTGACCGCGACCGCTGGAGGCGGCGCGGTCGGAGGCGCGGAAGATCGATCGGAGCCAGTGCAACCGGCGACGGTGGCGACGGTGAGGAGGGCGGCGAGGACGAACGAATGGCGCATGCACCAGGTCATCGGGGCTAGGACCCGGAGTGTGACGCGCGCGTTGGGTCTATTTTCAGGCCCGTTTCAGGCCGCTCTCAGGCTGCAACGGAGCCGAGGGCGCTCGGCAGCGCGAACTCGTAGGTCGCGCCCTGCAGACCGATCTCGACGACCCGGTCCCAGTAATGCGTTCCGGCGACGATCGCCCCGCGCTCCGCGAACGGAACCGCACGCGTGAACCGTTCGACGCCACCGACGAGACGGCGGACCATCGGCATCGCATAGCGGAACGAGCTTCGCGGCACCGCGAGCTGGTCGGCGATCTCGTTGCCGATCAGCTCCCGACAGAGCGTGGTCCCGAACATGACCTTGCGCGCCGCGTCGCGGCGCTGCTTGCGCGTGACGGCGCCGTCCCATGCCGCGTCGAACAGCGCCTTCGTGAGATCGCGCGAGTCCTGATCGGGAGTGCCCATCGTGGCGGCGATGAGATCCGCGAGACGCATGGCATCCGGCTCCGACACCGGCAGCAGTGATTCGTCGACGCCGATGGTGCGTCCGACCCAGCGCCACAGATGGATGTAACGCTCGCCCTCTTCCGAATCGATGCGAACGCCGAGCTTGCGCAAGCCAGTCATCATCGCGATCGAGAAGAGGAGCGTCGTTCCCGCCATGTCGTGCTGATTCACGGGAGCGCCCCACGCGCTCTCGTTCCACGTGCCGCTCTTCAGGATCATCCGGCGCACCTGCGCGTGAATGAGCCTGACCTTGACCGTGATCTGCCAGCCGTCCGCGAACGGACGCATGCCGCCGGGCCGACACACGGCCTGCACGAAGCGGGCGGTCTCGTTGAGCCGCTTGAGAGCCTGCTCCTTGAGACGCCCCGAGAGCACGAGCGGCTTGTTGCCCGCGGGCGACGCATAACCGAGCACGAGCGAATGCGAGCCGAGCACGGCGCCACCGAGCGCGCCGACGCGCATGAGCATCGCGCCGCCACGATCGCACGTGTCCCAGTCGACCCACGCGGGCACCTCGGCGACCTCGTCGAGGAGATGACGGAGCGCTGCGGGCGCGGTCGGGATCGCGCGTGACCCTCCGCGTAGACCTTGCTCGAAGAGCCGCCAGCCTTCGCCGCGTGGCAGCGACTCGATGGCCTCGACGACGCGGTCCGCCGGCTCGTCCACCTTCGTGAGAAACGGTCCGAGTCGATCGACGCGATCGCCGAAGCGGAGGCGGGCCGACGCGAGATTGACGTAGCGCGAGGGGAAGCCGTTCACGTGCGTCACGAGCCTAGAATACCAGGTCAGAACGCGATCGCGAGGATCGGGCCGATGCCGAAGCCGCGGAAGTCCGTTCCCGTCACCACCTGGTAATTCGCCTCGACGCCGAGGCCGAATTTCCAGCTGAAATGCAGCATGAAACCGCCGCCGACGAGCAGTGCGACGCCGGTCTGCGCGGCCACCGAGGTGCGGCTGTCGACGTCGAAGCCCGCGACGTAGCCGAGCCCTGCTCCGCCTTCGACGAACGGCGCGAAGCGATCGATCGGATAGACGAGCTTCATCACCGGCATGCCGAGGTACACGTTGGGATCGGTGAAGTACGCGGAGAGCTTCACGCCCGGCACGATGATGAGCTTGCCCGTGTCGAAGCCGTAGCCGAAGCGAACGCCGAGATAGAAGCTCGCGTTGCCGCCGCTGAACACGACGCCCGGCGCGAGGCCCCACTGGAAGCCTGTGTTGTACGCGACGACGATCCGTCGGCCTTCGGACATCTGCTCTTCCGGCTCCGCGACCGGATCGTTCGTGTGGGGAGGCTCGACCCGAGGCGGCGGCTCGGGCGGAGGCGGAGCGGGCTCTTCCAGCGGCTCGGCGGCCGGCGGCAGAGGCGGAGGCGCCGGCTCGCTCTGCGCGCGCGCTCCGCGAGCGAGCGTCGACGACGCGGCGATGCAGACCAACGACGCGATGAAGATCTGCTTGCTCACGCGAGCATCGTAGGCCGAAATCAGCCCGAGAGGGCTGCGGCGCGCGAGCGCTTCTGCCGGTACATCGCCTGATCGGCGCGCATCACGACGCGCTCGGCAGCCTCACCGATCCCCGCGAGCGCGATGCCTGCGGAGAACGAGGTACCGAGCGGCGCAGTGAGCTGCTCGAATCGATCGCGGAGGCGTCGCAGCGCGGCGTCTGCCTCGGCGGGCGAAGCGTCGAGGAGCAGGACGGCGAACTCGTCGCCTCCGATGCGTGCGAGGACGTCGCCTTCGCGGAGCGTTCCGCGTGCGGCCTCGGCGAGCAAGCGAAGCACCTGGTCACCGCGCGCATGGCCGTGCTCGTCGTTCACGCGCTTGAAGCCGTCGAGGTCCACGAACGCAACGCAGAGGCTCCGGCGCTTGCGCTGGCGGAGCTCGTGGCGGAGCAGGTTCATGAAGTGCGCTCGCTGCGGGAGACCGGTGACGCCGTCGGCGGTTGCGACCTCGAACGCCTTCTCGAGCAACGACGGCGTCACGATGATGGGATGGCTGTCGCGACGCGCAGTGCTCTTCGTCGGCCGCGCCGTGAGCAGGTCGAGCGCCGCGACGCGGATGTGGACGGGACGTCCGAGCGCAGCCGACAGCGTGCGCCGGTGCTGCACGACACGCCGGAAGAAGGCGTGCGCTTCGACCTCGCTCATGTCCTCGATTCCGACGAGGCGACGGAGAAGCTCCGTGTACGGGGCAGCGCTACGCGCAGAGATCACCGAGACGACGCGCTCGATGCGCTCGTCGCTCATCGCCTGATCGAAAGGGTCCTCGTGGATGAGCTGCCACGCCTCGGTGTCGTTCTGCGGGTGCTGCATGGGAGAAGAGATCGCTTCGACCTTCCGGTCGACGTCGGGGAGGCGCGACTCGACGGAGGAGTGGCGCCGCGCGCGGACCAACGTGGTTCGCGGGAGGCGTGCGGCACGCGGCGAGGTCGAAGGCGTCGGCGGCGACGAAGCGCGTGCGCCGAGCGAAACAACCTCTGCTTTACGTGTCACGTGAGAGCCTCCATTGGCATCCGTAATGCACGCGATGTGCCGCGGTTATTCCCTGCTGGGCTATCCGCTTGTGGATACTGCTTCTCGCGGAGATCGCCGCGAGGTGCGCGAGGCGCGCACAACGCCCTCGTGTGGCGCGGCTGTCGCGATGAACCGAGCCCGCCACATACCGTGCATACGTTGCGACGCTCGCTACGCGCATCAAGCGCCAGCGGACACGAGCTCCACTTCCGTGATCTCCGCGGGCGCGCCGACGCGCATCGGCGGCCCCCAGTATCCGGTGCCGCGGCTGACGTAGATCTGCGCGCGCGCGAGCTTGTGCAGGCCGGCGACGAACGGCTGCTGCAGGCGGACCAGGAAATTCCAGGGGATCAGCTGTCCGCCGTGCGTGTGGCCGGAGAGCTGGAGATCGACGCCGAGCGAGTCGGCGAGCTCGATGCCGCGCGGTTGATGCGCGAGCAGGACGCACGCACGCGCGGCGTCTCGCCCGCGGAGCGCCTTCTCGAGATCGGGTCCGTGGCCGTGACCGTGCGACGACGCGTCGTCGATGCCGGCGAGGTCGAAGCCGTCGTCGCCGCCGATGCGAACGTGCTCGTTGCGGAGAACGCGAACACCGAGCGTGCCGAGATGCGCGATCCACGCGTCGGCGCCGGAGTAATACTCGTGATTACCGGTGACGAAGAACACGCCGTCCTTCGCGCGCAGCTTCGCGAGCGGCGCGACGTGCTCGCGGAGCTCGTCGACCGAGCCGTCCACGAGGTCACCGGTGATCGCGATCAGATCGGGCTGGAGCGCATTGATGCGCGCGACGATGTCCTCGATGAAGTCGTGGCCGATGGTGGGCCCGACGTGGACGTCGCTGATCTGGACGATGCGGTAGCCGGCCTTCGAGCGGCTCAGTCGATCGATGGCGACGCGGACGCGATTCACCGCGACGGGCGAGAGCACGCTCGCGAGCCCGACCGCGCTCGCGCCGAAGCCGGCGAGCGCCGCTGCTCCGCCGAAGATCCTCGCCAGTGCCGCCCGGCGCTCGGGATCGTCTGGACCGCCGCGATCGCGCACGGCGACGACTTTCACGAGATCAGCGAGGCCGAGCGAGATGACGAGGAAGAAGACCACCCCCAGCCAGCTGAACCCGACCCATGCGAACGGGGCTGACACGGAGCGCGGAAGCGCGCGCATCGTGATGAACGCGCTCATGAGGAGCAGGAAGAGCACCACGACGGCGATGGCGGCGATGCGCGCCCACGGCGAGGGCAGCGCCGCGTCACGGACGAGCCGCGCCCAGACGTAATAGTGAGCGCTTCCCATCACGAGCAGCGCCACCGCAAAGAACACGATGTAACGCGCAGCCATCGGCGGATTCTACGATGCCACGAGCGTGCTGCGCGTTGCGGGTTTCAGAGCGTTTCAGAGCTTCGTCGAGGAGAGAGCGAGCACCGCCGCGAGCTCCTCGGGCGTCACCTGCGTCACGGAGATCCGCGACTTCTTCACGAGCCCCATCTTCGACAGCAGCGGATGCGCCTTCGCCTGCGCGAGGGTCACCGGCGTCTTCAGCTTCTTCACCGGCACGACGTCGACGGCGCTCCAGTCGTCCTCGGTCTTCGGGTCTTGGTAGGCCGCCTTCGCGACGCGCGCGAGCCCGACGATCTCCTTGCCCTCGTTCGAGTGGTAGTAGAGGCAGAGATCGCCCTTCTTCATCGCGCGCAGGTTGTTGCGGGCTTCGTAGTTGCGCACGCCGTCCCACGTGGTCGAGCCGTCGCGCAGCAGATCGTCGAACGAGTACACCGAAGGCTCGCTCTTGATGAGAAAGCTCGCCTTGACCGTCGCCTTCGCCATGCCGCGCACGGTACAACGAGAAGGCATGAAGAGGTACGTCGCGGTCGCGGGCACCATCGGTGCGGGCAAGACGTCGCTCGTCGCATGGCTCGTGAAGCGCTACGGGCTCGAGCCGTTCTTCGAGCCCAACGACGAGAACCCGTACCTCGCCGACTTCTACAAGGACATGAAGGCGTGGGGCTATCACTCCCAGGTCTTCTTCCTCTCGCACAAGCTGAAGCTCCACCAGGAGCTGCTCGCGTCGAATCGACCGGCGGTGATCGACCGGACGATCTACGAGGACGCGGAGATCTTCGCGCGGAGCCTCAAAAACCAGCGTTACATCGCGGCGCGCGACTGGGCCGTGTACGAGCGCCTCTACGAAGGCATCAAGAAGACGCTGCGTCCGCCGGACGTGCTCGTCGCGCTCACGTGCAGCCTCGGCGCGACGAAGAAGCGGATCGCGCGCCGCGGCCGCGCGATGGAAAACGCGATCCCCGACGCATATCTGCGCCGGCTGCATCGACTCTACGAGGACTGGTTCGATCGCTACGACCTCGGACCGATCGTGAAGATCGACACGACCGATCTCGATTACGTCGAGAACCTCGTCGACCTCATCGAGCTGCAGCAGAAGCTCGACAAGGCGCTCGGCAAGTAGCCTGCGTCGAAGCGAGCCTCTAGCGAACCGGTCCGATCGGCGCGCTCGTCGTCGATCCGGCGCCCCAGAACTTGGCGGGCGCGTCGGTGACGGGAATGGTCTGCATGACGAGCGCGCCGGTATCGAGCGTGATCAGGATCAGCTCGCCGGCGTTGGTGAAGCCGTAGAGATCGCCGGCCCAGAAGGCGAGACCGAACACGTCGGTCTTGCCGATCGGGCCCCAGTTCTTGGTGAGCGCGCCGGTCGCGGGATCGATCTCGACGAGACAGTCCGCGCAGTCCTTGCCCTTGACGGTGACGAACGTCTTGCCACCCTTCGCCGACACGACGTCGCCGCTCGACTCGAGGCCGCTGCCGAGCGCGCCGATCTTGGTGACCGCGCCCGTTTGCGGATCGATCTTCACGTAGTCGCCGCCCTGGAATCCGACGAGGGCCTCGTGATCGGGCTCGACGGTCCCCGCCGGCACGAACGACAGCGAGTTCGGGAACGTGCCCATGGCGATGCGGGTGCAGTGCGCCGTGTTCGTCTCGACGTAGAACAGCTCGGCGCCCGTTGACGCGTAGATGTTCGACGACTCGTCGAGCGCGATGTCCGCGACGTACGTGCAACCTTCGAAGACACCGACCTGCGTGACGGAGCGCGTGACGGTGTCGACACGATAGAGAGTGTTCTCGCTGTGGCCGAAGACCTCGCCGGCGCCGCTCGGATTCGGCGGACCGGCCTCCGACGCGAACCCGGTTCCGCCTTCGCTCGGCCCGGCCGGCGCGTTGGGATCGAACGCGTCCTTGGAGGAGTTGGCGCATGCGACGAGACCGACCACCCCCACGAGCGCGGGCGCGACCAGCGCGAGGGCAAAACGGACGATCCTCCGGGAAAACACGGCCCCCTCGTAGCATGTGCGCTTGGCCCGTGCACCGCGGGCGGTCCATAATCAACTCGATGAGACGACCGGACGACGCGCCCCTCGACGAGACCGAGATCGATCGTCTCGCTCGCGAGCACGATCTCGCGGTCGGCTACCGGGAGGCGGCGCGAAGGGCGCTCGGCTTTGCGCGCCGTTATCGCGAGGAAGAGGGCGCGCCCGGCGGCGATCGCGAGCGCGCGTGCATCGTGCAGGCGCAGGCATGGCGAAGCGCGGTTCGCGCGCTCCACTCCGGGCTGCCCGTTCCGGCGTTGCCGGAGAGCGTTCGCCCCGGCCTCGCGCGCGGTCGCGCCGCGAGCGAGACGCCCGACAGCAGTCGTAAGACCGGCTGACCGCTCTCAGCCCGTCTTGCTCTTCTTCTTCTCGGCCTTCTCCCGCGGCTCGGCCTTCTTCGGTCCCTTGCCCGCGAGAGACGGCGTAGATCCCGTCGCCTTCTCGGCGTCGGTCCTCTCCGTCCTCTCCGCCTTCTCCGCCTTCTTCAGCGACGGCTTCGCCTCGCTCGCCTGCGCCACGCTGCGCTTCAACGCCTCGAGCAGATCGATGATCTGCGCCTTGGGAGCCTCCGGCGCGGCCTGCACCTCCTCGCCGGCGACCTTCTTCTCGACGGCCTCACGGACCTTGTCGGCCCACGTGTCCCGGAAGCGAGACGGCTCGAACTTGTCCTGATCGAGCTGCTCGATCAGCTTGTTCGCGAGCTCGAGCTCGATGGGCTTGAACTCGAAGTCGCCACCCGTCTCGACGTCGTCGAAGCTGCGAACCTCGTCGGCGTAGTAACACTCGTGGAGGATCAGCCCCTTCTTGTACGGGCGAATGATCACGAGGTTGTCCTTGCCACGCTGCGCGAAGCGACCGACCGCGAGACGGTCTGCCTTCTCGAGCGCCTCGGAGAGCAACCGATACGCGCGATCGCCGCCCTTGTCGGGACCGAGGAAGTACGTCTTCTCGATGTAGAGGAAGTCGACGGTGCTCGCGGGCACGAACTCGACGAGCTCGAGCGAATCGGTGCGCGCGGCCTCGAGCGACTTGAGCTCCTCGTCCGTGAACTTCACGTACTGATCGCGCGCATACTCGAAGCCGCGGATCGTGTCGGAGCGCTCGACGACGACGTTGTCGACGGGACAGAGCAGCTGCTGCTTCAGCCTGCCGCCGCACGTCTTGTGCAGCATGTTGAAGCTGACCGACTTCGGCGAGACCGCCGTGAAGAGTCGGATCGGGATCGAAACGAGCCCGAAAGAGATGGTGCCGGAGCCGATCGAGCGTGCCGCCATGGTGGGTCGGCCGATCGTAGTAGGTCGCGCTGGTGACGTCGAAAAACGCTGCAAAGACTCCATGTTGGCCGTCAAGGCCGGGCGTCCCGATCGACCGAAACCTCAGCTGTAATTTCGATGACTTACAGCCTCACCGTTCGATTCTACCTTGACGATAATGTAAGCCGAGGTAGGACATCTGCGCCTACTGAAGGTGTGGAGGAGAAGCGGTCATGGGCAACGTCGGTCGAAGCGTCTCGGGGATCCTCGTGTTGGCGTCGTTCGCCGCGTTCGGCGCGGGCTGCGCAGCGTCATCGATCGCGCCGGTCGCTCCCGTTGCTTCGCCGGCTGCATCGACCGATGCGCCGAGCGGCCTCGCGCAGACCACGCTCGCCGTCGGCATCGGCGATGCGGCGGAAGCACGAAGCGACGAGAGCGTCGACGAGCCCACACCGCTTCCGACGACGTGCGGCGCCGAAGGCACGATCAAGGACGCGAAGCTCTGTCTGCCCGAAGCGACGTTCGCGAAGAAGATGTGCTCGAACAGCTACCCGGACGTTGCGCTCGGCATGTTCGGCAAGGGCACGGCGTGGACGCGCATCTACCTCGCGGGTGACGTCGAAGCCTGGAACGCATCCGGCGGCCGCACGCATCGCGCGAAGCTCGCATTCGACGAAGAGGTCCTCGTGCTCGGCAAGCATGGCGCGGGCGGCGGCGGCATCGTCATGACCGGCGCGCAGGCGAGCTACGACGTCCTCCGCTGGGACGGCTCGTGCGTCTCCGTGATGGAGGGCGAGATCACGACGCGCCGTCCGCCGGCGCCGAAGCCTGCCGACGTGACGTTCAGCCGCCTCGAGGAGTCGACGCGCCACGCGCTCCTCGCGACCCCGAAGGTGAAGAGCACGCACGAGGCGCTCTTCAAGGCCTGTACGTCGGTCTCTTCGCCGACCGAGAAGAAGGCGTGCGAGAAGGCGGACAAGGCGTTTTCTACGGCGATCGTCGACGCCATCCGCAGCGGCGCGTCGCTCCCGGCGCCCGGTCGCCGTCCCTGAATCACCGAGCGCGATTCCTCGGAGAGGCTCGGTCTTCTAGAACGCGTACGAGAACGTGTACGGCAGACACTTGTCTGCGGTCTGACTGATCTTGATGAAGAGCTGCGCCGAGTCGTTGGTGCCGCTGCAGTTCCATCCCGGCGTGACCGATGACGGACCGGTGCCGCAGCATCCGTCGATCCCGATGTCGCTTTTCTTCGCGACCGCCGGCGCCGAGCACGTCACGTTCGTCGCGCCCGATGGACACTTCACGAAGACGCACATCTCGACGCCCGCCGAAGTCGCCTGGATGTCCGGCTGCAGGAGATGGAAGCTCGTGTCGGCCACGTTGAGTCGATAGAAGTCGACGTCCACCGCGCTGCTGAGCACGCCGCTCACGCTGATCGCCGTATTCTGCGAGTCGTCCGTGTCGGGGAGCGCCTTCGCGGTGTTCTCGGAGCCGCCGGGATCGTTGTTGTCGACGCACGTGTCGCCGCCGTCGGGCGTGGGATCGCCGGTGGTGCTGCCGCCGTCGCCGCTGCCGCCTTCCATGTCGGGGAAGCCCGCTTCGAAGTCGGGGCGCGACGTAGGGTCGGGCTTCACGGTCGCGCCGGGATCCGGCGCGGGGCCGGGTTGATCGGTCGCGGGATCACCGTTGGTCGCGCATCCCATCCACACGCCTGCGACGACGATCGCGCTGGCCAAGAGGAGCTGCGAACGCGCGCGCGTCGACGTGAGGCGAAGAGACATCTCGTTCAGGATTGCTGGAGAAGACAGTGGGCGCAAGTGGTCGGCTACCGACCTGGATCAGCGATGGATCAGCCGGGCGGGCCGTTGCCGTCCGGCCGCTCGACACCGACGAGCGTGAACCCCTTCGTGGGCCCGAGATCATAGAGATGCGCGCGCAGGACGCCCGGCGCCTGGCCGTTGGCGATGTCGACGACGACATAACGCGAAGCGTCGCCGTCTGCGACTCCGCCGTCGGTCGCGCGGTGGGGGATCGTCACGCAGAGGTTTCCGTCCGCTTCGGCGCGCACCGGAGCGTCGCCGGACGGCGCGAAGCGAGCGCCCGTGAAGACCTTCGCGCCGTACTTGAACGACGCGTCGTCGTACACGTGCGAGTAGCGCGCGAGATCGATCCCGCACAGCTCGCCGCTCGGGCTCGTCTTGAGCTCGCCGATGGGCGACAGGTTCTTGAAGTAGCGCTTCAGGATGACGTCGCGCCGAACGATCATCGTCTTGATGAGGAAGTCGGTGTCGTCCGGGTCGGTGTACTTGCCGACCTTCATCGCCGCCGCGACGTGCTCGTCGCGGAAGCGCGCGATCTTGCGCGCCGCCCATGCCGCGTCGTGCTCGCTCATGCGCATGAACGAGGGGTTCGGGTAGCCGCCCTTCCAGTCCTCCGGCACGAAGTCGCGCGTCGAGAAGTAGCCGAACGTTCCCTTGCGGACGGCGCGCTCCCACGGACGCTCGATGGCGCCGAACGTGATGAAGTCTTCGCCGACGTGCTGGAGGTCCAGGTAGTACGAGAACCCGAGACGTCGCGAGATCTGATCCTCGGGCCACTGGCTGCCGAAGCAGTCGCCGAGGTCGATGTACCAGTGCCGGATGTACCCCGGTGAGGAGTCCGCGTTCTTGGCGTCGACGGACATCCACGTGTCCATCGTGTTCTGCTCGCGCGAGTCGAAGTGGTTCGTCCACGCGGCGAGGACCCGCGCGCCGCGCAGCTCCCGGCGATCCTCGTGATAGATGACGTCGTTCGGATCGTCGTCACGCTTGCCGCTGTACGTGAACGGTCCGAGCGTACGGCCGGGCAGCCACTTCGACGCGACCATGCGAACGAGCTCGCCGCGGTGCTGCGCGCCATCGAGGATCTTCTGGAGCGCGCTCTGGTCGAAGGTCTTCGTGACGCCGCTGTTGTCCGTGACCTTGAGTCCGGGCTTGAGCTTCAGGTAGTTCGCCTTGAGATAGACGACCGAGTCACACGGCGCCCACCAGCCGAGCGCGTAGTACATGCGCGTCGCGATCGACGTGGCGCCGGTCGCGCGCTCGCCTTCGCCCGAAGGATCGGTCTTCAGCATGAACTTGCCGTAGCCGGGCACGTTCACGCGGAAGCCGGGATTCGCGCCGTTCGGCTTGCCCTGATCGATCGGCCACGAGCCCTCCGTCGCGGACTCGGTGTCGAGCTCCTTGTCGCAGTACCCGCGCGTGACGTCCTCGACGCCGTACGGCACGGTGCCCATGCGGTTCGTGAACCACGCGGAGTCGGCGACCTCGTCGAACGCGTTCACGTTGGTCGATTCGCCGGCTGGGTCGACGGCGAAGACGCGCGCCAGCGGACGGAAGACGATCTGGTTGGCGCCGTCCCAGGCGAACGGTGATTCGTACGGGTCGGGCGTGCAGACCTTCTTCTTCTTGGTCTTGTCCTTGTCGTCGTCCTCCTCGTGACAAGGCACGTAGACCGGCGCGAGATCGGTGTCGCGGCTGAGGGGCGCGCGCAGGGCGAAGCGTCGCGTGGACGTTCCGCAGCCGCTCGCGAACAGAAGAAGGCCCAGCCCGCCGAGCACGATCGAGGTCCGCATCGGAACCTAGGGTAGCGCCGTCAGCCTCCGAACGGGAGCATGCGTTCGACCATCCATGCGCGAACCTCCTCGTGATCGAGCTCGCGTAGTGCGACTCGCGTGAGCACGTCGGCGAGGTCGGGCCGTGTCGCTTCGAGCTTGAAACCGAGCGTCTTCGTGTGCCACTCGACGACGAGCACGCTCATCGTGCGGAACCCTGCGAAGCAGCGCGGATGCCGTCCGAGCGCGAAGAGCAGCGCCGCGGGCACGTCGTAGACGTCGTTCGAGAGGTGGTCGGCCTCGCGCAAGGCGATCCGGATCGCTGCTTCGCTGGCGCGCGGATCGAGCCCGAGCTCGGCAGCGACGACGGCGTAGGCCTTCGCGACGGCCTCGGGATCGGGGATCATGTGGCGCCTTTCGGCGAGGCTCGTTCGGCGAGCACCCGACGCTCCTGCGCGACGTCCTCACCGAACTCGCGATCGCGTGCGGCGAGCGCCTCGTACTCACGACGCGCCTCGGGCCGAAGCGCGCGGAAGAAGCGCACCAGGTCGATGACGCCGTCGGCCGGCGAATCGCCGCGATCATCGCCGCTCATGCCCGCTCCTCTCGACCTGCGCCGCGTCCTTGGAGATCGATCTCGATGGGTCCCGGCATGCGGCTTCGGCTCTGTACCTTGGGCTTGGCCTCGTCGGCCTCCGTCTTGTGCAGCTTCCACCACGCCGCGGCGAGATCGTCCGACCAGTCGTCGACGCTCTCGCAAGCGTCGAGCGCATGCGAAAGAGCCTCGGCGTTGGCGTAGCGCTTCGCGGGATCCTTCTCGAGGCAGCGCAGGATCACCGCTTCGAGATCGGCAGGCACCGGAGCGCCGAGCCGCTCGCTCGGCGAATCGGGCTTCGTGTGGAGGTGGTGGCTGCACACCTCGACGACGGTGTTGCCCTCGAACACGTGCGTGCCGGTCAGCAGCCAGAACGCGACAGCGCCGACGGCGTAGAGATCGCTCCGTCCGTCGACGCGATCGGGTGCCGTGATCGACTCCGGTGAAAGATAGAGCGGCGTGCCCGTGAGCGACGCTTCCGTGGTCGACGCGCTGTCGGTCCCGAGCTCCTTGACGAGGCCGAAGTCGAGGACCTTCACGACGTCGAACACGCCGGCGCGCTCGCAGAGCGCGATGTTCGCAGGCTTGATGTCGCGATGGATGAGACCGATCGCGTGCGCCTCGGCGAGCGCGGCGCAGATCTGCCTGGCGAGGTGAATCACGCGTCCGGGGCCGATCGGACCGAAGCGCGTCGTGAGGTCCTCGAGGCTGAAGCCGTCGATGTACTCCATGACGTAATAGAAGACGCCGTCGGGCGTGCGGCCGTAGTCGTAGATGGCGATGGTGTTCGGCGAGTTGAGGCGGCTCGTCAGCTGCACTTCGCGTTCGAAGCGCACGAGGCCGTCCTTGCCCGCTCGGTCGACGGGCAACAGCTTGATCGCGACGTCGCGCTTCATCATGGCGTGGCTCGCGCGGTAGACGGCGCCCATGCCGCCTTCGCCGATCTTCGCGCCGAGCGTGTACTGACCGAGCTTCTGCGCTTCACTCGCCTTCTGGCGC
>FTCS01000639.1_pt1 | contig 17793 bp, 12 predicted proteins | sample 1639391 | NCBI WGS metagenome assembly FTCS01 (sample SAMEA3914864, study PRJEB12502) | metagenome | biome: forest; material: soil | place: USA | collected 2012-03-12 | depth 0.3 m | reverse complement strand
GCTTCCGGACGACCAGCTCGACGGGAGGCGCCTTGACCTGCTCGGTGCGGTTCAGGAACGACGAGACGCGGTCGTTGATGATGTTGCGGATGTAGCCCGTGCCGATGCCGGCCTGCTGCATCGCGGTCGCGTCGATGTTCACCTGGATCGACGGGTTGCGGCCCGCGCGGAGGTCGTGCTCGAACCCCGGCGGGATCACCACGACGAACATCATGTTGCCGCTGTCCATCTCCGATTGCGCCTGGTCGGAGCCGAGCACGACCGGGTACTTGAACCGTGGCGGGTAGAACGCGTTGAACAGCTCCTTCGACAGAGCGGAGTTGTCCTCGTCCACGAACGCGATCGACGCGTTGCTCACCTCGCTCGAGGTGCCCGTCGCCTGGATGTAGATGGCGAGCGTGAACGCGTACACGACGAACGCCACCATGACCGTGTCGCTCAGGAAGCTGCGAAGCTCCTTGATGCCCAGCCAAAGGATGTTCAGCAGCGACCGCATTGCCTATCGCTCCTGTTTCTTCAGGCCGATGAGGCTGATCCCGAGCAGGATCGGGATGCAACAGACCATGTAGACGACGTCGGTGACGAGGTGGCTGGCATCGAGCCCCTTCGTGTACGCACCGAGGCTCGCGTGCATGTAGTACGTGGCCGGCCAGATCGCCCCGACGCGGCCGGCGTTCCCGGTGAGCGTCGAGACGGGCTGCAGCATCCCGGAGAACTGGATGGTGGGAACGATGGTGAGGATCGCCGTGACGAACACCGCCGCGACCTGGCTCTTGGTGAACGTCGACGTGACCATTCCTATCCCCGTCGTGGCGATGAGGTAGAGGAACGTACACACCAGCAACATCAAGAAGCTGCCTTTGATTGGCACTCCGAAGACGGCTATTGCGAGCGCCGTCAGGATGAAGAAATTGAGCATTCCGATTGCCACGTATGGCAATTGCTTTCCGACCAGGTATTCGAGCCTCCCGGTGGGCGTCACGTAGAAGTTGATGATCGATCCGAGCTCCTTTTCCCGCACGATGCTGACCGTCATCAAGATCGCGGGAATCAGGAGCAAGAGGAGCGCCGGCACACTTGGCACGATCGAATAAATGCTTTCGAACGTGGGATTGTACATATAGCGTTCTGCGATATCGGCGGTGTGCCTCTGTGGTTTGCTGCCTGGCAGAGCGAGCGCCGGGTCCTTCAACGCCGTCGCGTTCACGCCCTCGACGTACTGCGCGACGGTATCGCCACGGAACGTCATGGCGCCGTCTACCTGCGCGAGCACCTCCGGCGAGGCGCCACGTCGGAAATCCTTCCCGAAGTGGGGCTCGATCTCGAGGACCACCGATACGTCGTCCGATTGCAGGCGCTCGAGGCCGTCTGCCGCGGAGTACACGGGCGCCGTGCGGGTGAAGTACCGCGGCGATCCCTGGAACTCGTCGAGATATGCGCGGCTCTCCGGCGACTGATCGAGATCGAACACCGCGTAGCGAATGTGCTCGACGTCGGTCGTGATCCCGAAGCCGAAGACCAGCATCAGGATCGCCGAGCCCAGGAACGCGAACATGAGGCGCACTGGGTCGCGGAGGATCTGCACCGTCTCGTTGTGGGCGTAGGCGCGCGTCCGCACGAGCGCGAGCGCGAGCTTCGAGCGCTGTGCCCCGTGCGCGGCCGGCGTCCCGGCCGGCGAGACAGGCGGCGGCGGGGGCGCGCTCTCGACGGGCGGCTGGAGCGTCGTCGGGATCTTCTCGTCGCTCGGCGCCCTCTCCTTCGCCTGCTTCGCCGCCGCCGCCCTCGCGATGGCGTCTTCCATGTGCCCGATGAACGCCTCTTCGAGGCTCTTCGCGCCGCGCTCGTCGATCAGCTTCTGCGGCGCATCGCACGCCAGTACCTGCCCGGCGTTCATCAGCGAGATGCGGTCGCAGCGCATGCCTTCGTTCATGAAGTGCGTCGTGACGAAGATCGTGACGCCCTGGTTGCGCGAGAGATCCACGAGCAGCTCCCAGAAGCTGTCGCGCGCGACGGGATCGACGCCGGAGGTCGGCTCGTCGAGGATCAGGATCTGCGGCTCGTGCAGCACGGCCACCGCGAGCGAGAGCCTCTGGCGCAGGCCCATGGGAAGCGAATCGGCGAGCGCGTCGAGGTGCACGCCGAGACCGAAGCGCTTCACGAGCTCCTCGATCCGCGTCTTCGCCTTCTCCTTGTCGAGGTGATAGAGCCGCGCGTGGAGGATCAAGTTCTGCCGCACGCTGAGCTCGCCATAGAGCGAGAACGCCTGCGTCATGTATCCGAGGTTGTTGCGCACCTCCATGCTGCCGGCTTCGACCGAGCTGCCGAAGATCTGGGCCGTGCCTTCGGTCGGCGGAAGGAGCCCGGTCAGCATCTTCATCGTCGTCGACTTGCCGCAGCCGTTCGACCCGAGGAAGCCGAAGATCTCGCCGCGCTCGATCTTCAGCGTGACGTGATCGACGGCGACGAAGTCTCCGAACCGGCGCGTCAGCCCCTGCGACTCGATCGCGATCTCCATTTGTCCCGCGGGCCGCGGCGGGATCGTGAGCTCGGTGTGGCCGGCGCGCTTCTCCTCCGGCAAGAGCTGGATGAAGCAGTGCTCCAGATCGGTCGTGCGCGTCCTCGCCATCAATTCGGCGGGTGTGCCCGTGGAGAGCACGCGCCCGGCATCCATCGCCACGATCCAGTCCCACTTCTCCGCCTCGTCCATGTACGCGGTGGAGATCATGACGCTCATGCCGGGACGCCCCTTGCGGATGTCGTCGATGAGCGCCCAGAACTGCCGCCGCGAGAGCGGATCGACGCCGGTCGTGGGCTCGTCGAGGATCAGCAGATCGGGATCGTGGACGAGCGCGCCGCAGAGGCCGACCTTCTGCTTCATGCCGCCCGAGAGCTTTCCGGCAGGCCGATCCGCAAACGGACCGAGGCCCGTCGCGTCGAGCAGCTGATCGATGCGCGCCTTCCGCTCGTCCGCGGAGAGCCCGAAGAGCTGCGCCATGAAGTCGACGTTGTCGCGCACGCTCAGCTCGAGATAGAGGTTCTTCCCGAGCCCCTGCGGCATGTACGCGATGCGCGGGCCGACCGCCCGACGGTGTCGCACGTCGGCCATGCTCCCTTCGAGGACGGTGACCGTTCCCGTCTGCAGCTTCTTCGATCCCGCGACCAGCGCGAGCAGCGTCGACTTGCCCACGCCGTCCGGTCCGACGATGCCGACCATGATCCCGGCCGGGATGTCGATGGAGATGCCGTCGAGCGCCACGACGTCGCCATAGCGATGCGTGACGCCCACCACCGAGACGACCGGCTTGTCGGTCGCCGGAGTCATCGCGCCGCGGCCCGCCCCGCGTTCGGCGGCCCGATCAGGTTCTGGAGGCGCGGAGGCCACGCCACGGAGTCGTTGAGCCTCACGTAGCCGACGCCGCGAACACCGGTCTTGATCTGCTCGAGGTGCCCGGTGGCGACCTCCTTCGGGACCTGCAGCTTCACGCGGAACATGAGCTTCTCGCGCTCGCTGCGTGTCTCGACCTGCTTCGGCGTGAACTGCGCTTCGGGAGAGACGAAGCTGACGTAGGCGGGGACCGCACGACTCGGGTCGTAGTCGACGGTGATCCTCGCCTCCGCGCCGACCTTCAGTCTCCCGGCCTCCTCGGAAGGCAGGAAGATCTCCATGTAGACGTCCTCGAGGTTGACGATGGTGAGCGCCTTGCCGCCCGGCGCGAGCACCTCACCCGGCTCCGCGAGGCGATACAGCACGCGTCCCGTGACCGGCGACGTGAGCGTCGCATCGGCGATGCGCGTCTGGATGGTGGCGGCATTGGCGCGGGCGACCTTCACGTTCTGCAGCGAGGTCTGGAGCATCGCTTGCGCTTCGCCGAGGGTCGCCTTCGTCGTCTCGACCTTCGAGTTGCGAACGTCGAGCTCCCGCTGCGCGCCGGCGCCCGCGTCGACGAGCCGTCCCGAACGATCGGCCTCGGTCTCTGCGAGCCCGATCTCGCTCTTCTGCTTCGCGATCGACGCCTTGGAGACGGCCAGCTTCTCCTCCGCCGCGTTGATCGACGCCTTGGCCTCTGCGAGCTCCGACTCCAGCGTCGACGTGTCGAGGCGCACGAGCACCTGACCGGGTCTCACGAGAGCGCCCTCGGCGACGAGGATCTCCTTCACGCGGAGCGCCTCCTTGGACGCGACGTCGACGAGCGTGCCCTCGATGCGGCCGTTGCCCGCGACGATGCCTTCCGGCAGCGCGTTCTGACGGCCCTTCCAGTAGCGGAATCCGAGGAACGCGACGACCGCGACGGCCACGAGGCCGATGAGCCATTTCAGCGAGCCTTTGGGGAGTTTCTTGGGCATGACGAGCTCTCGTCCTATGGGGCTGGCTGCGGGTTCTTCGTTTCCGAGGAGCGGGGCTTCGAGAGCATCCCGCCCCAGTTCGTTCGTTGCTCCATCTCGTGCCGGGTCTCCTCCGTGACGACCAGCTCGCCCTGGCGGACCTCCCAACCTCCGCCGAGCGCCTTGTAGAGCGCGACGAGATACGTCGCGATCGACGAGCTCGCCTGGGCGAGGGTCACCTGGTTGTCGAGCAGGGATCGTTCCGCTTCGAGGACGCGCTGGTAGTCGACCGCGCCCTCTCGGTACGCGACGAACGCGAGTTGGACGGCGCGCTGCGCCGACGCCACGGCGGTCTGCCGGAAGGTCGCGGCCTGCTGCGCGTCGAGGAAACCCACCAGTGCGTCCTCGACCTCTTGTGCGGCATTGATGACGGTATTTCGATATTCGACGAGCAATTGCTGGAATCGCGCGTCCTCGACGCGCACGGCATTCTCGATTCGTCCGTAATTGAGGAATGCCCAGTTCACCTGCGGGCCGACCGAATAGAAAATGCTGCCGGTCCGGAACAGATTCGATGACGCAGTGCCGCGGGTGCTCGTGTCGAGCCCCACCGTCCCGACGAGCGAGAAGCTCGGATAGAGATCTGCCTTCGAGACGCCGATGCGCGCACATTGCACCGCCGCGTTCATCTCGGCGCCGCGCACGTCCGGTCGTCGTCGAAGGATGTCGGCCGGCATGCCGACGGCGACCTTCACCGGCGCGGTCGGGATCGTCTTCTGGCCGCTCGCGAGCAGGGCGTCGATCGTGCCAGGCGGCTGCGAGAGCAGCGTGCTCAGCGCATTTCGGGCCTGCTGCAGCTCCGTCTCGTGCTGCGGGATCAGCGCGCGTGTGCTGTCGAGCAGGTTGGACGCCTGCGTCGGATCGAGCTCCGACGTCTCACCGTTGCGGAACCGCGCCGTCGCGATCGCGAGCGCCTGCTCCTGGAGCGTGACGTTGTCACGCGTCTGCTGGAGCAAGACCTCGGCGGTGCGAATCGTGACGTAGATGCGCGCGACCTCCGCGGTGAGCGACACGATGGCCGCGTAGTAATTGGCTATCGAGGCAATCAGCGCGCCGGCCTCCGCCTCGATGCCGCGTCTGTACTTTCCCCAGAAGTCGAGCTCCCACGCGGCGTCGAAGCCGACCTGATAACCAACGTAGCTGCGCGGCAGATTGCCAATCTTGGCCACGTTGTCGCTGAGCCCGATTACGCTCGCATTGGCGAAAGCCACCTGTGTTTGCGGATAAATCCGTCCACTCACGACTCCGAGCCGAGCGCGCGCCTCCACGATCCGCAGACCGGCCACTTGCAGCGGGAGGTTCTGCCGATACGCGAGCTCGATGAGGTGATCGAGCGCGGGATCGTTGAACGCCTTCCACCACTGCGCGTCGGCCGTACGCTGCGACGCGACACGTGCGTCACTCGCGGCCGCCCACTTCTCGGCGACGGCGACTTGCGGCTTCTTGAAGTCGGGCCCGACCGCGCACGCGCTCGACATGAGCACGACGGCCACGAGCGAACCCGCGCGGAAACCAGTCATCGCGGCCCTCCCTCCCGGTGACCTCGACTATCGATTCGGCAAACCTATGACCCAGGGCGTCGCGAGCAATGCCATTGGTTGTCGCGGCTCGCGCTCCGATGGCATGGCGCGCGCATTTCGAGCGAACGAACCCTGAGCCCAGGTGTCGTCATGACCGTTCAGCATCCCATTCGACTCGTGCTCGCAGACGTCGACGGAACGCTCGTGATGCCGGACAAGACGATCACCGAGCGCGCAAAAGCCGCCGTTCGCAAGCTCGACGAAGCGGGGATCGCATTCGCCGTGACGAGCGGACGGCCGCCGCGTGGCATGGCGATGCTGCTCGAGCCGCTCCAGCTGCGCACGCCGATCGCCGGCTTCAACGGCGGCGCGATGGTGAGCCCAGACCTGACGTCGATCGAGCTCAAGGCGCTTGCGCCGAGCGTGGTCGGTCCCATCGTGCATGCGCTCCTCGGGCACAAACTGGATGTGTGGGTCTACCAGTGGAACGAATGGTTCCTTCGCGACCCAGGCGCGCCGCACGTCGAGCGCGAGCAGCGAAACGTACGCTTCGCGCCCACCGTCACCACCGATCTCGAGAATCGCGCCGGCGGCGTCATCAAGATCGTCGGTATCACCGACGACCCCGAGCGCATGGAGGCGTGTGAGACGGAGATGCAGGATCGATTCGGCGAGCGTGCGTCCGTCGCACGATCGCAGTCGTACTACCTCGACATCACGCATCCCGACGCCAACAAGGGCGCCGTCGTGCGGAGGCTCGCGCGTGAGCTCGGGATTTCGCAGGAAGCCATTGCGACGATCGGCGATATGCCGAACGACGTATTGATGTTCGCGCAGAGCGGCCTCAGCATCGCGATGGGACAGGCGAGCGAAGACGTGAAGCGCAGCGCGCGCCGGGTGACCAAGTCCAACACGCAGGATGGCTTCGCGGTCGCCATGGAACGCTTCGTCTTGAACGAGCACTGATCGGGAGCGGGATTTGCTTGGCAGCCAGCGCCATGGCGAGATCCCCTCTCGAGGCAACTGCCCGCGCGATCGTGGCCGACGGAAAGGGCATTCTCGCGGCAGACGAGACGCCGCGCACGCTGACGAAGCGTCTCGCAGCGCATGCGATCGAATCGACGCCGGAGAGCCGCCGCGCCTACCGCGAGATGCTGTTCACGACGCCCGAGATCGAGACGTCGATCGGCGGCGTCATCATGCAAGACGAGACGATCCGGCAGAGCAGCTCGACGGGCAAACCCCTCGTCGCGCTCCTGACCGAGCGCGGCATCATTCCGGGTATCAAGGTCGACCTCGGCACCCAGCCGATGGCCGGCGCGCCCGGTGAACGCATCACGGAAGGCCTCGACGGTCTCCGCGGTCGTCTCGACGAGTACCGGCAGCTCGGCGCGCGGTTCGCCAAGTGGCGCGCGGTCATCACGATCGGCAGCGGGCTCCCGACGTCGAGGTGCATCCAGGCGAACGCGCACGCCCTCGGGCGCTATGCCATCCTCTGCCAGGAGCAGGGCCTCGTACCCATCGTCGAGCCAGAGGTGCTCATGGATGGCGTGCACACGATCGAGCGCTGCGAGGAAGTGACCGGCGCCGTCCTGCACGCGGTCTTCGATGCGCTCTTCGAGCAGCGTGTCCTCCTCGAAGGGACGTTGCTCAAGCCGAGCATGGTGATCGCAGCGCACGATTGCGCGACGCAAGCGTCCGTCCAGCAAGTGGCGACCGCGACGTTGCGCACGCTCTTGCGTCACGTGCCGCCGGCGGTTCCGGCGATCGTCTTCCTCTCCGGCGGGCAGGAATTCCAGCTCGCCACCGAGCACCTCTCCGCCATCAACCAGATCGACGCGCCAAAGCCGTGGAAGCTGAGCTTCTCGTACGGCCGCGCGCTCCAGGACGAGGCGCTCGAGATCTGGCACGGACGCACGGAGAACGTGCCGACCGGCCAGCGCGCGTTCCGTCATCGCGCCAAGTGCGACAGCGCCGCTGCGCTCGGCAAGTATCGCAGCTCGATGGAGCGTGAAGCGGCGTTCGAATAGGCGAAGCGCGAAGCGAAGCGCGAACGAACAAGAGGGGAGACACGCGATGTCACACGCAGGACCGCCGAGGCACACCGACTCGGCTTACGCGAAGGGAGGCTCTCCTCCCGCGTCGGCTCGAGAATACGCACCGTCATCGGCCACCGGCGCGGAGCGCTCCGCTCCGGGGCCGCTCGCGACGAACGAGCTCCAGCTCATGAACGCGTGGTGGCGAGCGTGCAATTACCTCTCGGTGGGGATGATCTATCTCAAGGACAATCCCCTCCTGCGGAGACCGCTCTCCGTCACCGACGTGAAGCACCGGCTGCTCGGCCACTGGGGCGCGAGCCCGACGCTGTCGTTCACGTGGGTTCATCTGAACCGATTGATCGTGAAATACGACCTCGACATGATCTTCGTCGCCGGCCCCGGCCACGGCGCCCCCGGTGTGCTCGGACCGGCCTACCTCGAAGGCACGTACTCGGAGGTCTATCCGGACAAGAGCCAGGACGCCGACGGGATGCGGAAGTTCTTCAAGCAGTTCTCCTTCCCCGGTCAGATCGGAAGCCATCTCACGCCCGAGGCTCCAGGGTCGATCCACGAAGGCGGCGAGCTCGGGTACAGCCTCTCGCACTCGTACGGCATGGCGTTCGACAATCCCGATCTCATCGTCACCTGCGTGGTCGGCGACGGCGAAGCGGAGACCGGACCGCTCGCGACGGCGTGGCACTCGAACAAGTTCCTCAACCCGATCCGCGACGGCGCCGTGCTCCCGATCTTGAACCTCAACGGATACAAGATCGCGAACCCCACCATCCTCGCGCGCATCAGCCGCGAGGAGCTGGAATCGCTGTTCGTCGGGTACGGCTACAAGCCGTATTTCGTCGAGGGCAGCGATCCGACGCTGATGCACCAGAAGATGGCGGAGACGCTGGAGCGCGCGCTCGACGACATCCGCGTCATCCAGCAGACGGCGCGGCAGAGCAACGTGGCGAATCGCCCGCGCTGGCCGATGATCATCCTGCGCACGCCGAAGGGATGGACCGGGCCCAAGGAGATGGAAGGTCACAAGCTGGAGGGCTTCTGGCGCTCCCATCAGGTCCCCTTCTCCGGGGTGCGCGAGAACCCGGAGCACCTGCGCGTGCTCGAGGACTGGCTGCGCAGCTATCGGCCCGAGGAGCTGTTCGACGAGAACGGAACGCTGATCCCCGAGCTCCAGGACCTCCCGCCCAAGGGTCCGCGCCGCATGAGCGCGAACCCGCACGCGAACGGAGGTGTTCTGCGCAAGCAGCTCAAGATGCCCGATTTCAAGGCCTACGCGGTGCAGGTGCCGTCACGCGGGACGACCTTGCACGAGAACACCAAGCCGCTCGGCGAGTTCCTGCGCGACGTGATGCGGAACAACGGGAAGACCTTCCGCGTCTTCGGACCGGACGAGACCGCATCGAACCGACTGCAGGCCATCTACGAGGTGAGCAAGAAGACATGGATGGCGGACCTGCTGCCGGAGGACGCCGACGGCGGCGAGCTCTCGCGCGACGGTCGCGTGATGGAGATGCTCTCCGAGCACACGCTGGTGGGTTGGCTCGAAGGATATCTCCTCACGGGTCGCCACGGCTTCTTCCACACGTACGAGGCCTTCGCGCACGTCATCGATTCGATGTTCAACCAGCACGCCAAGTGGCTCGACATCAGCAAGAACCACGTCCACTGGCGTGCGCCGATCTCCTCGGAGAACATCCTGCTCTCGTCGACGGTCTGGAGGCAGGACCACAACGGGTTCTCGCACCAGGATCCGGGGTTCATCGATCTCGCGACGAACAAGTCGGCATCCGTTACGCGGATCTATCTGCCACCGGATGCGAACACGCTGCTGTCCGTCGCCGATCACTGTCTGCGAAGCACGGACTACATCAACGTCATCGTCGCCGACAAACAGAAGCACCTCCAGTTCACCAACATCGACGAGGCGATCGTCCATTGCACGAAGGGGCTCGGCATCTGGAAGAGAGCGAGCACCGATGCCGGTGACGAGCCGGATGTCGTCCTCGCGTCCTGCGGCGACGTCGTCACGCTGGAGGCGCTCGCGGCAGCATCGATCCTGCGCGAGCGCGTGCCGGATCTGAAGCTGCGGTTCGTCAACGTCGTCGATCTCTTCAAGCTCCAGCCGGACTCCGAGCACCCGCACGGCTCCTCGGAGCGCGAGTTCGACGGGCTCTTCACCACCGACAAGCCGATCATCTTCAACTTCCACGGATACCCGTGGCTCATTCACAAGCTCACGTACCGGTTCAAGGGTCACCAGAACCTGCACGTCCGCGGCTACAAGGAGAAGGGCAACATCAACACGCCCTTCGAGCTGGCGCTCCTGAACGAGACGTCGCGCTTCAATCTCGTGATCGACATCATCGATCGCGTCCCGAAGCTGCGCGCGCGCGCGGGACACCTGAAGGAAGAGATGAAGAACGCGATCATCGACAGCCTGGCCTATGCTCATGAGCATGGAACGGATCGCCCGGAGATCGCGGACTGGACCTGGCCGGACTGACGTCTGAGATGAAGACCGCGCTCTTCGTCCTGAACGCGGGCTCGTCGAGTCTGAAGTTCTCGGTCTTCGTGGACGAGGGGCCCCCGCGGCTCCTCGTCCGCGGCCAGTTCGAAGAGCTGTCGACCCATCCGCACTTCGTGGCGCGGGCGGATGGGAAGGTGATCGCGGAGAAGCGGTGGGACGAGGGGACGAAGCTGGGGCACGACGGAGCGATCGGGCATCTGCTCGAGTGGGGCGGTGGCGACGTGCTCGGCGGGCACCGCATCGCCGGCGTGGGACATCGCGTCGTCCACGGCGGAATGCGGTTCGCGAAGCCGGTCATCGTCGACGAGAAGACGTTCGCCGAGCTGCAGGCGCTGATCCCGCTCGCGCCGCTGCACCAGCCGCACAACCTCGCGGCCATCGAGGCGGTCGCGCAGAAGGCGCCGTCGGTCCCGCAGGTGGCGTGCTTCGACACGGCGTTTCATCACACGCAAGCGCCGGTGGCGCAGGCCTTCGCACTGCCGCGTCGTTACGCCGAGCAGGGCATACGCCGCTACGGTTTTCATGGGCTCTCGTACGAGTACATCGCATCGACGCTCGCGCGCTTCGATGCGCGTGCCGCGGCCGGGCGCACGGTGGTGGCTCACCTCGGAAACGGCGCCAGCATGTGCGCGCTCCGCGCCGGACGCAGCGTCGCCACGACGATGAGCTTCACCGCGCTCGACGGCCTCGTGATGGGAACGCGCTGCGGATCGATCGACCCGGGCGTGTTGCTCTACTTGATGGGGCAAGGCATGGACGCGCAGGCGCTCACGCGGCTCCTCTACGAGGAGTCGGGCCTGCTCGGCGTCTCCGGCGTTTCGAGTGACATGCGAGAGCTGCTCGCGCGCTCCGACCCTGGACCGGCCGAGGCGATCGATCTGTTCGTCTACCGGATCGGTCGCGAGCTCGGTTCGCTCGCGGCGGCGCTGGGCGGTCTCGACGCGCTGGTCTTCACCGGCGGCATCGGCGAGAACGCGGCAGAGGTCCGCGCGCGCGTCTGTCGCGATGCCGCCTGGCTCGGCGTCGAGCTCGACGACGCGGCCAATGGTGCGAAGCCCGCGCCGAACGGCACGTGCATCAGCCGAGCAAGCAGCCGCGTGTCGGCGTGGGTGATTCCCACGAACGAGGAGGCGATGATCGCCTCGCACACGCAGCGCTTGCTCCGCTCGACGCCTCCCTGATTCAGGCTTCCTTGCTGCTCGCCTTCGTCTCGGCTTCGATGAGGGCGATGAGCGCGTCGGTCATGCTCAGGTGAGAGAACGCCTGCGGGAAGTTGCCGAGATGGCGACCCGAGAGCGCATCGATCTCCTCGGCATAGAAGCCGAGCGGGCTCGCGAGCGTCAGCAGCTTCTCGCAGAGCCGCCGCGCGCGAACGAGCTCGCCGATGTAGACGAGCGCCGAGACGAGCCAGAACGAGCAGATGCAGAACGTCCCCTCCTCGCCTTCGAGGCCGTCGTCCGTCTGGTCGACGCGATAGCGTAGAACGAGCCCGTCGACCGTGAGCTCGTCGGCGATCGCGAGAACGGTGGCACGGAGACGCCGGTCGTCGCCGGGCAGGAACTTCAGCATCGCCATGAGCAGGTTCGACGCGTCGAGGCCCTTGGAGCCGTAGTACTGCGTGAAGATGCCGCGGGAATCGAGGCCATTTTCCATGATGTCTGCACGGATCTCGTCGGCGAGCGCCGTCATCTCCTGCTCGAACGACTTCTCTTCGCGCAGCCTGGCGATCTTGGCGGCAACGTCCGCCGCCAGCCAGCACATGACCTTCGACGACACGAAGTGCCGCGGCTCTCCGCGGACCTCCCAGATCCCGCGATCCGGCTCGCGCCAGTGGGCGCGCATCGACTCGATGACCTCCCTCGTGACGCGCCACATGTTGTCGGTCACGCGCCCCATTCGCTGCACCTGGAAGCCGAGGAGGCCCATCACGTTGCCCCACACGTCGTGCTGCTTCTGATCGTAGGCGCCGTTACCGATGCGCACCGGCCGAGCGCCGTCGTAGCCCCGCAGATGCGGAAGCACTTGCTCCTCGAGGTTCGTCTCGCCGCCGATGCCGTACATGATCTGTAGCTCCGACCCGGGACGGATGACGTCGTTCAGGAAGAGCGTGTAGTCGCGCGCCTCGGTGTCGTAGCCGAGACGAACGAGCGTCCGCAGCGTGTAGACCGAGTCGCGAAGCCAGGTGAACCGGTAGTCCCAGTTGCGATTGCCGCCTGGCGTCTCGGGCAAGCTCGTCGTCGCTGCCGCCAGGAGCGCGCCGGTCGGTGCGTACGTGAGCCCCTTGATCGTGAGCGCGCTCCGCTGGAGATAGGTCTTCCAAGGGTGGTCCGGGTAATTTCCCTGGTCCAGCCAGCGCTGCCAGTAGCCGACCGTCTCGTCGAGCCGCGCCTTGGCCTCGTCGTACGTCCGCGGGGGCGCGAGGTCTCCCCACGCGACGGCGGCGAAGACCTTCCCGCCGCGCTCGAGCAAGGTCCGCGCGCGCGCGGCGCGTGGCTCGAAGCCGAGATGGAGATCGGTCGAGAGGAGCAGACTCTGCTTCAGGTCATCCGAGGTGGCCCGCGCCTCACCGTAGCCTTCGCCGGCGTAGCTCCACTTCGGCACCTGCGCGCCGTACTCGAAGAGAGGTGAGCACTCGAGCTCGATCTCCACGTGCCCGTAGGTGCACTCGATGGTACGGACGATCATTGCCGCGGCCTCCCAATCGGGCGGCGCGCGACGGAAGCCCTCGGCGCGTACGGCGTGGTGACGCCACGGCGTCATGCACAGCGCGTCGCGGACGACGAGCCAACCGGTCTTGGTCTGCCAGTGCGTCTCGAGCACCATCGAGCCCGGCAGGTACTGGCGGCGCACCGGCACCTCGGTGCCGACGACGCCGACGCGGAAGCTGCCGCCGTTGCGATCGAGCATCGCCGTGAAGACGCTCGGCGAATCGTGGCGCGGTATGCAGAGCCACTCGATGCTTCCATTCGGCGCCACGAGCGCGTTGACGGCGCAGTCGGAGAGGAACGCGTAGTCGGCAATGGGCGGGAACGCGCTGCGACGGAGGCTCACCTGTGGCGGAGCGCTCGTGATCGGCATCGCTCGCTTGGGGAGCTGTGTGCGCGCAGACGGCCGGGGCTCGATGTGCTGGTGGTGCTTGCTACCGCGCGCGCGCCGCTGCGATACGTGATGCCCATTCGTCTTGGTGATCATTCGCTCGGTGCTGCAATCCGTGTTCCTTGCATTCGCCGGTCGGGAAACGCGCGGGATCTCGAGCGAGGCGAAGCGAATCGCGAAGCGTGGATCGCGATTCGCGAGCGGTCGGGATCGCAGCGCTCGCGCGTCGCGGAGCAAGCTTCAAGAGAGCCCGAGCGCGCGCAGCGCGGGCTCCACGAAGAGCGGCGACGATGCGATCATGAGCGTGATCGTCCAGCCGCGACGTGCCGCACGGGGCCAGCGTGGCGCGCCGAGTCGCGCTTCGAGCACGACGAAGAGGCCTTGTGCGAAGAAGAAGGCGAACATCCACGCGGCCATCGGCAGGCCGATCGCGACGAAGATCGGATACGCGTGGCCGATCGCGCTGACGACGAAGCCGAGCACGACGCCGAGCGCGGGATAGCCGAGCCGCGCAAGAGGACGAAAGCACGTCTGGTGCAGCCACATGCTCACCGGGCGTGACCAGCGCGCTCCCCAGAGCTCGGCAACCGAGACCGACGCGAGCGGCAAGATGTGGAGACGAGGTGTGGGGAAGCCGAGCGCACGATACGAGACGAAGACGAACGCGTAGCCGGCTTCGACGGCGGCGTAGGCGAGCACGAGGCCGCTGGCCCAGCGAGCGAGGAGGCGTGGCGAGAGGCGCGAGAGCGAAGAGGGCGAGAGCGCGACGGCGACGTAGAGCGCGGCGGCGGCGAGGGCCGCCCAGAGCAGGCCGCCTCCGAGCGCGAGGAGATCGACGCGCGGCGGCGCCCGGCGGAGCGTTCGGCTGTCGACGAAGCTCATGACGTGAAGGAGACGGCGCGAGGCGCTCCATGGCTCGCGAGAGCGAACGGTGTCGACGATCCGGAACATGCCCACCCAGCCGAGGAGCGCGCTGAACGCGCGAAGCAGCGGGATCGGCCCGGCGAGCCACGGCGCGCCGAAGAAAGACACGGCGGCGAGGATCAGCGCGGCGACCTTGGCGCGCCGCGCGAGGAGCGCTGCCGCGCATCCCAGCGCGATCTGGAGGAGCAGCGCGCAGACCGGCGCCGTCCACATGCTCCCAACGCTAACGCGCAGGCGCAGCCAGATCCATCATTGTAAAGCGCGGCTGAACAGCCTGTTTCGCGTCGCCCCTCTACTGCTCCGCCCCTTCCGGGCGCATTCTTGCTTTCGACTTCGACCAACGGAACGAGGGCCCCATGAAGACGCGCACGCTCGGACAGAACCTGAAAGTCTCCGCCATCGGCTACGGCGCGATGGGGCTCAGCCAGAGCTACGGCCAGCCCACCGAAAAGAACGAAGCCATCGCGCTCATTCGCGCCGCGGTCGAGCGCGGCGTGACCTTCTTCGACACGGCTCAGGTCTACGGCTCCTTCAAGAACGAAGAGCTCGTCGGCGAGGCGCTCGAGCCCTTCAAGGGCAAGGTGGTCATCGCCACCAAGTTCGGATGGAACCTCGACCCGGAGACCGGAAACCACCGCGGCGGCGTCAACAGCCGGCCCGATCTCATCCGGCGGCTCACCGAAGGGTCGCTGAAGCGGCTCCGCGTCGACGCCATCGACCTCTACTACCAGCACCGCGTCGACCCCGAGGTCCCGATGGAAGACGTCGCGGGCACGATCAAGGAGCTCATCGCGGAAGGAAAGGTGAAGCACTTCGGTCTCTCCGAAGCAGGCGTGAAGAACATAAGGCGCGCCCACGCCGTCCAGCCCGTCACCGCGCTCCAGAGCGAGTACTCGCTGTGGTGGCGCGAGCCCGAAGAAGCGATCCTTCCCGCGCTCGACGAGCTCGGCATCGGGTTCGTCCCCTTCAGCCCGCTCGGCCGAGGCTTCCTCACCGGAAAGCTCGACGCGAGCACGAAGCTCGACCCCTCCGACTTCCGCAGCTCGATGCCGCGCTTCACGCCGGAGAACCGCGAGGCGAACCGCGCCGTCGTCGAGCTGCTCGAGCGCATCGCCACGAAGAAGAAGGCGACACCCGCGCAGATCGCGCTCGCGTGGCTGCTCGCGCAGAAGCCGTCGATCGTGCCGATCCCCGGCACCACCAAGCTGCCTCGACTCGAGGAGAACCTCGGCGCCGCCGCGATCGAGCTCACCTCCGACGACCTCCGCGAGATCGACCAGGTGTCGGGCAGCATCACCGTCCACGGCGACCGCTACCCCGCCGCGATGCAGGCGACGATCGACCGCTGACTCTCACGCCTCAGCGCCGCGCGCAGGCAGCTCAACGAAGCGCCTCGACCAGACGTCCCGGCGCGCGCGATGCAAGTGCGTGAACGGGTAGTCCCCGAGGAGGATCCATGAAACGAAGCGGGAGCGCGATGCACGCCGCGGCCGTGATCTCGGCGACGGTGACCACGGCACTGGCCATGGCGGCCTGCGGAGGCGGGAACGCCCAGGCTCCGCCGCCGGGCGTCTCGACCGTGACGGCCGCGGCGCCGGACGCGCTCGCGCCGCCCGATACGCAAGGCGCGGCCGAGCATCAGACCGCGACGGCACCGCCTCCTGCGCCGACGGCCAGCGAAGCGCTTCCTCCGTGTCCTTCCAGAACGCAGTCGTTCGTGTTCGAGAGCGACTCCGCGAACGTCACGCCCGAGCAAGACCACGCGCTGCAACAGCTCGCTGCTTGCCTGACGAGCGGTGTGCTCCGAACCGCCACCGTGATCGCCGTGGGTCACGCGGATCCGGTGGGCAACGCGGACTCCAATCTCGGGCTCGGCCTCACGCGCGCGGCGAGGGTCAAGGCGTTCCTCGTCGCCCACGGCGTTCCTACGGACCGCGTGATCGCAACATCCGAGGGCGCGCGAAGCTCGGCGTCGATGAGCGCGGGGCGTCGCGTCGACCTCTTCTTCGCGCTGAGCGCGCCAAAACAGCCCTGAAAGGCCGTTGCACTCTGCGTCACCCCTTCAGGAGCGAGCGCCACTCGTTCGGCAGGATCGACGCATCCAGGCCCAGCACGCGCACGATCTCGCGCAGGCGCTGCTTCTCGAGATCGCTGACCTGATGGTCGGCCATCGTCTCCTTCCACGTCGTCGCCACGAACTGCTCGAACACCTCGCGCAGCTCCTTCGTCGAGAGCTCGCCCGACGCGAGGAATGCGCGAAGCGAGGACTTCTCGGCCTCGTCGACGACCGCGTCCGAGAAGATGTGAGCGAGCTTGCCGAGGAGCGCTTGCTTCGAGTCCATGCGCTCCACCGTATCGAAATCGCCGCCTGCCGTCAGTGAACGCCGCCTCCGCAGACGTTCGCGTTGCCGCCGCCGCCGCAGGTCTGAGGCGACAGGCACATGCCGCAGTCGAGGAGACCGCCGCAGCCGTTCGCCACTTCCCCGCAGTTCGCGCCGACCTTCGCGCACGTGAGCGGCGTGCACGGAGGCGCACCGCAGACGCCGTTCACGCACGGGCTGCCCGGCGGACATGCGCACGTGTTGACACCACCGCAGCCGTCGGCCACGGGCCCGCACGCGCTACCGGCGGCGGGCGCGGGACACGAGAGCTTGTTGCAGACGGCCGTTCCGCAGAGGTTCGGACCGCCACCGCCACATGCCTTGCCCGGGGCGCACGGCGGGCACATGAGCGTGCCACCGCAACCGTCGGCGATCGATCCGCACTGACCTGCACCGCACGCCACCTTCGTGCACGGAGGAGCGCCGCACACGCTGGCCACGCCGCCGCCACCGCACGTCGTGCCGGCAGGACACGGGCCGCAGTTGATCGTGTTGCCGCAACCGTCGCCGGCGAGGCCGCACATGAGGCCTTGATCGGCGCACGTCTTCGCGGCGCACGTCGGCGGAGGCGGAGCCGGCGTCGTCACGCACGATGCGAGATCGAACAGCATGAACGCGAGGACCTTCTCCTGCGACGTGAGCGGACCGCTGCACTCGGCGGGGAAGACCATGTCCTGCGTCGAGACCTGACCGTTCGCGGTCACGTGGAAGTCGCTGTAGATGACGCGTCCGCACTGCAGCGAGGCGGGCTTGCCCCACTCGGTGTTGAACGTCGCGAGCTGGACGGTGTTCCTGCCCACGCCCGTCGTGTCGACGGCGTTGGCCTTGGTGGTCGTGAGCCAGGTCTGCGCCGGCGACACGATCGGCGCGTCGAGATCGTGACGCGCTTCCTGGATCTGGATCTGCGG
>FTCS01003337.1_pt1 | contig 17804 bp, 16 predicted proteins | sample 1639391 | NCBI WGS metagenome assembly FTCS01 (sample SAMEA3914864, study PRJEB12502) | metagenome | biome: forest; material: soil | place: USA | collected 2012-03-12 | depth 0.3 m | reverse complement strand
GCGTCTATCTCAACCCCGCGGTGCGCAAGCTCCGCGGGCACGAGGGAGTACTTCCCTCGTGACCGTGGACAACTACTTTGACACTTACCGCGCATTCATCCCCAGGGATGAACGCGCTCACGTCACTTGGTCGGGGAGGCGCGATTTGATGTGGCGGTTTTTTTGCCGCGCCACCCGTTCACTCGATCCGGGCCGCCTCGGCGAAGTCCAGCCTAGGAAGCCGCGGAAACAACTTCGCCGCGTCGCCGTAGCCGATGTTCACGAGGAGGAACAGCGACTTCCACGTCGTGCCAGCGAGGAACACTTGGTCCACCCTCTCCTTGTCGAATCCGGACATTGGTCCGCAGTCGAGACCCAATGCGCGGGCCGCCATGATTACGTATGCTCCCTGCAGTGCGCCGTTGAGGAACGCCATCCGCTCTCGCACTTCCACCGGCATGGCTCCGACGACGCTCTTCATGTCTCGACCCGGGAAGAGCTTCGGCATCTGTTTCTGAAACTCCTGGTCGTACGCGACGACCGCCGTGGTCGGAGCGGCCATCGTCTTCTCCACGTTCCCCGCGTGAAGCGTCGGCCGGAGTCGTTGCTTCGCTTCCTGGCTCGTGACGAACACGAGCCGCATCGGCGTCGAATTCGAGCTGGTCGGGCCCATGCGCGCGAGCTCGTACAGACGCTCGATCGTGGCCTCGTCCAGAGCGCGGTCCAACCAGCCGTTGTGCGAGCGTGCTTGGGTGAAGAGTTGAGCGAGTGCAGCTGAATCGTAACCGTACGGCCACTACCGTCGTAACCGCGTAGGCGGGTTGTGCCGGTCAGGTGGTTGCGATTGCAGGTAGCGGCTAAGGCAGACGGTCGGTCACTTCGGTGTCGTTTCCTCGGTTGTGAGGATCCGTACTCCCGCTCGACGCATGTGATCGATGACGGCGATGACAACATCATCGTCATCGTCCATCGTCATGGGGGCCATCGTCGTGAGGTCAAACACAAGCCAGCCGAGGGGATCGCCTGGAACGACCTGGAGCAGTCCGTAGCGATCCTTCTCCGTGGTCCACATCGGCACGTAGGTCTTCAGGCGGCCGTCGTCCATCGAGTGTTGGTAACGTCGAACGCGATCGGAGCGCAACCTGTCCCGGACCTGACGGCCGCCGTGCGGGCAGGAGCGGGCTAGCCAACGAACCACCGAATCCGTTGGCCCGAGGAACGCGCTCTTACTCGGCGGTAGCCCATGCACCGGGCAGCAACTCGTCGATCGCATTCGCCTGGTGATCCTGCACGCGCGCGAGGACGTCCGCGAGGTATTCGAACGGGTTGATCCCGCGCGACTCGCACGTGGCGACGAGCGAGTAGAGACCGGCGAGGCTCTTGCCCGAAGCAACTTCACCCACGAAGAGGTAGTTCTTCCGGCCGAGCGCGATCCTGCGGAGCGATCGCTCCGACGCATTATTGTCGAGTGGCACGCGTGCGTCGTCGAGGAAGACGCCGAGCTCGCTCCACTGGCCGAGCGTGTACCGGATGGCGACGCCGAGTGGGCTCTTCGGTGGGTGCCGCGAGTGCTGTTCGTCGAGCCAGGCTCTGAGCCGGTCCCGAATCGGTCCGGCCCGAAGTTTGCGAAGCTCCAAGTGCGCGGCTTTGGAAAGTTGCTGCTCCTTCGCGTCGTGCTCGACTCGATAGAGCTCGGTGATCAGATCGAGCGCCTCCTGCGCGACGGGCGCGGTCTTCAGCGACTCGAAGAAGTAGCGCCGCACATGAGCGAAGCACGCAGCGCGTCGGCGACTCGAGACCTTCTCGATGTCGTTGTAACCGCTGTAGCCGTCGACGAGCAGCACGCCCTTCGTGCCTTCGAGCAGCGCCTTCGGTGTCGCGCCTGAGCGGTTGTCCGCGAAGTGATAGGCGACGTCGAATCCACCCTTCGCGTCGGCCGCACCGAACGTCCACACGAATCCCGTCTTCGGTTTGCCGGTCGCGTCCTTCAAGATCCGAAGCCGCGTCTCATCCGCGAGGACGATGTCGCGCACGCGAATCACATCGAGAAGGCGTGTCCACACCGGCGCGAGCAGCGCCGAGGCGCGGTGAAGAAGCTCGTTCATCGTCGAACGCGCGACGGGGATCCACGCGCCTCCGAGTCGTCGTCGCACCGTACACGCCGCGATGGCGCGCCCCGGTTTCATCTCCAGAGATGAACGCATTCATCCCCAGAGATGAAGAGGCGGGATTTGGAAGAGGCGGGATTTGATGGAGCCTCACAACAGGCGGCGTTTCACGCACGACCCGTGATGTTCCGAAAGGTTGGCATCGAGCCCGTGTGACACGGCGTAACGCGGGGTGACGGGGGGATCACACGGAGCTGGGAAACTGGTGGAAATAAGTCTTGCCGGCGCGGCGTGTGGAACGTGCGCGACGTCGCTCGAGCAGGCACAGGAAGAACACGAACACCGGCATGAACGCGATGAGGAGCTCGACGTAGACGGCACCTCGAGTGTCACCGCGTAAGCAGCGGCATGCTGATTGGCGGGGACGCATCTGCCGCCCCATTGGGCTGTACCGGCGAGACGTTGCTCGAATTCGTGCATTGCTTTCCGTCTAGTCCGCAGTCCTCGACCATGACCCGTGGTGCCGCGCTGCGCATTCTCAAGAAGACGAGAGCGCCGACGACCACGATCACGACGTCCCACACCCACCGCGCGCCGCGCTCCGGCGCTCCGCCTCCTACACGATGCATGGCGCGAACGACGAGCGGCACCGCGCTCACCATCAGCGTGGCCAGCGCAACGAGCTTGGCCGCGTCGAGACTGTTCTTCCTCAATACCAATGCCGTCAGGAGGAGCAGCGTCAGACCCGTCACCCCCACGACAATGCCGGCGGCCACCGTCACCCAGAGACCACCTCTCGGCCCCGGGCTCATTGGCAGCTCACCTCGCCGCTTGCGATGACCGTGGCCGTCCAGTCGTCGACCGCGGCTTTCATGCGATTGATCACTCCCACGGCGTACCACGCGCAGGCAGCGGCCTGAAAGACCGCTGGGCCACGGATGATCGACTCGGTGACCTGCGCCGGCGCGGCGGTCTTCTAGTCGGCGTCCTGCATCGGCGGCGGCAACGTCGTGTGCGACGCCTCTCGGTCCGCGGCCTACGTCTAGCGAGCCGCCACTGGTGTGCGGCAGATGCCCTTCCTCAGAGACACGAGCAAAGCGGATCGCCGGCGACGCATCCGCACAGAGGCCTGGGATGTTCGCGCTCGACTTCCGACGCGAACCCGCCGCCGACCTCCATCGCGCGCATGACCACGGGCGGCGCCGTCGCACCCGTCGCCCATTGATAGCCGTGCACTGCGCCGGTCTCGTCGCGCACGGTGAGGCCGGCACCGACGCCGTCCGCTACCGGGCGGCTCGGCTCCCACGTTCCATCCTTCTGGGCGAAGACGCCCGTCGACGCGAGATCGGCAGCGAGCTTCTCGATGCGGGCCGCGGGCACGCGTACCGGCAGCATGGGCCGACCGGAGTACGTTAGCTCGACGCGACCGTCAGCGAAGACAGTCAGGTGAGAGGACTTGCCGGTGCTACCCCCGCCGGCCGAGTAGGCCATGAGCGCGCCCGGCGGAAGCTCCTCTCGGGGTGATTGGGCATTGCCATCCGGCGGCGAATCCCGCCGCTTGCACGCGCTCAGCGTTGCCGCCAATGCCATCCCGAGGATCAACGCTCGCCCGAGCGCGAAATTCGAAGCGTGGGCTCTCATCGACCCGAAGCCTAACAGCGCCGAGCCCAACGCGGCGGCCTCGACGGGAAGCGTGTCATCCTCGAAAGGACCGGCGCGAGACCGGCGCGGTGAGCGGACGCAGTACGCGCGTACTCCGCGCGCCTCCTCCCAGCTTCGCGCTCGGGAAAGCTTCCCTCGCGGTCTTGAATCGCGACAACTGAGCGCGCTCCACCCGGGGGCTTCGGCGATCCCGATCCCGATTAGGGAGCTGCCGATGCAATCGCTTTGGCGCGCTCGCTGCCGAGCCCCGCGCGAATCCTCGCCACGTCTCGCATAGGGGGCGCGCCGAACGCTCGCCGGTACTCACGATTGAACTGCGAGATGTCGTTGTAGCCGACGCGCGTCGCGACGGTGCTCGCGTCGACGGACTCTGCGAGCAAGAGCTGCCGCGCTTGCTGGAGGCGCAGCCGCTTCTGAAACTGGAGCGGACTGAGGCCCGTGACCGTCCGGAACGTGTGGTGGAAAGCGGAAACGCTCATGCCCACCTCACGGGCGAGGCCTTCGATTCGGAGAGCCTGATCGAAGTCGGAGCGGAGCCTGCTGATCGCCTTGCTGATCCGGAACGCCTGCCCGCCACTCGCCGCGAGCGCCGCGAGTCGGGAGGCATGCTCGCCGAGCAGGAGACGGTAGACGATCTCGCGCTTTACGAGCGGAGCGAGGACGCGCGCGTGGTTCGGCGTCGCCGCGAGCTTTACCAACCGAAGCACCGCATCGAGAAGCTCGGCATCGATGCCCGAAACCTCGATCGCGCGGACTGGCGACCGACGATCCACGACGGAAACGCCACCGTCGGCTGCGACTTCGAGCAGCATCCCCGCGACCAGCGCCGGCTCGAGCTCGACGCCGATGCAGAGGTACGGCTGGCTCGGCGACGCCTCGAGGACCTCACTTGCGACGGGCAGCGGAACGGACGTTACGAGGCACTCCCCGGGCTCGTACGAGTACGCCTCGTCGCCGACGGTCAGCCGCTTGCGGCCTTGAACGACGACGTGGAGAGACGGTTCATAGACCACGTGTACGCCGGCGGTCGGAAGCGACGAACGATTCAGGTGAACCCCCGCGATGGGCACCACGCGACCGTCGACGGGGACGGCAGAGCGCAGAAGCCCTACCAGCTCCCGAAGGCGGCACGCCGCCTCCTCGTGCTCGAGCCGTTCACGTTCGGCTGCCTTCGACCTCATGAGCCTTCCTTTTGCGTGCATGCGAAATCGTCGCGACGAGGAGGATTGTCCAAAACACTCCGAGGATCGTCCTGGGGGAAGCCGCCTCGAAAACGTATCTTCTGTCGCGTGACGCAGGGAACAAACTATCCCTCGCCGTCGAATCGTCAAATCGAACGGAGGCGCAACCCCATGGAAACGAGCACGCAGGTCCCCACCCGACGTCCAATCGTCACGAAGAGCCCCGTCGACGCCGCGCGCGCCTACGCCGCTCGGGTCACGAGGAACCTCTTCATCGGCGGAGCCTGGGTGTCGCCGCACGGCGAGGCATTCATCGACGTCATCAACCCCGACACGGAAGAACGCCTGGCGACGGTCTCGGCAGCTGACGCCGAGGACGTAGACCGTGCCGTTCGTGCTGCGCGAGCCGCATTCGAGCACCCTTCGTGGAGCTCGATCACGCCGCATCAGCGGACCAACTACCTGCTCAAGATCGCGGATCTGATCGCGACGCACGCCGACGAGCTCGCGGCCATCTCGAGCCTCGAGATGGGGATGCCGTTCCTGATGTCGCGCTTCACCACGAATTCGATGGTCGACGTGTTTCGTTACTACGCGGGCTGGCCGACGAAGATGTTCGGGAAGACAAACCCCACGGACACGGGCTCGTTCAGCTACACGGTCCGCGAGCCCCTCGGCGTCGTCGGGGCCATCATTCCCTGGAACGGCCCGATTCTGTACGCATGCTGGAAGATCGCGACCGCGCTCGCCACCGGCAACACCGTCGTCCTCAAGCCTGCGGAACAAGCTCCGCTCACGTGCTTGCGGTTCGCGGAGATCCTCCAGGAAGCGGGTTTGCCCGACGGCGTCGTCAACGTCGTGACCGGCGTCGGCGAGGTGGCCGGCGCGGCGCTCGTCGAGCATCCGGCGGTAGCGAAGATCACCTTCACCGGATCGACGGCCGTCGGCCGGCAGATCATGGCTGCAGCTTCGCGCACGCTCAAGAAGGTGAGCCTCGAGCTGGGTGGCAAGTCGCCGGTTGTCGTCTTTCCGGACGCCGACCTCGATCGCGCCGTCGCGACGCTGCTTCTCGGGTTCACGGGCAACTCGGGCCAAGCATGCACCGCGCCGACCCGCGTTCTCGTTCACGAGTCGATCTACGACGAGGTGGCGGAGCGGCTCGTCAAGGGAGCGTCCGAGCTGAAGCTCGGCAGCCCCTTCGAAGAGACCACGCAGCTCGGACCTCTCGTGTCACGCGAACGGTTCGAACGCGTGACCGGCTACATTTCGAGGGGCCGGACCGAGGGAGCGCGGGTCCTCAGCGGTGGCGACCGAGCGGGCTCGCGCGGCTACTTCGTTCAGCCCACGGTGTTCGGTGGCGTCAAGGACGACATGACGATCGCGCGCGAGGAGATCTTCGGGCCGGTCGGTGCCTTGATGCGCTTCTCCGACGAGTCCGACGCCGTCCTTCGAGGCAACGACACCGAGTACGGCCTGGCCGCGTCCATCTGGACGAAGGACACCGGGCGCGCTCACCGCGTCGCGCGCCAGCTTCGCGCCGGCATCGTGTGGCTCAACACGGTGTTCGAAATCGATCCGGTCGCGCCTTTCGGCGGCTACAAGCAATCCGGTCTCGGCCGAGAGTTGGGGCCGGAGTCGATCGACGACTTCACGCAGATCAAGACGGTCGTCCTTCGCTACTAGACGAACGGTGCTCATGGAGAAGGCGAACCGCATGGGGTTTTTGCCGCGTCGAGACCCAATGCGCGGGCCGCCATGATTACGTAAGCCCCCTGCAGTGCGCCGTTGAGGAACGCCACTCGCGACGGCTCCAACCTCTGATCCCCAGCGCCGCGACGACGAGCTTCAGTCGCTCGCCGGCGCGGTGGCGCTAGGCGTCTGGTCTCACACGATGTACCAATCGCCGCCGCTGCCGGTCTTTTGGTAGCCGTGGTGCGTGCGCTCCAGGCGCGTCGACTCCATCACGGTGTACGCGTGATACTTGGTGAACGGCGTGGCGCCTGCGAGGCGTTCGGGCCAGATCTGTCCGTTGGAGGTCTTCTTGGTCAACATTCGCTCGGTGATGTAGTTGGCCATCGAGTTGATCCAGTTCTCGGCGCCAATGAGCTGGTTCTCTCGCCCCATGCCCACCATGAAGCCACTCAACACTTCCGGCGTGCTCATTTCGACGAGCACCTCGTCCGTGAGGGCGAGCATGTCGTGCCAATACTCCCGCGCGACCACGACGTCTTCACGCGTGCCCCAACGGGATATGTGGCCTCCGACGAGAGCCTTGAAGTCGTACGACAAGATGTCGTCATGCGCTTGGTAGAAACCGCTGATGTTCTCCGAGGCGTCGCAATGCATGAACGTCACCGAGCCAGGGCTGACGATGTCAATTTTCGTCAGCACTTTTTGGGCGGGCGCATAGATGTAGATGTTGCCCGGGCAGTGGTCGGCGCCCTTGTACGAGAGCTCCAAGGTCGTGCCATTCACCCTGAGCGTCTCATCCTTGCTGAAGGTGTGAGTAGGGATTGGCCGGTACGGGTCGGGGAAGCGCGTCAACAGCTCGCGCGTGATGTCGTGCGCGATGACCTTCACCTTGGTCCCGAACATCGAGGCAGCGCCGATGTGATCGGAGTGCCAGTGGCTATAGATGACGTGCGTGATGGGCTCGTCGGTGACGGACTTGATCGCTGCGAGCATGTTCTCGCCAAGCGGAGGAGGTGCGTCGATGGCGATGACGCCGTTGCCCGTCAACATGAACGCAGCGTCATACCCGGCAGGGCTCGTGACCCAGTAGAAGCCATCGCCGTCGCCGACTCGCTCGAGGTGGTAGCCCTTCTCGTAGAAGGACGGGTCCTTCAGGTACTCGGGCATGAACTGCTGCGGTGACGGCAAATGCTCGCTGGCATTCGCCTTCGGGAAACCCCATTTCGTCGGGTAGAACTCGCCGTATTTGCTGGTCATGGTGTCTTCTCCTTTTTCGCTGTCGTTGTCGTTTCGAATCGCAAGACAGGCTTGACGACATCCCCGTGTGCCGCCGCCGCAAACGCCGCGTCGATGTCCTCGAAGTCGTAGAAGCGCACGAGCCGGTCGATCGGAAATCGACCCGACAGGTACGCCTGCACGAGCAGGGGAATGAACAAGTGCGGGACGGCGTCGCCTTGCACGATGCCACGTACGGACTTGCCAAACGCGAGGCTCTCCGCAGAGACGGCGGCGTCCTTGGCTGCGCCCGCTACCAAACCCACTCGACCGAGAGGCGAGAGGCTCGCTACCGCGTGCTTCAGCATGTCGGCGCGGCCCGTCGTGTCGAGCACCTGAGAGACGCCTTCGGGCCTGACACGTCGTATCGCGTCGGCGACGTCGGCCTGGTGCGCGTCGACGGTGTGCGTCGCACCCAACTCTCGGGCGAGAGCGAGGCGCTGTGGATTGACGTCGACCGCGATGATCGTCGCGGCACCTGCCATACGCGCGGCCAGCAGGGCGCCGAACCCTACGGCTCCGACTCCGAGAATCGCGACGGAGTCGCCAGCGCGCGTCGCCAGCGAATTCAGAATGGCTCCCGCGCCCGTCTGCAGGCCGCAGCCCAGCGGAGCGAGTAGCTCGAGCGGGGCGGCGTCGTCCACCTTGACGGCGTTGCGTTGGGTGGCGAGGGCGTAGGTCGCGAACGAGGACTGCCCGAAGAAGTGTCCGAAGACCGGAGGTTGGTTGGCGCCGACGCGGTGCAGGCCGCGCGTGCCGTCCAGCCGCGAGCCCGAGAAGTTGGCGGCCAGCGCATGAGCGCAGTACGCGCCGTGGCCTCCGAAGCACTGTCTGCAGTGACCGCAGGCCAAGTACGACAACACCACGTGATCGCCGCGGCGTAGCTCGGTGACTGCGGGGCCCACGCCTTCGACGATGCCGGCTCCCTCGTGACCCAGCACGATCGGCATCGGCGTCGGAAGGTGCCCGTTTCGCACGTGCGCATCCGTTTGGCAGATTCCGGTCGCCACCAATCTGACCAGCACCTCGTCGCCCATCGGCTCGTCGAGCTCGAGCTCTTCGATGACAAACGGCTGCCTCATAGCCTCGGCAACGGCCGCGCGGACTCTCATGACCGCCTCGGTCGGGCGGGCCAGCAGATGTTGTCGTGCATACCCAGAGCATGGGCACGCGGCGGCGTTAGACCAATCTGCGATCTAATGACATCATCTGACCAAGAATGATCCAAATGCACGAACCTCTGGAAAGCGCCGAGCTCCTGGCCTTCACGCGGACGGTGGAGGCCAAGTCGCTGTCACGTGCGGCCGTCGAGCTGAGGGTTCCGCGCGCGACCGTGGGGCGCCGGCTGGCGCGGCTGGAGGAGCGCCTCGGCGTTCGTCTGCTGCGGCGGTCGACGCGCAGCCTCGTGCTCACGCAGCAGGGAGAGGTGTTCTACCGCCACGCCCGTGGCGTGCTCGACTCGCTTGTGCGCGCGGAGGAGAGCGTTCGCAGCACCGGTCCAGCGATACGTGGCGATCTCCGCGTCTCGGTGCCGCTCATCACGGCAGATTCCTTCTCCGAGCTGGTGACCGGCTTTGCCCTCGAGCACCCGGACGTGCGGCTGCAGGTGGACTTTTCGACGCGGCTCGTCGACCTGCTTCGTGAGGGTTATGACGTGGCGTTGCGCGCGACGGGACAGCTCGGCGGAGGCCTCATTGCCCGCGTCGTGTCCCGCCACAAGATCATAGCCGTTGCGTCACCCGACTATTTGACCAGGAACGGCGTGCCCAAGACGCTGAAGGACTTGCGACTGCACCGCTGCCTCGGCGGCTTCGCCCGGGGCGAGCTCGCGGAGTCCATCTGGAAGGCAAAGCGCGGCGGCGTGCGCATCGAGCCGGCGTTCGCCAGCAACCAACTGGGGCTTTTGCGCGACGCCGCGTTGGCGGGCGTCGGTATCGCGCTCCTGCCGGAGCCGTTGGTCACGGAGTCAATGCGACAGGGGAACCTGAAGCGCGTGCTGCCCCAGGCGCTCGAGTCCGAGAATCAAATGGCGGTGATCTATGCAGAGCGCGACCTGCTTCCGGCACACGTTCGCGCGTTCGTCGACGCGCTCGTCGCTTGGGCCCCGGCCGCGCTGGCGAAGATGACCGAGCTCGTACCGCCTCCACCTCCGCGCAAGCGGTGATCACAGTTGACTGATGCGCGTGAAGCGACCGGCGGCGTACTCGTCGTGCATCTGCAGCAGAGCAGCAAAGGATCCGGCGACAAAGGGCCCGCGATGAACCGTAGGCTCGTTCTGACGTTGCCCGGCGATGAGCAGAGCTCTCGTGCTCTCGGCTTCAGCGCGAATGTCGAGCACGGTAGGTGCATCGCCGGCCCGAGGATCGAGCCAACCAACCTGGCCAGTGGCAAGCGCGGTCGCCTTGCTGCCGACGGTGACGAGGCCGCTGAGCGGCAGCACCAACCCGTTGTACGACGCCGGCAGGTCTTGCTGAAAGGTGGCATGCCGGTCGAGCCGAAGATCGACCAGCGTGACCGGCACATGGTTTGGAGTTGGTGATTCGAGGCCGTTCGTGATCCCGCTGTAAACCAGCGCCTCGACGCCCGGCGCGCGGAACACCGGGACGTCGGCGCCACGGATGACCCCGACACGCGGCGGCACGGCGCGATCCTTCTCGGGCAATCGGATCCACGGCTGAAGAAGGCGCGCGGGACCAGCGTGGGTGCGCACGTCCTCGCCGTGAATGACGCCCCGCCCCGCCGTCATCCACCCTATATCGCCGGGCTGCAACAGGCCTTCGTCGTGGTCCGCCAACGTGCCTTCGAGCATCCAGGTAACCGTCTCGAATCCCGCATGGGGGTGCGGTCCGCCTACCTGCTGCCCGGGGATGAAGTCCAGCCGGTCGTCCATCAGGAGCACGAAGGGATCTGTGCGTTGGAGCTGTGCCGCGGCGATGATCTGCACCGCCGTGTGGCCCGGTCCCGCAAAGGCCGGTTGCGGAAGCTCGAGCGTCACAACGTGATCGAGCCAACGGGGCTCCGTGCTCGCCTTCTCTTCCTTCTTCGCCATGCCGTCAACGTCAACACGGGAGTGTCGCCGAGCAAGGCGCGATCACGTAGCAAGGCATGACCGGAAACGATCCAAGTCCTAATCGGCGACGGCCATGCAGGCGCGAATCTCGTCTCCCCCAACCGCGAACTGTCGCGGAGTGGGCAACTGGTGGGAGACGGGTCCTCCGTCCCTCGCGTTCGTGCCGTTTTTCTCGGGCCAGAAACAGATTTGGTCGGGGAGGCGGGATTTGAACCCGCGACGACAAGCACCCAAAGCTTGTGCACTACCGGGCTGTGCGACTCCCCGAATGGGTCACGGTCTACCACGTCTTTCGCGGCGTCGCATCACGCCGCGCGCGCGCCGGCGCAACGCCTCGATCGCCCTTGTTTTCCCCGCGATCCAGCCGCTCGAGCTCCCCGCCTCCGCCTCACAGCTCCGCGATCTTCTCGAGCGACTTCTTCTCCGCCGGCACCCCGAGCACCGCGGCCACGCCCCCCGCGAGCAGCATCAGCCCCGCGCCGATCAGGTACCCGATGAACACCTTCCCGCGGCTCCCGCTCTCCACGAGACGCCCGAACAGCGCCGGCGCCGCCAGGCCGCCCGCCGCCGTGCCCACCGCGTAGAAGAGCGCGATCGCCATGCCTCGCAGCTCCACCGGGAACAGCTCGCTCACCGTCAGGTACGCCGAGCTCGCCGCCGCCGACGCCACGAAGAAGACCACGCACCACATGATCGTTTGCGTCGTCGCACTCAGCCAGCCGTGCACCATGCCGTAGCCCGTCAGCGCGATCAGCACGCCGCTCACCGCGTACGTCAGCGCGATCATCGTGCGCCGACCCACGCTGTCGAAGAAATGGCCCAGCACCAGCGGGCCCACGAGATTCCCCGCCGCGAACGGGAGCAGGTACCAACCGATGTGGTCCGCCGGCACGCCATAGAACTTCGCCAGCACGAGCGCATACGTGAAGAACACGCCGTTGTACGCGAACGCCTGCGCGATCATCAGCGAGAGCCCCAGAATCGTGCGCCGCAGATGCTTCTTCAGCAGCACCTGCGCGATCGACGTGAAGGTCACGTTGCCCTTCGCCTCCAGCTCGCCTGATCTCCTCGGCGGCGGCAGCGGCTTCCCTCCCTGCGACTCCTCGATCTGATGCTCGATGTCGCCGATCACCTGGTTCGCCTGGTCCACGCGCCCGTGCAGCAAGAGCCACCTCGGGCTCTCCGGCACATGATGACGCACGAACAAGATCAAGAGCCCCACCAGCGCGCCCACGCCGAACACCGCTCGCCACGCGATCCGATGCGGCAGGATCCCCGCGTTCAGCACCGCCAGGCTCATCAGCGCGCCCAGCGCCGTGCCCAGCCAGTACGTGCTGTTGATCGCCAGATCCGCTCGCCCACGCACCCGCGCCGGCAAGAGCTCGTCGATCGCCGAGTTCACCGCCGAGTACTCGCCGCCGATGCCCGCGCCCGTCAGCGCGCGGAAGAACGCGAACGACGCAAAGCTCCACGAGAACGCCGACGCCGCCGTCGCGCACAGATAGAGCGACAGCGTGATCAAGAAGAGCTTCTTCCGACCGAACATGTCGGTGAGGCGACCGAACACGAGAGCGCCCGCGATCGCACCGAGCAGGTACGTGCTCGCCGCGGCGCCGATCTGCCCCTCGGTGAGACCCAGCGCGTCGTGCTCGTGCAGCACCGGCGCGATCGCGCCGACCAGCGTGACCTCGAGACCGTCCAGCATCCACGTGATGCCGAGGCCGATGATCACACGCCAGTGCCAGCGCGACCACGGGAGGCGGTCCAGGCGTTGCGGGACGTCCGTATCGAACTTCGTCCCCGGCGGCAGCGGGTGTGCGACGCTCGTCATGCCCCGCCGCCGTGCAACGCGCGCACCGCGCAACGCTTTCAGGCGGCCGGCATCGGAGACTCCTCAAATGGCAAAGACCATCATCGTTGCGGGTTATGGCGTCGGTATCTCTGCCGCAGTCGCGGAGAAGTTCGGCGCCGAGGGCTTTCAAGTCGCGATCGTCGCGCGCAGCGCCGACAAGCTTGCCGCCGGCGTGAAAGCGCTCGAGGCGAAGGGCGTGAAGGCCGCGGCGTTCCCCGCCGACCTCGGCGATCCCGCGGCGATCAAAGCGATGGTCGAGAGCGTGCGCGCGAAATTCGGGCCGATCTCGGCGCTCGAATGGACCGCATTCACCGCCGGCAACGTCGCCGGTGATCTCCTGACCGCAAAGCCGGAAGAGGTCCGCTCCCTCTTCGACATCTCCGTCGTCGGCCTCCTCGCCGCGGTGCAGGCGCTCTTGCCGGACCTGAAGAGCGAGAAGGGCGCCGTGCTCGTCACGAACGGCGGCGCCGGCTTCATCGATCCCAAGGTGGACGCGATGATCACGCAGTGGGGCATCATGGGGCTCGGCATCGCGAACGCGGCGAAGCAGAAGCTCGTGGGCCTCCTCGCAACGAAGCTCGAGGCCGACGGCATCTACGTCACCGAGATCACGATCAACGGCGTCATCAAGGGCACGGCGTTCGATCAGGGCAACAGCCCGACCATCGACCCCACGACCGTCGCCGCGAAGTACTGGGACCTCTACACGGCTCGCAAGGAGCTCCGGTCCACGTTGTCGGCGTAGCGCGACGGGACACGCTGCAACAGCCTCGCTGCACCGCGCATGCCGCAGCGCAGCTCAGCTATGATCGGTCGAGCAGCGCTGCACGCGCTGCTGGCCGCCCATGTTCCTCAAGCCCATCCCTCCGCCCTACGACCCGCTCGAGTGGAAGAAGAAGCCCTTCGCCGAGAAGAGCGCGATGGTCTGCAACTCGTGGGCGATGCAGGGCTACGGAACTCCCCTCGCCGTCTACGCCGTCTACCTCCTCAAGATCGCGCTCTACGTCGCGGCCTGGTTCTTCTTCTGCAGCTTCACGCCCGGCATGGGACACGTCGGCGACGTGGCCACGTGGTGGCTCGCGCCCGAGGCCTTCCAGAAGGCGATCCTGTGGAGCATGCTCTTCGAGATCCTCGGCCTCGGCTGCGGATCCGGCCCGCTCACCGGCCGTTATCTCCCGCCCGTCGGAGGCTTCCTCTACTTCCTTCGTCCCGGCACCACCAAGCTGCCGCTCTTCGAAGGCGCGCCGGTCATCGGGAACATGCGTCGCTCGCTCCTCGACGTCGGGGCGTACGCCGCGCTCGTCGGCTTCACGATCCGCGCGCTCGTCGCGGCGCAGCCGAATGACTTCTCGCTCCTCCTCCCGATTGCCATTCTCCTTCCCGTACTTGGCATTCTGGACAAGACACTCTTTCTCGCCGCGCGCGGTGAGCATTACTGGACGACGATTACCGTCTTCGTCCTCGCCGCCGCCAGCGCGCCCGATTCCCCACTAGCGTTCGTTCCCGGCGCAAAAGGAATTCACGCCGCGCTCTGGTTCTGGGCCGGCGTATCGAAGCTCAATCATCATTTCCCGTCCGTCGTCGGCGTCATGACGAGCAATAGCCCCGTCACGCGTTTCCCGTTCATGCGCCGCCTCATGTATCGCGACTACCCGCGCGATCTCTTGCCCTCGCGCGCCGCCGTCATCATGGGTCACGCCGGAACCATCCTCGAGATGGCCGTGCCCATCGTCTTGCTCGCCGGACGCGGCGGCACCGTCACGCTCGTGGGCCTCGTCCTCATGCTGGCGCTCCACGGCTTCATCACCAGCAACGTGCCGATGGGCGTGCCGCTCGAATGGAACGTGATGATGGTCTACGGCGGCTTCTTCCTCTTCTGGAAGCACGCCGACATCCCCGTCGCGCACCTCACGCTGCCCATCGCGTTCGTCGTCGTGCTCATGGGGTTCGTGGTGCCGCTCCTCGGCAACCTCTATCCCGAGCGCATCCCGTTCCTGCTCGCGATGCGTTACTACGCGGGCAACTGGGCCTACAGCGTGTGGCTCTTCAAGGGCGACAGCTACAAGAAGCTCGATCGCCTCACGAAGAGCTCGCCGTGGATCCACGACCAGCTCGGTCGCCTCTACGACAAGGCGCAGTGCGTCGCGATCGTCGGCAAGGTCATGGCCTTCCGCTTGATGCACCTCCACGGGCGCGTCCTCGAGGACGCCATCCCCAAGGCCTGCGAGGACTGCTTCGACGAGTACGAATGGATCGACGGGGAAATCGTGGCCGGAATGGTGCTCGGCTGGAACTTCGGCGAGGGCCATCTGCACGGCGAACAACTGTTACGCGCTGTCCAGCAACAATGCGGTTTCGAATCCGGGGAGCTGAGGTGCGTCATGGTGGAGAGCCAGCCCCTCGGCCGTTCCACCCTGCATTTTCGCATCCTCGATGCGAAGACCGGCCTCCTCGAGGAGGGGCACGCCGACGTTCGTGAGCTCCGGACCCGACACCCTTGGGGCGTCCACGCCTGACCTTGCTATGATGCGCGCAGAATGTTTTCGCCGCGCAGCGTCTCGGTCGCTTTCGTCCTCGTAGCGGTTGCCGTTCCCTTCGCGCCGCTGGCCTGCGGAAGCTCCGCGGGTCTGCCCGCCACCACCGACACCGACAGCGGCGCGCCGCCGGTGACGACCACGCCGACGTCGACGATGACGGCGCCTCCGCCGCCCGCCGACGCTGCGCCGCCCGCCCCCGTCGACTACCCGATCAAGCACGTCGTCGTCGTCGTGAAGGAGAACCACACGTTCGACAACTACTTCGGCAGCTTCCCCGGCGCCGAGGGCACGTCGACGTACAAGACGCACGACGGCATGACCCATCCGGTGCCGCACGCCGCCGACAAGGTCGATCACGACATGAGCCACGCGCACAGCGCCGCGCTCGTCGACTGGAACAACGGCAAGATGGACGGCTGGGACCTCGCCGGCAGCTCCGGCCAGGATCCCACCGACACGCAGCCGTATGGCCAATACCAGGAATCCGATATTCCGAATTACTGGCAATACGCGCGTCACTACACGCTCGCCGATCACTTCCACGCCGAGATGCTCGGACCGAGCTTCCCGGGCCACATGGACGTGCTCGCCGCGCAGGCGGGCTGGGCGATCGGCAATCCCAATCAGCTCCCGTACTGGGGTTGCGACGACAACTCCGGCACCGTGATCTCGATTCAGGATCAGAAGACCTGCACCGAAAAGCAGATCTTCCCCTGCTTCGACATCCCGAGCATTCCCGACATCCTGCCGACGGGCGTCGACTGGAAGTTCTACGGCTCGAACTATCCGTTCCTGTCCGAGGTCTGGTCGATGTTCAACGGCGTCAAATCGATCCGTCAGAACGGCGCGGCCTGGGCGAAGGTCGTTCAATTCGATCAGTTCGACGCCGACATCGCCGCGAACACGCTCCCGGAGGTCACGTTCCTCGTCAACCAGGACGGCGACTCCGAGCATCCCAAGCTCGGTTACGGGCCGGTCAATCTCGGCGGCGTGTGCAGCGGCGAGAACTGGACGGTCCGGCATCTCAACAAGCTGATGGTGTCGCCCTACTGGAAGGACACGGTCGTCTTCATCACGTACGACGACTTCGGCGGCTGGTACGACCACGTCCCGCCGCCGCGCCAGTATGGTTGCGACCCGAAGGCGCCCTACGGCCTCGGCTTCCGCGTTCCGCTCATCGTGATCTCGCCGTACGCGAAGCCCGGCTTCGTCTTCAAGGAGACCGCGGAGCACGCGAGCATCGCGCGCTTCATCGAGAAGGTCTTTCACTCGACGAAGACGCTGCACGACCTCAATCCGGACGCGCAGGACGCCCAGGCGAACGATCTCCTCAACGCGTTCGACTTCAAGCAGACGCCGCTCCTGCCGCTCGTCCTGAACGAGCGCACGTGTCCCTGACAGACGCCTGAGACGCAGCGCTCCTTCGCCACGTTGACGACGGCGGAGCGCGCCTTATCAATCGGACCTCTTCCGCGGTGTTCGCGGATACGGGAGGGGTTCTCATCATGATTCGCAATGGCGTCGACGTCGACAAGCTCGGGGGCATGATCGAGGCTGTGAAGCGCGATCCGAGCCTCGCGGCTCTGAAGTTCACGATGCACTCGGAGTGGAAGGGCGGCCTCCGGGCGCAGCACGCGGGTGGGCAGTACACCGTCGGTACGACCACCACGAAGCACCAGTCTTCGCGTCCGATCGTCACGGACGAACCGCCCGAGGTGCTCGGCACCGACGCCGGCGTGAGCCCGCTCGAGATGACCCTCGCTGCGCTCGCGTCGTGCCTCATGGTCGGCTACTCGGCGAACGCCGCCGCGATGGGCATCGACCTCGAAGAGGTCACGCTCGATCTCGTGGGCGAAGGCAATCTCCAGGGCTTCATGAACATCGGCACGACCAGGCCGGGGCTCAGCAAGATCACCGTGAACGCGAACGTTCGAGCGAAGAACACGCCGCAGCAGAAGATCCAGGAGCTCCACGACTACGTGAACCAGCACTCGCCGATCTGGGACACGATCGCGAACCCGGTCCGCGTCGAGTCGCGCCTCATGACCAAGTCCGGCACGCAGCAGCCCCGCGTCAGCTGATCTCCGCGAAGAGCTCTCGGACGCCGAGCGAGCGGGGGAGCATCCCCTGCTCCTCGGCGCGCTGGGTCAGTCCGCGATGCGGGTGACCGTGAGCTGCGAGACGGACGCAGAGACGGCAACGCTCGTGACGCCTGCTGTCTTGCTCGACCGAAGCCGGTCGTGGTTCTTTGCCCACCACTCCGCGGCTCGGGCATTGCTCCAGCGGCCGGCGGCGGCACACGCGTGCAGACGCTCTCGTAGGATCTGCGCCGTCGCCGGGCGATCCTCGGGTCGTTTCGCGAGGCACGCGAGCACCACGCTCTCCAGATCCGCGGACACGGGCTTGCCGAGCCGCTCCGACGGAGTCTCCGGCACCGAGTGCAGATGC